>ERZ773243.1425-NODE-1425-length-25916-cov-8.375740_pt1 | contig 25916 bp, 22 predicted proteins | sample MGYA00580520_ERZ773243 | MGnify/ENA primary metagenome ERZ773243 (study PRJEB29015, sample SAMEA2737747) | human gut metagenome | biome: human gut; feature: human-associated habitat; material: faeces | place: China | collected 2012 ... | reverse complement strand
TTATTATACGCTATTTCTCGTCAAAAATCAACCATTTGTTGTGACAGAGCCTTTTGTTTTATGTGATGGTTAAAAATATTAATTTAGATCTGTGTGAAAGTTACTATAAAGGAGCGGATCAGGTGATTAGTGGGGAGAAGAAACAAAGGTATATCAAAACAATAAGAGAATTTTGTTTGATGGATGATGTGTTTTTATCAGCAGTATTTGATGAGGATATTGAGCTTACGGAAATGTTATTGCAGGTAATTTTAGAAAATGATAAAATTAAGGTGAAAACTTCCAAAGCTCAATATGGAATTAAAAATCTTGAGGGACATTCTGCCGTGCTAGATATTTTTGCTAAGGGTTCTGATGGCCAAAGCTTTAATGTTGAGGTGCAAAGGGTCAATAAGGGAGATTTGCTTCAACGGGCACGCTATTATTTAGGATTGATTGATTCTAAAATATTTAAAGCTGGTGATGATTATAAACATATTAATGATACTTATATTATATTTATAACTGAGCAGGATGCTTTAGGATATGACTTGCCAATATATCACATTAAAAGAATCATTGCAGAAAATGGAGCAGATGTTGCCGATGGTTCCCATATAATTTACGTGAATGCTGCTAGACAGAATAAAGAAACTGCATTAGGCAGATTGATGCACGATTTTTTTGTAGGAATGCAGCAGAAATGTTAAACCATAAATTAGCTGTTAAAGTTGGCTATATGAAGGAAAAAGGAGGCGTGAGTAAAATGTGTGAATTGATGCAAAAGCTGGCTGATAAAGAGGCAGAAGAAAGAGTTCATGAAGAAAAAGTAAGAATTGTTGAAAGATTTTTAAAAGCCGGTGCTACTGTAGACTTGATTATTGCTGGGACAAATTTATCTCGTGATGAAGTTGAGGCAATAGCTAAGCGAATTGCCTAATATTAAGTAGAACTAGTTTTATACTCTGATTATATTGAGAGTTTCAGTATGATCAGAGTGTTTTTTTTTGCAAATGGATGCGCTCTGTTTGTGATGTCTGGCTGTTATGCAATCTTCAATAGTGTAAAATTGTTCGCTTTTTCATATTTCACAAATTGTTTGCAAAAGTGTACGCTTTTTGACTTTTTGACATTTGACAAAGACATTGAGTATCAAGTAAAATACTAGTAACATCACTCATTAATTGAGAAATATTTTGTTTAGACGTATGTCAACTGGAGGAAAATGTATTATGAATAAGACTTTGATTGGTGTAATTGCTGCCATTGTGATTGTGGTAGGTATGATTTTCAGCAGTTACAATGGACTTGTAGCTATGAACGAGAATGTTACCGGCAAATGGGCTCAGGTAGAAAACCAGCTCCAACGCCGCAATGATTTGATTCCTAACCTGGTAAATACTGTTAAGGGCTATGCTGCTCATGAATCTCAGGTATTCAAAGATGTTGCTGATGCCAGAGCTAAGCTTGGCGGTGCTTCCACTGTTGCTGAAGCTAGCAAGGCTAATGGCGAGCTGAGCAATGCTTTAGGCCGTTTGCTGATGGTTGCAGAGCAATATCCTGACCTTAAGGCTAACACTAACTTTACTCAACTGCAGGACGAGCTTGCAGGTACTGAGAACCGCATTGCTGTAGCCCGTAAGGATTACAACTCCGCAGTTCAATCCTACAATGCAAAAATTAAATCTCTGCCTGCTTCCTTGTATGCTGGTGCCTTTGGCTTTACCGCTAGAGATTATTTTAAGGCTGACGAGGCTGCACAGAAGGTTCCTACTGTTAAATTCTAATAAATAGCAAGCTTTGGCCGGCGGCCCTATGGCCTTGCCGGCCTTTATTTTAGGCTTATTTTTGGATAACGGAGCGTATTTATGATGAAACGTTGGTTAATTTTATTGATGCTGCTGGTGCAGACTGTGTTTGCTGTTTGTGCTGATGCTGCTCCTTCTATTCCTCCCAAGCCTACCGCTGGAACGGGAGTTTATGTACAGGACTATGCTGGCATTATTCGCGAAAGCGATAAAAAGCTGATGCTGCAGCTAGGCCAGGAGCTGGACAATAAAACAACTGCTCAGGTTGCGGTGCTTACTATTCCTTCGTTGGAAGGCGAGTCTTTGGAGGACTATTCTCTTGAGGTTTTGCGTACTTGGGGTATTGGTCAGAAGGGAAAGGATAATGGTGTGCTTATTCTGATTGCAGCTAAGGACCGAAAGTCTCGCATAGAGGTTGGTTATGGTCTGGAGGGCGTGCTTCCTGACGGCTTGACTGGCCGTATTCAGGACAGGTATATGCTGCCATATTTCCGCAAAGGAGATTACAGTAAGGGTATATTGCAGGGCTATGCGGCGACTGCAGGTACTATTGCTAAGGCTGAAGGTGTTGAGCTTAATGGCGTCCAAACCAGCAGACCTCAGCAGCAGTCCTCTGGCTGGAATTTGCTGTATCTTTTGGGTATTGTTGGCTTTTTGATTGTAGATAATGTATTTTTAGGCGGTATGTTTACCAGTTTGCTTTTGATGATGTTTCTGCGTGGCGGTGGAGGTGGTCGCGGTGGCGGCTTTGGCGGAGGCGGTGGCTTCGGCGGAGGCAGCGGCGGTGGCGGCGGCTCTTCCCGCAGTTGGTAATTGGACTGCGTTGCGTGTTGTGCGTAACGCAGTTTTTTCTTGTTTATTTTGTGTGTATCCATATTCTGATGCTTTAAGACATATTTTTTTCACTTGCCTAAAGTCGAAAAGTCAAATATAATATTAGTCAGATAGTATGATATCCTGCCCTTTTAGGGCGGTTTTATAGGTAGGTGAACTATTATGCGTAATTTAGCAGATGCTATTGAGAATTTTATTATAGGTGAATTGCTACGTGATAGGGAGGATAGCCTTTTAGTACAGCGTAATGAGCTGGCAGAGCGTTTGTCCTGTGCTCCGTCCCAAATCAGCTACGTTTTGAGTACCCGCTTTACTCCGGAAAGGGGCTTTATTGTAGAATCCCGCCGCGGCAGCGGTGGCTTTGTGCGTATTGTAAGGGTGGAACCTAAAAATCAGGAGAGCGAGCCCACAGCTATGGAGCTGGTGGATAATTTGCTGGAGCGACATCTAATTACTCCTAGAGAACAAATTCTTTTGAAATTTATGCTTGATATTTTAGATGCTGACGAGCCTAAGAAGATGGAAGTTCTTCAGCAGGCTTTAGGTCAGCTCAGACACGCCGGACGGAGGTGATGTGAATGCTTTGTGAGGTTTGTAAACAACGCCAGGCTGTTATGCATATGGTGGCTATTATTGGCGATAAAAAAGTAGATAAATGGTTATGTGAGGAGTGTGCCAAGGATTATCTGCCCCATGGTCCTCAGGGGATTGGTGTAGGTCCTCAGGGCTTGCAGCAGTATTTGGACAAGCTGTTTAATTTAAAGGGGTCCCGTCCTAAAAAGGAGATTACCAAGGATGGCTTTACTGCTGCTGCTGCCAAGATTCTGGAAAAGGCAACAAGCAAGTCCTTGGAGTGTGGCTGTGAATGCATTGGTACAGAGCATATACTGTGGGGTATTCTGCAGGTTGAGGAAGGAGAATCCTTTAATTTATTGAACCAGCTGCGAGATGTGAAGGCTATTGCTGAGGAGCTGGAAAAATGGCTTGATAAGGGTCCTAAAAAGCAAGGGATTCCTATGTACAGTCCCAGAGCTCAAAAGGTGCTGACGGAGGCTGCTAATAATGCTCAAAAATATCATCAGGATTATGTAGGCAGTTTGCAGCTGCTCTATGGTCTGGTAGCTGCTGGCGACGGAATGGCTTATCAGGTTTTGAGTAAGTTCGAAATTAACAGAGTTATTTTGGACGAGCTGCTGGATATGTTCTATGAAGATAAAAAGGCGTTGGCTGGCAATGAGCTGGCTTCTGCTCCAGCTAAAAAATCTGCGGATGTTTTAGAGGTTTTGAGCCAGTTTGGACGCAATCTGAATGTGGCTGCTGTTACAGGAAAAACTGACCCTGTTATTGGCAGGGAGCAGGAGGTGGAAAGATTAATCCAAATCCTGTGCCGTCGTACCAAGAATAATCCTGTTATTATTGGCGAGGCAGGCGTTGGCAAAACTGCCATTGCTGAGGCTCTGGCTCAAAGGATTGCTAACGGTGAGGTGCCTGACGCTTTGCAGAAGAAGATTGTTTTTTCCTTGGAGCTGGGTATGCTGGTGGCAGGCGCCAAATACAGAGGCGAATTTGAGGAAAGAATGAAGCAGATTTTGGAGCTTATCCGCAAGGACAACCGCATTATTCTCTTCATAGACGAGCTCCATACTATTATTGGTGCAGGCAGTGCTGAGGGCAGTATTGATGCGGCTAATATTATTAAGCCTGCTCTGGCACGTGGTGAGCTGCAGATTATTGGCGCAACTACCACCTCTGAATATCGTAAGCATATTGAAAAGGACGCTGCCCTAGAGCGTCGTTTTCAACCAGTTTTGGTAAAAATTCCTACTGTGGATGAAAGCATCCGTATGCTGCAGGGGCTGAGTCATCATTATGAGGAGTTCCATGGTCTTACTATTTCTCAGGCAGCTATTGAGGCAGCTGTTAAGCTTAGTGACAGATATATTACTGACAGAAATTTGCCTGACAAGGCTATTGATATTATGGATGAGGCCTGTTCCCGTCTGCGCATTGAGCTGTATAAAAAGGAACAGCCGTTGCGTGAGCTGAAAGATAAGCTGGAATATGTCCAAATGGAAAAGGAAGAGGCTATAGAGGCTCAGAATGAGGAGCTTATTGAGCTGCACACTAAAAAGGAAGAGGGACTGCAGAAGAAGCTGGCAGCTGCTCTTGCAGGAGCTTCTAAAGCTAGAGCTGTCAGCGAGGCTGATGTGGCTGAGGTTGTTTCCTCTTGGACTGGTGTGCCTTTGCAAAGGCTTAATGAAACTGAAAGCCATAAGCTGCTCCATTTGGAGGACAAACTCCATGAGCGCATTATTGGTCAGGACGCAGCTGTTAAGGCTGTAAGCAAGGCTGTGCGTCGTGCCCGTGCAGGCTTTAAGGATAAAAACCGTCCTGTAGGCTCTTTCCTGTTCCTTGGTCCTACGGGCGTAGGCAAAACGGAGCTGGCTAAAGCGCTGGCGGAGGAGCTGTTTGGCGATGAACGTGCTATGCTGCGTTTTGATATGAGCGAATATATGGAAAAGCACACCACTGCACGTCTTGTTGGTGCACCTCCTGGCTATGTTGGCTACGAGGAGGGTGGTCAGCTGACTGACGCAGTTCGTCGTAAGCCCTACAGCGTTGTTCTCCTTGACGAAATTGAAAAGGCACATCCTGATGTGTTTAACCTGCTGCTGCAGATTATGGAGGATGGGCGCCTGACAGATGGTCAGGGACGTACTGTGGATTTCCGCAATGTTGTCCTGATTATGACTAGTAACGCAGCTGCCCAGAAGCTGAATATGACTAAGCCCTTAGGCTTTGCCCCCAGTGCGGACAGCGAGCTGAGGAGCCGCAAGGAGCAGGTTCTGGCGGAGATTAAGCATATTTTCCGTCCAGAGTTTTTGAACCGTGTGGACGAGCTTTTAGTGTTTGATCCCTTGGGCAAGGCGGAGCTGGAGCAAATTGCGGATAATATGCTTAAAGAGCTTAATGAGCGCCTTGCTAATAATAAGCTTTCCATTGAACTGTCTACAGCAGCACGCAATCTGCTGTTGGCAGAGGGCAGTGATACAAAGTATGGTGCAAGACCTTTGCGCAGAGCATTGCGCCGCCTGATTGAGGATCCTGTTACAGATATGTATTTGGAGGGCAAGCTGGAAAGTGGAGACTGGATTATTGTAGATGTAGTAGACGGCAAGATGGATTTTCAGCGTTCTGGCCCGGGCGGTCAGCTGCTTTTAGAGTTTCCGGAGCCTAAGCCTGCTGCAGTAGTGTGGGGTGACAGCAATGGCCAAAACTAAGTATCGCTTTGTGTGCCAAAGCTGTGGCTATGTTTCTGCCAAGTGGCTTGGTCGCTGCCCTGAGTGCGGCGGCTGGGACACTTTGGTGGAGGAAGCAGAGGTTTCCGTAAAGAGCAAAAGCTATTTGCCCACTAATAATGAAAAGCTAAAGCCGCGTACTATCGCCAGCGTTGCTCAGACTAAGGTGGAGCGCTTGGCTACAGGTATTCGCGAGTTTGACCGCGTTTTAGGCGGTGGCGTGGTGCCTGGCAGCTTGGTGCTTTTAGGCGGCACTCCTGGTATTGGCAAATCCACTATTTTGCTTGACGCAGGTCTGCGTTATGCTCAGCAGGGCATTAAGGTGCTCTATGTCAGCGGCGAGGAATCTGAGGAGCAGACAGCAATGCGTGCTGTACGTTTGGGTGGAGCCAAGGCCAGTGACAATATGCTGATTATGACGGCAACGGACCTGGACGGTATTTTGGCCCAGGCCAATGCCCTGCAGCCCAGGCTTTTGATAATTGATAGTATTCAGACTATGTATAACCCAGAGCTGCAGACAGCCGCAGGCAGTGTTGGTCAGGTACGTGAATGTACAGCCAAGCTGCTGCAGTTTGCCAAGACAACGGGCATTGCAGTGCTTTTGATTGGCCACGTTACTAAGGACGGCACTATTGCAGGTCCTCGCCTTTTGGAGCATATGGTGGACGTGGTGCTGCAGTTTGAGGGTGACAGGTCCTATGCTTTCCGCGTACTGCGAGCCTTAAAGAACCGTTTTGGCAGTACCAATGAAAGCGGTATCTTTTCCATGGAGGCAGGAGGACTGCAGGAGGTTGCTAACCCTGCAGGTCTGTTTTTGGAGGACAGGGACGGCGAAGCCGCAGGCAGCGTTATTGGCGCCTGCATGGAGGGCAACCGTCCTATTATGGTAGAGTTTCAGGCGCTGTTGTCCAAAACGCCTTTTGGCATGCCCAGGAGAACTGCTGTAGGCTTTGACTACAATAGAGTAAATATGCTTTTGGCAATTTTGGAACGCCGTATGAACATGGACTTTGGTACCTACGACGCCTATGTCAACGTAGTTGGCGGCATGCGTATTAACGAACCGGCGGCGGACTTGGCCGTTGCGGGGGCCCTTGTGTCCAGCTATCGCAACAGACCGCTGCCTAAAGGAGTTATGACCTTTGGCGAAATTGGCCTTACTGGCGAGGTGCGCAGAGTAAGTAACCCGGAACGCCGTATTACAGACGGCATTAACCTGGGCTTTACTAAGTTCATAGTACCAGACAGCAAGCTGCAAATTAATGCAGAGGGCGTGCAGATAATCAAGGTAAAATCCTTGGATCAGGCTCTGAGGGCCATGTTTGGGTAAGAAAATTAAGACGACAGTTTTTGACTGTCGTCTTTTTTGTTAAAAAACTGTGAAAAAGCAAAACTTTAAAAGGATTTACAGGGGGGAAAAAAGAATAAATAATATTCGCAGAGATGTGGTATAATTATCTTTGCAAAACTGACTATACAGTCTGAAACAACAACAAAGGGAAGTTGCTTTAATGATTAAGGGAATTGGCTGTGATGTTATAGAAATTGATAGGGTAAGTAAAGCTATTGCCAGAGCAAGCTTTGTGGAGAGAGTGTATTCTCCTGCTGAGATTGCTTACTGCCAAAGCAGGGGAAAGCAGGCTGCAGCCAGCTTTGCTGCACGTTTTGCCGCTAAAGAGGCAGTACTGAAGGCTTTGGGAACAGGTTTGCGTGGTGGCGAGCTTAAGGAAATCGAGGTTTTGTCAGATGCTTTGGGTAAGCCTAGCATCAGGCTGTCAGGTTATCATCTTGAGCTTGCGGAAAAGCTTGGAGTAAAGCAAATCCACCTGAGCCTCACTCATGGCAGAGATGTGGCCATAGCTTATGTAATATTGGAAGCTTAGGCTACAAAACAAGATGGAGAATGTGGAAGTAATTTTAGAAATAAGCCTGTAGAAAGAGGCAGAATGGAGTTAGAAATGAAGGTAGTTACAGCAGAAGAGATGAAACAGCTGGATAAGCTTGCTACAGAGGAATATGGTGTAGCAGGACTGCTGCTTATGGATCAGGCATCCAAAGCAGTTGCTGAGGCTGTTATGGAAATTTTGCCTGAAGGCAACCAAAAGGTTGTTATTTTCTGTGGCAAGGGGAATAATGGCGGTGATGGCTTTGGCGCTGCCCGCTGGTTAGAAAGCTTTGGTGTAAAAACAAGAGTATATCTTGTAGGTGCTTCCCTGGAGGAAATTGCTGGTGATGCCGCAGTAGAGCTGGCAATGCTGCAAAGGGCTGGTGTCAAAATTGAAGTACTGACAGATGACGATGATTTTCTGCTGGCGGAGCTGGCTTGTGCCAAGGCTGGTGTAATAGTAGATGCGCTTTTAGGAACTGGCTTTAAGGGCGAACTGCGTGATGTGTATGCTCGCAGCTGTCGCCTGATAAATGAGAGTGAAAGGCCTGTAGTTGCAGTAGATATTCCTACTGGCGTGGATGCAGACAATGGCAGCATCTGTAAGGATGCTGTAAAGGCTTCTGTTACTATTACTATGGAGCTGCCTAAGGTTGGCTTGTTCTTGTATCCTGCAGTGGATTATGTAGGTGAGCTTTATGCTGCCAATATTGGCATGCCGCAAAAGCTTGTGGCAGATTGTCCGAGCAAAAAGTTCCTTGTTGATGAGGCTATGGTGCAAAGTTTACTGCCTTTACGTGCAGGCAATGCACATAAGGGGGACGCAGGTAAGGTTCTTGTATTTGCAGGCAGTCCTGGTTTTACTGGTGCCGCAGCTCTTTGCTCCAATGCGGCAGTACGCAGTGGAGCTGGACTTGTATCTCTTTTGACTCCTTTGAGCAGCAGGGATGTTCTTGCTGTTAAGCTGACTGAGGTTATGGTACATGGACTGCTTGAGCGAATGCCAGGCGTTTTGGGCGGTGGTGCTGCCAGCGACGTGGTGGCAAAGGCTGCAAATGCAGATGTACTGGCTATTGGCCCCGGACTTGGCACCTCTGAAAGCACTATGGAAGCAGTGCGCACTGTTTTGGAGCAGGTTCAGATTCCTACTGTCATTGATGCAGATGCACTGACTGCTCTTAAGGATAATTTGGAGCTGCTGCAGAAGATGGAGGCTCCTAAGGTTCTTACCCCCCATGTTGGTGAAATGGCAAGACTTACAGGTCTTTCTGTAGAAGAGATTGACAAAAACAGGGTCGAGCTTGCTGCTAAATATGCAGCAGAATGGAATGCGGTTGTGGTATTAAAGGGTGCTCCTACAGTTGTTGGCTGTCCTGACGGTACTGTTTATATTAACAGCAGTGGCTGCAGTGCTATGGCTACAGGCGGCAGCGGTGACGTGCTTACAGGTATGATTGCAGCCTTGGCTGGTCAGGGTATTTCTTTGAGCGAGGCTGCTGTCTGCGCAGTTTATCTTCATGGTAAGGCTGGTGAAGCGGCGGCAGAGAAATATACTGCCTTTGGAGCTGGCCAGTTAGTAGATTTTTTACCTAAGCTGTAATTTTTTATAGAATCTTTCTAAGAAATATTTTACAGTCATAGGATAAAAATGATAAAATATAGTGTTGAGTAAAACAAATATCTAGCTAAAAGAGGTGAGGCCGTTTGCAAAGACTTTTTCTTTTGCTGCTGACTATGTGCTGCTTTTTGGTTTCAGGAGTAGTAAGTGCGGCAGAAACCCAAATTACTGACGTAAAGTGGGGCGTTAGTAAGGATAATATACTACGTATAGTAACCGATTTGACTGATAATGCTGCTTATAATGTTGAGCTGCAGGGGAATAGCTTAGTGCTTCGAGTTGACGCTCCTGTTGCAGGTAACATTCCTAAGCGCAGAGCCGTTAAAAGCACTGTTGCCAATGAACTTTTAGTTGAGCCTGGCAATGGTCATACAATTATCAAGCTGCCTTTGACCAAGCAGCTTGTGCAGGGAGATTACAAAGCTTTCGTTTTGAAAAAGGACCCGGCTACAAATCGTCCCTTTAGAATAGTTTTGGATGTTAATGTGGATAAGGGTACGGCTGTACTTTTCCCTCCCAAGACCACATCTAATCCTTCAGCAGCGGCTAAGCCGTCTGCTTCCAAAGGTAGCGTTGCTAAGCAAAATGCTGCACAGGTCTCCAATAGCGGACCTATTGTAGGCAACAAGCCTGTAGTAAGCAATAAGCCTGTAACAGGCGGTGCAGAGGCGGTTAAGCCTGCGCCTCAGCCAGCGCAAAAGCCAGTTGTTTCTACAACCTCCAAGGATGAGGAAAAAATAGCAGCATGGCGCGAACGTCATAACAAGGAAAAGAAGGAAAAAGAGGACAAAAAGAAGGAAGATAAAAAAGAGGATAAGGATCAGCGCAAGGGCGGCTATAGAACTGGCGGTGGCCTGGATGGCAAGGTTATTACCATTGACGCAGGTCATGGCGGCAGTGACCCCGGTGCCATTGGTCAGGGCGGTCTGAAAGAAAAGCAGGTTACCCTTCCTATTGCGGAGCTTTTGAAGGAGCGTCTGGAAAAGATGGGTGCTAAGGTTTACATGACACGCACTACTGATAAGGATGTATATGGTCCCCATGCCAGCGACAAGGACGAGCTGCAGGCTCGCGTAAATGTTGCAGAAAAGCATGACTCTGATTTGTTCATCAGCTTACATATTAACTCCTCTGTAAATCGCAATGTAGGTGGTATTTCTACATACTATTTCCCTAAGACTGCTAACGATGGACGTCTGGCACGTGCAGTGCAAAATGAGCTGAGCTCTAATTTTGGCGTAGACAATCTTGGCATTAGAGAGGCAAACTTTTATGTAGTTAAACGCTGCACTATGCCTGCAATTCTTGTAGAGCTGTGCTTTATCAGCAATCCCAAGGAAGAAAAGCTTCTGGCAGGCAACTGGTTCAGAAAGAAAGCTGCACGCCTGATGGCAGAAGGCATTGAAAAATACTTTAAATAAGGGCACGGAGGCGGCAAATGAAAAAATTGATTTTATTAATGCTGCTGCTGTGCGCATTTATTAGCGTTGGCTGTGATAGTGAGGTCAAAGACGACCCCTCAGGAGCACCAGCAGCAACAGAACAAGTTAAAAACATCAGCTTTATAGTTTATAGAGCTGATGCTAACGGCAGCGATAAGCTGCTGCCGGAAAAGATTACTATGGCGGACAATGGCAAAAGCCTGCCTGAAAATGCGCTGAATGCTTTAGTGAGCACCAAGCCTCAGGTTGCAGGTATGGAAGACGTTGTACCTGTTGGCACTAAGGTTTTAAGCCTTAAGGTTGCTGCAGACGGAACAGCAGCTGCTGATTTTTCTAAGGAAATTGCCAAGAAGGGACAAGGCTCCTATGGCGAGCTGATGCTGACCTATGCTATTGTCAATACTTTGACGGAATTCCCGGAAATTAAAAGAGTACAAATTCTGGTGGAAGGCAAGCCTGTAACCAGCTTCAGCGGACATATGGATTTAAGTGAACCGCTTACTAGAAATAAGACACTTTTGTAAACAAAACAGCCCTTTCGACTATTTTTGGTCGGAAGGGCTGAAGGTCTATTCTTAAAAAGTTTATTTTTCAGGAAATGGATCATTAGTGACCAGGATGGAGATGAACATGGAATTTTATTTACAGGACAGTTATGCAACTGAGCACTTAGGTCAGCTTGTAGGACGTGCTGCTAAGGGCGGCGACGTAATTTGTCTTACAGGGGATTTAGGTGCAGGTAAAACTTTATTTAGTCGTGGTGTAGCTACTGCCTTAGGCGTAGCTGCTTCTGATGTCAATAGTCCCACCTTTGCCATTATGAATGTATACCAGGGGGAAAAGCTGGAAATACATCATTTTGACCTTTATCGCTTGAGCCGCGAGGAAGAGCTGGAGGATATTGGATTTGACGAATATGTTTATGGTGATGAGGTAGTAACCTTGATTGAATGGGCAGAGCTTTTTCCTGAGCATCTGCCAGATGAATATTTGCAGGTAACGCTGCTTTTGGACGGCGCAGGACGCAAGGCTAAGCTTTTGGCCAAGGGCGAGCGCTATGAGCAGCTGCTGCGGGAGGTGGATCGCGAGTGCTGACTTTAGCTATGGACACAGCTACAAAGGTATGTACAGTGGCATTGTGCCGAGACAACGAGCTTTTAGCAGAATATAATATCAATATGGGCATGACCCATTCCGAGGGACTGCTGCCCCAGATTCAGCAGCTTTTGGACCGTACAGGTATTAAGAAAAATGAAATTGAGCTTTTGGCCGTAAGCATGGGTCCAGGTTCCTTTACCGGACTGCGCATTGGTCTGGCAACTGCAGAGGCAATGGCTTATAGCTGGCAGTGCTATCTCCATGGTGTGGACACCCTTAAGGCTATGGCCTACAATATTCCCGTAGACGGCGTAGTGCTGTCTCCTGTGCTGGATGCGCAAAAGGGCAATTACTATCAGGCTATCTACAAATGGGAAAAGGGACAGCTTAAGGAGCTGGCTCCTGTGGAGGTCGTAAGCAAGGATCAGCTTTTTGAACGTTTAGCCCTGCAAGGCTGTCCGTCTATCATCCTGGGTGAGTGCAAGCGCTTGGAGCAGCTGGAGCTGCCTGAATGGGTAAGCCTGGCGCCTAAGGCACTGCGTATGCCCAGAGCATCCTCAGTAGGCTTTTTTGCTCAGGACGAGTTTGATGCAGATAATGACAAAAAAATTTTTGGCCTAGAACCGTATTATATTAGAAGATCAGAGGCGGAGGAGCTTTGGGAGAAGAAACAACAGCAACAACAATAAGCTTTCGCAGCATGTCTGCAGCAGATATTCCTGCTGTAGAGAAAATGGAGGCTGAGGCCTTTTATGATGCCTGGAGCCAGAATATGCTGCTTAATGAAATCAATAACGAGCTTACCACCTATCTGGTTATGGAGCTGGAGGGTAAGGTAATTGGCTATTGCGGTTTTTGGCTGGTAGCGGGAGAAGCCCAGATTACCAGAGTAGCAGTGGTGAAAGAACTGCGTGGACAGGGATTTGGTACTCGTCTGACTGCAGCTCTTATCAATAAGGCCTGGGAGCTTGGCGCCGAAGCTATTACTCTGGAGGTACGTGAGAGCAATTTGGCAGCTCAGAGAGCGTATCTGACCTGTGGTTTTGCCAGCGAAGGAATCCGTCCCAACTACTATGAGGACAACCATGAAAATGCCGTGATTATGTGGTTATACAAAGAGGGAACACATGAGTAAGGATATTTATATTTTAGGAATAGAAAGCAGCTGTGATGAGACTGCTGCTGCTGTGGTGAAAAACGGACGCGAGGTTTTAAGCAATATTATTTCCTCTCAAATTGTTATTCACCGTAAATTTGGTGGTGTAGTACCGGAAATTGCTTCTCGCAAGCATATTGAGAATATTATGCCCGTAATAGACGAGGCATTGACTCAGGCAGGCGTGTCCTTGGAACAGATTGATGCTGTAGCGGTAACCTACGGTCCAGGTCTTGTAGGCGCGCTGCTGGTTGGTCTGTCTGCGGCTAAATCCTTGGCGTGGGCAGCAGACAAGCCCCTGATTGGTGTAAACCATTTGGAGGGCCACGTTTTTGCTAACTTTTTGACTGATCAAGAGCTGGAACCGCCCTTTATGGCTCTTGTTGTCAGCGGCGGTCATACTGCGCTCTTAAAGGTTACAGGCTATAACAGCTTTGAACTTTTAGGACAGACTCGCGATGATGCGGCAGGTGAGGCTTTTGATAAAATTGCCCGTGTTATGGGCTTACCGTACCCTGGTGGTCCTGAGATTGAAAAGCTGGCGTTGAATGGCAATCCTCATGCTATAGAATTTCCTATTGCCAAGCTGGATGCACCCTATGAATTCAGCTTCAGCGGCTTAAAGTCTGCAGTTATCAACTATCTGCACAATCAGCAGCAGGCTGGCAGAGAGGTTAATCGCGCTGATGTAGCGGCTTCTTTCCAGCATGCCGTTGTGGATGCGCTTGTGCGGAAGGCAGAAACTGCTATGAAGGACACTGGCTATAAAAAAATCGTTCTGGCAGGCGGTGTGTCTGCCAACAAAACACTGCAAAACACCTTGGCAGAGTCTATGGAAAAAATTGGCTGTCAGCTGGTACACCCAACGTCCATTCTTTGCACTGATAATGCTGTAATGATTGCTTGTCGTGGTTACTTTATGTATCAGGCTGGAATGAGAAGTCCATTGGACTTGAACGCAGTTCCATCGTTAAGTTTATGTAAAATAAATGTCCAATGAGTGCATAACTCTGTGGATAATGTGGATAACTAAGGAAAAAGCCCTAAAAAAAGCACTATTCACCTGTGGATAAGATAGTGGATAATGTGGATAAAGCAGTGGATTTCTATAATTTACTTGTGGAAAGTACATTTTAGAAGAGAAAGAGGTAAACATGGTAAGCAATTTGACCGCAGAACAACGCTATACTTTACAGACCATGCAGCCCATATTAGGCCTGGCTGCGGATATTGCCCATGCTTCCATCGCTATTTATTTGCCAGCTGAGGATAAAAAGTTCTTTGATATCTATAGGCAGGAACGTCCTCGGACACAGGTTGGCAGTGAACAGCCTGATCTGACAGGAAGAAGAATTCGCATTGTAGAGGAGCCACTGGTGTGTCGCTGCTTGCAAAGTGGACTGGCTGTAGATGGCAAAAAGGAGTGGAGCTTGGGAACCTTTCATGGCTTTAGAGTGTATCCTTTAAAGGATGGCACGGGAAAGGTTTTTGCCGCAGTAGGCTTTGAGGGTGCCAGGCTGGACGATATTATTGTGAACCAATCCTTTGAGCTTTTGTGTAATTTGCGTCGGTCTGTAGCAGATAATCCATTGTATCGCAGGCTTTCACCGTCAGATGGTCTAATGGTAGTTGATGCCAACAAGCTGATTATTGCCGCCAATAGAGCAGCTAAGCATATTTTTCAATTTATGGATGTGCGTGGACTTATTGGGAGCCGTACTAATGATATGGCTATAAATTGGCCTTTGGTTGGGATGGTAATTGATACTGGCATAGCTGAAGGTAAGGAATTTAAGCTTCATGGACGTATTCTTTCGATGAGAGTTCTGCCTGTTTCTGAGCGGGCCCGTGGTGGCTGCGGGATTGTTATTCTTCGTGATATTACTGACCTGCGCAAGAAGGATGAAGAGCTGCTTATAAAGTCCGTAGTAATTAAGGAAATTCATCATCGTGTAAAAAATAATCTGCAGACGATAACCAGCCTTTTACGTCTGCAGGCTCGTCGTGCTCAAAGCGAGGAGACTAAGCTTGTTCTGCGTGATTGTATTGGTCGTGTAAATAGTATAGCTATTGTCCATGAGTATCTTTCACAGCATGATACAGGACTCATTGACGTGGCTAAGGTAGCCAAGGGCATTTATCAGGCCATACTAAGCAGTATGCTGCGACCTGAATTTAAGCTAGAGACCGAGTTTACTGCAGTACAGGTGGAGTTGCCATCGGAAAAGGCTACTAGCATTGCTCTAATTCTTAATGAGCTGCTACAAAATACCATTGAGCATGCCTTTGAAGGCAGGGATGCTGGCTGTCTCAAGGTTAGCTTTGCTGAACAGAGCAATGCCTATCTTTTAGCTATTGAAGATGATGGTATTGGTCTACCAGCAGATTTTGAACCAGGACAGGGTAAGAGCCTGGGACTGAAAATTATTAAGACTCTTGCTGAATCTGATTTACAGGGCAGCTTTACCTTAAAGAACAAGCCTGAGAGCGGTGCTGTTGCTCAGGTAGTTATTCCGAAAGTAGGTGATAATAATGCTGCAAAAGCTTAATATACTTTTAGCGGATGATGAAGCTCTTATTCGTCTTGATTTGCGTGAAATGCTCAGTGATGCAGGACATAAAATCGTAGGTGAGGCTGCTGATGGTCAGCAGGCAGTAAAGCTGGCACGGGAGCTTAGACCTGATTTTATTATTATGGATGTAAAAATGCCAATTATGGATGGTCTAGAGGCGGCTGCAATTATTGGCGAGGAAAATATTGCCCCTGTACTGCTTTTGACTGCCTATAGCCAAAAGGATATAGTAGAAAAGGCAACGAAGGCAGGAGTTATCGCCTATCTTGTTAAGCCAGTGCGTGAGGAGCAGCTTTTCCCAGCTATGGAAATTGCCTTCAGCCGCTTTGCTCAGCTGCAGCAGATTAATCAGGAGCTGCTGGACTTAAAGGACAGCCTGGAAACACGCAAGCTGGTGGACAGAGCTAAGGGCATTTTGATGACAGCTCACAAAATATCTGAGCAGGACGCCTACCGCAAAATGCAGCAATATAGCATGGCTAAACGTATTACTCTCAAAGCCCTTGCTGAAAGCATCATCAAGGCTGCGGAGAAGAGGTAGCGGCGCACTTTTTAAAGCTGTTGCAAAAGGAAATAAAGAATTTATAATGTAGCCCGTTGCCTATTATAACGGGCAGTGCTAAAATAATGGTATAAACATCATTCTAGGAGAAGTTGCTAGGTTGATTATATAATAAAAGATTAAGCAGTACTTGTTACTATTGTAGTAGTGAGTGCTGCTTTTTGATTTTAGGACATTTAAAAGCATGTATTTAAAGTACAATCTTATTTTGGGAACTTTTTTCATGCTTTTTAGGAGCGTTTATGCTAATAGTGAGCAGAAAAAGATAATTTTAGGGACGCTTTTCTTTGACTTTTGACTATTTCAGTGATTATTGCTTAATGTAAATTTGGCGTTCGCAAGTACAAATTTGTCATTCGCAGATGCAAAAATTGCGTTGGCGATATCAAAAACTGCATTCGCAAGTGGGATTTTTGCGTTCACTAGGAAAAATTACGAAAAATTTGTAAAATATATGGTCAAACCACTTGCATTTTTTTTGAATATGGATATAATAAGAATTGTAATTAGCACTCGGATATATAGAGTGCTAACAATAATGTTTGCTCTCACATTTTTACATAAGAAAGGGGTTTTCAAAAATGTTGAAACCGTTAGCTGACCACGTAGTAGTAGAACCCGTTATTAAAGAAGAAAAAACTGAATTCGGCATCTATCTGCCGGACACTGCATCTAAAGAAAAACCTGTACAAGGTCTGGTAATTGCTGTAGGCCAAGGCAAATACGAAAACGGCACCCTGATTAAACCTGAAGTTAAGGTTGGCGACGAAGTAATCTTCGCTAAATACTGCGGTACCGAAGTTAAACACGACGGCAAGGATTATCTGATCCTCAGCGAACGCGACCTGCTGGCTGTAATCGAAAAATAATTTTGCAAACACCTGCTGCTTAGGCAGCACCTGAAATAAATTTATAATCTACTTATTATAAGGAGCGATATAAAATGGCTAAACAAATTCTGTTCAATGAAGAAGCACGCCGCAGCCTGGAGCGTGGCGTAAACGCACTGGCTGACGCTGTAAAAGTAACCCTTGGTCCTAAAGGCCGCAACGTAGTATTAGAGAAAAAATATGGTGCTCCCACCATCACCAACGACGGTGTAACCATTGCTCGTGACATCGAGCTGGAAGATCCCTTTGAAAACATGGGCGCACAACTGGTTAAAGAGGTTTCCATCAAAACCAACGATGTAGCTGGCGATGGCACCACCACTGCAACCGTACTGGCACAAGCAATGATTAACGAAGGCATGCGCAATGTTGCTGCCGGCGCTAACCCCATGGTTATCAAAAAAGGCATCAAAAAAGCAGTAGACGTTCTGGTTGAAGAGCTGAAAACTGTTTCTCAAAAGGTAGAAACCAAAGCTGCTAAAGCACAAGTTGCTTCCATCTCCGCTGCTGACGAAGAAATTGGCAACCTGATTGCTGACGCTATGGAAAAAGTAGGCGATGACGGCGTTATCACCGTTGAAGAATCCAAAACCATGGAAACCTGCCTGGAAACTGTAGAAGGCATGCAATTTGACCGTGGCTACATCTCCCCCTACATGGCTACCGATGCTGAAAAAATGGAAGCTGTAATGAATAATCCCATGGTATTCATCACCGATAGAAAAATCACCATGATTCAAGACATCATGCCCGTATTGGAAAAAGTAGTACAAGCTGGCCGTGAGCTCCTGATCATTGCTGAAGATATTGAAGGCGAAGCACTGGCAACTCTGGTTGTTAACAAGCTGCGTGGTACCTTCAAGGCTGTAGCTGTTAAAGCTCCTGGCTTTGGTGATCGTCGTAAAGCAATGCTGCAGGATATCGCTATCCTTACTGGTGCAACCGTAATCAGCGAAGAAGTTGGCCGTAAGCTGGACAGCGCAACCGTTGCTGACCTGGGCCAAGCTGGTCAGGTTCGTGTAACCAAGGAAATGACCACTATTGTTGATGGCCAAGGCGATAAAGACGTAATTGCTGCTCGTGTTGCTCAAATCCGTGCACAAATTCCCGAAACTACTTCTGAATTTGATAAAGAAAAACTCCAAGAGCGTCTGGCTAAACTGGCTGGCGGCGTAGCTGTAATCAAAGTTGGTGCTGCTACCGAAGTTGAGTTGAAAGAAAAGAAACTGCGCATTGAGGATGCTCTCAACGCAACCCGCGCTGCAGTTGCAGAAGGCATCGTAGCTGGCGGCGGTACTGCTCTGCTGCAAGTACAACCTGCTCTGGCTAAAATCAAAGCTGTTGGCGACGAAAAAACTGGCGTAGAAATCGTTAAACGCGCTATCGAGGAGCCTGTTCGTCAAATCGCTTACAATGCTGGTCTGGAAGGCGCAGTTATCGTTGACACCATCAAACGCAGCCGCAAGGGTGTAGGCTTCAACGCTCTGACTGAAAAATATGTAGACATGATTGCTGAAGGCATCGTAGATCCTACTAAAGTTACCAGAAGTGCACTGCAAAACGCAGCAAGCATCGCAGCAATGGTTCTGACCACTGAATCCATCGTAGCTGACAAACCGGCTCCGGAAGCTGCTGCTCCTGCTATGCCTCCCATGGGCGGCATGCCTGGCATGATGTAATCAGCCATAAAAATGAAATCAGGCGTACTTGAGGCGCCTCCATCAATCCCCTGCAGAGAAATCTGTGGGGGATTATTTTTTGTTAAATTACTGCATTTAATATTCATTTAACATTGCTATGCTACAATGTAATCAATTCGGAAAGTAAAGCAATTAGGCCTAATTTGGGGTCGAAAGATAGGAAGCTGTGGCTGTAATAAAAAATGAAAGGCAGTTGGTAATTATGAAAAAAACAATGTGTGTATTTGTAATTGGTTTTGCACTAGTATTTTCCTTTGTTAATCATATAAAAACTAACTATTCTGTAGAGGAGCCTATAGAAGAAACTAGCTACGAAGAACTGCAACTATCAATGTCTGATAGTAACAGACTGATGCCAATTATTAGCATAGTTATGGATTTATAGGCCAAGAAGATAGCTGTAATCTGTGCAAAAAAGAAATAATATTTTATATGTTATTCGGAACAATCATGAAAGAGTTTTAGCCGTATTTATTGTCATAATATGGTTAGAACTTTTATTTTTTTCTGAGAAAAGCGGTATATTGTCAAAAAATAGTCAAAGCTGAAAATGAAATTAATGCATAAGAACACGCATATATTTTTGGTAATTGATATCATTAATAAGTAAGATTGAAAAGTGAATTGGTTATATATAGGTATTGCATTATAGGTGCAAGTAATGCTATAATAGCAGAAGTATAATAAGATATATTCCTAATAAAATCAATGACATACATCTTAAAAATATCGATAATCTTTACTAATAGGAAATTTGGTGTGAATCCAAAGCTGTACCGCAACTGTGATGGGAGCAGGCTTGTCATATCCTCTAGCAAAGGGACAAGCGTGCGTTGAACTAAGTCAGGGCTCTATTTTTAAAGAACTTCCAGAGACTTGCGTGTACAAGTTGTATGCTGGCTGCAATGGCAATTTTCATTGCTAACGACGATAACAGATACACCATAAATCTCGGAATTGGGCTGTAACTGTTACAGTCCTTTTTTATTGCACAAAGCATACGGGGAAGAACAAACAACAAGGAGAGTTATTAATGAAAAAGATTAACAAAAAACTTGCTGCTGCTTGCATCCTTTCCGTACTTTGTGCAGGCTACTCCACCATCGGCTTTGCTGCTGAAGAAAAAGAAGAAAAGGCAGAAATCCAAAGCTTCGCTTTGGACGAATATGTAGTAACTGCCAACCGCACCGAGCAAACTATTTTTAATGCAAACGCAAACATCAGCGTAGTTACTAAAGCTGATATTGCAAGAATGCAATATGATACTTTAGATAAAGCCTTGACCGCTGTACCTGGTGTACAGTTCCAAAATTATAGTGGCGGTATGATGAACGCCAATGTCAGCACTCCAGTTCGTATCAATGGTTCCAAAAACGTATTGATTCTTGTTGACGGCATACGTTTGACTCCGTTAGGTGGTGGCGCTGGTTCTGTAAATCCTAATTTCTTGAATAATATGGATAATGTAGAGCGTATTGAGGTACTGAAGGGTGCTGCAGGCGTTTTATATGGCAGTGACGCTGCAGGTGGTGTTATCAATATTATTACTAAAAAAGATGGCGAAAGCAAAACTACTTTAAAAGCTACTACTGGCAGTTTTGGTAAGGAAGCTTATCATTTCTCTAATAAAGGTGCAGAAGGCGTAGTTTCTTGGAATGTATACTACGATAAAGACCAAAAGGGTAACTTTGAGGATGGTAACGGCACAGAAATTGAAAATAAGTGGAATTCTCATGCTGCTGGCTTCGATATGTCTGCACAAATCAATGATAAGCAATCTTTAACTTTAAAATATGATGAGAGCAGTGCCGACTTTAGTGCAATTAATCTGAAATTCTATCAAGGAAAACCGCAACGTGGTGAAGTATATATGCAGGATCTTGTTATGTCCCATAAGTGGAACTTTGATGATAACACTACTAATGTTTTGACATACAAGAGTGGTCGCAGTCTCACTTCTTGGCAGACTACAGACTGGAAAAATAATTGGAGCACAGTTCAGGGACCAGCATATAAAACTAGAACTGTAACTGACCAATTTACAAAGGTGTTTGATGATAAACATACTGTAATTGTTGGTGCTGACTTCGATAAGACTATTTTTGGTAAGTGGAACAAGAGCACTGATATAAATGATGCCAATGTAACATGGGGTGACTTTTTGAAGAATCAGTCCTATTATATCCAAGAAAAATGGACCTTTGATGACAAATGGAACTCTACTATAGGTTTACGTTATGATATCGCCGAAGCTAATAAAGATGGCAAGTCTAAGGATATGGATAAGAACTTGTCTAAGAGTTTGAATATTGCTCATAAATTTGATGATAGAAATAACATCTATGTGTCCTATGATGAGTATTTTGTTATTCCTACTGCTGATCAGCTGTTTAGCCCCGAGTATGGCGATGAAAACCTTGAGCCTGCTAAGGGTAAAAATTATAGCATCGGTTATAATCATATTATTGATGATAATAATAACCTGTCCGTACATGCATTTAGAAGAAAAGCGGATGTTACTATTGGCTTGACTGGTGATGCTACTGCTTCTCAATATTCTAACTATAAAAATTCCAAGGATGTCGGTTTTGATATTCAATATAACAAACGCTTTGATTCTCGTTGGGATGCCTATGTAGGTTATTCTTTCCTGAAGCATGAGTCTGATGCTAATTATTGGGTTGATACTCTGAAACTTGGTTATTTACCTCGTCACTCTGTGACTATGGGTGTAAACTACTCTTATGATAAATGGGATATCGGTCTGACTGGTCGTGGATTCTTGAGCCGTGACGATGCTCAAGCTGCAGGCTCTGAAAATGATAGTATGTATAAAATGAATTGGCCTAATAATCACTATTGGATTTTCAATATCGCAGCAAATTATCAGGCTACTAAAAATGTTAAGGTGTTTGCAGCTGTTAACAATATTTTCGATACTTTATATGCAGAAAGTATGGTTCAAGGCGCACATGCTCAACCTGGTGATTATTATTCTATGCCCGGTCGCAGCTTTGTTGCTGGTGTAGAGGTTTCCTTCTAATATATTTCACACAATGCGGTACATTTGATAATTGAATAAAGCATAATAAGCGTGTCTTCTTCAAGAGGCAACAGCTGATTTTAAGAGCAGTAGTACAGAGATGTATTACTGCTCTTTTTTTTATAGGGGGCGATTATCCCAATTTAAGTACTAGAAGTATAGGACGAAGTGGCAAAACCGCTAAATTTGTACAAGGATGGTGAAAATTTTGACTAAAAAGGTTCCCAGGAGTTTTACTCGTGAAGAAACAATAGCTCAAATTAAAAAGCTGCGTCTTATTGATGATATGCTCATGACCAAGGCTTTTGACGGCTGCAATGAATGTAGTCAGGTACTCTTGCAAGTAATTTTAAATAATGCTACACTTAAAGTGGAAACGACCAAAACTCAGTATTTTTTGGACAGTATAGAAGGCCACTCCGTGCGACTGGACATATATGCTGTTGATGCTGAAGGCAAGCATTACGATGTTGAAATACAGCGCGTAAATAAGGACGCTTCGGCCAAACGAGCCCGCTATCACAGCGCTATGCTGGACAGCTATGCTCTGCCCAAGGGCAAGAAATACAATGATTTGGTGGATACCTATGTTATCTTCATAACTGAAAAAGATGTATGGGGCGAAGGCTTGCCAAGCTACAGTGTTGAGCGTTGTTTTATGCATAGCGGCAATCAAATTCATGACGGTGCCCATATACTTTATATTAACGGAGAAATCCAGGATGATACGGCATTAGGACGTTTAATGAGTGATATGTTCTGTGAATCACCAAAGGATATGCACTATAAGGAGTTGGCTGAAAGAGTAAGTTATCTTAAGGACGAGAAGGGAGGAATTTATACTATGTGTGAATTCAGTGAGGCATTGATAAACCAAGGCAGAGAACAAGGTATTGAACAAGGTATTGAACAAGGTATTGAACAAGGTGTAACTAGGGTTGCTCAGAATATGCTGCGTAAAAATACTCCTATAGAGCTGGTAGTAGAGCTGACCGGCTTGACTGTGAGCCAGGTTGAAAAGCTGGCTGAGGAAATGGCAATTCAAGTGAAGTAAAATCTTTGCTCTGCTTAAAAAACTAATAATTAAATATTTTAGAAATTGATAATTAAGGCAACGTCCTGACTAACTGTGTGCTTGCAGCTGGTCAGGACGTTTTTACGTTTAATGTTCTTGAAAGAAACGTACCGTTTAACGAATAAGGAACGTTAAATAATTTACTTGTACTGCTCTCTTGGTCTACGGCCAATTTGCATTGATTCATTACTAAGGGGAACGGAAGCAGCTAAGCTTCGCAGAAGGCACGTTCTCCTGCGTCTGAGAACATAGGCGTACTGATGAAGAAGCATTCTGTTGAACAGAGATGCAATGCACCATCTGTTGCGTTCGCAGCTCCTAGACGTACAAAAAATAAATCATCCCAACATTTCAAGGGCGTTATGGCTTCGGCTGTGGCGTCCTTGATTTTTATGCAATTTATCTCGTAAGGAAGTATAAATGATTTCCATGTACATTGCTTCGGGTTAAGAAAAAATCTAATTTATGCTCTGATTATACCGCGTTGTTCAGTATGGTCAGAGCATATATTTTTTGAAGTGGATGTGTGCGCAGCACAATAAGCAAATGTACTCGATGTACATTTGCTTGACTGGGGGGGGACGAAGTGCTATACTTTCCTTGAAGAATATTTTTGCTTAAAACGAAACAGTTGGTGTTGTGAATATATCAATACAAATGTTTTTGGTTATAATGTTTGTAACAGAAATAGGCTTCTTAACGGTTGAGTGCCGTTAAAATAAAAATTGCATACTGTAGGTTTGGTGTTAAAAATGATGAAAGGTTGTGAGTTTTATGAAAAAACATGTACTCAAGAAAAGTATGGTACTAGGCTCCTTGATGGCGTTTGTCATTACTGGCAGTGCGTTGGCAGCTAATGTTGACGTTGCTGAGGGTGAAACTAAAAACGATGCAGCTGTTATTAAAGTAGAAAAAAGCGAAAGCTTTAAAAACGCAGGTACAATAATTGCTGGTGAGAGTATTACTGTAACTGGCGCTTTTACTAATACTGGTGAAATTCAAGCAAAAAAATTGGATATAACACAATACTCACATGCTGGTACTAGTATTGGCGGTAAAATAGTTGCTACAGAAAGCTTTGTTTATAGAGGAACTAATGATAGTTATTATACCAATCCGTTAACTGCTGATGTGCATACTAAATTGCTACATGTTATCGGTTCTACTACAAAGAATGAAACTGGATTTTTGGTAACTGAAAATAAAGTTTTGGATGATGTAGAAAATATTATTATTGAAAGTAATGGTACTAAAACAGGTATAAAGTTTGAAGGTAATGATTTAAAGGTTGCCTCTAACATTACTTTAAAAGGAACAGGAGATGCTAGATTAGAGGTGGATGATGCTTCTAATGTATCTTTTAGTGGAGTAACCAATAAATCCAGCAATGGTAAAATTCAAGTAAATGGTAACAGTACGGTTTCTGTTGCTGAATTAAATGTTGAGTCTGGGTATCTTGCATTACAAACAAATGGCAGCAACGCTGCAACTGGTGAATTTGAATTACACAAAGTAACGGTTGGTGAAGGTGCAGCTTTAAGAGCTTCTGTATATCAAGGGGTAACTCCCAATGCTAAAATTACTGGAGATATTGATATTTCTTTAGGTAAGGACGCTCTGGTTGATTTTGGTGGCGTGAAAAATGCTGACTGGAATGGTGATCGCATTAATGTGGCTGCAAATTCCTTTACTGTTCGCGTTGCGGATACTACCAGCGATTCTAAAGTATATATTTCCAGCAATAGTGACATTGTAAAAAATAATGCTGATAAAATTGTAATTATAGCTGATGGTGCAAATAACACTGGTAATGCAGTTGAAGACTTAAAAAATGCTGGTTCTGTGTTAGAGTTTACTACAGAAACTGACAGTAATACTTCTGAACCTGCTCACTCTGCTGGCGTAGGCGCAACCGTCGAACAGGAGGCAAGCTCTATTTTTGATGGTGCAAGTGGTTCTATTGCCGAAGAAGGTAAGATAAATAATATCCAAATTAAGAGAAACACTAACGTATATGGCATTTTAGATACTACTACTAATGCACTTATGACTTGGCGTCAAGAAAACAATGATATGAATAAACGTCTTGGCGAGCTTCGTGACAGCAATGGTCAGCATGGTGTTTGGGTTCGTATGGTACGTGGTCAGGCTGATTACAACAGCATTGATAACCAGTATAATACATATCAATTAGGCTATGATGAGAAGTTAAGCACAAATCCTGAATGGACTGTTGGTGCAGCTGTAAGCTATACAGATGGTTCCAGCGATTTTGCTAGTGGCAGTGGCGAAAATACTCACAAGAGCATTGCTTTCTACGGCAGTAAATTAAGTGAAGACGGCAGCTTTGTTGACTTAATTGCTAAATATGGCCGTTTAGAGCATGAATTCAATGTTGCTAAAGATACTTTAAGTGGTGAATATGCAACTAATGGTTATAGCGTAAGTGCTGAATATGGCAAACGTTTTGAGAAAGAAAACGGCTTCTGGATTGAGCCTCAAGTTGAGTTGACTTATGGCAGAGTAACTGGGGCTGATTATGTTAATAAGCAAGGCAATAAAGTTGTACAAGAGGATATGGACAGTCTTGTTGGTCGTCTTGGCTTCCGTTTGGGCAGAGATATCAAGCAAGGAAATGTATATGTACGTGCTTCCTATCTGTACGATTTTGACGGTGAAACAGCTGTAAGCTTTACTGATTCTGAAGGACATAAGAGAGTGATGGAAGCTGACCTTGGCGGTGGCTGGTTCGAGGTAGGCGTAGGCACTAACTACAATCTGAGTGATGCAACTTATCTGTACTTCGACGTAGAAAAAACCTACGGCGGTGATGTTGCTACTCCTTGGCAGTGGAACGCAGGCGTTCGTTATAGCTTCTAAGTTCTATTGAACTGACGCAAACCTCTCAGTCAGCTACGCTGACAGCTCTCCTTAAAAGGAGAGCCTAAAGT
>ERZ773243.1367-NODE-1367-length-27155-cov-15.584723_pt1 | contig 27155 bp, 23 predicted proteins | sample MGYA00580520_ERZ773243 | MGnify/ENA primary metagenome ERZ773243 (study PRJEB29015, sample SAMEA2737747) | human gut metagenome | biome: human gut; feature: human-associated habitat; material: faeces | place: China | collected 2012 ... | reverse complement strand
CTACCACCTCCATCCTGACCATCACCTCCAACGTGGTGTACGGCAAGTACACCGGTGCTCTGCCCGATGGCCGTGCCGCCTTTACCCCCTTTGCACCCGGTGCAAACCCCAGCTACGGTGCGGAGCAGAACGGTCTGCTGGCTTCCCTGAACTCTGTTGCCAAGCTGCCCTATCACTGGGCTCTGGACGGCATCTCCAACACCCAGACCATCAACCCCGAGGCTCTGGGCCACAGCGAGGAGGAGCGCAAGGAGAACCTGGTGCAGGTGCTGGACGGCTACTTCGATCAGGGTGCACACCACCTGAACGTGAACGTGTTCGGCAAGGAGAAGCTGCTGGATGCCATGGAGCACCCCGAAAAGGAAGAATACGCCAACTTCACCATCCGCGTCTCCGGCTATGCGGTCAAGTTCATCGACCTGACCCGCGAGCAGCAGATGGACGTGATCTCCCGTACCTGCCATGCCGCACTGTGACCCTGTCGGTCTCGTCCACTCGCTGGAAAGCTTCGGCTCGGTGGACGGGCCGGGTGTCAGGTTCGTTGTCTTTCTGCAGGGCTGTGCCCTGCGCTGCAAATACTGCCACAACCCCGAAACGTGGAGCGCTGAGGGCGGCACGGAATGGTCTCCGGAGAAGCTGTTCCAGCACGTCTGGCGCTACCGCAATTACTGGGGCAAGAAGGGCGGCATCACCGTCAGCGGCGGCGAGCCGCTGCGGCAGATGGACTTCTTGATAAAATTCTTCCAGCTGGCGCGCGCCAAGGGGGTGCACACTGCGCTGGACACGGCCGGTCAGCCATTCCAGCCCGATGACCCCGCCTACCTGGCCGCCTTCGATACCCTGATGGCTTCCACCAGTCTGGTGATTCTGGATCTCAAGGAGATCGACCCGGAGAAGCACCGTCAGCTTACCGGCAGGGACAATGCCAACATCTTAGCCATGGCACGGCACATCTCTGATCTGGGCGTTCCGCTTTGGATCCGGCATGTGCTGGTGCCCGGCCTCACCGACGACGAGGAGGGCCTGCGCAGAACCGCAGATTTCATCCGCAGCCTGAAAACGGTGCAGCGGGTGGAGGTGCTCCCCTACCACACGCTGGGGCTGTTCAAGTGGCAGAAGCTGGGCATTTCCTATCCCCTGCCCGATGCTGTTCCCCCCACGGCGGAACAGGTCCGCCGGGCGGAGGAACTGTTGGAAGTGGCTAAGTACCCCGGCTGAACTGCACCGGCAGGGTGGACTGGGAAAGCTTTATCCTGACTTAAACAAAAAGAATGACCCTCTCTATCACGCTGACGTATGCCCGCTCCCTTTTTGGGGAGGCGGCACTGCGAAGCAATGATAGAGAGGGTCGTTTATTTTTCTTCACTTCCGGCGTGATACACCTGCAGATACACCCTTTTGCGCTCGGCATCCGTGTTCTCTGCCAGCTGCTGGCAGAAACGCTCGTCCTCGAACAGAGCGACCACATTGGGCGCATAGCGGGTGCCGCTCTGGACCCGCAGCTCTTCCAGCAGAGCGTGGAAGGGTTTGGCAAGGTTGTAGCACCGGCCGATATTATCGGTGGCGGCATCCAGCGAATCCGCCACGCTCAGCGCATCCACGATCCCCTTGATCTCCTCCGGGCAGGAGGGTACATCATTGGGATATCCGCCCTTGCCGTTGTAATAGCAGTGGTGATAGAGCGCCGCCGGGGCCAGCGTTCTTCCGCAGCCCATTCTATTCAGAATGGCAGCGCCGGTCCTTGGGTGGCTCTGGATGCAGAAAAACTCCTCATCCAGCAGGCGGCGGGCGTTGTTGTCGATGTACATCAAAACGGCACACTTGCCAAGGTCGTGGTACAGGCCGCACTCATAGGCCGTCTGGCAGAGCTCTTCCCGCCGGGCCTGCACTTCGGCCGCGCTCCTGCAGCCCAGCAGGCCAACCAGTGTTTCGGGCCTTGTCTCGATCTGCCGATGCAGCAGGGCACGGGTCAGCTCTGCCACCATCAGCGAGTGGACATAGGTCGGCTTGTGCCCGGCCAGGATACTGCCCAGCATCCGGCGGTTCGCCGTTTCATCTGAGCTGGTATTGATCTTGCTCAACTCCCAGGCGGCAGAGCTTACCACACGGGGATACTGGCTGGCCGGCATCTGTTCCAGATACTGATACGCAGAACGGCGTACCTGCTCCACGGTTGCACGATACCTCTGTGCTCCCGCATCGTCCAGACGTTCTGCATAGACCGAAAGATAGGCCGCCAGAACCAGCTTCCGGTTGATGGCCTCGGCAGAATAATCATCCTGCGCCACGCTTCCCGCCGATTCCAGAAGGATCTTGACCACGTCTTCCAGGCTGCCCACCCCGGCATGGTAGCGGGCAGCGGCATAAAAGTAGGGCACCCGCCAGTTCTGCAGGCGTGCATCCGGGCCCTTGTGTTTCTTCTTGTGCGTCCAGATGTATTCCGCCGATTCCAGCACCTGCCGCGCCACCTCGGGATCCTCCTCCTGCCGCAGGTGGGTCAGCAGGGTCATGCGATCCATGTGCATGGAATAGATGTAGCTTTCCCAGGGGAACTCCGGGTCCAGTGCATGGTAATGCGCAGACTGGATGACCTCCATTGCGCGGCGGAACCGCTCCAGATACCGGCAGCTTTCCGCATGGGTGCCGCGGGACATCCCCAGCCGGGTGTTGCCCACACAGCGGATGAGATACTGCCGGGTATTCCTGTCCAGCTGTTCATACCGTGACATGGATTCAGCAGCTTCCGTAAAATAGACCTGGATTGCATCTCCCAACAGGTTGATGCCAGTTCCCTCATCCCGGACGTTCATATAATGCAGGGTGATGCCCGTGTAGTACAGCTCCCTGACGATCATGGGCACGTCTTCCCGACTGCGGGCCGCTGCCAGCAGCAGCTGATGCACCTTGAACGCCACGCCCATATCCTCGCTGTTCGCATAGTTGAACAGCCTGCCCGCAAAGGCACTCAGTCCCTGGATATCCGTTTCGGTCAGGGAGGCAGGGTCGCGGTCGTAGACAAACTGCGCCAGCAGTGCCTCATTCTGCCGCATCAGGGCATTGCATCTCAGCGCGTTGGTCTGGATCTCTTCCAGCACGGCAGCGGGAGCTTTGCCATCCGGAAAGCTGGGCCGGGAGATCGAGCGCACAACGCGCAGATCCCGAATATACTGTTCAAAGGCCTCTGCCTGCGTGCACTCCATCTTATCAGCCCCTTTTGTCGAAGTCTGTCGTTCGATTTGAAACTATAATTCAGTATACGGCATTTTTCGGCAAAAATCAACTGATTTTCGCAGATTTTTTAGCCCCCCCCCCCCCGAATATTTTATGCATTCATACGTTACTTTTTGTATAAAATGCACTTCCACCGGGGGGTCGGGTGCGTCCGGTTTATGAAATTGCTTCCGGGAGCTGCATCCATTTGCCCTTCCAGGCGTAGAGCACCATCAACACTGCACCCACAGCCCAGGACACCGGGTAGACCAGCAGCACACCCTCGATGCCCGCAAACAGGGGCAGGGCAAACTGGATCCAGACGATGCGGAACAGGCACAGGGAGATCAGCAGCACCACCATGGGCGGCACACTCTTGCCGGTGCCGCGCACCGTACCGGCAAGGCCCTGCAGGATGCCCAGCATCCAGTAGAAGGGACAGAAATAGAGCATACAGATCTTGCCGTAGGCAATGACCGTTTCATCGCCGGTGAACAGGTGCATGATGGGGTCCTGGAAGGCGAGCAGCAGGATGCCGGTCAGGATGGTGTAAACGATGCACATGCCCAGGGTGACAAAGGTGCCCTTTTTGACACGGTCGATCTTGCCCGCGCCAAAGTTCTGGCCCACAAAGGTGGTGGCCGCCATGCCGAAGCTCAGCACAGGCAGAATGTTGAAGCCATCCACTTTCATATAGGCGGCAAAGCCTGCCATGGCAGCGGCACCATAGCCGTTGACGCTGACCTGCACCAGCACATTGGAAAGGGAGATGACCATATTCTGGATACCGGTGGGCAGGCCCACCTTGATGATACGGACCGCCATCTTTTTGTGCACGCGCACTTCCTTTGCCGTCACGCGGTAATCGTCCTCCACCCGCATCAGAAAGCGCAGGGAGAGCACACAGGACACCAGCTGGCTGATATCGGTGGCAATGGCCGCACCGGCCACGCCCATCCTGCATCCGGCAATCAGAACAAGGTCGAGGACAATGTTGGTGATGGAGGCAACGCCCAGGTAGAGCAGGCTCCGCTTGGAGTTGCCGGCGGCGTTCAGGATACCGGCCGCCATGTTATACACCACGCTGAACAGCACGCCGCCAAAATAGAGCCGTATATAGAGCACCGCATCCTCCAGCACCTCTGCGGGGGTGTTCATGGCGGTGAGCAGGGCCCGGCTGACGGCAATGCCGCACACGGTCAGGATCGCACCCAGAATGGCCGAAAGGGCCAGCGAGGTGTGAACTGCAATGTGCGCGCCCTCCCTGTCCTTGGCTCCCAGAAACTGGGACACCACGACACCGGCACCCACGGCAATGCCCTGGCTGAACCCGATGAGCAGGAAGATGGGCGAGCCGCTGGAGCCGACGGCTGCCAGCGCGTTGCTGCCCACAAAGTTGCCCACGATGATGGAATCGGCGGTGTTGTACAGCTGCTGCAGCATGTTGCCCAGGATCAGCGGCACCGAGAAGAGCAGGATGCTCTTCCAGATGCTGCCCTCTGTCATCAGCCGTGATTTTTTCTTTTCTTCTAAAATCGTCTGTGCCATAATGCTTCCTTTTTCACGCAAAGCTTCCACTCATATATCAATCGTCATACAGATAAACGATACCTTGTTTCTGCCAAAAAGTCAAGCAAAAGCGTAAAAAGGGGCGTTTTTACCGGTTCCGCCCTATTTCCACCCTCTTGCCGCAGGGTCCAGCATCTCGGCGGCGGAGTAGACCAGGGCGTTGCAGACTGCAGCGGCCACGGTGCTTCCGCCCTTGCGGCCCATGGCCGCGATGGCAGGCACGCCGTGGGCTGCACAGGCAGCAAACAGCGTTTCCTTGCTTTCCACCACATTCACAAACCCCACCGGCACGGCGATGACCAGGGCAGGCCGCAGCCCGGCCTCGATCTCTTCCGCAATGGTCAGCAGGGCGGTGGGGGCATTGCCCACCGCAAGAATTGCCCCGGGGTGCTCCTGCGCCGCGCGGTGCATGGAGGCCACTGCCCGGGTGGTTCCGGTCTCGGCTGCGATCCGCGCCACCTCAGGGTCCGCCATATAGCAGAGGGCACTGCCGCCCAGCCGGGCAAGGGCAGGCTTGGAAATGCCCGAAAGCGCCATGTTGGTGTCGGTGATGATAGGGGTCCCGGCCCGCAGGGCGGCCACACCTGCTGCCACAGCCCCCGGCGTGAAGCGCAGATTTTTCGCATAGTCAAAGTCGGCGGTGGTGTGGATGACCCGCTTGACCACAGCGGCAGTCTCGGGCGGCGGGGTCAGGCCCAACGCTTCCAGCTCTGCCGTGATGATGGAAAGGCTTGTCCGCTCAATGTCGGCGGGCAGATGATGTTGTGGGATCATTGTGCATTCCTCCGCGGGTTCTCCAACCCCATGGCCGCGTAAACGGCATCCAGATCCAGCGCGCCGCGCACGCCATCGGCCAGCAGGTCAAACTGCTGCTGGCGGTATTGCTCCATCGGGATGAGGGCGGCACTGTCCGGCGCAATGCCCTTGCGCCGGCAGAGCAGGGCCACCAGCTTCTCGGTAAGCTCCCCGGTATCAAACAGGCCGTGCAGGTAGGTACCAAACACATTGTCCTGCACGCAGCCCTCGGGTGTGCCGTCTGCCAGTGTGCAGAAGGGCACACCCTGCACCTCGGTGCGGCCGGTGTGGATCTGATATCCGGTCAGGGCCGCACCCGCAAAAGGGGCGGCGGTCACGGCGGCAGTGTCCTGGGTGCGGTGCTTCTGACCGGTAAACACCGTGCGGGTGGGCAGCAGCCCCAGCCCCCGCACAGTCTGCGCCGTACCGCTCTCCGTGCCCTCAGGGTCGGCCAGTGTCTCGCCCAGCATCTGATACCCGCCGCAGACTCCCAGCACCGGCGTGCCGTTGGCCGCCAGCTTCAACAGGGCTGCTTCCAGCCCGGACTGCCGCAGCCAGAGCAGGTCATCCACTGTGTTCTTGGTGCCGGGCAGGATGATGAGATCCGGTGTGCCCAGCTGGCGGGTATTCTGCACATACCGCACGCCCAGCAGCGGGTGCTGCTCCAGCGGCATGAAATCGGTAAAGTTGGAGATGTGCGGCAGGCGGAGGATGGCCGCATCCAGCGGGTGGACCGCTTTGGCCGCATCCAGCCGGGGGGAAAGGGAATCCTCGTCCTCAATGTCCACCTTCAGGTAGGGCACGACTCCCAGCACCGGCAGCTGCGTTTTTTCTTCCAGCATAGCAAGGCCGGGGCGCAGGATCTCCACATCGCCGCGGAATTTATTGATGAGCAGCCCCTTGATGCGGGCGCGCTCCTCCGGCTCCAGCAGCGCCACCGTGCCGTACAGCTGGGCAAACACACCGCCCCGGTCGATGTCTCCCGCCAGCAGAACGGGGGCATCCACCAGCCGGGCAAGGCCCATGTTGACGATATCGTCCGCCTTCAGGTTGATCTCCGCCGGGCTTCCGGCCCCCTCGATGACGATGATGTCCACGGTTTCGGCCAGACTGTTGTAGGCCGAGAGGATCTCCGGGATGAGCGCTCTTTTCATTTTGAAATAGGCGGCGGCGGACATCTGGCCCCGCACCTCGCCGTTCACGATGACCTGACTGCCCACGTCACTGCTGGGCTTGAGCAGGATGGGGTTCATCCGCACATCCGGCTCAATGCCTGCGGCCTGCGCCTGCACCACCTGTGCCCGGCCCATTTCCAGCCCATCCCGGGTGACAAAGCTGTTCAGCGCCATGTTCTGGCTCTTGAAGGGAGCCACGCGGTAACCGTCCTGCGCAAAAATGCGGCAGAGGGCGGCGCACAGCAGGCTTTTGCCTGCACCGCTCATGGTTCCCTGCACCATGATGCACTTTGCCTTGCTCATTCCAGCACCTCCGCAAGAAGTTTCAAAAGCTGTTCGTTTTCAGGCCCGGTGCGCACGGCGGTGCGGTACCAGCCGGGGCCCAGCCCGGGGTAGTTCGCACAGCTGCGCAGCACAGCGCCCCTTTGCCGCAGGGCTTCTCCCAGCGTCTCCGGGGCCTGAAACAGCAGGTAATTTGCCCTGCCGTCCAGCACCCGCAGGCCCAGCGCCCGCAGCCCGGCCGCCAGGCGGGGCCGCTGTTCGGCAATGAGGGCCCGGACCTTTTCCACATACACTGTTTCCTCCAGCGCGGCAAGGCCCGCCGCCTGCGCCAGACTGGACACACCCCAGGGCTGGCCGCAGGCCTGCATCTGTTCCAGCAGCGCTGTGTCGGCACTCAGGGCATAGCCCAGCCGCACGCCCGCCATGCCGTAGAGCTTGGTAAAGGCTTTCAGAATGACCAGATCTCCCTCCCCCAGCAGGCCTTTTGCCGTGTGCAGGGCATGGTCGGGCAGGAAATCGAGGAAGCATTCGTCCACCACCAGCAGGGTGCCGCACGCCGCGCAGCGGTGGAGGATTTTTTCCACCAGCGGCAGGGCCGTCAGCTGGCCGGTGGGATTGTTGGGCTGGCAGAGGAACACCGTGTCCACCCCCGGGCGGATGGCCGCACAGAACGCATCCGTGACCGCAAAGTCCTCCTGCTCCCGCAAAAAGAAGCGTTCCACCGTGCAGCCGATGCTTTCCAAAGCAGTGGCATACTCCGCAAAGGTGGGGGCGGTGACCAGCGCCCGGCGGGGCTTTTTGGCCCAGACCAGCCGGAAGATGAGGTCGGCTGCCCCATTGCCGCAGAGGATCTGCTCCGCCGGCACGCCCTCATGGAGCGCCAGCCTTGCCCGCAGCTCCCGGCACAGGGGATCGGGGTAGCGGTCCGCCGTGGGCAATGCCGCCGTGATGGCCCGGGCCACCCCTTCCGGCAGGCCCAGCGGGCTGACGTTGGCCGAAAAATCCAGCGCGTCCCGCCCGAACTCGGCCCGATACCCGGCCCAATCGCCGCCATGTACTAGTTGCATCTTCGTTCTCCTTTTCCCGGATGGTTATGGATATCAGTTCTTGTTTTTTCCCTTTGTGGGAGCTGTCATGCAAAGCATGACTGAGAGGGCGAGGTCGTTACAAAATAGCCCGTATTGCCACGCCCCACGCCAGTGCAAAGGCGCTTGCCACGTACATCATCTGGTTGGCACGCAGGATATCCTCCGGTTCAATGGGGCGCAGCGGATCGCCGATGGTGGGCTTGGCGTAGTATTCGCCAAAGTAATAGGCGGGCCCGGCCAGCTGCACCCCCAGTGCACCGGCGCAGGCGCTCTCGGTCTGGGCGCTGTTGGGGCTGGCGTGGTTCCGGCGGTCCCTCCGCCAGATCTTCCACGCCCCTTTTGCGTCATTGTGCGTAAAGGCCGCAGCAGCCACCCACAGCAGGGCGGCAAGGCGGCTGGGAAGGTAATTTGCCGCATCGTCCAGCTTGGCAGGGATGCGGCCAAAGTAGAGGTATTTTTCATTTTTGTAGCCCAGCATACTGTCCATCGTGTTGATGGCCTTGTAGGTCAGGGCCAGCGGTGCTCCGCCGATGAGCATATAGAGCAGGGGCGCGATCACGCCGTCGCTGGCGTTTTCGGCCACCGTCTCCACAGCGGCTCTGGTCACCCCCTCCAGCGTCAGATCCTGGGTGTCCCGCCCCACGATGCGGCTGACCGCCCTGCGGGCGGCAGGCAGGTCGGGCTTGACCAGTTCCCGGTAGACATTGGTGCTCTCCTGCGCCAGCCCCTTTGCGGCCAGTGCCTGCCCGCACCAGAACATCTGGACGGCCAGCCCCAGCCACGGGCTGATGCGGGCAGCTCCCAGGCAGACCAGGCTCGTCAGCAGAAAGGTACCCACCGGCAGGCAGAACGCCACAATGGCCCCGCCCAGCAGTTCCCCCTGAGGCGTTTTGGGCAGACGGGCCCGCAGGCGCTTTTCCAGCGCCGAGATGGCCTTACCCATGTACACCACCGGGTGGGGCAGCCAGGCCGGGTCGCCGAAGAGGCAGTCCAGCACAAAACCGCCGAGTACTGCGTATTCGATCATCGGGCATCCTCCTTTGTGTACTGCACAGTCTTCAGCAGGTGCAGCACCCGCTGCTCCGCCCAATCTCCTGCATCCAGAACGTAGCCGCCCGCGTTGGGGGCGCACCAATGGTAATAATCCGCATGGGGCAGAGCGTAGCGCTCCATGGCAGCCATCTGGGTGCCGCCGTGGGCCAGAATGACCAGTGTCTCTTCCCCTTCGGCAAGGGCCCTGTCCACCAGTGCAGCAAAGGCCCTGCACACCCGCTCCGAAAAAACAGCCTTGGTCTCGCCGTCCGGGCAGGGGCTTTCGCAGTTGGCGTTCACCCAGGCCAGATAATCCGGGTCGTGCTCCATCTCAATGAAATTGCGGCCCTCAAAGCTGCCGAAGCACATCTCCTGCAGGTCTTTCACCTCCACGAGCCTTGCACCCGGGAAGAGCACCTCAGCGGTCTGCCGGGTGCGGCAGAGCGGAGTGATATAGACCGTTTCCGGCCGAAGGTCAGCCTGCCGCAGCTGGGCGCGGCCCGCGGGGCACAGGGGGATATCCCGCTGGCCCTGATAGCGCTTTTCGGCGTTGTAGGCCGTCAGGCCATGGCGCAGAAGATAGATCAGCATGGGGGCAGTTCTCCTTTCAATACTGTGGGGATGCCGCAGAACATCTGCACCACGCACCCGGCCCGGGCCGCCAGCAGGCAGGCCAGCCGCCCGGCGGCTTCCCGGGCGGCCCGCTCCCCTGCGTCCACGGGCACCACGCCGCCGCCCACCTCGGTGGCCATCACGATATCATAAGCGGAGAGCTCCTCCGCAAGCTTTTCCAGATCCTCGGCCTCTGCTGCCAGGGCCTGCACCCCCGCAATGCGGGTGCCGGGCAGGCGCTGGGCAAAGGTGCGCTTGCCGCTGTACAGCGGCCCGGTGATAAAGATCATAACAGTCCTCCCCACTGGCAGGCACACAGCGCCGCCAGCATCCACAGCTCGGCTTTCTGCAAAAACCACCCGGCCAGATCGCCGGTGATGCCGCCAAACTGCTTACCAGAAACAACATGATAGCGTGCAAACACAAGAAACGCCGCCAGCACCAGCGCCCAGCCGCCCAGTGCCAGCAGGGCGGCGCTGAGCAGAGCGGCCAGCACCATCAGCACCCGGCGGACAGTAGTTCGATCCGCCGCCGTGGCAAAGGTGTGGGCAAGGCCGGTGTTCTTTGCCATCGGGAACGATGCCACGGCCAGGCCCGAGAGGGCCCGTTCCAGCACAAGGGCCAGTGTCCAGCACAGGCCCACCCGGGGCGTAAAGTCCACGCAGGCGCAAAGGGCAAGGTAGGCCGCAAAATAACTGCACAGCCGGATCACCGCAAAGGCACCGCAGTGGGGGTCTTTGAGGATCTCCAGCTTCTTTTCCCGGTCGCCATAGCTGGAAAGGGCATCACAGGTATCGGCATAGCCATCCAGGTGGATGCCGCCCGTGACCCAGACCGGGATCAGGCAGAACCCCGCCGCCTTTGCGGGCATCGGCAGGGGCAGAGCGCCGCACAGGCACCACAGCCCGCCAATGACCACCCCGATGAGCGGGAAGGCACACATGGCATACCGCATGTTTTTCTGGTTCCACGCGAACTGCGGCACGGGCAGGGCCGAAAACATGGCAAAGGCCACTGCAATGGTCTGCAATCCAATCATTTTTCCACTCCTTTATAATAGACCGGGATGCCGCACACCACCCGCACCACATGGTCGGCCCGGGCGGCAAGGGCATTGTTCACCTGCGCCAGCGCTTTCAGGTAGCGCCCGGTGTCGCCTGCATAGTCTGCACCGCCGCTGAACACCTCGTTGGAGACCACGATGAGGTGCGCGCATTGTCCGGCCAATTGGTCCAGTCCTTCCAAAATAGCCGAAGCCGCATTTTCTCCCGCCCCGGCGGGGTCGTAGAGCTCGTTGGCGGTCAGGTTGCCCAGATCCTCCAACAGCGCAGTTCCCCGGGCAGGCAGGCGGATGTTTTCCAGATGCAGGGGGCACTCCACGGTCTCAAACTGCTTTGCCGCCCGCATCCTCCGGTGCTTTTCCACCCGGGCGGCACACTCGGCATCCCACACCTGCATGGTGGCGATGTAATAGCGCGGGAGTGCGGTTTTCAGCACCAGGCTCTCGGCATACCCGCTCTTGCCGCTGGCGGCGCCGCCCAATACCAGCGTCAGCATTGGGGGGTGTACGGCGTGATGCCGCCCTCCGTGAAGGAATAGCAATCGCGGTAAACGGCCAGTGCCATATCCCACAGCGGGATGCTTGCCACCGCTCCGGTGCCCTCGCCAAGATGGAGCCCGGCGGTGAGCAGGGGCGCTTTGCCCAGCGCTTCCAGCACCAGCCTTGCTGCCGGTTCGGTGGAGCAGTGGCTGGCAAACACGGCCTTTTCCGCGGCGGGGCAGAGCCGCACCGCGCACAGCGCCGCCACCCCGCTGATGAAGCCATCCATCAGCACGGGCAGGCCTTCCAGCGCACCGCCCAGAAAAACACCGCACAGCCCGGCGATGTCGAACCCGCCCAGCTTGGAAAGCACGTCCAGAGGGTCAGCGGCATCGGGCCGATTCCGCGCAATGCCCCGCCGGATGGCATCCAGCTTGCGGTCAAGCCCTGCATCGGAAAGGCCCGCGCCCCGGCCTGTCATCCGCTCCACGGGCTGCCCCAGCAGAACCGCAGCCACGGCGCTGGAGGTGGTGGTGTTGCCGATGCCCATCTCCCCCGTGGCCAGCAGCTGCACCCCCGCCGCCTTCTGCGCCCGGACAAGCCCGATGCCCGCCGCAATGGCATCCACCGCCTGCTGGCGGGTCATGGCAGGGCCGGTGGTGAAATCCGCCGTCCCCGCGGCAATGCGGCAGTTCTGCACCCCGGGCACCGGCTCCCCGGCCATGCCAAGGTCCACAGGCACCACTTCACAGCGGGCCGTTTTTGCCATCTGGCAGACACTGGTGCGCCGGGCGGCAAGGTTCTCAGCCACGGCCCGGGTCACGCTCTGGTCCGTCTGGCTCACGCCCTGCGCCACCACGCCGTTGTCGGCGCAGAGCACCAGCACAGCCCGGCGGGAAAACACCAGCTCTGCCGTGCCGGTCAGGGCGGCGGCATCTTCCAGCATGGTCTCCAGCCTGCCCAGCCCGCCCAGCGGCTTGGCCAGGCTGGCCCAGTGAGCGTGGGCGGCGGTGCGGGCGGTCTCGTCCGGCCGGGTGATCCTGGAAAGAAGCTGTTTCAGTTCAAGCTCTGTCATTGGTCCTGTTCCTCTTGATGATAGTGTGCGGCGGCATCCACGAACCGCCGGGGCAGGGCCGTGCCCGCCCAATACAAATGCGGGAAGCCCGCATAGAAATGCTCATTTGCAAAGCCGCAGTCCCATTGCTTCCCGTTGGGCTTTGCGGCGGTAAAGCCGGTGCCGTTGTCTGTGGAATCCCAGTGGTGGAACTCATGCACGGGCAGACGCTCCCCGGCGCGGAACAGCATACTGTCGGCGTGGGCGGTCAATGCCGCGTATCCAAACCGCACCAGCCTCCCCACCCGGAAGCCCTGCCCCGGCAGAACACCTGCCATGGGCCAGCGTTCCCCGTTGGCATCCTCCAGGCTCTGGCCCAGATAGAGAAAGCCCCCGCACTCGGCCACCGTGGGCAGACCGCGCTCCACAGCCCGGCGCACAGAGGCCAGCATGGAGCGATTCGCGCTCAACTGCCCGGCATACAGCTCCGGGTAGCCGCCGGGCAGATAGAGCCCGCCGATCTGCTCCGGCAGGGCGGAGTCCTGCAGGGGGCTGAACCAGCAGAGCTCGGCCCCCGCCCGCTCCAGCGCTTCCAGCGTTTCGGCGTAGGTGAAGCAAAACGCCGCATCCCTTGCAACGGCAATGGGAACGCGGGGGCGCTGTTCCTCTGCTCCCTGGGGCGGCTGCTCTCCCGCAGGGAGGAGCCGATCGGTGTGCACCAAAGGCGCTGCGCACTCGGTCAGGGCAAAAAGCTTCTCCCAATCCACCACCAGCGCATCGGCCATTCGGCTGATCTTCTGCTGTAAGTCCGCGATCTCCCCGGCAGTTTTCAGGCCTAAGTGGCGGCTCTCAAGGGCGGCATCCGGCAGGTGGGGCAGATAGCCCAGCACCGGCAGGCCGGTCTCCCGTTCCAGCATGGGAGCCAGCAGGGCATACAAATGGGGGGCGCAGTCATTGAGCAGGATGCCCGCCAGATGGCTGGGGGTGCGGAACTGCTTCAGCCCGTTGATCTGGGCCGCCAGCGTCAGGCTGGCCCCTCTGGGCTGGACCACCAGCAGCACCGGCAGGCCCAGCGTATCGGCCAGATGCCAGGCACTGGCGGTATCACTCACGCCGCCCAGTCCATCGTAAAAGCCCATGGCACCCTCGCACACGGCTGCCCCGTGCCCGGCTGCGGCCTGCGCATAGAGCGCGCACACCGTCTCCGGCGCAGAGAAAAACAGGTCGAGGTTGTGGCTCTCCACCCCCAGCACGGCCCGGTGAAACATGGGGTCGATATAGTCCGGCCCGCTCTTGAAGGAGCAGGGGTCCTGCCCCCGCCGCTTGAGCGCTGCCAGCAGAGCGCAGGTCAGTGTGGTTTTGCCGCTGCCGGAACAGGGCGCGGCCACAAGAAATTGGATCATTTGCGTTCTCCTGTGATAAGGAAGATGGGGTTATTGGCCATCAGCAGGTGGAGCCTGCCCGCAGGCCGGGTGCGGCTGACCGCGATCTGCGTCACCTCCGCGTCCAGACCGTGGGCAGTCAGTGCGGCCACGGCGGCGCTCAGCGTTTCCAGCGCAATGGCAGAGATGCAGATGCGGGCGTTCGGATTCCGGGCAAGCACCGCGTCCACCACAGCCTCCATGCCCCCCTTGGTTCCGCCGATGAACACGGCATCCGGGGCGGGCAGGTCAGCCAGCGCGGCGGGGGCGCGGCCCTCCACCAGTGTCAGGTTGCAGGCGTGGAACGTTTCCCTGTTCTGCCGGATGAGCCCGCAGGCCTCCGGGTCACACTCCACGGCATACACATGCCCCCGGGGTGCGGCCAGTGCCAGCTCCACGCTCACGCTGCCGGTGCCCGCCCCCACATCCCACAGGGTATCGGCAGGCTGCACGGCCAGCTTGGCCAGCGCCGCCGCCCGCACCTCCTGCTTGGTCATGGGCACCTCTCCCCTGTGGAAGGTTTCATCCGGGAAGCCGGGCACCCGCCGGGGCGGCTGAGGAAGATGCTCCACAAGCAGAACGCTCAGGCTTGCAAACTGCTTTTGCGCAAACTCCTGCGCCGTGCCGAACAGGATCTTTTCCTCTGCCCGGCCCAGCTCTTCCCCCACCAGCACATGGGCATCGCCCAGCCCGGCAGCAGCCAGCCGGCCGCAGAGTGAGGCAGGCGTTTCGGCCCCGCCGGTCAGGAAAAACACAGGCTTTCCCCCGGCTGTCAGGCACTCGGCCACCGGGTCGCAGGCACAGCCGTGGGCCGAGACCAGCTTCCACTCCTGCCAGGAGCGGCCCACCGCAGCGGCCAGCAGCTGAACGCTGGAAAGCCCCGGCAGCACCCGGCAGGAGATGCCAAAGGCCCGCAGCATCGGCAGCAGCTGGGCCGCACCAGAGTAAAACCCGGTGTCGCCGCTGTACACAAGGGCAGCATCCACCTCCGGGTCAGCCGCCAGCGCGGCAAGGACATCCTCAGGCTGATACAGGGCCTTCCGGTGTTCCGTGCAGCCCTGCGGCAGCTGTTCCAGCAGGCGCTTTGCCCCCAGGATCAGTCCGGCGTTCTGCAGGGCGGCAAGGCCCTGCGCGGTCAGGCTTTCCGGCGTGCCCGACCCCATCCCGATGAGTGTGATCATTGCAGCATCTCCTTACAATGTGTCAGGATCTGTTCCGCCGTTTCGCCCTGCTCGGCCGGGCGGCGGATGACGATGAGCTGTGCCCCGGTGTCCTGCGCTGCCCGGGCTTTTTCTTCAAAGCCGCCCGCCGCGCCGCCATCTTTGGTAACGAGGAAGCGGATGGCAAACTGCTCCATCAGTGCCCGGTTCAGCGCATAGGAGAACGGCCCCTGCATGGCGATGATGTTCTTATGGGGGATATCTGCCCCCTCGCAGGCGGCAATGCCCTCCCGGGTGGGCAGGACACGGGGAAAAAGCCGTGCCGGTTCCAGCACAGCAAAGGCAGAAAGCTCCTTGGCCCCGGTGGCAAGCAGGACATTTCCCTGCGTCCGGGCCAGAAATCCCGCCGCATGGGCCGCAGAGGCAAACACCATGCTCCCGGCAGGCAGCGGGCTTTCGGGCCGGAGCAGGCGGCGGTACTCCGTGCCTGCTGTTTTACAGGCTGCCCGGATGTTCCGGGTGGCCTCCACCGCATAGGGATGGGTCGCGTCCACGCAGAGGTCAGCCCCCTGCAGCAGGGCGGTCATCTCCTCCGGGGTCAGCCGCCCGCAGTGGACGGTGATGCCGGACCTTTCGCCCTGTTCCTCGGCCCCCAGCGGGGTGGCCACGCTGACCAGTACCTCGGCCCCCAGTGCGGCCAGCTGCTTTGAAAACATGCGGCCCTCGGTGGTGCCGCTGAATACCACGACCCTCATGCGCGGTACCCCCGCGGCGTGACCATCCGCCCGCTCAGCTGGCGGGTCTGGGCGTTGCCGACAAACACGGTGGTGAACATATCCACCGGGGTGGTTTCCAGCGCAGCCAGCGTCAGAACGCAGCTTTCCTGCCCCTCCCGGCCAATGTTCCGCACAATGCCGCAGACCGTTCCGGGTGCTTTGCCATTTGCCAGCAGGATGCGCACCGCCCGCGCCAGATAGTCCGGCCGCCCCTTGGAGGAGGGGTTGTACAGCGCGATGCAGAAATCCCCCATGGCTGCTGCCGCCAGCCGCCGCTCAATGACCTCCCACGGCGTAAGCCGGTCAGAGAGGGAGAGCACACAGAAATCGTGGGCCAGCGGGGCACCCAGCACCGCACCGCCGCTCAGGGCGGCGGTCAGGCCGGGCACCACCTCCACCGTCACGTCCGGGAAGCCCTCTGCCAGCTCCAGCAGAGGGCTTGCCATACCGTAGACCCCGGCATCTCCCGAGCAGACCAGCGCCACCGTCTTGCCGCTCCGGGCCGTTTCCAGCGCCCAGCGGCAGCGGTCGATCTCCTTGGTCATGCCGGTGGAATAATAGAGCTTGTCCGGGAAGTAAGAGCGCACCAGATCCAGATAGACCGTATAGCCGCACAGCACCTCGGCTTGCGTTAAGGCGCTCTGCGCCTGTGCGGTCAGGAACCGGGGATCCCCGGGCCCAAGCCCGACAACAAAAACAACCTTAGGCATCCTGACACCTCCAATCCGGGGCAAAGGGACGGAGCGCCAGCGCAAAGGTCACGCCGCCGCCCGCCTGTTTGGGAAGAATGATCGTACCGCCTGCCGCCAGCACCGCCGCCCGCTCGCAGACATTGTCCACACCGGTCACGCTCCGGACAAAGGCCGAAGGTGTGAACTGCCCGGGGGCGTTCTGCAGCTGTGCGGCAGAATAGAACTGCACCGGCCACCCGTGGGCTCTGCAAAATTCCAGCAGGCCCGGCTCATGGGCTTTCAGGTCGATGCTGGCCGCTGCCGTGATGCACGCTGCCGCAAGGCCGTGGGCCGCGCAGAACTGTGCAAAGGCCGCTTCCAGCTGTGCAGTGCTGGTCCCCCGCCTGCACCCGATGCCCAGCACACCGATCTTCGGGATCAGGTGCAGCGCATCGCCCGCCGGGAAAAGGGTCAGGACAAAGTCGGCACGCTCTGCCTCCCCCGCCGGGACCACCCCGGCAGGGGCCTGCCCGGCAATGGGGAATTCCGAGCGGTACCGCACCGGCCCGCCTGCCAGCAGCCTGCTGCTGACGCGCTTGATGCGCCCCGGCTCCAGCACAGCGCAGTTCTGGTGCCTGGCCCACGCATCCACGGCAAACACACCGTTGGCATCGGTGGCCGTGGTAATGACCGGCACCGCACCGCAGACCGCCGCCAGCGCCCGAGCCAGATCGTTGGCCCCGCCCAGATGGCCTGAAAGGATCGGCACCGCAAAATGACCACACTCGTCCAGCACCACCACGGCAGGGTCCACCGCCTTGCTCCGGCAGTGGGGCGCAATGGCCCGCACCGCAATGCCCACAGCCCCCACAAAGATCAGGGCATCCGCATGGGCGAACTGCTCCGCGGTCCAATCGGCAAGGCCGGGCCCACCATGGCCGCAGCGGTCTACGGTGCCGGGCAGGGCACTGGCCAGCTTTTGGGCCAGCGCCAGTCCTTTTTCCGTAAAGGCGAGATAGGCGCGGGTCACTGGTCTGCCCCCTTGCGGAACTCCGTCGTAAAGGTTGGGTCGTAGAGCTTGCTCCGCTCATACCGGGTGCCCAGAAATTCCCCCACCACGATGAGCGCTGTTTTGGTGATGCCGTTGGCGCGGGTGCTCCCGGCCAGCGTGCCCACGGTGCAGCGCACCACTTTTTGTTCCGGCCAGCTGGCCTTGTAGACCACGGCGGCAGGGGTCTCCGGCGTGTAGGCTCCGCCCGCCAGCAGGGCCTGCTGCACCTTGTCGATGAGGCCGATGGAGAGGAAGATCACCATGGTTGCCCCATGGGCGGCAAGGCTGGCCAGCTTCTCCTTTTCCGGCACCGGGGTGCGCCCCTCCATCCGGGTGATGATCACGGTCTGGCTGATGGTGGGCAGGGTGTACTCGGCGTTCAGCGCCGCCGCCGCACCGCAAAAGCTGGACACGCCGGGGGTATCATCGTAGGGGATGCCGTCCGCATCCAGTGCGTCCATCTGCTCCCGGATGGCCCCATACAGGCAGGGGTCGCCGGTGTGGAGCCGCACGGTGGTCCCGCCTGCGGCTTCCACCCGGCGCATCACGTCCAGCACCTGTTCCAACGTCATCTCGGCGCTGTTGTAAACGGCACACTCCGGCTTCGCCAGCCCCAGCAGGGCCGGGTTGACCAGACTGCCCGCATAAATGATGCAGTCGGCTTCCTGCAGCAGGGCCGCGCCCCGCCGGGTGATGAGATCGGGTGCGCCGGGGCCTGCGCCCACAAAATGTACCATCTCAATGCTCCTTCCATTCGTTCAGCAGTTGTGCGGCAGTGTCGGTGGCTCCCAGCGGGCCGTGCTGGTTGGAAAACAGCACCGCCCCCACCCGGAACGCCCCGCAGGCCCGCCGGTCAAGGTGGAGCTGGACTGCCCGCAGCAGGCTTTCCAGCACCGGAGCCCGCAGGTCGGCGCTGTCCAGGAGTTCCAGACAGGCATCGGTGGTGGCAGCGTTCATCAGGGCGGCGCAGACTTCCCGGGAAGCGCCGCAGAGCGCCGCATGGGTGCAGAACAGCTCGGTGCGGCAGTCGGCAGTGTGGGAATGGGTGTTCATAATACCGCCCGCCACCTTGACCAGCTTGCCCACATGGCCCACCAGAAGCACCTCTTCAAAGCGGGCCGCAGCAGCCATATCCAGCGTGTCTCCAATAAAGTTCGAGGTTTTCACCACCGGAACAGCGTGAAACTCCGGGTATCTTTCGTGCAGATAGTCCAGCCCGTAATTGCCGGGTGCCAGGATGAGCCGCCTGGGGCTGCCTGCCCGGAGAGCGGCCTGATTCATTTCCAGCTGAATGGTGTCCAGGATCGCCTGCTGGCTCATAGGCTCCACAATGCCGCTGGTTCCCAGCACCGAAAGCCCGCCCTCGACCCCGATGTGGGGGTTGAAGGTGCGCTTTGCCACCTCTTCCCCGCCCTCGATGGAGATGGTCACGGCAAAGCCGCCGGTGTAGCAGGCGCTCTCGGCTTCCCTTTGCAGGGCCTCGGCGATCATCTGCCGGGGCACATGGTTGATGGCAGCTTCCCCCACCGGCTGGTCCAGCCCGGCCTTGGTCACCCGGCCCACGCCCTTGCCGCCGGAGATGCGGATCTCGGTGGTATCGGGCAGCAATTCTACGGCGGCGATCACGGGCAGGCCGGTGGTCACATCCACATCATCCCCGCCGTCCTTCTCAATGGCGCATTCGGCTCCGGCTCCGGCAGGGCGGCAGTACAGCGGAGCCACCTCCACCACGATGCCCTTCGGCGTGCGCAGGGCAACGCTCTCCGGGGCATGGCCTGTGAGCAGGAGCCGCGCGGCCCCCGCCGCACCCAGCGCCGCGCAGGTGCCGGTGGTGTACCCGCAGCGGAGCAGCTTCTGCCCACTGCGGACGTAATGTTCAAATTTCGGCCCGGCAGGCTTTTCCGGACCGAATACGGCCTCGTACTGCTCCTTGGTCAGGCTGTACAGCGCCCGGATGTTCTCCGGGGCAAAGGCCTCCTTTGGGGTCAGCGCCCCCGAAACGCTGTGCGGGAACACGCAGACCACCGCATCCGCGATCTTCTGCGCCATGTCCAGCTCGTGCAGGCTGACGATCACGGCCAGCCCCTGCTCATGGGCCAGCTTCTGCAGGATGGTCAGCAGCTCGATCTTGCCCTTGACATCCAGAAAAGAGGTCGGCTCGTCCAGCAGCAGAACTCCGGGCTGCTGGCAGATGGCACGGGCCAGCAGAACGCGCTGGCGCTGGCCGTCGCTGATGCAGTTGAAATCCCGGTCTGCCAGAGGGGCAGCCCCCACCAGCTCCAGCGCGTCCCGCACGGCCTGCCGGTCGGCATCGGACAGGATGCCCAGCCGCCCGGTATAGGGGATGCGCCCGGCGGCGGCAAACTCAAAGCAGGAAGTCAGCTCGGTGCGGCGGGTGTGGGGCAGCATCAGGGCCAGCTTCCGTGCCCGGGCCGGGCCGGTGTAATCGGTCAAGCTGCGGCCATCCAGCAGGACAGCCCCGCCCAGGGGGGCCAGCTGGCCCGCCAGCGTTTTGAGCAGGGTGGATTTGCCCGCGCCGTTGGGCCCGATGAGGGCCAGGATCTGCCCCGGCACCGCCCCCAGCGTGATGCCGGAAGCAAGGAGCGCACCGCCATAGCCGATGGCCAGCTCTTTCGTTTCACAGAGGTATTTCATCGCACACCCTCCTGACCCCGGCGCACCAGCAGCCAGATGACCACCGGTGCACCAAACACTGCCGTTACGGCGCTGATCGAAAGCTCGGTGGGGGCAAACATGCTGCGGGCGATGAGGTCGCACAGCAGGCAGAAAGCCGCCCCGCCCAGGCAGCACCCGGGCAGCACCACCAGCGGCTTTGCGCTGCCGAACAGCTGCTTGACCAGATGGGGCACCGCGATGCCCACAAAGGAGATGGGCCCCGCAAAGGCCGTGACACAGGCGGCCAGCAGGCTGGAAAGCAGCACCAGCAGCCGGGAAAAGGCTTTGACATTGATGCCCACGCTCCGGGCGTAGGCCTCCCCCATCTGGTAGGCGGCCATGGGCTTGGAAAGGCAGAACGCCGCCGCCAGAGCGGGCAGCACCACCAGCGCCGCCGCCCGCACATTGCCCCAGGTCATGCCGGAAAAGCTGCCCTGAGACCAGTTGTGGAGGTTGACGATGTTGCTGTCCTGGGCAAAGGCCACCACAAACTCCGTAACGGCCGAACAGATGTAGCCGATCATCACGCCGCAGATGACAAGGATGCTCATCCGCTGCACCCGCCGGGAGACCGCCAGCACAAAGGCCATGGAGGCCATGGCCCCCGCAAAGGCGGCTGTGATCAGGGTAAGGGAGCTGGTGAACAGGCCATGGTTCAGAAAAGCCACCATGACCAGTGCCACGGCCAGCTTGGCCCCGCTGGAAATGCCCATGACAAAGGGCCCTGCAATGGGGTTGGCAAAAAAGGTCTGCAGCAGGTAGCCCGCCGCCGAGAGCGCCGCCCCCAGCAGCACCACCATCACGGCCCGGGGCAGGCGCAGCTGGGTGATGATGCCCACGCTCAAAGCGTCCTGCCCGCGGCCGGTCAGGGCCGCCAGCACTGCCCCCGGTGTCAGGGACACACTGCCCCAGAACAGGTTGGCGGCAAACAGCACCGCCAGCAGCAGGGCAAGGATGCCGTAAGAAAGGATCAGGCGCTTTTTGCTGGTCATAGGTTACTCTACTTTCCTCAGAAATTGCAGGTCGGCGGGGTCGTTCTCCGTAAAGACACGGTGCAGGTCGAACACAAAATCGACCAGCGCCGTACTCTGCTGGAAAAAGCTCTGGGTGGTGCACCAGACACTGCCGCTCTGCACAGCCTTGAACTCGGCCAGCAGGGGGCATTTTGCCACCAGTTCCTCCGTGGTATGCACCACGCCCTCAATGGTGCTGTTGTAAAGGAGCACATCCGCATCCTTGGCACCGGCGTAAAAATCCTCCAGCGGCAGATTCATGGTGGAAAGGTTGTTTCCGTTGTCGGTCAGGTCCGCAAAAACATAATCACCGCCCGCCATCTCGATCATCTGGGCCACATAGTCGCCGCCCTTGCGCACATTGGCAAGGTTGTTGGCTGTGATGGAGAAAAAGGCACAGCGCTTGCCGGTGGAAGCCTGCCCGGTCAGCGGTGCAAGGCGCTCCACCTGCCGGGCAAATTCCTGTTCCGCCAGCTCCTCTTTCCCCAGCAGGATGCCCCAGAACTTGAGCCATTCCAGCCGGGCCAGCGGGCCGCTCTCATAGCTGGAGCGCTCCACCAGCACCGGGATGCCGAACCGTTCCAGCTGCTCCTTGACCTCCGGGGTGTGGTAGATCATAGTGTTCTCGATGGCAAGGCCGCAGTTGGCCGCAAGGATCTTTTCGTAGTCCGGGGCGCTGTACTTGCCCGCATAGGCAATACGCCCGGCCTCCATGGCGGCTCTGGCCTCATCCAGATACCAGCCCTCCGCCTGGGTGCCGGAAAGAGTCACGCTGTCCAGCCCATCCAGCGCGAGGAACAGATCCATCACCGAGGTGGAAACAAGGTAGATGTTCCGGATGGGCTGACGCAGCACCGTCACGCTCTCGGGCAGGCCTTCCACCGCAGCGGCATCCTCCGGGGTCACAAGGAACTGCTCCCCCGATTCGGTCAGGGTCAGCATGGTATAGCCGCCCTCATAGCAGTCTGCAGTAAACTGTGTGGCGTAATCCAGCGGGCAGGCATGGTCAAAGACCAGTTCTTCTGTGCTGGCGGGAGCCGTTTCGGAGGCGGCGCAACCCGACAGGGCCAGTACTGTAGCAGGCAGAACGCGCAGGAATTGTTGTCTCGTCAGTTTCATCCGTTCAGCGCAAAGGTCAGCGTATACTCGATCTCATGGGGGGTGCTCATAGCTACGGTATCGGCAGTGACAGCCAGCGGGGTGCCCAGTGCAGAAACAGGGATCTCAAAGGTGGAGTTGCCCTCGGTGTTGGTGGGCAGATACTTCTCGCCGTCCACGATCATGTAATCATAATTGGGGCTGCTCCACAGGATGACAGCGGTCATTTTGCCGTCCGCCACGGTCAGGGCGGCAGGGCTTTCCACGGTGGCACGGCCAGAGCCGCCCTCCAGGGTCACATTGACGCTGTATTCACCGTCCGCAGGGGTCTCGGCAGCTTCCTCAGCCTTGGGCTGTGCATTGCGGATGCTCACGGTGTGGTCATACCACTTGCCCTTGGTCCCGAGGAGTGCCAGCTGGAAGTCCTGGTCCACAGCGGCCACGGGGATATCATAGCCGTAGACCTCCTCCGAGGTGCCATCAGAGTAGGTGACGGTGTCGGTGGTAGGCAGCAGCCAGTCTGCCTTGTTGGCCTCGGCATCGGCGGCCATGCCAACATACAGGTTGACGATCTTCTTGGAGGCCAGACTGACGTGGAAGGTCATCTGCCCGTTCTCCACGGTCAGGGTGCCCATGCCATTGCAGGCTTCGTTGGCGTGGAACATGCCGCTGTCGGTGTCGAACTCAGCCGTGTACACGCCGTCCGGCAGGGCGGCTTCGGTGCTTTCAGAAACGGCGGCAGCGCTCACGGCAGAAGCGGCTTCCGAGCTGACAGCAGAGGAAGCAGTGGAAGAAGCCCCGCCGCAGCCGGTGAGGACGGCGGCCAGCATCAGAGAAGCAACGGACAGGGAAACAAACTGTTTGCAGTGCATAAACAAAATACCTCAAAAATCAGAATTTGAAATGGGAGTGTTTCTCCTCATGCGGGGAAGCTCTCCATAAAAAATGCCCGAAAAGATCTCTCCCTTCGGGCATTGGAATGCGGAATATTAGCCGTTCAGGGAATCAATGGCGGCTTTGGTGTGCTCAATGTAGCGCTGCTGGATGTCCTCGATCTCACCCAGACCGGCGATCTGGCACTCCACGGACGCGAAGTCACCGGAGGCCTGGAACTGGCTCAGCCAGGAATCGTCATCCGCACCGGCCATATCGTTGTTGGCGTGGTCACCGGCAACGACCATCAGGGGGCGCAGGATGACCTTGGTGTAACCGGCGGCCTTGACAGCCTCGATGACGTTCTCGCAGGCAGTCTCCTCGGGCTCACCCTCCACCGTGCCGATGAACACGTTGCTGTAGCCCAGGGTCTGCATGGCGGTCTGCATCTGGCTGTAGCTCACCTTTGCGGTGTGGGAGGTGCCGTGGCCCATAAAGACAAAGGCGACCTTCTCCTCAGCGGCAGCGTCCAGGCTGTCGAAACCTGCATCCTTCACAGCGGCAGCGGTAACGGCCTTGGCAACAGCTTCCTTGTCGGCGTTGATGACGGCAGCGTCGGCACCGACCTCGCCCAGCAGGGGCTCGGCAACGGCAACGCTCTCGAACTTGTCCTTGTACTCGTCGATCATCTCCATCATCTCGTCGTACTCTGCACCGTGCATCAGGTGGGTGGGCTGGACGACCAGATTCTTCACGCCGTTGGCCACAGCGCGGTCCAGAGCCTGCTGCATGTTGTCGATCTTCTCACCGTCGCGGGCCTGAACATGGTTGATGATGATCTGTGCGGTGAAGGCGCGGCGGACAGACCAATCGGGATAAGCGGCCTGCAGCGCATCCTCGATGCCCTTGATATCCTTCACTCGGCTGTCGTTGAAGGAGGTGCCGAAGGAGACCACCAGCAGCTCATTCTCGCCGATGTCGTCCTGATTGCGGCTGTCGTCCTTGGAAGCATCGCCGGTGTCGCGGCCAAAGTAGTCAGGGTCAGCCTCTTCGCCCTCGACCAGCTCCTTCTGGGCATCGGTCAGGGCATCCCATGCGGCCTTGGCGGCCTCACACTGGGCATCGGTGTCATCGGTGCGCTCCTGCACATAGATGGCATCGATCAGGTCTGCAACGTTCTTTGCGGCCAATTCGTCAGCCTCCTCGCCGGAAACCTCACTGCTGGCAGCAGATCCTGCCGTGCTGGAAGCAGTGGTGCTGCTTGCGGCACCGCCGCAGCCGGTCAGTACACCGGCGCAGAGGGCCAGAGCGGTCAGAGCGGCCGCTGCTTTGTGGATGGTGCGTTTTCTCATTTTTGTTCGTTCCTTTCCTGTTTTTGAACATGATTTTTGCTGAACAGAAGGTACAGGAAAGAGTGCCCGGCAAAACAAAAGGGGCCTTTCTGCTTGCGGGACGGCAAAGCAAAAAGGCCCTTTTCAGTTTTTTCAGGCTTTTTGGGTACAACCAATTCCTCGTGATCTGGGGCTTGCGCCCCCGTACCAACAGCGGGCAGGTTTCCTGGCTGAAAGCTCAACATCCACCGCCGCCTTCCCGGAACATGGGTTCCAGTGACCGGTGCAGCTGCACCCTGGCGGTAAACTCCCTTATCACAGTGACGAGATCGTGCGGGATTTGCACCCGCTTCCCTTTTAACGTGCCTGCCCCCGGCAAGAGCCGCGGGCGGTACGCACCTGCTGTTTTCTATTCAGTTCGCTGTTCAGTATAACATACTCAACGGAGGAATGCAATCACAACTCCGGGGAAACTTCCTGGCTCACAGGCGGTGTTTTTCCCCGATCAGGGCCACCGCCACATCGTTGACATTGGTGCCCGTTGCCCCGGTGATGATCAGGCCATCCACCGCCTTCAGCGCGTGGTAGGAATCGTTGTTCTGCAAAGCAGCGTATCCGCTCCAGCCCCCGGCCTCCAGCGCGGCAAGGGTATCCCCATCCACATAGCCGCCGGCGGCATCGGTGGGGCCGTCTGTGCCATCGCTGCCCACAGAGAACACCGCCGCGTTCAGCCCGGCAATGGCGGGCGCGGCCGCAAGGGCCAGCTCCTGATTTCTTCCGCCAAGCCCTTTTCCGGTCAGGTGAACGATGGTCTCGCCGCCCGCGATGTAGGCCAGCTTTTTCCCCTGCCCTGCCTGGGTGCGGACAATGGAGCCAAGAAAGCTGCCTGCTTCCCGCGCTTCGCAGCAGAGTTGGTCGGTCAGGAGAACCGGTTCATACCCCAGATTCCGGCAGGCGCTGGCCGCGGCACGGCAAAGCTCCCGCACGCTGCCGGTGATCCGGGTGGCCACATTGTCCAGCTTTTTGGGCGTTTCCTGCGCCAGCAGGGCCCGGGCCTGTGCCGAGAGCGCCAGATGATACTTTTCGGCAACGGCAAGCGCCTGGACGCAGGTAGAGGTATCCGGCACCGCCGGGCCGCTGGCGATCATATCCAGCGGGTCCCCCAGAATGTCGCTCAGCACAATGCTGAACACCTGCGCAGGGGCACAGCGCTGCGCGAACCGCCCGCCCTTTACACCGGAAAGCCGCTTGCGGATGGTATTCATCTCCACAATGCCGGCCCCGCTGGCCAGCAGCCGGCTCGTGATCTCCTGCAGCTCTTCCCCGGGAACGAGCGGCTGCTCAAACAGCGCACTGCCGCCGCCGGAAAGCAGAAACAGCACCGTATCCCCGGCGGTCAGCCCCTGCACCAGCTCCAGCGCCTTTTGGGTGGCCGCAAAACCGTTTGCATCCGGCACCGGGTGGCCCGCCTCATAGCAGGTCACCCCGGGGATCTCACCTTTCACATGGCCGTACTTGGTCACGACCACGCCGCCATCCACCCGGCCCAGCGTTTCAACCGCCGCGTGTGCCATCTGCCAGGCCGCCTTGCCCGCCGCCACCAGAAGCACCCGGCCCTTCCCGGGCCGGAGATCCCGCAGCGCGCGGCGCACCGCCTCATCCGGCAGAACAGCGTTCAGGCTGGAACGAAGGATCACATCCGCATCCCGGCGCAGTGCAGCATTCATAGACTCGCCCTCCTTGCAGCGGTGCCCGCCCCTCCGGGACAGCGCACCAGAAACAGCCGAATAAAAAATCAAGACCGACGATCTCTTTTGAAATCGTCGGTCTTGTTCCAATCCGAGTGGCGAGAATCGAACTCACGGCCTCTTGAACCCCATTCAAGCGCGCTACCAAAACTGCGCTACACCCGGACATCTGATCGAGCTTGTCGCTCACAGCTCAATCAGTATACCCGAAGAATGGTGTTTTGTCAAGCACTATTTTCAAATTTCTTCTTCATTTTCGGCAATGGCTGCTGTGCGGTCCACCGGCTGCGGAAACTCCACCGTGGCCAGCGCCACAGCGAACACGCTCTGCGCACCGGCATCCAGCAGAGCCTGCGCGCAGGCCGAGGCCGTGGCTCCGGTGGTCAGGACATCGTCCACCAGAAGGACGCGCTTTCCCTCCACAGCCTCCGGCCGGGCCACCTGGAAGGCACCCGCCACATTGGCCAGCCGCTCGTCAAGGGAAAGTCCCTCCTGCCGCCGGGTGGAGCGGGCACGGGTCAGCGCGTCCGTGACCACCGGCACGCCCACCGCCCTGGCAAGGGGCTGTGCCATCCGCTCTGGCACATTGTAGCCGCGCTTTTTGCTGGAGGCCGGTACCGGAAGGATGCAGTCGTAACCCCGGTCAAGGCCCGGTACCGGTTCGGGCAGGGGCTCAGAGCCGCACATTCTGATCTCGCTGCCAAAGAGCAGGCGGGCCATCTCCACGCCAAGCTCCACAGCTGCCCAGGGCGCGCCCTGATATTTCGCCCGCAGCACCGCGCGGCGGACAAGGCCGGTGTATCGGTAGGGCGCGGCTGCCCCATCCAGCCGCCCCAGGTAGTGCTCGGAGCCGCGCAGCCGCATGGAGGGTACACGGCGCAGCTCTGCCAGCCCATCGGCACAGTCCGGGCAGGCAGGCCGGCTGCCCAGCACCCGGTCACAAAAAGGGCAGCGGCGCGGGTAAAGCACCCAGCGCAGCT
>ERZ773243.1354-NODE-1354-length-27380-cov-4.296542_pt1 | contig 27380 bp, 25 predicted proteins | sample MGYA00580520_ERZ773243 | MGnify/ENA primary metagenome ERZ773243 (study PRJEB29015, sample SAMEA2737747) | human gut metagenome | biome: human gut; feature: human-associated habitat; material: faeces | place: China | collected 2012 ... | reverse complement strand
TTTTTTCAGCGGTTTGCCCGATAGAATTTCAGGGACAGGGGGATGGAGACGGCGGTGGCGATGATGGTCAGCGCCAGTATCCCGGTCAGCGCCAGAGAGAGGACCGTAGCGGTTGCGGCTTTGGCGTCATTGACCAATGCGCCCAGTGCGCCGGTTGATGCGCAGGCTAGAATGATGACCAGCTTGGATACCCACCGGGCCTTTTCCGTGCCGGAGCATCAGGGGAACGTTGATGTCCAGCAGGAGAAGTCCCACACACGAAGCAGCCAGCACTGTCCAAGGAGAACAGCCGAAGCGGGGGGAGAACAGGGAGAGGACATTCTGGAACACAAGCACGGCGGCTCCGCCAACGGCAGTGCAGAGCCAGCCCAGCACGTACCGGCTCAGGACAATGTCTTTTTCCCGGTAGGGCAGCATCCGGGCAAAGGTATTCCAGCGGCTCTGCTGGTCATAGGCCATGGCGGAATAGGGGATCATGGAGCCGTAAATCATGGCGAATACATTGAGAAACGCCATAGGAATCACGCTCCATAGCAGCACGATGAGGGCTAGGGAGCGGAGGGACTTCCCCAGAGTATAGTAATCCTTCAGCAGCAGGGCTTTCATTGCTTTTCTCCTTTCACCAGAGCGAGGATGATGTCCTCAATGGTGGGCTTTTCCAGTTGGAAGCCCACCGGGGCCAGCTCCCGCCGCACCAGCGCCCGGACGCCGCCGTAGGGCGTGGTCTCCATGGACACGATGGCTTCCGGCATGAGGGCCTCCGCTTGCTCCGCCGTGTCGTTAAAGATGCCGTATTGCTCCAGAAGGGCATCCTTTTCCTCGCAGAACAGCAGCCGCCCCTGATGGAGAAAGGCGATGTAGTCGCAGAGCTTTTCCAAATCGCTGAGAATGTGGGAGGAGATCAGGACGGAGTGGGTCTCGTCCCGGGTAAACTCATTGAAAAGCTCCAAGATCTCGTCCCGGACGATGGGGTCCAGTCCGGCGGTGGCCTCGTCCAACACCAGAAGTTGTGCCTGATGGCTGAGGGCAACGGCAATGGTGAGCTTCATTTTCATACCCCGGGAATAGTCCTTGAAGGCGGTTTTCTCCGGCAGAGCGAAACGGCGGCAATAGGCGTCGAAGGTATCCTGCTCCCAGCGGCGGTAGGTGGCGGCCATCACGCGGCCCACCTGCGGGGCGGTGAGGGTCTCAGGAAAGCACCCCTCGTCCAGCACCACGCCGATGTCCTCCTTGGCGTTCAGAAAATCCGGGGCGGAGACGTCCACGCCCAGCGCGGCGGCGGTACCGCTGTCCGGCCGCAGCGCGCCCATGAGAATGCGGATGAGGGTGGATTTGCCCGCGCCGTTCTCGCCCACCAGACCGCAGATGGTCCCGGCGGGAATGGCGAGAGTCACGTTCTTCAGAGAAAATTCTCCGAAGGATTTGCTGATATGGTTCAATTCGATAGCATTTGTCATAGAGATCCCTCCCACTTGCGGCGCAGCAGCTCCGCCAATTCCGACTCTGAAAGGCCGCAGGTCCGCGCCAGCTCTGCGGCGGCGGCCAGATGGTCCTCGAGCAGGTGGAGCGATTGCTCCCGGAACAGAGCCAGATCCGGCTCCGCCACAAAGCAGCCCTTGCCGGCCACGGTGTTGATCAGCCCTTGGGCCTCCAGTTCGTCATAGGCCCGCTTGGTGGTGATGACGGATATTTTCAGGTCCTTGGCCAGCCCACGGATGGATGGCAGCGCGTCCCCCGGCGACAGAGCGCCGGAGAGGATCTGGGCCTTGATCTGCCCGCTGATCTGATCGTAGATAGGCTGGCCACTGTTGTTTCGGATAATGAGTTCCATGGAAGTCCTCCGTTCGTACTGTACATACACAGTATATACAGCTGGCGCGAGATGTCAAGAGGGATTTTCAAAATTTTCCGTGGACGCTTCCGGGGAAGCGTGGTATACTGAGCGAAAAGAAGTACGCGGGAGGAACGAATATGAGCGATTTGGAGCGGATCGAAGCGGCGGTGGAGGAAAAGGTGCGGCCTGCTCTCCGTTCCCATGGCGGTGACATTTCCATCGACCATGTGGAGGGGAAAACTGTGTATGTAAAGCTGCTGGGCCAGTGCGCGGGATGCCCCTCGGCGGACCTGACCAATGAGACCATCGTGGAGGCGGAGCTGAAGGCGGCCCTGCCGGATCTGGTGGAAAAGGCGGTAGTGGTCCAGACCGTCAGCGATGAGCTGTGGGAGCAGGCGAAAAAGCTGCTGCGGGAGCATCATCTGTAAAAGAAAAATAACAAAAACCCTCCCGGAAGCCTCAGCTTCCGGGAGGGTTTTTGCAAATATGGATTTATTCTACATCCTGCAGGGCGTCATAGCCCTCCTCGCCGGTGCGGACCTTCACCACGTTTTCCACATCGTAGACGAAGATCTTGCCGTCGCCGATATGGCCGGTGTAGAGCACCTTCTTAGCGGTTTCAATGACGCTGCGGACAGGCACCTTGCTGACCACAATGTCCAGCTGGATCTTGGGCAGCAGGGTGGGCTCCACCTCCACGCCACGGTAATACTCCGGCTTGCCCTTCTGGATGCCGCAGCCAAGAACGTGGCTCATGGTCATGCCGGTGATGCCCAGCTCCAGCATAGCTGTTTTCAGGGCCTCAAACTTGGATTCCTTGCAGATGATCTCCACCTTGGTGAACTTGGGGGAGGTGCCGTCGGCAGTGTCGAAGGAGGGGACACGCTTGACGGGAATGGCCTCGGCGGCGGGCACACTACCAGTGACGGCCACGGGGGCGTCGTTCTCCACGGCGGCGGTATCCGGCAGCATAGCGAAGCCAGCATAGGCGGTGAGCAGGCCGTGCTCGGAGACATCCAGACCGGTGATTTCTTCCTCCGGCGTGACCCGCAGGCCGATGGTGTGCTTCAGGATGGCGAAGACGATGGTGATGACCACAGCCACATAGAGGATTACGGAAGCAACGCCCAGGCACTGGACGCCAAAGAAGTGGAAGCCACCGCCGTAAAAGACCCCCTTTTCCATGGACACGCCGGTGGCGAAGAGGCCGGTGAGGATAGTGCCCAGGGCACCGCAGACGCCATGGACCGAGATGGCGCCCACAGGGTCGTCAATCTTGGCAACCTTGTCGAAAAACTCCACGGCCAGCACGATGACCAGACCGAAGACGATGCCCATAACGGCGGCACCCAGAGGGGATACAGCGTCACACCCGGCGGTGATGCCCACCAGGCCCGCCAGAGCGGCGTTGTAGGTCATGGAGACATCTGGCTTGCCGTAGCGCAGCCAGGTGAAGATCAAGGTGGTGCAGCAGGCCACGGCAGTGCAGAGGTTGGTGTTGAAGAACACTAGACCGGCGCTGACGATCAGCTTGTCGGTGTCCATGCCTACGGTGGAGGCACCGTTGAAGCCGAACCAGCAGAACCAGAGAATGAACACGCCCAGAGCGGCAAAGGTCAGGTTGTGGCCTAAGATAGCACGGGGCTTGCCGTCCTTACCATACTTGCCGATGCGGGGGCCCAGCATCTTGGCACCGATCAGGGCGCAGACGCCGCCTACCATGTGGACACAGGTAGATCCGGCGAAGTCATGGAAGCCCAGCTCACTGAGCCAGCCGCCGCCCCAGATCCAGTGGCCGGAAATGGGGTAGATCAAAAGGGAGATAGCGGCGGAGTAGATGCAGTAGGCGCTGAACTTGGTGCGCTCCGCCATAGCGCCGGAGACGATGGTGGCGGAGGTGGCGCAGAAGACGGTCTGGAAAATGGCGTAGGCCCACAGGGGGACGCCGGAGGGAAGGATGCTGCTGTAATCCTTCATGATCATGGGGTCAAACCAGCCGAAGAGGCCGGTGCCCGCGCCGAACATGATGCCGAAGCCGACAAGCCAGAAGCAAGGGGTGCCGATGCAGAAGTCCATCAGGTTTTTCATCAGGATATTGCCGGTGTTTTTGGCCCGGGTGAAGCCGGCCTCGCACATGGAGAAGCCCGCCTGCATGAAAAAGACCAGCGCTGCGCCCAACAGGACCCAAATGGTGTTGACAGAACTGAATTCCATAGTTGTTTCCTCTCATTTTTGTCGTTTTCTTCCAGCGAACGGTTCTGCATATAAGAAGGCAATGGAGCCTTCCGAACGGTAAGACTCCATTGCCTTGCGTTTTGCCGGGAGACAGGAGCGGGTTCGCTTCCACTGTCCGGCAGTTATATGCAGAAAAGATCGGGGGAAGAGAGAAAGCGTCTTAGAGCATGCACTCTAAGACGCCTTTGCCTTGATGGGGGCATTATACACGGTTTGTCGGCTCTGTCAATCATACCGCGCCAATTTTGGCTGTTTTTACAAAAGCAAGACAGGGCAAACCGGGAATGTGTGTGGGTTTTCCCGTGGTGTTACAGCCGGGTCACCACAGGAATGACCATGGGGCTGCGCTTGGTGTTTTTGAACAGGTAGCTGCTGACAGCGGACTTGACCGCGCCGCGGAGCTCACCGTCATCCCGGCCGCGCTTGCGGCTGCCGGTGACGCTGTCAGCGGCGTTCATGGCAACGTTTTGCAGCTCCTTCATCAGATCGCCGGATTCCTTCACATAAATGAAGCCACGGGTGATGATCTCAGGCGGGGACAGCAGCGCGCCGTCCTGCGTGGCGATGGGAAGGACCACCACCACCATGCCGTCCTCTGCCAGACGCTTGCGGTCCCGCATGACCACGGCGCCCACGTCGCCCACGCCGGAGCCGTCCACATACACCTCGCCGGCGGGGACGGAGTTGGCGGACAGCTTCATGGACTTGCCGGTGATTTCAATGACGCCGCCGTTATCGGCGATGGCGATGTGATTGCGGTCCATGCCCATCTGCTGAGCCAGCTGGCAGTGGATCTGCAGCATCCGCTGCTCACCGTGGAGCGGGACGAAGAAACGGGGCTTCGTCAGGGCGTGGATGATCTTCAGCTCCTCCTGGCAGGCGTGGCCGGAGACGTGAAGCATATCCGCCCGGTCATAGACCACGGTAGCACCCTTGCGGAACAGCTCATTGATGACACGGCCCACCGTGACTTCGTTGCCGGGAACGGCGGAGGCGGAGAGGATCACCTTGTCGCCGGCGCCAATCTCCACCTGCTTGTGGGTGGAGAAGGCCATGCGGTACAGGGCGCTCATTTCCTCGCCCTGAGAGCCGGTGGTGACGATGACCTGCTTGTTCTTGGGCAGGCCCTTGAGCTTGTTGATGTCCACCAGTGTGTTTTTGGGGACCTTCATATAGCCCAGCTCCGTGGAGACCTTCATCATGTTCTCCATGCTGCGGCCGGTAACGGCCACCTTCCGGCCGCACTGGGCGGCGGCATCCAGCACCTGCTGGACACGGTGGACGTTGGAGGCGAAGGTGGTGACGATGATACGCTCGTCGCAATTCTGGAACTGGCGCATGAAGGTGGCGCCCACCACCTTTTCGGAGGGGGTGAAGCCGGGACGCTCCACGTTGGTGGAGTCGGCGCACAGACACAGGACCCCCTCCTTGCCCAGCTCACCCAGGCGGGCCAGGTCGATGACCTCCCCGTCAATGGGGGTGGAGTCGATCTTGAAGTCGCCGGTGTGGACGATGGTGCCCATCTTAGTGTGGATGGCGAAAGCCACGGAGTCGGCGATGGAATGGTTCACATGGATGAACTCCACGGTGAACTTGCCTGCCCGGACGCTCTTGCCCGCCTCTACGGTGATGAGCTTGGTGGATTTCACCAGTTGGTGCTCCTCCAGCTTCAGCTTGATGAGACCGGCGGTGAAGCGGGTGCAGTAGATGGGCATGTTGATCTGCTTGAGCACATAGGGGATGGCGCCGATGTGGTCCTCGTGGCCGTGGGTGATGAACAGGCCCCGGATCCGGGATTTGTTCTTGATGAGATAAGACACATCGGGGATCACGCAGTCGATACCGTACATGTCATCACCGGGGAAGGCCATACCGCAGTCCACCACGATGATTTCACCGCCGTATTCATAGGCGGTCATGTTCTTGCCGATCTCGTTGAGACCGCCAAGGGGAATGATTTTCAGTTTTTCTGCCATAGATATAGAAACTCCTTTGCTGAACGCCCTCAAAAGGGCGGAAATATGTAGGAGCTTTTCAGAGAATACGGATGACGTAAAGTGGACGCAGGCGCCTAAAGAGGCACGGCAAATAAAGACGTCCGTTGTCCGCACGGCCCCGTTTCGCCGGCGGAGGTTCGGTCACGTCTGTCCGATCTCGTATGAAAAGCTCTATTTATTCAACCGCAGGCTCCCGGGCCGCGGAAAAATACAGGTGAAATAAATAAAATGTAAGAAAACGGCAGGGAAGCCTTGCCCCCCGGTGCCAGATTTGATATAGTATAGCACAGAAAAGAGTATTTGTATACATAAAATTTTGAATGAGACGGAAATGCGCTGCAACACGGACAATAAAAAGGCAAATTGTTGCCGGGAGAAAGAATCTTTCGGCACCTATTGACAATTCCTAAAAATCTGCTACTGTATGCGCGTTGACATAGGACGGAGGAACCAACCATGCGGACCACCATTAAAATGATTGCGGAGCGGGCCGGTGTATCCATCGGCACAGTAGACCGGGTGCTCCATGACCGGCCTTATGTAAAGGCGGAAGTTCGGGAGCGGGTCCTGCGCGTGATGGAGGAGCTGGATTATCATCCCAACCGGATGGCCAGCGCCCTGGCCACCAGCGGTACGCCCCGGAAGCTGGCGCTGGTGCAGCCGGAATGGGAAGAGGGCTTTGTGCGGGATGAGATGGATGCCGGTACAGCCCGCTTTCTGGAGGAATACAGAGATTACAATGTGTCGCTGGACATCCGGAACTACCCGTCGGGGGACGAGGCGGAATGTCTGCGTTTGCTGAATGAGGCAGTGGAAAACGGCGCACAGGCCGTCGCGCTGTGCGCTTCCGGCACCGAGGAGATCCGGCGGGCGCTGGAACGGCTGTCAGAGCGGGGGATCCCGGTGGCGACCTTTAACTCCGACGTGCCCGGCGGACGGCGGATCTGCTATGTGGGCGAGGACGGCCATCGGGCCGGACGGGTGGCCGGAGAGATCGCATCCTGCTTTCTGAGCCGTGGTGATGCGTTTCTGGTCATCTATGCCGATCCGAAATATACGGCGCATAAGGCCCGTGTGGACGGATTTCTGGAGCGGCTGGCGGAGCGGGGGATCCCGGAGGAAAACGGTGTGATCGCCGCCACCCACCGGGATTATCGGAAAACGGCGGAAACGGTGGAAGGTGCATTGGCGGCGCATCCAAATTTGCGGATGGTGTATATGGCGAACCCCAGCGTCCCGGCCTGCGCGGAAGTTCTCCGCAGTCGGGGCCTGACGGGGAAAGTCCACATCCTTTCCCACGACTGCGGCCCGGAGATTCAGGAGCTGCTGAAAAGCGGCGAGGTGGATTTTACTATCGGGCAGGATCTGGCGTATCAGCCTTATCAGGCGCTGTCTGTGCTCTTTGAGGCATTGATGGGACAGCGGCCTGACCGGGACACCTATGTGACCGCTTGCCCCATTCTCAATTCGGAGAGTATTTGACGGTAAATATGGAAAGAAACGGGGGACTGCGGTCCTCCGCTGTTTCCAGGCAAAACTGTGTACGCACACATATAAACACATAGTAAGGAGCGCATGATGAAAAAGCATCGTTTACCGGCGGCTGTGCTGGCACTGGCCGCTTTGGGCTTTACCCTGGGCACCTGTGAATTTGTGATCGTGGGTATCCTGCCGGATATTGCGGCGGGGCTGAACGTATCTCTGGCCGCCGTGGGGCGGTTGGTCAGCGTATTTGCCGCCTGCTATGCGGTAGGAACGCCGCTGCTCACGGCCCTGACCGGACGGATGGACCGCTTCCGCCTGCTGATAGGGCTGATGCTTCTGTTTCTGGGTGTGAATGTCCTGAGTATGCTGGCTCCAGGCGTGACGGTGCTGTATGCATCCCGTGTAGTGGCGGCGCTGGTGTCCGGGACCCTCACCGCAGTGGCTATGCTGTATGCGAAGGAGGTCTCTTCCCCGGAGCAGACGGCCCGGGCCATTTCCGCCGTGTACGCGGGCTTTTCCGTGGCGGCGGTGGCGGGGGTGCCCATCGGTACAGCGGTGTGCCACGCTCTTGGTTGGCGGGCCACCTTTGGCGTGATCCTGGCAATGGGACTGGTGCTGCTGCCTGTGCTGGCCCGGCTGTTGCCGCGGGAGATCGATGTCCCTCTGGCAGAGGGCGGCCTGCTGAACCAGTTCGCAGTGCTGCGGGACAGTCGCTGCTGGCACTGCGTTTTGATGGTGCTGTTCAGCGCTTCCGCTACCTATACGGTCTACACCTATCTGACACCGACGCTGACCGGTACGCTGGGTCTGCCGGAGACGGCGGTCAGTCCGGTCCTGCTGGTGATGGGGCTTTGCAGTGCTGCCAGCAATTTGTTTTCCGGACGCCTTGCGGAAAAAGGGGGCCTGAAGCCCCTGCCGGTGTTCTTTGCCGCGCAGGTTCTGCTGTTTGCCGTGCTGCCTCTGCTGCTGGTGAACCGGTGGCTGGGATTGGTAGGGCTGTTTGCCATGGGCCTGCTGATGTATCTGCTGAATACGCCGGTGCAGGTCCATTCTCTGGGATTGGCAGAGGCGGAATACCCGGCGGCAGCCAGCCTCTGCGCGTCGGTGCAGCCGGTGTCCTATAACTTTGGCATCGCCGCAGGCTCCTTTGCGGGCAGTCTGGTGCAGGATGCTTGGGGACTGCGACTGTTAGGCGTTCCGGCGGCGGTATTCGCTCTGCTGAGCCTGTGGCAGTGCAGAGAACTGCTGCGGTCCATTCAGCGCGGGAAAACCCGCCGGTAAGCGCAGACAACAGATAGGAAAACAACACCATCCGAAAGAGCCGGGTGGATAACGAAGTTTTTATGTAGGATATGGCGCGGTCTCTGAGAGGGGCCGCGCCGTATCCTGCTTTACACAAAAAACTTGATCCGCTTCACGCGGAAGTCATAAACTGCCGAGGGTTCTGGCGGATCTCATCCATTGCCGCCCGCAGCTCCATTTCTGTCGGAATGGTGAACAATCCCACGGCGGTGAAATAAATGTCCACCTTGACCTTCTTGGTTTCCTTGTCCTTGCTGTGGATTTCGATGTGGCGGATCAGCGCGTTGACGATCTCCGGCGTGAGCTGCCGGATGTCCGTATAATCCCGCAGCGCTTTCATCAAAAGCCTTAAATCCACCTTGGTCTGCTCCGCGTCCAGCAGCTTTTTCTTGCCGACAGCTATAAGTTCCAGCAGTTCCTTTTGCTCGGTTTCGTAGTTTGCGGTCATTTTTGTAAAACGCTCATCGGTGATTTTTCCAGAGATATTCGCCTCAAACAGTCCCTCGATAGCCTTGTCAATAGTTTGAACGCGCTGTTCGCTGGCGGTGATAGTCTGCTTCAGCCTTTGCGCCTCGGCCTGTCGTGCGGCGGTGTTGTTTTTCGCCAACAGATACAGAAAAATCGGCTCATAGCACCGCACAAAATCAGCAAGGTCGCTGACGGCCTCCGCCACGATCTGTTCCAGCACCACATTTCGGATATAGTGAATACTGCAAGTCCCTCGCCCGGAATTATAGTTGGCGCAGCGGTAAAATTCCTGATTAGGTTTCAGGCTCTTGGCTGCGCAGAAGTGCAGTTTGGCTCCGCAGTCCGGGCAGAACAGCAGACCGGCAAATAGGCTCGCCCGTCCGGTTTTCGTGTTTCTGCGCTTGTGACTGCGTAATTCCTGCACACGGTCAAAGAGTTCCTCGGAGATGATCGGCTCCTGCATATTCGGGATGATTTGTTGCTCCTCTATAGGGTTATAGATGATCTTATGCACCTTGAAGCTGACGGTTGTGCTTTTGAAATTTACGGCACAGCCGGTGTACTGCCGGTTAGCGAGGATGCTCTCAATGCTGCTGTCAGCCCACAAATACGGATTGGCAGGACTTGTGTTGCTTGCGGCTCTGCCAATGGAATTGTAGTATGCCGTGGGCGTTAGGATCTTCTCTTTTTCGAGGTCACGGGCAATTTGTGACGGGCCGCGCCCCGCAAGACAGAGGTGGAATATCTTCCGCACCACCTCAGCCGCGGGCTCGTCAATAAGCCACTGTTCTCTGTCCTCAGGCGACTTTTTATAGCCGTATGGAACAACGGAAGATACCCGCTTGCTGTGCTCCGCCTTGCTTTTCCAAACCGCGCGGATCTTCTTGCTGGTCTGTTCAGCATACCACTCGTTAAAAATATTGTAGAACGGCATCATCTCCAAGCCCGTTTTGGCGGCGGTATTCACATTCTCCTGGATAGAAATAAAGGTCACGCCGAGGGACGGATAAACGATCTGCGTCAATCGTCCCATTTCCACCTGTTCACGTCCAAAGCGGCTGAGGTCTTTTACGATGATCGTGCCAACCAGACCGTTCTCCACCATGTTCTGCATCCGCTGAAAACCTTCCCGCTGAAAAGTGGTGCCGGATACGCCGTCATCTACAAAGAATTGCGTGTTCCGATAGCCCTCCCGCCGGGCGAAGTCCTGCAAAATTTGCTTTTGATTCGTAATGGAGTTTGACTCCATATCCTTGTTATCGTCATCCACGGACAGGCGGCAGTAAAGTGCCGTAATGAGTTCTTCTTTTTGCCCGCTGTTTTTGTTTGCTGCTGCCATTATAAAATGCTCCTTTCCGGCAACTGGGCATAGCAAAGGCAAGTATATTGTACTACGCCCAACTGCCTTTTTCGATTGTGCGGTTACAGCAGCTTTCGTGAGAGCAGCAGGTCGCTGAATTGCCGCAGGACGCTCTGCCTGCCGTCAGCACTGAAATGGGTGGATACCTCATAGACTGTGCCGCCGATTTTCAGGGAAAAATGGGATTCTGCTTTATTTTCAAAGACATCGCCATACAGAAAATTTTGATCAAACTGTCTCATAGGCCGCGCCTCCTTATCGCTCCCGGTCGGCTCGTCGGCGGTAGTCCCGCTCGCAGAGCTTCACCACGGCGTCCTCGATCTGGGCGGCGGTATAGTTTTGGGGGAAATATTTGCGGATACTCTCCATTGGTATTTTCAGACGAGCCTTCTGATTGGCTTTTTCCTCCGACATAATGGCTCGAATGACCGCCGAGGTGAGCGTCCCCTCCCGCTCAGCCCTGTGCATCCGCCAAGCCTGCGAATAGGAGGGGGTGCAGTCGTTAATGGCGCATTGCTCCAGCACCTCCCGCTGGCTCTGTTCATCAAGGAACGACAGCTCTACGCCGACAGACAGGGCAATTTCGCCTTTATCCATCTTTCCAAGGAATTCGGGGATCAGGTGTGTCAAACGGATATAACGATAAACTGTATCTCGACTTTCACCAAAGCAATTTCCAATTTCCGTTGCGGTATCCAACTTTGTCGCAAATTGCGATAAGGTTAAATCTGTCCGCTTACCTTGATGGGACAGCGCCTCCATTTTCAACTTATAGGCAAACGCCTTTTCAGAGGGCAGAATATGCTCACGGTGCAGGTTACTGTCCACCACGGCAATGGCGGCAGCATCCCGGTCGAGGGCATAAATCAAGGCAGGGATCTCGGTGATCCCTGCCTTTTGCGCTGCGTGCAAGCGGCGGTGTCCGCTTATCACTTCATATTCATCTGTGTTTTCGATGGGGCGGACGATCAGCGGCGTGAGGACGCCGTTCTCCCGCACACTTTCGACAAGGGCATCCATCTCTGCGTCATCCCGGATCTGATAAGGATTTTTTTCAAAAGGACGCAGCTTGGAAACCGCGATATGGGTTTGTTTCATCGTTCAAAATTCCTCTCTTTCTTTCGTGTCAGGTGGTTGTGCTCCAGTTCGATTTCCCGCTCGGCATCTAAAAGCTCCCGCATTTTCGGGAGGCGTTCCGCAATACGCAGAACCGTTTTTCTCTGCCGACGCAGCGGTGTGATTTCCTTTGTGATCTCCTTGCAGCGTTCCTTCAGGTTGGTTTCTTCTGCCGGGGTCTTCGCCCGGCGCAGCTTCAGACGCAAGGCGTACCGCCGTTCCTCCAACGCCAGGATTCGCGCGGTCAAATTCTCCTGAAAAGCAAGCAGCTCCTTTGGCGACTCAATACGACAGCCGCTAAGGAGCTGATATTCTTCCAGATATTGGTCCAGCTTTTGCGCCTCCGCCCGCATTGCCGGGGAGAGCGGTCTGCGGTCCGTTTCCTCGATATTGCTGCCAGTGCAGAATTTAAGCAGCTCGACAAAAATTTCAAACAGCAGCGTGACGGTATCTTTCCGCTCTGCCTGCCGCAAATGGTGCTCCAAGGTCAGCAGCGGAGCCCGTTTCCATTTCGGGTAGGCGATCACATACAGCTCCGGCTTCCGCTGGTTTTCAAGGCACCGTTCCCGGATGGCCTCTTTGCCATACTTCTTTCCCAAGCTGTCGATACGGACCGGTCGTTGCCATCCGTCCATAAGGACGGATGGGCGCGCGCAGCGGAAGTCCCGTTCAAAACGGTAGCCCAAGCCTTTCAGATAGTACTCGATTTCCTGAAAGGAGCCGCACTGGGACAACGCCTCGTCTATGTCCTGGCGCAGCAGATCCCGGTGGGTCTGCTTACCGGCCCTGTGAACCCAATATTCCTTTTTCTTGCCTTTGCTGTAAAACTCGCTGTTTTCCAGCACCGATAGTCCGTGCTCCCGGCAGATCGCGTCGGAGATCCTGCGCAGCTCCTTGTGGTCGCCGATCTTGTTTTTGAACTTCGCGCCGTCCTTGAAGGACACGGGATTCACAACAAAATGGCAGTGCACATTGTCGGTGTTCAGGTGGACGGTGACCAGCACTTGATACCGGTCACCCCACATTTGCCGCGCGGTTTCTTTGCCGATGGCAAACGCCTGCTCCGGCGTGACCTCACCCTCTTTGAAGCTCTGGATGCCGTGGTAGCCCACCACTTTTCCCCGCAGACCGAACCGTCGCTGCACGGCGATCATCTCGGCATAGGCGTTCTGCGCTGAGCAGTTGATGCCGCCGACGAACATCTTGCGGTCTGTTTTGCCATCGTTCCCCGCATAGCGCAGGGCGGCGTATAGATCTTCGTCCAGATATTCCGGGGCGGTGGTCTTGTCTGGATTGTCGGCGTAGTCCAGCGTGGCTTGCAGATTTTTGAACACAGGCCAAAAGCCTGTCACAGCCATAGCGCGTCACTCCTTTCCCGGCAGCAAAAATTCTGTTGTGATCTGCTTCAGCACTGTGGAAATTTCTTTGTCCAGTTCCGGTGAACTCGCCTTGTCCGCAAGCTCCCCCAGCCTTTCAAGGCAAACAAAAAGAGCGTCAGGCGGAACCGCTTTCGGTTCGTATCCCAACGCTCTTTGCTTGACATATTCGGTTGTACTCAGCCCGCATTTTCGGGCTTTGGACTGGATTTTATCCTTTTCTTTTGCCGTCACGCGGACGGCGATTCGTATATCTTTCCCCATAGCGTCACTTCTCCTTTCACGGGGGATTGGGGGTTGCGTCCCCAAAGAGACAGCCGATTTCGGCTGTGAGGGGGACTTTTGTGGCACACAAAGTCCCTGCTTGTTATATCGTTATATCGTAGGACGCCCCCCGTTATATTGTGTTCAGCGAAATAATTTACAACTGATGCCGAAACCCCATCAATCACTATGAAAACAGAGTGATTGATGGGGTTTTTCATAAAACAGGGTATAGCGTTAAAAGATTAATGCGATTCTATTTTACATTGGAAGCCTAATGTCAGTCCAAGTGCCAACATCACAAGCACCTTCAGAATTATCGCCCGCCGCAACAACCGTTCCATCCGATCGCAATCCAATAGAAATACGGTCAACGGTCACAAGCAACAATATCAACAATATTGCTCCAATTTTGAACTTTAGATACTTATCTCCATTGGTACAATGAAAATCTCATAAAAGAATCACTCAATTGGATGAGTCCGCTTGAATATCGGCGTAGCCTGAGCTTGTGCAAGTAATGAATACGAAGGAACAGAAAATGACAGTCGGCGAGTTGATTGATTCTACATCTGCCATTGGAATTGCAGAGGAAGATATTTTCGGCCGCCGCTTTTTCCATTGATATTGAGACGGAGAAGTTTAGAAATCACATCAAATAAGTCCAAAAAAATGTCCTCACCCCCACCTGGTCGAAATCCGTCTTGCCCTAAGAGATTTTTGTGAGTTCTACAGTACCTTGCTTCAATCCGTCGACTACCCATATTGTCGGGGCGCTATCATAATGGATTGTAATTACCATAGATATATTTGTCACATATGATGCATCTGAGTGCTGCACCATATTAGCTGTGATATCATGTGTCATCTCACCATTATCGGTCTTTGCCCTTCCGTCAAGTATATTGTCTTCATTCGCCCAACTGACAAAGTCTTTGCAACTATAATAGTCCATATCATATCTACAACTCCCACTCACAGTATAATGGTCTCTCAACCCATTATAACTATTCGGTTCATCAAATGCATGACTCCCCGGTGAAAAATCATCAATGACCAAAGTGTAGGTTTTAGTTTTGCCAAATAATAGGTTCGTATTCGTATATTGCCACGTACCTTCAATGCCATGCCACTCCTCATAGCTTCCCGCATCAACTTCGTCTCGGAATCCCCATGTTCCGGGTTCACACATACCAAAGGAATAGTATATATCTCCGAAATCAAAAACCAACTGCTTTTTATAAGTAACATCACAGTAGAGATGCGGCTCTTCGTAGGTGTAGGTGACTGTTTGCGTTGCAGTATCGAAATCTACAGTGTTCTCAAGTATTTCCGCTTCTTCAGGCATGTAGCCCGCTATTTCCGCATCCGGTACTCCGCACAGTGGCTCAAAATGCCATGAATCCACATTGTCATCCTCTATCGTTTCCAGAAGCCAGCCATCATTATAGAGGTTGTAGGTCATTTTATAGTACATTTTGCCTTTGACTGTATCTCCAGAGGCCTTTACGCTGACCCATACGATGTCGACTTTACTCTCGGTGGTCGTTTGTCGTTTTTCTATCTCAAAGTCGGTAATGTTCATACCAAGTTCATTAGAAAAGCGTGAAAAGCCGCCACTATTGTAAAGATCGTTTTCTAATACGGAAGCAGATGCAGGTTTTTTACCGCATCCTGTCAGCAGCAAAAGCATGATTCCCAATAAAATTAAAACCAGTAAATTTCTTTTCATATTCTCTCTCCTGTATAGCAGGCGTGGACAGGCACTTTGCCCGCCCACGCCTTTCGTATTTGGCAAATTGGATTACCGCAAAGACAAATACTTGCTGTAAGCATAGCCATTAACGCCGTTGTATTCGACATAATACCAGTTTCCGCTCGTCCTATCAGTGTAAACGGTCACCGTTCCGGAGGGTGGAATGCGGCCGATCTGATTGGAGTAACGCGGGGATGCCGCGGGACGGTCATTGATGGCGAGGTACTGACCGTTGGTATTGACCACAATAGCCGTGCGCGTATTGCTCACAGGAGTGGGAGCAGAAGATTCCGTTGTAAAGCTGTTGACCTCGCTCCTCACCTCGCCCCTGTCTGTTTTGGCATAGAACTGGTAATAATACGTGGTTCCGGCGGACAGATCGCTGAGATTATACCAGATGTCGAAAGGATTTTTGTTGTGGGTGATCCCATCATCGGATTTCCAATAGGATAGGGAAGATGGAGAGGTTCCCAGATAAAGCCCCACAGAGGAGGGACGGCATCCGGCTCCATACGCGCAGGAGGCGTTCACCCGCGCGGTCGTCTGCGCGATATTCGTCACGCTGCTGACAGAGAGGGTAACATCCGGTGCAGTGGATTTGACAACTATGCCGCAGAGTGCGAAGTAAGTGTCTCCATTGTACTCCATGTATGCAGTGATCGTGGTGGTGCCAGCCGCCAGAGCGGTCACAATTCCACTTTGATCGACAACCGCTACGGCTTCGTTGCTGCTGCTCCAGCCAATGGTCTGATCCGCGGGGGTGGTGATGGCTTGGAGGGTAGTACGTTCGCCGATATCCAAGGTGGCCGTGCTTTGAACCAGCTTGATGTCAGGATTAACAGGCGCTGGTTCGGTACCGGACGGGGCCTCGACCGTTACGGTACAAAAATCGGACGCGCTTTTCTTGTCGCCATATACTATTGCAACAACATACGCTGTGCCAGAACCGATGGCGGTGACTACGCCGTCCGTTACTGTTACAACAGATTCATCCGAGCTTTTCCATGTCACAGGAAGTGCTGCGGGAGTAGTCGAGGCGCTCAGTTTGTTGCAGGTACCATATTTCAGAGTCAGACTGTCGCTGCTCAAAGAAACGCCCAGGGCGGGAGTGGGGGTGGGGGGAGTTCCCTTTGTAATAAAGGATTCAACGCTTCCCTTGTGTTCACGCCCATCGACGACCACATACGCCCGATAGTAGTATGTAGTTCCCGGGGTCAGCGTCTGCCCATACTTGGTGGTGCTGTAGAACATACTTGTGCCAAAGGTGTTCACGCTATCCGAACCAAGCTTGGTCAGGTTATTCTGATCCGAGCCAAGATACATTCCGCATTCAGTAGCTCTTTTTCCCGTTGTGGTGAAGGAGCCGCGGAGGATGGCGCTGGTTTCGGTGATGGTGTCGGCATTAGTCGTCTTGACTTTGGCATTTGCGCCCTCATCACCACGATCGTCTTCATTATCGTTACTTGTCTGCCTATTGATAAGCGGCAATGGATTTATGGCATGACCGCTATTATAAGCTCCCCAATATCCCAATTTCGTAGACTCTATTATGGTAAAGTGGAGGTGCGGCCCAGATGAACACCCTGCGCTGCCGGATACTCCGATAATATCCCCTTTTGACACTTTATCCCCGAATTTGACGTTAACACGGCTTAAATGTGCATACGCTGAATATGACCCATCACTATGTCTAATAATGACACCGTTGCCGAAACCATCGTTACAATACCCCCCGGGGCTATATTCGCTTATGGGATTACAATTTCCCACTGCAACTGGGGCGCACTTTCCTGCTGATTTGCAGGATTTACCATATTTGCTTGCGCCATTGTAGTTTGCACAACCCGTATAAACTTCATAAACCTCGCCGTCTGCACTGGCATAAACGTTCTCGCCGTTTACACCGATGTCAAGTCCCCAATGCTTTTTTGACGTGGAAGTAGTATATAATTTGAAATATTGAGTGATCCTATGATTATCTGTCGGCCAGCCATATTCTATTGCAGAAGCTGATGCCGTTCCAATCAGAAACAAAGATAATACTGTCCCAATCATTATTTTAAATATATTTCGTCTCATTGCCCAAACCTCCTTAAATATCAGCGTCTAAAAAATTACCTGGCGCAATGCTCATGGTGTTGTAGCATAGCTGTGCAACATCTTTACGGGGGCAGTTGTTCCCGCTGTCCGCAGAAATTCCTGCTGTGATACCGTAGCTGTCTGCAAATGCGATATAGCCGCTCGGATAGCCGCCTCTGCTGTTCGCGTCATTTTCGTAGCCCCATGCGCAAACCAGCATTTTAATGATTTGCGCGTATGTCACCGGATTATCAGGCTTAAAGCTGCCATCGGCATATCCGCTGATCACGCCTTTTTCCGCAATGGCCGCAATGTAACCGGAGGCCCAATAGCTTTCCGGGACATCTGTGAACTTCGTGTTCTTTTTAACCTTAGCGCTTTCCTCGATTCCCAGCATCCGGCACAGGAAAGCCGCGGCCTGGGCACGGGTCACAGTACGATCAGGATTGAAATTGCCGCTGGTATCGCCCTGAATGATGCCAGCCTCGTTGAGCGTCTTTACGGCCTCCGCATAGGGGGCTACTGCGGGGACATCCGGGAACCCACTGCTGACAGATCCGCTTGCGGCAGCTTCGCCGCCGCTGTTCTGATCATCTGCGTTGACAACATCTGCCATCGCCGTGTTGCAGAGAATGCTGGCGCAAAGGCACAGGACAAGTAAAAAACTGAGTTTTCGATTCATGAAACGATCCTTCTTCCTTTTTTTGAAATCTGCCTCATAGGATAACGCCATGTAGCCTGCTAAAATCCCCCCTCTCAAGCAGGAACCAATAGACTCCCTAAAAATCACTTTTACTGCAAGCACAAATGTGTACTTTCTTGTAAGGCAGTCTCTTGTGTTGAAAACGCCAGTCAAAGGATTGAAAACCATAATTTTTTGTGGTATTCTGTTTTATACTAAGAGCGATATGCGTTTTACAGGAAAGTACACATTCCTGTAAAAACGCTGTGCTTACGATAACTTCGCTTTTTGGTAAATCTCCGCCCGGTAGCGAAATGTAGACAGCGGCATTTCACACTCTTTTGCCGCCGCTGTCCCCGTGATCTCGCCGCTTTTCCAGCGTTGATAGACGGCGTGGAAGTTCTCCGGCAGCGGTTTGGGAACCCTCCCGAAGCGGATTCCCTTTGCTTTTGCCGCCGCGATGCCCTCCGCCTGACGCTGGCGGATGTTGGTACGCTCATTCTCCGCAACAAAGGAAAGCACCTGCAACACAATGTCGCTGAGGAACGTTCCCATCAGATCCTTGCCCCGCCGGGTGTCTAACAAGGGCATATCCAGCACCACGATGTCGATGCCCGTTTCCTTGGTGAGTATCCGCCATTGTTTCAATATTTCCTCATAATCGCGCCCCAGACGGTCGATGCTCTTGATGTAGAGCAGATCGTCTTTTTTTAGTTTCCGCAGCAGCTTTTGATATTGCGGACGGTCAAAATCCTTGCCGGACTGCTTGTCGATGAACAGGTTTGCCTCCGGAACCGCCATTTCCCGGAGAGCGATCAGCTGGCGATCCTCGTTCTGTTCTCTTGTGCTCACCCTGATGTAGCCATAAATCATAACGCATACCTCCCTGAAGTGAAAAAGGGCCAGTCTGTACCATAAATACAGACTGGCTCCTATGTAAAGAGGTATTGTATTTGAAAATCCGCGCCCAGCGCTCCAGAACGCCTTACGGCAGCCTTCCGTGAATATGTATCGCAAGTCTACTTGTCCCCGACGCCCCGGCTTGCAAAGGGAAGTCATCAAGCGGCGGTGTGCTGCACCGCCTCACGGGCGTTTCACCCCAGCTGCCGTTCTGACAGAGCCGTCCCCATTGCGTGAAGCTGTGGCTGGACGGGAGTACCATTGTCATTCCGACTGTCATCGCCATACCGGGGGCAACCCGATATTCGCAGAGGGGGTTCTCGCTCGGCCCGGTAAACCGGGGGTCATGGCGTCCCCTGCTGCTGCGGCTCGCGCTTTCGCACGTCGGAACTGATGTACTTGATGAATGGGTATCAAGTTGTCAAGGAGCATTGAAGGAATATCCCTCAACCCCCTACTACAACATTCGAGGCCCGAAAGCGAACTTTTTTCATGTGACTTTTCGCAAAAATTTCAGCGGCATTTTATGCAGCCGCGCAAAATACGGCAAGAGCACGGCAGGGCATATGCCCCGCCGTGCTCCCTATGATCCCTTATAAATTGATCAATTCCGCGCTTACAATTTCCGCTGCCCGATTTCCTACGCTGTTCATCCGCCTGACCCATTCCATTTGGTCGGCGGCTTTTAGTGCTTCGGTGATGCCCCCCGCAGCCGCCATCTGGTTTACCAGCCGAAGAAATAACTCCTCCGCCTGCCGGTCAAGATCCACGAGATAACGGTTCAATGCGCCGCTGGTCAGCAGGTTGACATATAGCACCCGCCGGCGCGCCTTGAGATACCGGAGATGCCGCTGGCCCCACACGCCGATTGGCGCGTGTTCCGGCGTATCCTCCCCGGCGATCAGGTAGTGGCTACCGACCAGTTCGTAGTTCAGCCCGGTACGTTCGTCTGTTATGTATCTTTCCATTTTCAAGCCCTCCAACACCATATTCCGCGCTTCTGAGGTTTTGCCTTGACAACTTTGAGCAGCACCTCGTCCACAGCATCTGTGTACCGCCCCGCCGCGATCAGCTCGTTGCGAAACCAGTTCAGTCCTTCCATAGCAAGCCGCCATTCCTGCCGAGTCATTTCAACATAGCGTTTCTGTTTCACACCCGTTCCTCCTTTGGCTTTTCTGAGATCATTGTAGCTGGCGGAGTGCTAAAAATCGAATGTGCAGATAAAGAAATCACCGGGAACAGCCTGTGATAGACTGTTCCCGGTGATGTTTCTTTACCTTCGCTATGTCCGATACTTGGCTTAGTCAATACTTCGTTATCAGCCCGGAGCAAATGGATGGTGTTGTTTTTTGGACAGATACTTTACGCCCGGCTCCGCTTGGCAGAGCGTCCCTGAGCCGGACGGCGCTGGCAGACCTCGGCGGACAGAGGCTGGATGTCCCCGGCGGCCATCAGGGCCTGCCGTGTCAGAAGAGGACCGACCATTTCATAGATCAGCACAGAGAAGAGGGTGATGTTGCGGATCAATCCGCCTTGTTCTCCGAGCTGCATAGCGGTCGTGCACATACCCAGCGCCACACCTGCCTGAGGCAGCAGGGTGATCCCCAGATATTTACAGATCTCCGGTCCGCATTTCATATATTTGGAGCTGGCAAAGGCACCGATATATTTGCCGGCAGAGCGGAACAGGATATAGACAAGACCAATGCACACGATGGCCCAATCCGTAAAGACGCCCAACTCCAACTCCGCGCCGCTGATGACGAAGAACAGCGCAAAAAGGGGAGAGGTCCATTTGTCTGCGGCTTTCATCAAATCGGCAGACTGGGGGCAGAGATTGCAGAACACCGTTCCCAGCATCATGCAGACCAGAAGAGAGGAAAAGCTGATAGTTACCGGCCCAAGGGTGATGTGCGACATGGACAGGGCCACTGTCAGGAAAACGAGGGAAATGGTCATGTTCAGGCGGTTTGTATTGGAATGAAAGAGGACCTCCAGCTTGGTCAGCAGCCAGCCTGCGGCGGCACCCAATGCCAGAGATGCGACAATCTCCAGCAGGGGGTTGAGCAGAATGGAGATCAGATCCAACTCGCCGCTGACCAGCGCTTTGGAAATGCCGAAGCTGACCGCAAACACGATCAGACCCACTGCGTCATCCAGTGCGACGATGGGCAGAAGGAGATTGGTCACCGGACCCTTTGCTTTATACTGGCGTACTACCATCAGCGTGGCGGCCGGCGCAGTAGCCGTCGCAATGGCGCCCAAGGTAATCGCCTGAGCCGCAGACAGCTTTTCCGGCAGCAGCATGTGGACCGTCAGCAGTGCGGTATCCACCAGCAGAGTGGCGGTCAAGGCCTGAACAACGCCGATGACGGCAGCCTGGTTACCCGTGGACTTCAGGTCCTCCAGACGGAACTCATTTCCGATGGAAAAGGCGATGAAGCCCAGCGCCACCTCAGAGACCAGATGCAGACTGCTTACCGCTTCAGCCGAGACCAGGCCCAGACCGGTAATATGCATACTCCCCAGAACATAGGGACCGATCAGTACACCGGCCACCAGATACGCAGTTACGTCCGGCAATCGCCACAGATTGAATACGCGCGTCATCAGAAGTCCTGCCAGAACCGCAATGGAAACAGATAAGAGTGTAGACATGTGAATGAATCCTTCTCTCCTGCATTTGATTGCATCAGTATACACCTTGATTTTTATAAAATCAATGCAAACGTTTGCAATATTTATAAAATCTTTATATTACATTATATCACTGTTTATGCGTACATAAGGAAATTAAAAATATAATTTCGCAAATAAAAGACAAAAATGACGATAACGTTTGCGTTGTGGAGACAGCCTCGGAATTTGGCATTTTCACAGGAGGGCAAAGTAAAAAAGAGAAGCCCCATGGAATGGGGCTTCTCCGGATCGTACGCGGTTGAGGCTGTATTTAGGTACGGCTTACGTTCAGCCCTTGCGAGGGAAGCCAGCCGTCCTATGGCAGGAATGTTTTACCGGATCATTTCACAATCAGGGTCTGGCCGTCCATCTCCTCCGGTACGGCAAGGCCCATCACATCCAGAATGGTGGGAGCGATGTCCGCCAGACGGCCCTGACGCAGCTCCGAACCGGCGCCGCAGAGGATGAAGGGCACCAAATCGGTGGTGTGGGCGGTCATGGGGGAGCCGTCCTCCTGGGTCATGGTCTCGGCGTTGCCGTGGTCGGCGGTGATCATGGCGATGCCGCCCATTTTCATGGTGGCGTCCACCACCTTGCCCACGCACTCATCCACGGTCTCCACGGCCTTCACCGCCGCGTCAAAGACGCCGGTGTGACCCACCATGTCGCAGTTGGCGAAGTTCAGGATGATGACATCATACGCACCGGATTCGATCCGCTCCACGCACTTGTCGCACACCTCGTAGGCGCTCATCTCCGGCTGGAGATCGTAGGTTGCCACCTTGGGAGAGGGCACCAGCACCCGGTCCTCGCCGGGGAACTGGGTCTCCACGCCGCCGTTGAAGAAGAAGGTCACATGGGCATACTTCTCCGTTTCCGCGATGCGGAGCTGGGTCAGTCCCAGATTGCTGAGATACTCACCCAGACCGTTGCGGACGGCCTGACGGGGGTAGGCCACCTCCACATTGGGCATGGTAGCGTCATACTCCGTGGTGCAGACGAAGGTCACGGGGAAATACTGGCGGGTGAAGCCGTCGAACTTCGGGTCCACAAGGGTCCGGGTGATCTCACGGGCCCGGTCAGGGCGGTAGTTGAAGAAGATCACACTGTCATTATCGGAGATGGTGCCGTCCCCGTCGCAGATCACCGGCTCGATGAACTCGTCGGTGACGCCGGCGGCGTAGGCATCCTTCACCGCTGCCACGGGCAGGGGATTGACGTGGGCGCTCTCACCGTAGACCATGGCGTCATAGGCGGCTTCCACACGGTCCCAGCGCTTGTCGCGGTCCATGGCGTAGTAACGGCCCATGAGGGTTGCGATCTTACCCACGCCCAGCTCCCGGCACTTCTCCACCGTCCGGGTCACATAGTCCGCGCCGGAGGTGGGGGAAACGTCCCGTCCATCCAGAAATGCGTGGATGTAGACCCGCTCAAGGCCACGGTCCTTTGCCATCTGCATCAGGGCGAAGAGGTGGTCGATGTGGGAGTGGACGCCGCCGTCGCTGAGCAGACCCATGAGGTGAAGGGCAGAGCGCTTTTCCTTGCAGGCGTCCATGGCGTGAACATAGGCGGGATTCTGGAAGAAATCTCCGTCATCAATGGATTTGCTGATCCGGGGCAGGTCCTGAAACACCACCCGGCCTGCGCCGATGTTGGTGTGGCCCACCTCACTGTTGCCCATCTGGCCTGCAGGCAGACCTACATCCAAACCAGAGGCGGACAGCTCTGTATGGGCATACTCCTGGAAGAACTGATCCAGACGAGGAGTGTTGGCGGCAGCAACGGCGTTGCCCTCCGTCTCGGTCCGGAGACCGAATCCGTCCATAATGATGAGTGTGGTCGGTGTTTTGTTCATAGAAACCTCATTTCGCATAAAGGGGGGGACTGTGTCCCCCCGCTTTTCCGCATTATTCCTGATTGGCCGCGTTGATGATGTCCACGAACTGCTCGGGCTTCAGAGCAGCACCGCCGATGAGGCCGCCGTCGATATCGGGCTGGGCCAGCAGCTCAGCAGCGTTCTTGGGGTTCATGCTGCCGCCGTACTGGATGGTGACGCTGCGGGCCACGCGGGCACCGTACAGGCCACGGATGGCAGCACGGATGTTGGAGCAGACCTCACCGGCCTGCTCGGCAGTGGCGGTCTTGCCGGTGCCGATGGCCCAGATGGGCTCATAGGCGATGATGCAGCGGCGCAGTTTCTCAGCAGGGACACCGTTCAGAGCGCTCTTGACCTGCAGAGCGATCCACTCGTTGGTGATGCCGGTTTCGCGCTGCTCCAGGCTTTCGCCCACGCAGATGATGGGGTTCATGCCGGCGTTCAGCACAGCGTGGACCTTCTTGTTGACAGTCTGGTCAGTCTCGCAGAAATACTGACGGCGCTCGCTGTGACCCACGATGACGTACTTCACGCCCAGGTCCTTCAGCATATCGGCGGAAACCTCGCCGGTGTAAGCGCCCTTCTCCTCAAAGTAGACGTTCTCAGCACCCACGGAGATCCGCAGATCCTTGAAAGCCTTCATAGCGGTGGAAATATTGCAGGCGGGGACACAGATCAGGGTGTCGCACCACTTGGCGCGGGGCATGATTTTCTTCAGGTCCTCGGCGAATTTCTTGGTCTCGGTGGCGGTCATGTTCATCTTCCAGTTGCCGGCGATGACAGTCTTACGGTATCTGCGGTTCATAACTCTTTTTTCTCCTTCATATCTGTGATAACAATATCTGAACATTTCGGAAGGCCGTCATGGCGGTCCGAAAAGGGCTCAACAACAAAACTTATTATTTTATAGCGAAAACACAGAGATTTGTCAAGTATTTTTGAAAAATTCGACTGTTTTTGCGAAAAAATCGTATGGAAAGCGGCAGAGTGCTCTGCCGCTTTGTGGGATCGAACTATGTGAAGTTCCTGATTTTGCCGGACAGCGATAGCGGGCAAAGCCCGCTGCGCTGCAATTACTTATCCAGCAGGCAGGCCACGCCGGGAAGTTCCTTGCCCTCCATGAATTCCAAGGAAGCACCGCCGCCGGTGGAGATGTGGGTCATCTTGTCAGCATAGCCCAGCTGTTCCACAGCCGCAGCAGAGTCGCCGCCGCCGATGATGGTGATGGCGGAGGTCTTGCTGAGAGCCTCGGCCACAGCCTTAGTGCCCACAGCAAAGGCGGGGAACTCAAACACGCCCATAGGACCGTTCCAGATAACGGTACCGGCATCGGCCACAGCGTCGCAGTACAGCTTCACGGTTTCGGGGCCAATGTCCAGACCCTGCCAGCCGGCGGGGATCTCACCGGACTTGACTACCTTGCTGTTGGCGTCGGGAGAGAAGGCGTCTGCGATCACGGTGTCCACCGGCAGCAGCAGCTTTACGCCCTTGGCCTTGGCCTTTTCCAGCATTTCCAGAGAATAGGCTTCCCAGTCGGCTTCCAGCAGGCTGTCGCCCACCTGACCGCCCTGAGCGGCAGAGAAGGTGTAGGCCATGCCGCCGCCGATGATGATGGTGTCGGCGATCTCCAGCAGATTGTTGATGACGCCGATCTTGGAGGAGACCTTGCTGCCGCCAAGGATAGCTACCAGAGGCCGCTTGGGGTTAGCCAGCGCGCCGCCGATGACTTCCAGCTCCTTCTCGATCAGGAAGCCGGAGACGGCGGGGAGATAAGCCGCCACACCGGCGGTGGAGGCGTGAGCCCGGTGGACGGCGCCGAAAGCGTCGGACACGTAGACCTCGGCCATGGAAGCCAGCTTTTGTGCGAAGGCGGGATCGTTCTTGGTCTCGCCCTTTTCAAAGCGGGTGTTTTCCAGCAGCAGGACCTGACCGGGCTGCAGGGCCGCGGCCTTAGCCTGAGCATCCTCGCCCACAACGTCGCTGGCGAAGATGACCTCCTGTCCCAGCAGCTCTGCCAGACGGGCGGCTACGGGAGCCAGAGTCAGCTTCTTCTGCTCCTTGCTCCAGGCGTCCTCAGTGAGCGTAGAGGGGTCTTTGCCCTTTTCTGTCTGCTTTTTGACCCATTTGTCAAAATCCGGCTGGGGCTTTCCAAGGTGAGAGCAGGCGATCACCGCCGCACCCTGTTCCAGCAGATACCGGATGGTGGGCAGGGCGGCCACGATGCGCTTGTCGCTGGTGATAGCTCCGGTCTTTTTGTCCTGAGGGACATTGAAATCGCAGCGGAGAAGGACCTTTTTGCCCTTCACGTCGATATCACGAACGGTCTTTTTCTGATAATTCATAAGCAAACTCCTATACGATCATTGATTTGCAGTGATTAAGGGGTTTTCGCCATTTCCCCCACACCCAGCAGGCCGGGGAAATCATTTTGCCGCAGCGCCTCGTACACGCATACGGCCACGGTGTTGCTGAGGTTCAGACTCCGGGCCTCATCGATCATGGGCAGACGGATGCAGCGGTCCCGGAAACGCTCTCGGAGATCCAAGGGAAGTCCGGCGGTCTCTTTGCCGAAGAAGATCCAGCTATTCGGGGAGAACCGGGCTTCCTGATAGGACCGGGGGGCTTTTGTGGTGGTCAGCCAGCAGTCCTGCGCGGCCTCCGGATGCTTTTCAAAAAAGTCATCCAGATTTTCGTAGTCAAAGACCTCCACCAGATGCCAGTAGTCCAAACCGGCCCGCCTGACAGCCCGCTCGGAGATGTCAAAGCCCAGCGGCCGGATCAGATGCAGACGGCTGCCGGTGGCAGCGCAGGTACGGGCGATATTGCCGCAATTCTGAGGGATCTCAGGCTCCACCAATACGATATTCAGCACAGATATTCCCTCCTTTTGGCTCGAATGGATACTATTGTAATCCTTTACCGATAGAAATTCAACTGTTTTGTGGTGAATTTTGCGATTCTTTGGGCGGTTGAATGGTTTGCGCGGGGGGAGTGGGTATGTATTCTCAAAAAATCGAGGTTTTTTAGTTAATTTGCTGGATTTCCGGTGTCTTTGATAAATTCAAACAGAAAAGGACGAAAGATTTGGAGGAAATTACCTTGAACTTTTTCCGGGAAGGGGTGGATTTCCCTAAAAAGTTTGGTATAATGACAGTGATAAGATTCCGGTCGCCATGCGGCCTGACGGACAGGAGGGACTTACCATGGATCACACGTGTCGTGCTGTGTTTATTCTGGAAGAGGATCACTCTATTCCTGCAGGTCACAAACCGCTGATGCTGGAAGCCATATTGCACCGCCCAATCATGGAGCGGGCCGTTGTGCAATGTTTGGCGGATGGCGTTCAGCGGTTTTTTGTTGTCTGCTCGCCCCGCTTTGCTGAGGAGGCGGCTGCCTGCTTCCCGGAGGGAACGGATGTTGTGATCTCTGAGCAGCATGCCGAGCTTCTGGATTTCCTGGACAATGACGAGGACACCCTGGTCCTCTGCCGCGCGGCTCTGCCTATGGCTCAGGCCGGCCCCGGCTTTGCCTATTCCGCCCCCGGACGGGAACTGCGGGAGGTCTGGAAGAACAAGATGACCAACGCTGTATCCGGCGCTTCGCTGGTGTCCGGCTGGCTGCCGATCTTCGGACCGGAGACCATCGCTGAACTGGAACCGGTTTTGGCGAAGATGGAACAAGAATCGTAATTTTGAAATTTTGAATATATAAAATATACAGAAAAGAGAGGAAAATTCCTATGATTTCTCACGGGAAGGACATCAAAGTTTTCTGCGGTAACGCAAACCAGCCTCTGGCGACTGAGATCTGCCAGATGATGGGCACCAAGCTGGGTGAATCTGAGGTCAAGAGCTTCGCTGACGGCGAGGTCTCCGTTTCCCTGTACGAGACCGTCCGCGGCAGCGACGTGTTCGTAGTCCAGTCCACCTGCAAGCCTGTCAATGACAACCTGATGGAGCTGCTGGTGATGA
>ERZ773243.1340-NODE-1340-length-27645-cov-35.426169_pt1 | contig 27645 bp, 26 predicted proteins | sample MGYA00580520_ERZ773243 | MGnify/ENA primary metagenome ERZ773243 (study PRJEB29015, sample SAMEA2737747) | human gut metagenome | biome: human gut; feature: human-associated habitat; material: faeces | place: China | collected 2012 ... | reverse complement strand
CGTAAATCCTTTGACGGTAATTTGTGGATAATTACCAAACGTCAGAAAACGAATATAGACGTGAATGTCCCCTTGCTGGACATTCCTAAAATGATACTGGAAAAGTACAAAGGTAAATTGCCGAATGGTAAGGTACTTCCTATTATCAGCAATCAAAAACTTAATGCGTATTTGAAAGAAATAGCGGATGTATGCGGAATTAAAAAGAACTTGACATTTCATGTAGCGAAACACAATAAAATTTATATCTAATTGAAAAACAGATATTTATCTTGTGTTTATTTAGCTATAGGTAACTATTTAGAAACGAGCGAATTGCAACATTCTGTTTTCTTTTGCATTAATCAAAGAACGATTTTACTTTTGCAAATATACATTTTACTAGCGATAAAAGCAAGTGTTTTCTACCGCATAAACATCTCAAAACCAGCTATGGACGAAGGGGGGCTGATTCCACGACTCCCTTATTCAAATGGGTAAAACACTTTTCTTCCGGCAAAAAGCGACATTACATTCCCTTTTTTATATTTAATCGCTTCAAGATTCTTATTCTCTGAAATACAATATTTTGCGTAAACAGGCAAGTAATTGTATCCGATAATTTTGCATCCTGTAAAATTTTAAATCAGAGAGTTTATGGCTACAGTAAAAGTCAAGTTCAGACCCTCCTCGGTGGACGGTAGAGAGGGTACGGTCTATTATCAAGTGATTCACGGACGTGTGGCAAGGCAGATCAACACGTCCTACAAGCTGTTTCCTACAGAGTGGAGCAAGCGGTATTCCCGGATTGTCATCACCTCGCCGGATGAAGACAGGCGACAATATCTATTGCTGTTGGATAAAAAGATAGCGGAAGATACCGACCGGCTGGGGAATGTCATCACATCCCTGGAACGGAGGGGAGGCGCTTTTACCGCTGATGACGTAACCTCCGCTTTTTATGGCGAGCATCACGGGCTTTTCTTTCTCGTTTTCATGCGGGAGGTTATAAACGGCCTGAAACGTCTGGGAAAGGTGCGTACCGTTGAGACCTACACCTCCACGCTCAACAGTTTCATACGGTTCATGGATGGGAAAGACATACCGCTCGGAGATATGGATTCCGACCTGATAGTCGCATACGAGGCATGGCTGAGGTTTAAAGAAATCTCCATGAACACGATATCCTTTTACATGCGTATTTTGCGTGCCACCTATAACCGTGCCGTGGAGAAGGGACTCGTCGTCCAGCGTTTCCCCTTCAAACATGTCTATACGGGAGTCGAGAGGACAACGAAGCGGGCCGTTCCCCTGCGTGTGATAAAACAGCTCAGGACATTGGACCTGTCGCTTCATCCGGGCAAAAGGTTCGCCAGGGACATGTTGCTTTTCAGTTTTTATACGAGGGGTATGTCCATGGTCGATATGGCGTTCCTGAAAAAGAAGGATCTCAATAACGGCATCCTCACATACCGGAGGAAGAAAACCGGGCAACAACTTTTTGTAAGATGGGAGCCGTGCATGCAGGAGATCGTGGACCATTACAATATCCCCGGGTCCCCGTACCTTCTTCCTCTCATCGCCAGGCCGGGTATAGACGAGAGGAGGCAATATATCAATGCCTCCCATCGTATCAACAGGTATTTGAAGGCTATTGGAAAAGAGCAGGGCTTGTCCGTTCCCCTGACCCATTACGTCGGCCGCCATTCCTGGGCCAGCGCGGCCCGGAGTAAGAATATCCCGATTTCCGTGATCAGCGAAGGTATGGGGCATGATTCGGAGACCACAACAAGGATCTACCTGGCCTCATTGGATACTACTACTATTGACAAAGCAAACAAGTTGATTCTGAAATCCTTATGCGAGAAGTAGCATGTTGGGTGAATAGATGCTCTCTTTTCAAGAGATGAATTTCTTGATGCAAAATTATACAAAATATAGAAAAACGCCCCATAAATGACAAAAAATATGTCCCATGCTCAAAAAAACGGTTGAGTGAAAAGAAACATTTGTTGAGCAAAAACAGATTCTATAAAGCGGAATAAAATAAAAATCTATTGATATTTAAACAATTAGATTAACAATCACAAAGTTGCCCATCTCTTGAAAAGAGAAGTACAAAACAGAGATTTCCTAAAATCAAGGAATACTTGTTCGAGGAATGATCTTGGATGTAAGAATGTTCAAGGATAAAAATAATGTTGAGCAAAAATTACGGTCTCTTCGTAAGAGAGGAATAATATGATGCAAAATTACACAAAATATTGAAATTAATAGCGAAAACAAGTAAAAATCAGCCTCTATCATAGGCTGAATGTTGAGAAAATAAAAACGGATTGTTGAGTAAATAAACTTTAAGTAAAATCTAAACCATTTATTATCAGTCTGTTAAATTGGTGTATATCATGCTATTCCTCTCTTACGAAGAGAAGTACAACAAGAACAGGTGTGAACTCACCTGAGAACTCGCCCGATGTAAAGGGAGCAAACGCTGGTTTCTGATGAGAACGAAGCAATGGAGCAAGGACGGGAAGAAATCCCGAACTTTTATGAACCATATCTGTAACTGCTTGATTGGTAGAGAAATTTGCAATCGTGCAGGATTGATAGTATTGTCCTGATGTGAAATGATAGCATCCCAAGAGAATGAGGAAGAGGTACGGTGGTACGTGATGCGCGACCTGAAAAGGACGAACGCTAAACTGCCCGCCTACAAGTTGCTTGACGGGGAGAAGATGGAGGTCTTCGTTCCCATGAAATGGCACTTGGTCACCCGCAAGGGAGTGCGTGCGCGTGAGGAGGTACCGTTCATACAAGACTTGCTCTTCGTGCATGAGACACGGAGGAAGCTTGACGCTGTTGTGGAAAAGACCCCGACCCTCCAGTATCGCTGGTTACGTAACACCTGGCGGGAGCCGATGGTCGTTGCCGACGCGGACATGGAGCGCTTCATCCGCGCCGTGAACGCCACGGAATTCCCCAGGTATTACCTGCCGGAAGAGATTACCCCCGCCATGTACGGACGCAATATCCGCATCGTGGGTGGGACACTCAACGGATACCAGGGAAGCCTGCTCACGACACGGGGTTCCAAGGTCAAACGCCTGCTCGTCGAACTGAAAGGATTTCTTGCCGTGGGGGTAGAGGTCAATCCCGAGTATATACAACTTATCTGACAGAACTACCATGGCTTTTATTTCCAATCTTTCCGCTCCTTCCTTATTCTGGACGGTCAATTCAATTCTGGTATTTATCGTGTGCGTGCTTTCCGCAGGGGTGCTTATCCCCCAGATCCTTTTGATTTCCTTCCGCAGGAACCTGTTCGACACGCCTGACGAACGCAAGATCCATCAGGGTGTGGTCCCCCGTCTTGGCGGCATCGCCTTCAAGCCGGTCGTATTCTTCTCGGTGGCGTTGCTGCTCGGCGTGTGCCAGCTCCTGGGCTACGGCGACATGCTGAACGGGATCGTTTCGGAAGGCCGTCCTCTGGCTTTCGGCTTCTGCTCCATCATGGTCCTTTACCTGGTCGGTAGCATCCGTTACCGTGCCAAATTCGTGGTGCAGATAGCCTGTGGGCTGATGCTCATCGCCGGAGGACTGTGGCTAGACAACCTGCATGGTCTGTTCCTTATATATAATATATCCGCATGGGTGGGCTGGCCGCTTACGGTGCTTGCCGTGGTGTTCATCATCAACGCCATCAACCTGATAGATGGCATCGATGGGCTGGCCTCCGGGCTGTGCGGCGTGGCTATGCTTTTCTACGGGGTGATATTCCTCATGGTACATGAGTATATCTACGCCATGCTCGCCTTCGCCACCCTTGGCGTGCTCGTGCCGTTCTTTTGCTATAACGTGTTCGGCGACGCCAAACGTGGCAGAAAGATATTCATGGGCAACACGGGCAGCCTGACCATCGGCATGATGCTCTGCATTCTCAGCCTGGAGGTATGCCGGAGTTTCTCAGAAGACACATCAGCCGGTCTGCCCAACGCTTTTGTCCTGGCTTACTCGCCCCTCATCATACCTTGTTTCGACGTGGTGCGGGTCTACCTCCACCGGGTACGCAATGGCAAGAACCCGTTCCTGCCCGACAAGAACCATATCCACCACAAGCTGCTCGCCATCGGGATGCGGCAGCGTACGGTGATGATCGCCATCGTGTCCGTATCGGTGTTTCTCACCTTGTGCAACATACTGTTGTCAACCTGTATCAGCGTGACCCAGCTCCTGCTTGCCGACATCCTGATATGGACGGCGGCTAATATATGGCTGACCCGGAAAATAAATCGAACCAACAAGAAACCATAGTTTTTATCGATACAATGAAATTTTGCAAAATCATCATCGTGGCGGCATCGGTCTTGGTATTAGGCTCATGCTCCACATCCAAGGAAATCTCCTACTTCCAGGATCTGCGTCCCGGTGAGAGCGAGCTGACGCTTGCCGCACCGACGGAAATCAGGATCCAGCCGAAAGACAAGTTATCCATTCTGGTCAACAGCCAGGATTTGAGGCTGACCAACCTGTTCAATCTTCCGATTGTCAGCCAGCAAGTGGGACAGGAAAATGCAACGAGCCAGAATCGGGGTTTGTCTGGCTATACGGTGGACTCCAAGGGCGACATCGACTTTCCTGTTCTGGGAGCGCTCCATGTGCAGGGTATGACCCGTGAGGAGGTCGCAGCCTATATAAAAAAGGAGCTGCAATCGCACGACCTCATCAAGGACCCGGTGGTGACGGTGGAGTTCATGAACCTGAGTATCGATGTCATGGGCGAGGTGAACCGTCCCGGACGTTACAACATCGACAAGGATAACCTGACCATCCTCGACGCCTTGAGCCAGGCAGGCGATCTGACCATCTACGGCAAACGTGAGAAAGTCCTGGTGTTGCGTAACGAGAACGGCGCACAGCGTGTCTATGGCATCAACCTGTGTTCCGCCGACCATCTCTATTCCTCGCCGGTCTATTACCTGCGACAGAATGACGTGGTGTATGTCGAGCCCAACGACACCAGGGCACGCCAGTCCACCGTCAACGGCAACAACGTGCGCAGCACCTCGTTCTGGATTTCACTGGCATCCCTGCTGACCACCATCGGCGTGCTGGTCTTCAAATAATGAAAATCTCATAATTGTTAGTCCCTCATTCAAGAAATGGCAACCCTACAAAGAAATACTCCCGCGCAAAGTCCGCAGGACTTCATCCGCATACAGGACTTGTTTTACCTCTGCCTCGGAAAACGGCATTGGTTTGTGGTCTCATTAGCCGTCTGTCTTGGCATTGCTGTCTGGTATCTACTCATTACACCGCCGGTATACACCCGTTCCGCCTCTATCCTCATCAAGGACGATTCCAAAGGGAAGTCCGCCTCCACCGACATGGAAACCTTCTCCGATTTCGGTCTGTTCACAAGCAATACCAATGTGAACAACGAGATGGGTACGTTGCAGTCACCCGATCTGATGCGGGAAGTGGTCTCACGCCTGCATTTGGACATGGATTACAAAGTACCCGGACGTTTCCATCGGCAGACGGTCTACGGACGGCAACTTCCCGTCAGCGTTAGCATCAGCGACCTGCCTGAGGATGAATCTGCCACATTCACCTTGCAACTGTCGAAAGGTGGCAAGGTCACTTTATTCGACATCGAGCGGAACGGCGAGAGCGTCGGTGAAATGGAATTGAAAGGGAATCTGGGCGATACCATACCAAGTGGCATCGGGAAAATCGTCGTCATTTCGACCCCCTATTATACGGACGATACGGAGACCTTGTTATATGTGTCACGCCTGCCATTCGGGGAAGCCGCCTCCGCTTACAGTGCTGACTTGGTCGTGTCGCAGACCGACGAGAAATCCAACATCATCACCTTGTCATTCAAGGATGTCTCCACCCAGCGGGCAGAGGACGTGCTGAACACCCTGATAGCTGTCTACAACGAGAACTGGGTGCGGGACAAAAACCAGATAGCCATTAGCACTTCGAAATTCATCGACGGCCGCCTCGGTGTGATCGAGGGTGAATTGGGCAACGTGGACGACGACATATCCTCCTACAAGAGCGAGCATCTGCTGCCCGACGTACAGGCTGCCGCCAACATGTACATGGCGCAGGCGAGCGAGGCGAAAGCCGCCATCAAGGAACTGGACAACCAGGTCTACATGGCACGCTATATACGCAACTACCTGACGAACAAGAGTAATGACTCCCAGTTACTCCCCGCCAATTCCGGCATAGACAATCCGGGCATCGCCACACAGATCAGCGAGTACAACAGCAAACTGTTGGAGCGTAACAGCCTCGTGTCGCACAGTAGCGAGAAGAACCCGTTGGTGGTGGAGATGGACGCCTCCCTCTCCGCCATGCGGAGCGCGTTGCTCACCTCCATCGACAACCAGTTGGTTACCCTGAATGCCCAGATAAAGAGCCAGCGGGGCTACAGCGGACAGGCTACCTCGCAGATCGCCTCCAACCCGCAGCAGGCCAAGTACCTGCTCTCGGTAGAACGGCAGCAGAAGGTGAAGGAGTCGCTTTACCTTTACCTGTTGCAGAAACGTGAGGAGAACGAGCTCTCACAGGCGTTCACCGCCTACAACACCCGCATCATCACCATGCCGGGCGGAAGCATGATACCCACTGCGCCGGTAAAGAAGAATATCCTACTGGTGGCTTTCGCCTTGGGACTGCTCATTCCCGTGGTCGTCATCTTCATCCGCGAGAACATGAATACCGTTGTCCGTGGCCGTAAGGATCTGGAAAATATGACCGTTCCCTTCGTGGGAGAGATACCGCTTGCCTTCCAGAAGAGCAAATGGTACGGCCGCAAAGCGAAGACAAAAGAGAAGATATGCGCAATCGTGGTTAAAGAAAAGAGCCGCAATGTCATCAACGAGGCGTTTCGTGTGGTACGTACCAATCTGGAGTTTGTCGTGGGCAAGGAACGGGAGTCGAATGTCATCATGCTCACCTCGGCCAATCCGGGTAGTGGTAAGACCTTTATCACCTTCAACCTCGCCACCAGCCTCACTATCAAGGGTAAGCGAGTGATAGCCATCGACCTTGATTTGCGTAAAGGTTCGCTCAGCGAGTATGTGGGCAGACCGAAAGAAGGCATATCCAATTACCTTATTGGAGAGACAAAGACCTGGCGGGAAATCGTCCGCAAACCTGCGGACGATGCCAAGCTGGACATCATCCCCGTAGGCATGATACCTCCCAACCCCACCGAACTGCTGTTCGCGGAACGGTTGGAGCAACTGATAAACGACCTGCGCAAGGAGTATGACTACATCTTCATCGATTGCCCGCCGGTGGAGATCGTGGCCGACGCCGCCATCATCAACAAGCTGGCGGATATCACCCTGTTCATTATCCGAGCGGGGCTGCTCGACCGCGGCATGTTGCCGGAGATAGAGAGGTTCTACACCGACAAGAAATACCGAAACCTGTCGCTCATCCTGAACGGCACGGACGGCGGCAGCGGACGCTACGGATACAAGTACGGATATAAATATGGGTATAAGTACGGCTACCATTACGGATACGCCGGGTATACGAAGGAGGAGTAAGCGGGAAGATGTGGCCTTTCAGAAAACGTATCAGCCTTGCCGACAGTGGAATCTTCCGGGGATTCACCGACTGGCACTGCCATCTGCTCCCCGGAGTGGATGACGGTGCGCGGACGATGGAGGAATCCTTACAAATTCTCTCCCTTTATGAGAAGTTGGGAGTAAATGAGGTTTGGCTGACTCCGCACATCATGGAGGATATGCCAAATACGACATCCGCCCTGAAAGCACGTTTCGAGGAACTGGAAGCTGCTTATCAAGGAAACATCGTCCTGCACCTCGCTTCCGAGAACATGCTTGACAACCTGTTTGAGGAACGGTTGGCGAAGAATGACCTGCTGCCATTGGGAAAGGACGGGAAACACCTGTTGGTGGAGACCTCCTACTTCAATCCTCCGATGGGGCTGAGCAACATCCTGCTCCGCGTCAAGTCGAAAGGTTACTACCCTGCACTGGCGCATCCCGAACGATATAACTACATGGACGAGAGCAACTACCGGCAACTGAAAGGATTGAACGTGAAGTTCCAGCTCAACCTATTCTCGTTAGCCGGCGCGTACGGTGCAGGGGTAAGAAAGAAGGCCGGATGGTTGATGAAAAACGGCTTCTACGACTTGGCAGGCAGCGACATGCACGGCCTTGCCATTTTGGAAGATGACCTCTATAAAAAACGAATTTTGGGAAATATGTTGAATGCTACAAGGCATTGCTTCAATACTTTTACCACTAATACTATTTAAAATTACTAGACAAAGAACTATAATTGGAGTGTTCAATATGAATATACAAACAATAATGACAAATGAGAATCATAACGATGGTTCTTATATCCATTTATATCTCAATGAACAAACTGGCGCATGGTGTGCATACGGCTATTCTGCATATGGATTACGACTTTTTGATAAAATAAAAGGTTATAACAACCTACGTAATTATACTAAAAATATCCAAATGCCATGCACGATCACATCTGACGAATCTCTTACAGCGTTGCTGCAAAACGCTATTGAGATAATTTCACAGACAAATACTTATATAGGACTAAAAATGGCAAATAGAATAAATCATGATGCTTACAGTAAATGGTTGAGTAAGTTGAAAGGAGGTGAAAGCAACGATGACGACATCATTGTCACCACACAGGTCAGCCAATACGTGCCTAAAGAGGGGTTCATACCTGATGGAATGTCTGCATTTGCACGTAATGTCAAGCGTATTGGAGATTTTATATTGTCGTTGATTGCATTGGTTATTTTTTCTCCGTTATTCTTGATTTGTTATATTGCCATTCGCAGGGAAGATGGAGGAAGTGCTATCTTCAAGCAAGAACGTATCGGCAGGTTCGGTCGCCCGTTCTATATCTATAAGTTCCGTTCCATGCGTCTGGATGCCGAAAAGTTCGGACCGCAGCTTAGCCATAGCGGGGGTGATAATGATCCCCGGTTGACAAAAATAGGCCGTTTTATCCGTGCGCACCATTTAGACGAACTGCCCCAACTCTACAATGTTTTACGTGGTGACATGGCATTCATAGGACCGCGACCCGAGCGCAAGTTCTATATTGACCAAATACTTGAACACGATATGCGGTACATCTATCTTTACCAAATCCGTCCGGGTGTGACATCGTATGCTACACTATATAATGGCTATACAGACACGATGGAGAAGATGTTGCGTCGTCTGGAGTACGACCTCTACTATCTGGGACACCGTTCGTGGTTATTTGACTTCAAGATCCTGCTGAACACGTTCTGTTCCATTGTCTTTGGGAAAAAATTCTGAAAGCCAATCCTTCCATCATGGAGATATTCAATGACATATTCAGTCCACCAAAAATTGCGCATCTTATCATTGGAGCAATATTTGATTTGACTGTCGGAATCATCCTTATTTATATAGGGAATATGTATAAACAGCGGAGAAAGCCGAAGCGGACGAAGAATTTGATTAACAGTGTCAACGAGCAAATCATGAACCGCTTGTATTTTTTGTCGATAATAAAAAGGTCGTGGACAGATATCTGATAATGAGAGTACGTTCTCTTCTTGCGACAAGTTCGCATCTCAACCCCAGAGAAGTTATCGGAGAAGAAGAAATTCTGGAAAGGCTGATTACGCCCTCCCCATATTTCACAACAGAAGAGAAGACAAGAATGGTGAAGCTGGCATATTCCAACGCGGACTGTTTCCATTGGGAACCTATCAAAAAAGCAGTTTTTTACATAATTATTTTCCTTGTTGTTTTTTTCTTTTTATATAGTGTCCTGCATATAGGGTGTTTTTATAAAATCATAACACAGCTTTTCTTGTCATATACAGAATGGGTTATCATACCTTTGATAGGTATCTTTTCGGCTCTGATAAGCCATTATATCTATATTGCATACATACAATACAAGTCGTTAAAACAAATAAAATAGGTTATGAGTGACCATAAGACTTTTTTATCAAATATAATCATACACAGTTTTGCTACAGCCCATGCCATTGCGGCTGCGTCGCTAGCACAGACCATGGTAGGAGACGAAGCCACATTGACGGCTTTAACAATCGGCATGATTATAACGTTGTCAAAACTGTAATAATGCTCCGATGTCATGGGGAGGTGCCTTGACGTTTTTCAGTGTGTTTGCCGGATTCTACTTGGGAACACGGGGAGCAACGTGTCTGATCAAATGGGTTCCAGGCATCGGGAACACAGCCAACGCCTTGTCCACCATATTTACAACGGAGATTATCGGATGGGCAACGGTCTATCTGTTAAGCCGGGGAAGGGATTTGACGACCGTCAGTAAGGATGAAGCCGATGAAATCATACGTGAGGGGAAAGAACTTCGCAAAAAGAATGAGGCAGAGAAGAAAAGGATAAATGACATCATTAACAAACGGATGACAAGTGGCGAGAAAGCTCTTTATCATTCGATAATGGATAAATTAAAAGAAAAGGACTTGTCTGACCAGCAAAGGGATGGGTTGGTCAAGAAACTGGATGAATTGTTTAAAAAATATGAGTGAAGTCGTATTCATGATCCAAGCACAATTTTTACCATATATTCGACATGGCATCATATAGCTCTATCATAAAATCAACGGGATTAGTCGGACTTGCACAAGTATTCAAGTTATTCTTTGGCTTGTTACAAAGCAAGATATTGGCTGTACTGGTTGGAACGGCAGGATTCGGAGTTTGGAGTCTGTTTAATACCTTCGTACAAACTGTATCTTCATTCTCAACATTGGGCATAGACCAAGCAGGAATAAGGCAAGTATCAAAAAATTCAGAAAATACAAAACTGTTGGGAGAAAGCATTTATGTGTTCCGGACTTTGCTTCTTTTTTTGTCAATGGCTACGGTCCTGTTGATTTGTATTTTTCGGAAAGAGGTAAGCCTGAATCTTTTGGGAAACGAAAAATATTCATGGAGCATTGTCATCGTTTCACTGGCAATATTCCTTAACGGCTTGTCCCAAGGCTGCATGTCTGTATTAAATGGGCTGCGGAAACTTAAAGAGATGGTGAAAAGCCAAATTGCCGGTTATTCTGTCGGCATGATAGGCTCTGTCATATTCGTCCTTGCTTGGGATACAGAAGGCATCTCTTGGTTTATTTTTGCTTCCTCCCTGTCCGTTTTCATCTTATCATATTATTATTTTCGCAAGCAGAAACTTGCGATAGCTAAAGTCTCATTCCGACGGTTCTATTCCGAATCTAAAGTGTTGTTTCCAATCGGTATTGCCATTGCTTATTCCGCCTTGATTGTGGCTGTTTCCACTTATATGTCGCAAGTGTATATTCGTCAAAAGTTCGGTCTTGAATGGGTAGGCATTTACAATGCAAGCAATACGATTTCCAGCGTGTATATAAATGTTTTCCTTAGTGCTATGGGGGTTGACCTGATGCCGCGTCTTGCAAAACTTATTAACCAGGAAAAAGCTATGGGACGGTTGATTTGTGACCAAATGGAGTTAGGAGTGCTTGCTTCTACGATCGGGATCATTGCAGTTCTTCTGTTCGCCCCATTGATTATCCAGATACTTTATACTTCGGAGTTCCTTCCTGCAACAAATGTGATGAGGTGGCATATATTGTCTGTTTCATTGAAAGTTCTTTCTTATCCGATGAGTTATGCCGTGATAGTACGACAAAAGACATGGCAATACATCGCAATTCAAACTTTACTTTGGGGTGGTTCATACGTATTGCTCATTCTTTTTACCAGATTATGGGGAACATCTGCACTTGGAGCGAATTTCCTATTTGCTTTTGTCATATATATCATCTTTTTATTCATCCTAAACAGGCGGCTACTTATTATATCTCCGCTTTTGAAAAAACTACTGGCAATATCGTGGGGAATGATTATTGCTTTAATGGTTTTAAACGAGTTTTTCCCTCCTGTAGTTTTTCATGTATTAGGCGGTGTCTTGCTGATTGCGGATATAGCATGGATCTTTTATGTATGCAGGAACTATATGGGTATTGATATTGTAGCACTAATTAAACAACGGTTACATAAAAACAAGAATAAATAAAAAAATGAATCAATCAGTATTAGGATTGTACTATGAGGATTTCATAGTTGGGCAGGAGATACATCATGCCCTTTCAAAAACGATTTTTGAAAGTGACAACAATTTTTTCAGCATGATTACGATGAATCATCATCCGGTGCATACAAACATTGATTATGCAAGAAAGAATCAGCATGGGAAAATATTAGTTGTAGGTACATTGGTCTTTTCGCTTGCCGTAGGTATTACAGTGCCGGATATTAGTGGAAAAGCCATTGCCAACCTAGAATATGAAAGCATAAAGCATCTAAACCCGGTGTTTTTGAATGACACCATCTATGTAAAGAGCACCATTTTGGATAAACGGGAGTCAAAATCCAAGCAAGACAGGGGTATTATTTATGTAGAGTCTGTTGCCTATAATCAGGACGGGGTAGAAATCTTGTCCTTCCGGCGTAAAGTATTGGTAAAGAAAAAAATATAAGATATGGAAAATGATTATTTAATGAGAAGCCTGATGTTCGTTCCGGCTCATAATCCAAAACTGCTGGAAAGTGCTGTGCACAGAGATGCAGATGTATTGTTACTCGATATAGAAGATTCAGTGCCCAAACCCAGCAAGCAGGAGGCACGCGAAAACATCAAGGCATTCGTGAAGCGTCCAGACTTGAATGGAAAACTGATTTTCCCAAGGGTTAATGACCGGGAAAGTGGAGAACTGCTGAAAGATGCTTACCAATTGACTATTGACGGGATTACTGGTTTTATGTATCCCAAAGCGACCAAAGAGGAAGATATTTATTTCTTTGGGAAGCTCTTGGAGACAATAGAATGCGAGAAGGGATACCCGATAGGTACGTTTAAAATAATCCCCTTGATTGAAACAGCCGGTGCCGTTATCAATATCAAGAACATTTGTTGTGCTTGCAAAAGGGTCATTGCAATTGCTTTTGGCTGTGAGGATTATGTAACGGATATTCAAGGCAAACATGATGACGAAGGACTGAGTATATTTACTTCACGTACAATGATTGCAATGGCCGCACGTGCCTATGGCATCATTCCTATTGATACGGTACACATAAAAGTACACGATTTGGAAGATTTGGAGAAGAACCTGATACTTTCAAAGAAGTTGGGATTTGAAGGTATGCTGGTTTTGAACCCCAAAGAACTTCCTTTGGTGCATCAATACTACTCTCCCACGGATGAAGAAGTGGCATGGGCAACGGAAATGATTTCACTGGCAGAAGAAGCCAATTCATCAGGGAAGGGAGTTGCGGTGAAGAATAACAAGTTCATAGGTCCTCCTATGGTCAAGATGGCTGAGAGAATATTGAAGAAAAATAACTTAATAAAGGGAAGAAAAACGATATGAATGTAGTTCGGTTTGCAAAAAAGTCCATTCGATACTTGTATAGAGAAACTGTATTGTATGCCGTATGGCATTTTGTCTCCTATTTCCCTTTATTCCCAACCATCATGTATAGTACGGTCCGAGCAAAAGCATGGAGATTTATCGGTGCCAAGATAGGAAAGAAAGTGAGAATCGGATATGGGGTTTACATTGATGTCTCCACTTTGCGCCGTCTGACAATTGATGATTATGTTGGTATAGGAGCAGAATGCCTCATTCTTTTACATAAGATAGATATGGAAAAATTTGTGGACCGTAGAGTTGGTATCCCCATTAAAGAAGGCGATGTACATATTTGTTCCAATGTTCAGATAGGCATGAGGTCTATGATTCTCCCCGGTGTGACTATTGGAGAGGGAAGTTTTGTAGCAGCCAATTCTACTGTTACACACGATGTTCCTCCGTATACCATTGTTGCTGGTAATCCGGCGAAAGTTATACGCAACCTGAAGGAATAGCAAAAGGCGAACTTAATAAAGATTAAACTTGTGGTTATTGTCATAGGGTATTATTGTTCTTTCTTGCTTGTCGGCTATATTTTGTATAGCCTAATACGTTCTGTTAAGCAAAGAGTAACGATAGAAAGTATTGTATGCTTTTTATTATTATTCTCATTTTTTGGTTTTAGAGATTTACCTATTCTGAATGACACGGCTCATTACTATGATCATTTTAGGCACTTAATCAAATATGATAGTTTTTTTAAGCATCCTTTCTATTATATAAATCCGCATGAACGATTTGAACCAGCTTTTCAGATATTTGAACGTATATTAGGATATCTAACAAGTGAACCATATTCAATTATAATGATTTCTGCTCTTGTCATTTCCTTTATGAGTATTTGGTTCATAAACAAATTTACCCATCACGTCGCGTTATATACATTTTTCTTATTAACATCATTATGCTTAACAGCGATGTATAGTAGCATTCGCCAAAGTTTTGCTATGTGCATTTTCTTTATTGCTTTTACATATTTGCTTAATAAAAAATGGCTTGGGTATTATTTGCTAATTATAGCTGCAATGTTTTTTCATAGTTCTGCCTTTATTTTGCTTTTTCTTCCAATTCTTGATAAAATAGAATTGAATAAGAAAAATGTAATATTAACATTTTGCGTTTCATTTGTTGTGTTCATTTTTCTTGATACGCTTTTAGAGGTTATTGGTATGACTGACTCTGTTTATTATCAAATTCAAATGAAGAGAGAAACAATACCATTAGCCGTGATATTAGACCTTTTAACAATAGTACTTTTTCTTATACTCTGTGTTCATATACGAAGACAATATAATATTGATAAAAACGATTGCAAATTATTATGGTGGACAAGTATATTGAATTTATCTGTAATTATGTGTAGCTTACGTTTCATCGCTTTGGTAAGGTTTGCAAAATACTTTTTCCCGATAACTATCATTTTACTCTTATCTCACATATTCACAGTTGAAGGAAGGGAAAGAAATAAATATTTATACTGCATGATTTTTTTTATTCTATTACGGTTTGTATCTATTCTTCTATTGAAAAACGAATGGTATCATTTGTATCCGTATAGACTATTTGATTTCAATGAATTATACCATAACACTAATACAGGGTATTAAAAGATGAAAATAGCAATCCTATACATTTGTACTGGTAAGTACAATCTCTTTTTTAAAGGCTTCTATGAATCGTGCGAAAAATTTTTCTTAAATGGAATCGCCGATATTGAATACTTTGTATTCACTGATGATATGACACTTTCAGATTCCGTGAAAGTCCACTTGTATCAAAAAGAATGCAAAGGCTTCCCTTTAGACTCACTGTTCCGTTTCGATATGTTCCTATCCATAGAAGGAGAACTGAAAGCATTTGACTATCTGTTTTTCTTTAATGCAAATATGCTGTTTGTTGCTCCTGTAGGTGAAGAGTTCCTTCCAAGAAATGAAGGACTTGCAGCCGTACTACATCCGGGATATGTGAAGAAACCCTCTTTTCTGTTTCCTTATGACAGAAACAAACAATCAACTGCGTATATCCCTCCTTTTAAAAGGGGATATAAATACTATATGGGCAGCCTAAATGGAGGGACATATCAGGAATATATGAAACTAATTCAAGAATGTTCCCAAAATATTCACGATGATTATGCCAAAGGATATATTGCATTGTTTCACGATGAGAGCCATCTGAACAAATATTTGTTTGGACATAATTGTTTGGGATTATCACCCGCTTACGCCTATCCCGAAGGTAGCAACTTACCGTTTTCTCCAAAGATAATTATTCGTGACAAAGTAAAAATTGACCCCTATTTCAACAAAGGACGTGATTACTCGCTGAAAGGAAAAATGAAGAAAACGGTCAGCATCATTTATAGAGCGATTTGCTGGTATCTTTAAAATCTTGGCTGATAATGAAAATCGTAAAAATCCTTGGAGGGCTGGGAAACCAGATGTTCCAGTATGCCTTGTACCTTTCTCTGAAGGAGCAATTTCCTCACGAACAGGTGAAAATTGACATTTCATGTTTTAAGAGTTATCCCCTGCATAATGGTTTTGAAATAAATAGGATATTTGCTCAAAATGCTCCTGTTGCTTCTTTCAAAGATATATTGAAAGTTGCATATCCTTATCCGAACTACAGGTTTTGGCAAGTAGGTAAATACATCTTGCCAAAGCGGAAAACGATGTGTGTTGAACGGAAAGATTTTACCTTTGACGCAACCGCATTGATACGTAAAGGCAACTGTTACTATGACGGGTATTGGCAACATGAAGAATACTTTTGCTTCGTGAAGGATGCCATTTGGAGCGCATTCTCTTTTCCTGAAATAACAGACAAGCGAAACACAGAGATTATACAACGGTTTCAGACAACCAACAGCGTTTCATTGCACATACGTAGAGGGGATTACATCAACCATCCATTCTTTCGGGGTATTTGTGACTTGGACTATTACAAACGGGCGATATGCTATATGGAAGAGCAAGTAGCTCCACGGTTATATTGCATTTTTTCTAATGATATAGACTGGTGCGAGAACAATCTGCATGAATTATTATCTGGCAAGGAAGTTGTTTATGTAGATTGGAACAATGGGATGGAAAGTTATGTGGATATGCAATTGATGAGCCTTTGCCAACACAACATCATTGCCAATTCTTCCTTCTCTTGGTGGGGAGCTTGGCTGAACCGTAATCCACAGAAGGTTGTGGTCTCTCCCACGAAGTGGCTCAATATAGAATCAGAAAGTCCGATTCCCCAAAGTTGGATAAAAGTTTGAAAAGCAAAAAAAATGATGAAACAAAGACTCCACTACGTTGATAACCTGAAAGGATTCCTTATTCTTCTTGTGGTGTTGGGGCACTGCATTCAAAATACAGATGCTGATTTTGACCACAACATCGTGTTTCGCTATATTTATTCTTTTCACATGCCGTTGTTTATGTGTGTGAGCGGCTTTGTGAGTTACAAGCCGGATATAAAATGGCAGACGGTGCAGAAACGTTTCAGGCAGCTGATCATACCCTTTTTGGCATGGGCGGCGGTTAGTTGCTGTGTACATCTTGACCCGACGCTGTTTTTAGCGAAAGTAATACATCCTGATAGCGGGCTATGGTTTCTGTGGGCTTTATTCTTCATCGTGCTGCTTATGTGGCTGTGCAATTGGGTCGCCGCGTGCCTGAAGGTCAAGATAGAATATGTGGTCTGTGTATTTTCCTTGTTGATGATGGGCATAATGGTCGCATTGAAATTTAAGCTGTTCGGTTTCCAGTTTATCGCCTGGTATTTCCCGTTCTATGCCATTGGGTTTTTCGGAAGGAAATATCAATACCTTTGGGAGAAACGGGGACGCGTTGATTCTTTGTGGCTCTCCACCTTGTTCTTGTGTATGGCATACTGGTGGATGCGGAAAGACCCTCCCTTGTTCATGCCCCCAAGCAGCCATGTGGTGTACAACTATGTGTACAAATTTATGGTCGCAGGCGTGGCGATAGCTGCGTTCATCCCCTTATTCAAGTATTATGCGAATAAGCCTTTGTTAATAATTACTAAATGGGGGGGGGATGACTTTGGGCATTTATGCTATCCATCAGACAATTGTCACCCTGCTTACGTCGTGGTTCAATATTACCCCCTTGCGATTGCCCTATTGGCTGTATGTATGCTGCTTGTGGGTGATGGTTTCGGCTATAAGTTATTTGTGCTATCGGCTGATTGAAAGAAACCGTTACTTGTCGTTGTTATTCTTAGGCAAGTAACAACGACTTATAATTTTTATTATGAGATTCTCCGTTCTGCTTTCCTTGTACTATAAGGAAAATCCAATTTTTCTGCGTGAAAGTCTTCACAGTGTATTTGGTCAGACATTACAGCCTGACGAGGTTATATTAGTCGAAGATGGACCATTGACACCGGCATTATATGAAGTGGTGGAGGAATTTGCCGGCCGACATAGCACGATAAAACGTATTGTGTTGGAAAAGAACAGGGGGCTGGGTAACGCTTTGAGTGAAGGATTAAAGCATTGTTCCTGTGACTTGGTGGCCCGGATGGATACGGATGATATTTGTAAACCTGAACGTTTTGCCAAGCAGGTTACATTCATGGAAAACCATCCGGAGATAGACGTGGTAGGCGCATGGATTGATGAGTTTCAAGAGATTATATCAAATGTTACATCTACGCGCAAACTACCACAAACCCCACAAGAGGTACAATCGTTCGGGAAAAAGAGGAATCCGATGAACCATCCGGTAACAATGTTTCGCAAGCAAGCCGTAGAAGCTGCAGGTGGCTATCTGCCGTTCCCTCTTTTTGAAGATTATTATTTATGGGTCAGGATGATGCTGAATGGATCGAAGATGTATAATATACCAGAATCATTGCTGTATTTCAGGTCTTCTCCGGAAATGTTCAAACGCCGTGGGGGCTGGAAATACGCCTATGTGGAAATACGTTTCCAACGGCAGTTACAGAAACTGGGATATATCGGGATTCTTACGATGATGGCAAACGTTTGTATTCGTTTGGCAACCCGTCTTGTACCCAACAGCCTGAGAGGATGGATTTACAAGAAACTTTTACGAAAATAGTTGCGCATTCCTATGAGAAATAAAATATCTTATATACAGAAATGCACATTGTTAGTATTGTGCCTATGCTTCTCTACAAACTTAATAAAAGCTCAATCTGACAGGGGACCATCCACTTATGTGGATTTTTTTATGGGAGTGGATTTCAACTATCAGGATTTGAATTTCAACGGACGGGTATATGATATATTGCTTAATCTGACACCAGGAATAAAATGGCACATGGGAAAAGGTTGGCAAAGCAGCGCACAGGTATTGGTTCCTGTCGTTAATCAATATGGAGACCGTTACAAGAAGGTACGGCTGAACATGGCTGTGCTTTCTAAAGAGATGTACTTAGGCTCACGCCTGTTTGTAAAGGCAAGCGGTGGTCTGTTCGGACTGGAACGATACGGATTAGACGTGAAAAGCATGTACGTGGTGAATGATTGGCTTGCCTTGGAAGCCCAAGCGGGATGGACGGGATTCTGCTCAATGGCTGTAGATTGGGAAGCCAGCACTCCCAAACGTTGGACGGCATTGGGTGGAGCTAACGTCTATCTGAACCGTTGGAATACACAGTTCCGGATAAGAGCTGGCCGGTTTGTTTATGAAGATTATGGAGCTGTCGTTGATGTCATGCGGCATTTCAAGCATTGCTCCGTGGGGGTGTATGCCCAATACAGCGATAAGGGGAAAGAAGATGGAGGATTCAAGATTGTCATGATGTTTCCGCCATATAAACGCACGCGGCATAAGGTCAACTTCCGACCGGCTTCCAATTTCCGTCATGCTTATAGCATCCATGCGGATGCTTATGCCAATAAGATGTATAAAACCGATCCGGAAGAGAACGAGCGCGAAGGATGGTTTGACAGAGAGAGGCTGCGATGGGGATGCAACCGGATGACTCCTGATTTCAGAATAAAAGAAAAGCGGGAGGATACAAAATGAGGAAATTTTTTTGGATAATTCTATGTTTGGCCTGTTTATCCCTGCGGCTTAGCGCCCAACAATATACTGGCATGACAGGACTGCTTCATGTTCCGTCTGCCGAAATGAATAAGGAGGGGGATGCCAGAATAGGTGTACATTTCATCAACAAGCACCAGACTCCCGATGAAGGCATTTCCTACCAAGAAAAAAAATACAACACATTCAGTTACTACCTAAGCATTACACCATTTTCATGGATAGAACTGGGATATACCTGCACGTTGTTGAAACAGGTACATTCTCCCATATATGACGGGCATGGATATGAAGAAAAAGACCGTTATTTCTCATTGAAGTTACGTCCTGTCAGGGAGGGGAAATGGCATCCGGCAATAGCGATTGGTTGTAATGACATATCTGATTCATACTCGCTATTCAACTTCGATAATGATGCCGTGGAAGCTTTTTTCGGCAATTATTATGTGACAGCGAGCAAACATATCTTTTGGAAAAGTGAAAAGATAGGTGTACACATCGCCTATCGGCATTTTGTGAAAGACTATAATTCAAAATGGAACGGCATTGTCGGAGGTATAAGCTATCATCCCTCATTTGTCCGAAATCTGCGTGCCATTGCGGAATATACCGGCAATGAATTCAATATTGGAGCGGATTATCTTCTATGGAAGCATCTACTTTTGCAAGTCTCTTTACAAGATGGAAAATATTTCTCCGGAGGCGTATGTTTCCAAATCAACTTGTTTTAGCAAATAGATAGTTAATGTTTTATTTTAATCAATTTTTAAGGAAATGAGAAAGATTATGAAGTTGGGAGTGTTCGCACTCCTTGGCATGGCACTGGCATTCGGTGCGACCTCTTGCAGTGATGACGATCCCGATTACAGCAATGTAACCCCACCGACGATGGCCGTGACACACAGCATAAGCGGACGTGTGACAGGCATTGATGGTGAGGGGCTTTCGGCTACCGTCTCCATGAACGGGACATCTGCAACGACCCAAGCGGATGGAACATTCGTATTCGAGAACGTGGCTGCGGGTACTTATACCTTGAAAGCGGAAGCAAACGGCAAGATGTCCAAAGAAACAACCGTGACCGTGAGCGATGGCAACAGTAACAACCCGGTATGGAACGTGGCATTGAGCAATAAAGGTACGGAGATTACCGCGAATGCCGACGGTTCGGCCAACGGAGGCGTCACTTCCGAGACATTGAAAGACAATGAGGAAGGCGAGATAGAAATGACATTGACCGCTCCGGCAGGTGCCGTGGAAGCTGGCACACAAATCATCGTCACTCCTATTTACTCTACAGAGGAAGCTGAACAGGTCGCAGTCCGTTCTATCAGCACGAAAGCGGTTGGCAGCACATTATTGATTGGTACGAGAGTCAGCAGTTCCAATGCGTCGGCCACCTTGCAGAAACCGGTGACATTGGAGTATGACGTGGATCCGGATATCGCCGAAACCATCACCGCACAGAAATACGTGAACGGGGAATGGGTGGACGCAGAATATACGATAGGAGCAGATGGGAAAGTCACAGTGACAGTTGACCAATTCACCTCCTACTCGTTGTTGTGCAGCGCAACCATCACTTCTTCGACAACCTCTGAAGCCCTCAGTTTTTCTCCCAACGAATGGGATAACCTGTACGGTAGCGGCGACATGACTGTCTCATCTGCCTCTTATTCCTACAAAATCGGTACAGAAATCAGTTCGACGGGCACAAACAAGATTACCGCTTACCTGATAGAAATCGTAGCACGTGCGGCAGGAGCGGGTGTAACAACGGCAACAGGCACTTATCCTATCAATGTAACTTTGCCGGTCGGTACGGCCATGAGTATCAGTGGTCAGCAGGAAGTTACCACACTCACCGCGTCCGCATTAGGACGTAGCGTTTCCGGCAAGCAGTATGGGACGGTGTCTGTTATCACAAGAACTTGGAACCGCAGCCATACAGGCGGGAGCGGTGGAAACGGAAGTATCTGATAAATAAATGAACTTTAAATTACTTTGCTGAAAATTAGACTAAATAACTGATATTGTTGGAGGATACTGCGTGATCGTATATTCCAGTACCCTCCAATTTATTTTTATACGCATGAAGAAAACAGCATTAATCACAGGTGTGACCGGTCAGGACGGCTCGTTCCTCGCCGAGTTCCTGTTGGAGAAAGGATATGACGTACACGGCACCATCCGTCGTTCGTCGGTTGATTTCAGGGAACGTATCGCCCACCTGGAGGGACACCCCCATTTCCATCTGCATTATGCGGACCTTGGCGATTCGATGAGTCTCCTGCAAGTGGTGAAGAAAGTAAAGCCCACGGAAATATATAATCTCGCGGCACAGAGCCATGTACAGGTATCGTTCGACTCGCCCGAATTCACGGCGGACGTGGACGCTACCGGCGTGCTCCGTATCCTGGAAGCCGTGCGCCAATGTGACCTTACGGAGACTTGCCGCGTCTATCAGGCTTCTACCTCCGAACTTTACGGCAAGGTGGAGGAAGTCCCGCAGAACGAGAAAACGCCGTTCCACCCTTACAGTCCCTATGCCGTGGCAAAACTTTACGGCTATTGGATCGTGAAGGAATACCGCGAGGCTTACAACATGTTCTGCTGCTCGGGCATCCTGTTCAACCATGAATCGGAACGTCGGGGCGAGACATTCGTGACACGCAAGATCACCCTTGCCGCCGCACGCATCGCACAAGGAAAGCAGGACTGCCTTTATCTGGGCAATCTGGACTCCTTGCGTGACTGGGGCTATGCCAAGGACTATGTGGAATGCATGTGGCTGATCCTCCAGCAGGACATGCCACAAGATTTTGTGATTGCCACCGGTGTACAGCACACGGTACGCGAGTTTGCCACGCTGGCTTTTCATTACGCGGGCATCGAGCTTCGTTGGGAAGGCGAGGGTATCCATGAAAAGGGCATTGATGTGAAGACAGGCAAAGTGGTAGTGGCCGTGAGCGAGGACTTCTATCGTCCTACGGATGTGGTCAATCTTTGGGGTGATCCGACCAAGGCAAAGAATGAGCTGGGCTGGAATCCCCAGGCCACCTCTTTTGAGGACCTTGTGAAAATCATGGTGACGCATGACATGCAGAAAGTGGCTGCCGATCATGTGGCCAGTGTGATGAGAACCAATCTGGCCGAATATCTGGAGAAAGGGATCGTGAAATGATGGAGAAAGAGGCGAAAATCTATGTGGCGGGCCACCGGGGCATGGTGGGTTCCGCCATCGTCCGTGAACTACGACGGCAGGGATACACGAACATCATCACCCGTACCCATTCGGAACTGGACCTGACACGGCAGGAAGCCGTTGAACGGTTCTTCGCTGAGGAAAAGCCGGAATATGTGTTCCTTGCCGCCGCCAAGGTTGGCGGTATCATCGCCAATCAGACGGCGTTGGCCGACTTCATGTACGAGAACATGATACTGGAGATGAACGTCATCCATTCCGCATGGAAGAACGGTTGCAAAAAACTGGAGTTCCTCGGCTCTTCATGCATCTATCCGCGTCTGGCACCGCAGCCGATGCCGGAATCCTGTCTGCTGACCTCTGAACTGGAGAAGACAAACGAGGCATACGCGCTTGCCAAGATATCCGGCTTGAAATATTGTGAGTTCCTGAACCGCCAGTACGAAACAGACTATATCAGTGTCATGCCTACCAACCTTTACGGGCCGAATGACAATTACCATCCGGAGCATTCACATGTATTACCGGCCCTGATTCGTCGTTTACATGAGGCGAAAGAGACCGGACTGAAGGAAGTGACCTGCTGGGGAGACGGCAGTCCGCTCCGTGAGTTCCTCTATGTGGACGACCTTGCCAACCTGTGCGTGTTCCTGATGAATAATTACAGCGGCAACGAAACGGTCAACGCCGGAACAGGAAAGGAACTGACCATAAAGGCATTGACGGAACTGGTGGCAAAAGTCATCGGCTACGAGGGTGAAATCAAATGGGACACCACGAAACCCAACGGCACGCCCCGCAAACTGCTTGACGTGTCGAAAGCGACCTCTCTCGGATGGACTTACAAGACTGGACTGGAAGAAGGCATACGCCTTTCCTACGAGGATTTCCTGAACAACCCCATGAGGGCGGAAAGATAGCATTCTGAATATACATAAAATGGTGATAATAGCGGCAGGGAATACACCTCTTCCCATTCCGAACAGAGAAGTGAAGACTGTTTGCGCCGATGGTACTGCAATTGTGGGAGAGTAGGTCATCGCCAAGGAGAGATAACTAATTATTAACTTAAAAGTATCCGGGATATGAGAAATTATCTTAACATTTAGAGTAGCCTCTCTCAATGGAAGACGAGGCTGTCAGGATGGATGGTGGCGATACTCCTTTTTCTTGCCGCCGCATAGATGTCTCATGATGTCTATTCGTCTTATACGGCATAGGATGAATCAGAGCGGTTCGCTGCACGGTTGAACGTATATGGATTATACGAGAACTTGAGGTGCAAGAAAGAACAGGATGAGTTACTTGATATTTGGAAAATCTAATCTTCCAATGGGTTTGAGGGATCCCATGTAATCGGTAATTTTTCATCTACCGATATAATTTTCAAACATTTATATGCAGATTATACTTCTTTCCGGCGGTTCCGGCAAAAGGCTGTGGCCGCTTTCCAACGAGGTACGCTCCAAACAGTTCCTCAGGCTGCTTCCGTCTCCGGACGGAGGCAGGGAATCGATGGTACAGCGTGTCATACGGCAAATCAAGGAATCGGGACTTTCCTGCCCCGTCACTATCGCCACAAGCGAATCCCAAAAGGATACTATCACCAACCAGTTCGGCGCGAACGTGACCGTTGTCACCGAACCCTGCCGGAGGGATACCTTCCCCGCTATCAGCCTTGCTTCCGCCTATCTGGAGAAAGTGGCGGGATGCGACAGGAATGAAACTGTCATCGTCATGCCATGTGACCCGTACACGGAAGACCGGTATTTCCAGACTATAGAGGAAATGGCCAAAGCTGTACAGAATAATGCCGCCGACCTTGTACTGATGGGCATAAAGCCCACTTGTCCGTCTGCCAAGTACGGCTACGTGATACCTCAAAAACAAGGTAAGGCAGCCGGGATATATAAAGTCGCACGTTTCACGGAGAAGCCGGATGTAGCCACTGCCGAAAGGTTTATCACAGATGGCGCATTCTGGAACGGCGGGGTGTTCGCTTTCCGTCTCGGATATATGACAGACATTGTGGGGAGATATCTTGCATACGGCACTTTTGAGGAGGTGCGCTTCCGGTATGAGGAACTGCCCAAAATCAGTTTTGACTACGAGGTGGCGGAGAAAGCCAAGTCTGTGGCGGTTGTCCCATACGCTGGTGAATGGAAAGACCTCGGTACGTGGAACACGCTTACCGACGAACTGAAAGGGCGTTGTATCGGTAACGTGATGATGGATGAGATGTCGGAGAACACCCACGTGGTCAACGAGCTGGAGATACCGGTTTTATGTATCGGAGCAAAAAATACGGTAATCGCCGCATCTTGCGACGGCATACTGGTTTCGGACAAGGAACAAAGCGAGAACATCAAGCATTATGCTGACAAACTGCAACGCCGTCCCATGTACGAGGAGCGCGGCTGGGGAGAATACAAGGTGATTGACAGCACAGGCTTTGAGGACGGGCACCAGGCCCTGACCAGGCAGCTGACCGTCAAGGCAGGGAAAGGCACCTGTTACCGGAAACATCGCCATCGCGACGAGGTATGGACGTTTATCGACGGTGAGGGAGAACTGGTTCTTGATGGCGAGGTCAGGAAAGTAACCCGTGGCGATGTCATCCGCATCAGCAAGGGTGTCAGACATGCGGTAAGGGCTATAACCGACCTGCGTTTCATTGAGGTACAGATGGGAGCGGATCTTGTGGAGGAGGATATGGAACGGTTCGATTGGAACTGGGAAAATCGGCTGGGGTGATCTCCTCCACATTTTCCGGATAGGATACAGGGCGACTCCGGAGCCATGAGGACGGGCGGTTTGGCGGCACAATTGCCGTTAAACCGCCCGGTTTTCGTTTAACGAAAACACAACTTGCTGTCCGCAGGAGCGGACCACGTTTATCCAATAATTATTGTGTATCAGAGTGTTGTGTGGCTATTTTCCTGTATTTTGTGGGGCTTTTCCATCAGATATTTGCCGGCTGTTCTCCCCATTAAAAGATAGATATATCTCCATAACCATGTGACTTACGCCCATAATTCGGGGATAAGGAGGCGAATATACGGAAAATCTGCCCTTTACATGCCCTATTGTCCATTAATGGATTGCTACTTCTACACTTCTGCAAATGGAGAATAACAGGTAGCCGTATACGCCTTATTGTTTTTCTTCATCGTCTCCATTAACGGATTGCTACTTCTACACTTCTGCAAATGGAGAAATGGACATGTAGCCGTATATGCCTTATTGTTTTTCTTCATCGTCTCCATTAACGGATTGCTACTTCTACACTTCTGCAAATGGAGAAATGGACATGTAGCCGTATATGCCTTATTGTTTTTCTTCATCGTCTCCATTAACGGATTGCTACTTCTACACTTCTGCAAATGGAGAAATGGACATGTAGCCGTATATGCCTTATTGTTTTTCTTCATCGTCTCCATTAATGGATTGCTACTTATACACATCTGCAAATGGAGAATAACATGTAGCCGTATATGCCTGATTGTTTTTTCATCGTCTCCATTAATGGATTGCCACTTCTACACTTCTGCAAATGGAGAACGGGCATATGGCCGTGTACGCCTTATGGCTTCTTTTCATCGTCTCCATTAACGGATTACTACTTATACACTTCTACAGACCGATAATTTAAGAATCCGTATCAGGACGGATGTGTGCTTCTACACCTGCCCATAAGGATTAAAAAGGACCGGTGGACAAGGAAACGGAATCTCGCCCGCTTCTCCACGCCGCTACGGCAGCGGACCTCTGACGTCACCTCCGCATAGGAATAACCGTCCGAACGCAGCGTCATGTGTATCATGACAATAACCGACTTTGGATGACTATAAATGACAGGTGGTTCCGTCCTGTACTCTTCTTCCTTTATTTTGTATTCCGATACAATACCAGTTGTGTAATTTAATAATTTAAGATTTTAAGATATGGATTCAGAAAAGGAAAAGAACCGGCTTTCCGATATCGTTCTCGAGAGGGTCGGACTCACGGGGAACCTTCTGTCAGATCCTGTTTCTCCAGCCCCGGAACCGGCGATGAGGGTGCCGGGGCATGAAAGGCCGGTGGGGGCAGGTAAAGTGACAGACCCGGAAGAATACAAGAGGAAGTTTCTGGTTCCCGCTCCCAAGGCCTCGGAGTGGAAGACCGCATACATTGACGGGAGACTGCACCGCCGGATCGCCATGCTGGTCAGGGCCGCCGGTTGCGGCAGCATCTCCGGTTTTATTATCCGGCTGCTGGAGCTCCATATGGAGGAACACAGGGAGGACATCGCCGCCCTGCTCGGTGAGGTCTACCGTCCCTGGGATGAGAACGGGCAGCCGAAAGGAACGGCCCGCCGATAAAATGTTGTCATTGTTCAAGAAGGCATATCATGACAGGAAAGAACGTAAAAGGCCGGACCGGTCCCGGCGGGATGGACGCGGAGCGCATCCGTGAGATCATGGGGGAAGCGCCAGCCTGTCCCCGGAAGGGACATGGAACGTCCGGTAACGACATTATGTGACCCGCAAGGAAAAACGGCCCCATGCAGCCGTCCGTCTACGGAAAGGAGTACCTGCATGGCATTGCGGGCGTACAGCGCCGGTCGCTGCATATTCCCGCCGCCCTGCACCGGAAACTGTCCATTCTGGCGGGAGCCTCGAGAAACGGGAAGGTCACGCTGGAGGGATTCATCAACTACCTTGTCTCGCTCCATCTGGAAGAATACAGGGAAACGGTGGACATGATTCTGGAGGAGTCCCTGCCCGGCCGGCCATAAAGGCCCGTTCCCCATGACAGGGGATCTCCCCCGGTGGGAGCATCGTTTTTTTGTTTCTGAAACAATAGTGTTTAACATTTAATGGAAAAAGAAGTATGATGAAAAAAGAAAAAGAGTTGTTGGTTGCCATCGCCAGCCA
>ERZ773243.1325-NODE-1325-length-27990-cov-267.525613_pt1 | contig 27990 bp, 16 predicted proteins | sample MGYA00580520_ERZ773243 | MGnify/ENA primary metagenome ERZ773243 (study PRJEB29015, sample SAMEA2737747) | human gut metagenome | biome: human gut; feature: human-associated habitat; material: faeces | place: China | collected 2012 ... | reverse complement strand
TTATGATGAACTTCAATTTATTCTTGACCGGCGGCTGTTGGACCATACTATGGTTAATTGCCATGGTATGAACAGTCGTGTGAAATCCAGAGATGTATTAAGTGTTTCGGTACAGCATATCGCGGCGACAAATGCCGACAAAGAATATATATTGCTGAATCTGGCAAGAAACAGCATCTATCATCAATTGCCGGAATTACTATTTCATCCATTGGTGCTTAGCACACCGGGCATGAGCAACAAGGAGATAGTTGAAGCCATCCGAGCCAATGAAAAACAGGATAAAGAGCTTATACAATTCTTTGCACCCTTTGATACAGAGTTTTTCAAAGAAAAGGTCCGTATCAATAACCGCCATCTGAATTTCTTTTCAGACCCGGACTCCAAGAAGAACTTCATCAAGATGATTGAAGTAATGGAAAATGTCGAACTATCCATTACTTCCCATCAGAAATATAAGCTGTTCCTATTCCTCTGCAATGCAGAACGGTATAAAGAGAACCTGCCTGCTATCGAGCAACTGCTTCTTATCGTTTTGGGATTGAAGGTGAAACTGCGACTGGAAGTCCATGAGATTGATGAAACGGTTTACCTTTCCGTCGGTTCCGGATGTGTCGGACAGACATTAGGCCTTAATGGTCTAATGATAAGCGAAACCGATGATTTGACGGCGACAATCATCCTTGATACTCCGACAGATGACTATGAGGAGGTAAAAACGCATCTATCCAATGTCCGCCGGATACTTGAATTTTTCATCCTTTCAACAAGAAATATCGAAGTTGATTATCTGGTACGTGGAGAAACGGATTTTATACTCGGAGAAAACCGATTAGGATATAATATGAACTTATGAAAAATCTAATAATATGAAGATATTGCTATATTTCTTTGCACGTTATTTATTGGCTCCATTATTTGTAGCCGTGATGATATTTGTCTTGACCGGAATAAAAACGATCAAGAGCAAACTTAGCCTGAAGAAATTAATCATATTCATTCTTCTGGCTTCCATTGCCGTTGCTTTACCCAGCCTGTTCGGTTTCCTAAAAAACGAATACGTCTGGGGAGGCTTGACATTCACGATATTGTCCTATATCCTCCTTGGAGCATTGTTCTGCAAACTGTCAACCTCCGATTTGTTCGGAGCAATCGGTATTGGCAGTTCCCGAACAGCGGTCATTCTCACTCTAACCACAATATGCGCTTTAGGCGGATGGTGCTACTATCTACTGTTTGAACTGATAAGCAAGCTACCTTATTCGCTATGGAACACAACAAATATCCTGTGGTTTGCAATCCCATATCTGATTATGTACAGCAGAACCCTGTTCCTGGACATCCCGCACCCGATATATACCCCATGGGAATTGAGCTATGGTACCTTTGACCGGAAATATTGGGACAACATAGACAACTTCGGCTTCCGAACGGTCAAAGTCAAAATCAAACGGAATATAAAAGACCCGACATACGCTTCGTTGGTTGTCCGCCTGCCCAATGAAATATCTCTTGGGAATTGGTTCAATTGGGTTATCGAAGACCAAAACAGGCGTTTCCCCCAAAACAAGATTGAAACAGAGAAGGAAGATATGCAAATCGGATGGATGTTCTATACCTCAAAATGGTTTAACTTCCCGTTGTTCATAAGAATACTTGACCCCACTCTGACGAGTGAGGGCAATAAGATTAAGAATAATCAAACGATATATATCCGACGTGTACAAGTAGAAACAAAAACATCATAATATATGAAAACACTAACATATTTGCCTGTAAACTGGGTCAATGGTCTGAAGCTGACCAGCCAGCATTTCTTTGCAAACCAATATTGCCAAACGGAAGCTCTCAACCGCGAAGCAGGAAGGAGTCTGACCAGTTATAACTATGGTCTTGGAGAGGTCCTTGAAGGGATAGGTGACAATCTTGAAATAGAGATTTCAGGTGATACCATGTCCACTCTCTGTGTCCGCCTGAAAAGCTGCAACGCTATCACCAAAGGCGGTCTGCCCATCGTTTATTACGACGGTTTATACGGGGATGAGAAACCCTGTGCAACCATTTCAGAATCCGGTCTGCAAGCCGAGGACAGCGAGTATATGGTACTAATATCCGTAGATCCGTATCACTTGATACCTGTCGGTGAACCGGACCCGGAAGAGGTGCCTTTGCATCACCCGTATGTCTTGCCGAGCATAAAACTCCATATCGTTCCCAAAAACCAAGTCAACAAATCTTTCTACAGCCAGAATTTTTTGCTGGTGGCAGAGGTATGCAGACAAGGGAATACCTATAAAATCAATCATCAATATATTCCACCGGTACAACATTCCGCTTGCCACGATGGGATTAAAACATTCATTTCCCAATTGGCACGTACCCTACAGTCGATAAAAGAAGACGTGAAACTCATTTACAGCAGGAATGTTGCTGACAAGCGTAGAGATACGCTTGCCAATAATACATTTGAGCTGTGTAAGGCTTTCTCGGCCTTTTACAACTCAAGAATCTTCTTTATCGAACAAATCGCCTTAGAGCAACCGCCGATATATCTTGTGCAGGCCGTGAATGAGCTTGCAAACGGCCTGAACTCCGCTCTTCAAAGTCTTTCCGAAACGGAAAGAGAACAATTGCTCCAATATTTCTATGAGTGGACCAATGTCACACCCTCTGAATTTATCACGAAGATAGAGAGCCTAACCAAGCTTATGTATGACCATACCAATATAAACCAGTCATTGCAGACGGCAGGGGCATTTGTGACACTGCTCAGCAATATGTTCCACAAAATGAGTGAACTGGAATACATCGGAATGGTTCGTGAGAATATTATAGTAGGAGACGAAAGTCACGAAACAATAGAGGCTCAAAAGAAACGATCATGGTCGTTTATAGGTTGAGCGATTAAATCATAGCAAGTATGGAAGCAGAAAACAAAATAGCTCGTTTGAAAGCGAAACTCCGATTTACTTTGGTATTCGCTATCGCACTGATTGTTACCACAACCGGAGGTATCGTAACGATTGTAACTGCACAAAAGGGAATATCCCTTCTTGAAAGCAAGAAGGCCGAATATGACAATGTGTTCAAGAAACAGGCAGAACTTAACTTCCAGATAGAAGAATTGTTCCGGGACTTGAACAATCTGAAGACCAAGCGGCGAAATTCGAGTGAACACAAGCACATGCAAAAATTGATAACCAAAAAACGGTTATTAATGGAAAATGACATTGCGATGCAGGCCGATAAAAGCAAGTACGAAGTGTATAAAGCTATGCTTGAACAGATCCGTGTCATCCAATCATCAATGGATGACCTTGACCGCGAAAGCAAAAAGCGTGAAAGCAACATGGAGCAACTTGAAAAGTGTAGAATCAAATATCAGGAATTAACCAAGAATAAACTGACGAAGCCATGACAAAAGACGAAATGCTATGGGGAAACATCCGTTTCCTCCTGCTGCTGATTTTCTCAGTAGCCGCAATTTATATCATACTTTGCCGGTATATACTCAACGTACCGACAGAGGACAGTTCGGAGTTGATAAACGAAATCAACCATTCCGAACGCATTTTTGAAATCCAGCATACACATATGCAGCAAGCGCAGAACATCTGGAATGAGATTGACTCTCTGGACTTCAACATTCATCAAGTACAAAAGATGGACGAGGTGAAGGATGGGATTTACCAATTGCAGCATATATACAAGGAAAACAATATGAATACGAAATTCCTTTTCGGCGTGTTGTCCTCCAGAATGCTTAAATGCCAATTCGACATAAAAGAGGAATTGAACAGTCTGGTACATAACAATGCACTGATTGAACGGGATTTGGAAGAATGTAAAGCCAATTTATAAAACATTCGCGATGGATAATAAGAAAACTATAACAATCATCATATTGGGACTGGTTGCCATGGCAGGTATCCTTTTGTTTTTGTTCCTGCCTTCGAAGTCGCACCTTGCCAATATTGACTTTTATGTGTATGACACCAATGATAATTTTCATTATGAGGTCAATGAGCGGTTGGAGCTATTAGTCAACGATACGGCAGCGATTAAAGGCAAGCGGCTCATATGGGAAATGGGAAACGGTGATACACTGATGAGAAATACGGATGTGTCATACACTTACCGTAAGGCCGGCAAATATCTTATTACTTTGAAAATAGACGGAAAACACTCCGTAAACAAGTATATCAAAGTTATCTCAGGGCTGGAGCATGAGGCCATTGATTCCATACCCCGTATAAATGGAGTGTCAGAGGGTTATCAAGGTGAAGAGCTGGTCTTTTCGGCAGAAGGCTATGGTATGGACACATGGCTATGGGAATTTGGAGAAAGCGGTACTGTGGACGCATACGAGCAGCAAGTCGTGTATTCGTATGATATTCCGGGAGAATACACCATCTCATTACAAACCAATACGACGAAATATCCGGTGAAGCACCGTATAACCATTCTCCCACGCTTTGAAAAAGCAGAGGAACTGGTCACGGTGGATTCGTTGGTACTGGTACAGAATGATATAAAAAAACACTTGCAAGCCATAGCTGACGCCAAAGTCTCACAAAAGTCGGTCTATTACGAACATACGAATTATATCCGTAACAAATATTTTTGCATTGATGCAGACCAGGTAGTGGTCGTCATCAATGATGAAAAATACAATGACTTCAACGGCTATTGCCAAGGACTGCATTTTCTTGAAAGCAACAGGAAAAAGCGTGTGAGTATTGATGATGTGAAAATTGACGATTTGAATTGCGTCAAGTCCATCCATGTGACACAAAGTTATATTGAAAAATGAAACAACTGAATCTCATACGAAATCTGTTTTCTGTGGCCGTGATGATTACTCTTGCGTGCAACGTATCTGCCCAAGTGTCCATCCGCGACAGAATACAAATAATGGATAGGGATATATTCAATTATCCGGAATTAACAGAAACTCCTGTCAAAACAAAGAAAAGCAAGACAAACAGAATTGTCTATTCGGACAGGACTGGAAATCAAAGTTATGAAGACCCGTATTTCCAGCGTAAGCGGTCTTCACACGGGATTGGCACACCCTATTACATAGTAGGTGAAAAGAACGGAACCTACAAGCTCGTTCAGGCTGACCCAGACATTACAGGCAAGCCCAAGTCGATAATAGGTTTCCTATATAACAGCAAGAGACACTTTAAGGAACCCCGTAAAGTCAATTATGCCGGATGGATACCATCGGAAAATGTACTGATGTACGACCATGCCCGTATCAATCCCCGCAACAACCAGCCGATAAGGTACCGTATAGGCATAAACAGCATTAACAAGCTGTTCGATATCCATCAATTCTTCAATGGAGATACCCTGAAAATATACGGAGAGCCGTTTTTGAAAACAACAACGGATGCGGTAGTTGTCAGCGGAGAGGTTGTTTACCTATACAAGTTAGACAAGAGCGGCAAATCCGCATTGATTTCCAATGTTCCCGCATTATCAGACAGTACCAAACGCTTTTTAGGGTGGGTTCCCGCTGACCTTCTTGCAGAAGTCGGCCAAAATGAGGTGTATCATATTGATTATTCACGATACCGTGATTCTTTGTTGTGTGCTGTCAACCTAATGTATCCCGATACGTTGGCATTACATAATGCGAATATTCAGGGTACGATGTTGTTCAACCTGGATGGAAACCCGGCAGGGCCTATGACGAATGGGAATATCCGGCTGAACTATCCTCTGTCCGTCTGGGACAAGAACTGGAATAAAATCATCAATATCAAAGGCGGAGACATCATGGTTTCCGATGTCCGAAAGATGGAAGCGGAAAACAAAAACGTGAACATACATGTACTGTTCAATGATGCCGACCTGCCTTATCTATCCCCATATATCAATGTACTACAGAACCTAAAGCTGAAAATGAAGCCCGGATATGACTACACTTTCTCAGCAACTTGCATATCCTCCAACGGAGAAAACAGACATTTGGCCCCAACCAAGGACTTTTCAGCCTGGCTCGACTATATCAAACAATCCATTTCTTCCAAACGGAAAAACGAGCAAGAGGAACAATCATCGTTTTACGGTTTTGGCGGGGCTATCAAACAAATCTCCCGTTATGATGACGAAAGCCGTTTCAGCAACAATGTATTTGTCATTTTAGGGTCAAAGCAAACTTTATCCTTGCACGAGCAACAACTCTCGTGGCTGGCAACCCAACCGGCAAGGCTTCTGTTTGTCCAGATAGACAGAGCGTCAGGCACTTCTTATCAGGACTTCCTATTGCAGGCCAAATCCATTCTGGACAGCCATTCTACGAAATACATAGACCATATATCCAATTATATCGCAGACAGCAGACTGGTAAAGACGGAGCTGTTCAAGAACATAGAAGCTACGGATGCCAACTTATACCTGTACGATGCTCCATACAACAGCCTTACGGTAGGAGGAATCTTATTCCCTAAAGGTAGAAACAGGCTGGAAAGCAACGCTTTGGAAACAGCCTTGGATTCCGTGTTATGGCAATCTTTCGAGACGGACAGCCTACTGTTGCACTCACTTAAAGATTATGAGCGAAATATAGGTGTCCTAAGAAGCCGTCCCACATCCGAACTGACGCATATATTCCATCATACGGAAAATCCTGACAGTATGAGCCTTGACGATATAGATAGAAACAGCGTGAATGACACCTACTATATAAAGGCCTCCGTAGCGGACAGTATAATGGACGGGTACGAATATGGATATCTACTCGATGACAAGGAAGTGATGGAACTGCTGCAAAGCTACAGGGGACTGCTCCCGGAGTTCTCAGATAACATAGGGAAAAAGGAGCTAAGAGTGCTTCACAAGCAATTTAACCGGCAAAAGAAAAGCATAAACAGAAGTTTCTATCGAAAAGTATTGCCCAGAAATCCATATTTGGCTCAAATCTTCTATTGTAAGACGGGAGTCATGGCCAATGACAGCCTTTTAAATTCAACAAAGGTGAAGAAACTGAAGAAAAGAAAGGTTGAACTGACGGACTTTAATAGTGGCTATACAGCCCTGATTTCAAAGATGAAGAGATTGGAAGACATGTATCAACGCAACCTTTTCAGACCTGTATTCATCGCCGGCAAGAAATATTATTTTATTCCGAAACAATTAATACTGTAAATAAAATGGAACCAACAAGAGAACAACTACAGGCAGAGATTCTTGAAATCCTATATCAGAAGTGCCTCCAGAAGCCAATATGGGTATCTTGTGCAGAAATATTTTGGAGCATCAGCAACCTCAAGGTATCAGAACGGAGTGTCAAGGACGTTCTTGACTGGCTGGTAAAAAACGACCTTGTAATTTATCAAGCGGATAAATACCAGATTGCCAAGCGCGAATTTATGGATATATCAAGACGTAAGGCTCTTGAGAAAAAAGAGACCGAAGAAAATGCCGAAGTCCGGACTGTGGAGTATGGAACATCCATTCCGCCTCACACGATGAACCATCATCCATGGCTTGAACGAGAGTACCAACAACCTGTCGCGAAATCATCAAACACAATGTTTGCCATCATAGCATTAATAGCCTTTCTGATCAGCGGCACACTTGTTGGCATACTCCTGTTCAACAGCTTCGCAACGGAACGGCGCAATAATGCAGAACTGACATACCTTCCGGACAGCATACAAGTTCCCTCGTTACAGGTAAGCACGCCCGGATATATCCGTGACGCATATACGACCAACCGCAACTTCAAGAACATCCAAACTTCGCTGGATACACAGCAACGGATTAATGCTGAACTTATGGATATCTGCAAGGCACAACAATCCCAGATTAATATACTGACAACTTGCTCCAAACAACAAGCGGCGGACATCGAACATTTGGAAAAGGAACGGAAGATCTACACATGGATGATTGCCCTTGCACTCCTGGTATTAAGTTCATTGCTCATCTGCCGATACGGGCGTAAGAATTAGGACATACGCAAACATTCAGACTGCATAGTCAATCTGCTAACGGTATCTGCCACTTTCATGCGGTGGATACCGTTTTTCTGCATTCCGGCAGCAGTTTTCTTTCCGACGGTTTCGTCCATTCCTGATGAAACTTCTTCTACAAGTGTTATTGTACAATACCGGGAATCAATTTAATAGCGACACATCATCAACGGGGCGTGTTTCTAATCATATAGGACAGTGGCTTTATACACGAACATTAGTTTAAAACGTGTTAAAATGAAAATAACAGCAAAAAAACGCGCTAAAAAATTTGGAAAAATGAATATAAGCACTTATATTTGCTCACATCAAAGATGATGTTTTATTTTCTTCTCTTTTTCCCACAATAAAACTGAGTCATCCGGAGGCTGAGAGGAAATTTCAAAAAATCGTTTTTGAGGTTTTCTCTTTTTTGCATCTATACCGGTTAGGGCGCAAGGACGGAGAAACCGAAGTAAAATAATTAAGTTTAACCCATTAAATCCAAGTATTATGGCATTTAGAGCATCATTGGAACTTAACAACAAGGAATTTGACGTCCTTTATTCAAACTATGAGTTTAGTCGTAACACAGACCCTAAAGGTATGCCCTCTTCAAGCGTATTGGGTGGTAGAGTAAAAGCAACCATCGAATCAACAGAAGACACTTCGGTCATCGAAGCGATGTTGAACAGTCCTTTCAAACCTGTAGAAGGAAAGATTATCTACAAAAAAACGGAGGAAGATGCCAAGATGAAGGAGATCCAGTTCAAGAACGCATACATCGTTCACTACTCGGAAACTCTGGACGCGAATAACGATGTGCCTATGACAATCACCATTACGTTCTCCGCTGAAGAAATCATCGTCGGCAGCGCAGCTCTTGACAACCGTTGGCCGAAGAAATAAATCGGCGTACATAGGTAAATCCTAAATCAAAACATTTGTCAGGCCGTCCGACGGACTTCCGCCGGGCGGCTTTGGCAATTTGGATATAAACCGTCAAATATAATGCCGCCATGCTGGAACAAAAAAAAGTCACATTGGAAATAGCCGGCATACCCATGCCGTCGTTTGTGCAGTTGATGCTCAAACAGAGCATCAATGAGCATCACTACTTTGAGATAACGCTGGATATCCAAGCCATAGAAGCCTATGGTGTGGAAATCCCGGAGGCATCAAAAGACTGGGTTGGAAAAAAAGTAATCATGGACTTCGGCGGCACTGTTTTTGTCGGCGTGGCCACCATGGTGGGACTTCATCGTTCCGGTGGAACACACGGAAATATAAAAGTGACGGGATATTCGTCAACATTCCTACTGGAGTCGGACCACACTTGTGCCTCATGGTGCAACAAATCCTTGTCTGACATCGTTAAGGAACTTACAGACAAGGCGGGAGTGCAAGCTCTTGTCAATCCGGAAACGAAATCGAAGCTGGAATACGAATGCCAGTACGAGGAAACCAATTTCAGATTCATACAACGGCTTGCCCGCCAATATCAGGAATGGCTCTACTACGACGGACAGAACCTTGTATTCGGGAAGCCACAGGCCGGCTCGACGACCAAGCTGACATACGGCGAGGAACTATCCGTGCTCGATGTCTGCTCGCAGGTACTTGCCCGACCAATAAAGGGAAGTTCTTACCATTCGGTGAACGACCAGACCTATAACAGTCAATCCCCCGATACCGCAGCCGGACAAAACACATTGGGACAAGCGGCCTTTGACTCGTCATTGGCTTTGTTTACCGCTCCCGCTGTCCAACGGGCGGAACCGCGCATAACCAATAAGGGTGAACTTGATGCCTATTTCCAACGCAGGCAGCAAAGCGACAGCGCCGCATCCAGTTTCATCACCGGGGAAAGCGATTGCCGCATCCTCACGGTGGGCAGTATCATAGATGTTCATACCGCTATCCATACAGGAATAGGTATCCACGTAAAAAATAGCATCGGTACCTATATCATTACAGAAATAACCCACGTAGCCGGTATGGGTGACAGTTACCAGAACTATTTCACCGCACTTCCGTCCTCTATTCCCACCCTTCCATGCCCGGATGTACCTCTGCCTGTCGCTCATACACAGCAGGCCGTGGTTGTCAGCAACGAGGACCCGAAAAAGTTAGGCCGCGTCCAAGTCAAGATGAACTGGCAGACCGGCCCGATGCAAACCTCGTGGATACGGGTGCTCACTCCTGACGCAGGTACAAGCGACAAAGTGGCCACAAACAGAGGATTTGTATTCATACCCGAAAAGGGAGACCAAGTCATGGTGGCATTCAGATATGATGACCCGAACCGTCCGTTTGTACTTGGCAGCTTATTCCATGGAAAGTCAGGCACCGGTGGCGGCAGTTCAAACAAAACAAAAAGCCTGACTACCCGCAGCGGTTGTACCATAACGCTTGATGATGAAAAAGGAAGCGTTATGATGAAAGACAAGGAAGGCAACAGCTATACGGCAGACGGAGAAGGAAATATCACAATATCTGCCTCTAAAAGCATCACCTTATGTGTTGGAGAAAACAAAATAATGATTGATAGCGAAGGCAATATATCATCTAATGCGGAAAAGGACATAACAGAGTCCGCGGGTGCCAATATTGCGCAATCAGCAGAAAATATTGATTGTACAGCAGGCAGCAATTATAATATCTCCAGTACTGATTTTACAGCAACCGGCAGCAGCAGTGCCACGGTCAGCGGTACAACAAAGGCTACGATAGATTCTTCCGGAACCACAGCCGTAGCCGGAACTATTGTCAAATTGAATTAACAGCATATGAGCAACGCCATACAACAAATAGCAGACAAGATGCTCTACCAATGGGAAGATGCAGTCAGGAAACCGGTCAAGTTGATCCGTATCGTCATCAATCCGGGAGACGAAAGTATGCTTGATGCTTTCTATGACTATATGCTTGCCCTTGATAGCGAAGAGGAAGATATGGTGTTCCTCATAGAACTTCCGTTCAGTTCCAGAACCGATTTCTCAAAAGATGTTGTAGGGTATATTGCACAACAAGTAGAATACTGGAATAACTCAAAGAAACCCGAAGATATTGTCTTTGAACGTGTTGATTGGATAGCTGATTATAAGTCGGAAGAAGCGGAAAACGATGCCTCCGTCGCAGTTGCCAACTTCAACAAGCTGACAGAATCCCTTGTAAAAGGGACTGATATGAAATGCAGTTTTGTCTTTAACCTAAAGAACACATACGACTATGACGGATGTCGTGAATGGTTTGAAAAGGCTCTTGCTCTGCCATTCCACAAGCAAATGGTATGGGGGATATCCGACATAAAAGACTATGAACAGTTTGGTAAACTAATGGCCAAACACTCCAATGACGCGGTGTCTATTTATCCACCAATAGATTTAGACGGTGCAATGGAGCAACTCGCGGAACAAGCGGCGAATGAAGATAAGAGCGACCCGGCAGCCTCGAATTTCAGGCTGGCATTAATCAAACTGATGAACAGTGTGAAAAAAGGGAATGCAGCGCAAACAGAGGAATTTGCGAAGAAATGCCTCGATATCGCTCTCGAAAATGTGAAGAAAGACATTAACTGGATCAGTCAATTTGTAACCGTATATACAATTCTATATACAGACCAGATTTCCCGTAAGGACTACAAGACAGCCATGTACTTTGCCGACAAAGCCGTAGAAGCCGCTGAAATCGGGGAAGAAAAATTAGATCCCTCTTTAGCTTGCCGATTGCTCGGAAACACCTTATTAGGGAAAGCCTCCATCTATGTACGGGAGTCGCTTTGGAAAGAAGCGGCAGAGACGTACTATCGCGGTGCTGAAGCATACTCCAGATGCAACGATTACCTAATGCAAAGTGAAGCATTGAGATTGTGTGGTTGGTGCCGGGAAAATAATTATGAGAAATCGTTAGCTGCGGAATGCTATGTGGAAGGTTTCAGACTTTCAGACAAACTTTCCATAGACCTGATAAAAAACTCCTCTTATCCTCTCCTGTTATTAAGCCTGTTAAACAGTTCGGCACGCTCCAAACTGGTCAGTGACGATGAAATAAATGAAGTTCTGACCAAAGTGTTAGGAGATAACTGGGAGAATTATTTGTATGAGTATAAAAGAAATTTAGGAAAATACAATGGAATGGCTGAACAACATATTGCGAAATCTTGAAGGGCTGTTCACTAATGCAACCGAATATGCCTATGCGAACCCTAAAGTGGGGTACTTAGTAGTAATCTTTCTGCTATTGGTTTGGCTTGTCGGACTGATATTCGACTGGAAATGGACATACGCCAGACCCGGAAGCTGGGGAGGAAATTTCTTTCTTGACTTATTGGGTCCAACCGGATTCCGATTTTGGCTCGGTGTAATTATTGTGATTGCCATTGTTGCATCTGCCTATTTGTATTTTCGAGTTAAATAACGATAAAAACTGACAGTTATGGCGGACACAGGCTATTTCGACAGCGTAAGTGCTAACCTAAAGACCGGCGTAGGCGCGCAGGTCAAGGGTATCTCGGAAGGCGTCAAGGCGAACTCCGAGGCCGGTGTGTCACCGTCCGTCAACGCCCTCGACACAGGCGTCAAGGCGGCAGCCGCCATCGGTGGTCTTGCCGACGGCCTGAGCGAAGCCGCCATGCTCCCCGTACTGGGTGCCATGGGCATGAAGGGCATGGCCTGCCTGCCCATCTCCAAGCAGCTCGACCCGGTCATCGGCATGGACATCCACCTCGTGACGATACCCCCGTCCCCCGTCGTGCCCATGCCTCACCCTTATGTCGGGGTTCTCCTCCGTCCGCAGGACTTCATCGCGGCGGCGGTCTCTTCGTTCATCCCCCCGCCACCGACAGCGGAACAGACGGGCGACGCCGACAGCGCGAAGCTCGCCGAGGTGGGCCACACCGTGCTGACGATGGCCGTCGGGATGCTGGGCGCCACCGTCAAGATAGGCGGCTTCATCCCGCGCGCGGTCGCATCCACACCCACGCGGAGCATCCCGCACATCCCCATGGGCGCAGGCTGGGCGGCCCCTTCAGCGGCGATACCCAAGAACAACGGCCACGCCTTCATGGGCAGCCTGACGGTACTTGCCGACGGGATGCCCTTCTCGGGCGGCGGCGCGCACCTGCACCTTGACTGCAACGACGTGGGCATACCGAGCGTGCACAAGGTTCCGGGCATGTTCCTGCCCACGGGTGTCATCAACCCGATACCTCCCGCCAGACAGATACTCACCAGCCCGGTTCCCGTCCCCCTCAACCCCATGGCGGCACTCGCCCGCAAGTGCACGGGGGCGTTCGGGCGTTTCTACAAGAAAAAGACCAGGAAGCTGGCGGACAGGCTGCACGGCATGGTCAACGACAATATAAAGAGCAAATCCCTGAAGAACATGCTCCACAAGGCCATCTGTACGGTCACGGGCCACCCGGTGGACGTGGCCAGCGGCACGTTCTTCACCGACGAGGAGGACTTCTGGCTCGACGGCCCGGTGCCCCTGTCATGGGAGCGCACGTGGTACAGCCGCAGCGACTACCGGGGTCCTCTGGGCAACGGGTGGCACCACGCCTACGACATGGGCGTCGTCGCGGACACGGAAGAGGGCACGCTGACGCTCCGCATGAGTGACGGCATCCCGGTGGCCTTCCCCCTGCCTACATCGGAGGAACCCTCGTTCATCCTCTCCGAGCGCAAGGAGGCCCGTCTGGAACAGGACGGCGTCTACTGCGTGTGGGACATGACCGAGGACCTCTACTACCGCTTCACGCGCAAGGAGTACGATTCCGTGCGCCTGCTTGAGAGCGTGACCGACTGCAACGGCCTGGGCGTCCGCTTCGACTACACGAAAGAGGGCCTGCTGCGCTCCATCACCGACAGCGCGGGCCGCCGCCTGAGGGTGGAGCACGACACGAGAAGCGGACGCATCCTTGAAATATGCGGCCCGCATCCGGAAGATCCGGAGAAAGAAATTACCCTCGCCTCCTACGAGTACGACGCCGACGGCAACATGACCCTCCAGCGCAACGCGGCGGGCGACGTGATGACATACGAATATGCCGGAAGGCTCATCGTGAAGGAGACATGGCGCAACGGCCTTGCGTGGTACTTCGAGTACGACGGTACGGGCGTGGGTTCGCGCTGCGTGCACACGTGGGGCGACGGCGGCATATACGACCACAGGCTCACGTTCCGGGAGGGAGTGACCGAGGTGCTCGACAGCCACGGGGAGCTGACGGTGTACCACCACCGCGGCGGCCTTGTGTGGAAGAAGGTCGATGCCAACGGCGGGGAACACCTGTGGCGTTACGACGACAGTCGCCGGCTACTCGCACAGACGGACCCGCTCGGTAACAGTACCCTGTACAAATATGACCGCTGGGGGAACTGCACCGACAGCTCCGACCCGTGCGGCGGCAGCGTGTCCGCCGTGTATCCTGCCAAGGGGAACCTGCGCAACCGTCCCGTATCCGTTATCACGCCGGACGGCGGCACGTGGGAGTTCGGCTATGACCGCTCCGGCAATCTGGTGAGCCGCACCAACCCCGAAGGTGCCGTCACGAGGATGACCTACCGCAACGGTGCGGTGGCATCGGTGAAAGACCCCTACGGCGTGGTGACGAGGCTCGCCTATGACCGTTTCCATAACCTCACGGAAGCCTCCGACAGCCGGGGGAACACCTCGCTGTACGGCTACGACCTGCTGGGCAGGTGCGTGAGCGTCACCAACCCCAAGGGTGCGGTGCAGAAAAGGGAATACGACCCTGTGGGCCGCGTGGTGCGCGTGCTCGACTTCGACGGCAACGACATACGCCTGTCCTACGACGGGATAGACAACCTCACCGAATACCGTGACAACGTCCAGCACGTGGAGTACGGCTACTCCGGCATGTGGAAGCTGACAAGGCGCCGCGACCACCGGGGCGTGGTGAACTTCCGCTATGACCGGGAGGAACGCCTGCGCCGTGTGATAAACGAGAGGCTCCAGAGCTACGAGTTCGCCCTCGACGCTGTGGGCAACGTCACCGCCGAGAAAGGCTTCGACGGGGCCGTCCGTCATTACCTGCGTGACAGGGGCGGACGCGTCGTCAGGGAGACGCTGCCGTCGGGAACGGAAAGGGAATACGGCTATGACGCCTGCTCGCGCGTGACGCGCGTCTCATACCCCACGGCCGACGACCCCGACCAGACCTACGCCTACGGGCTGTCCGGCAGGCTGGTGCAGGCATCGAGGGGTGAAAGCACGGTGGAGTTCGCGTACAACTCCCTGGGACTTCCGGTCCGGGAGACGGCCGACGGCAACACCATACTCCGCACCTACGACCATACCGGCAGGATACTCACGCTCGACAGCACGGCGGGGGCCTCGCTGCGCTACACCCGCAACGGCTACGGGGAGCTTGAGGGCTTCACGGCCACCGGCGGCAGCGACGGTGCGGGCTCGTGGGAATCGGCACACCGCCACGACACGCTGGGCTTCGAGGTGGAGCGCATCCTTCCGGGAGGCGTCGTCCGCTCGTTCGCCTATGACGACATAGGCCGTCTGGTGGATGCCCGCACACGCAAGGACTCGCGCACACGGCACATGCGCCGCTACCGCTGGGGCGTCGCCGACAGGCTGTTGTCCGTGGAGGACAGCAGGCGTGGCGAGACCCGCTACTCCTATACCCCGACGGGGCAGCTCGAAAGGGCGGAATATCCCGACGGCAGGGAGCAGTGGAGGAAGAGCGACCAGACGGGAAACCTGTATCCCGACCCGGACATGAAGTTGCGCCGCTACCTCGGTGGCGGACGGCTGGAGCAGGACGGCGAATGGCACTGCGAGTACGATGCGGACGGGAACCTGACGGAACGCTACCTCGGCACGGGAAGGTGGCTTGACGGCAAGAAGGACCGCTGGAGATACCGGTGGAACGCCGACGGCTCTCTGGCAAAGGTGATACGGCCCGACAAGAGGGAGGTGGAGTTCACATACGACGCGCTCGGGCGCAGGCTCTCCAAGAGCTTCGGCACGACGGTGACGCGGTGGGTGTGGAACGGCAACGTGCCGCTGCACCAGTGGAAGCAGCACAGGGAATATTCCGTCGTGGAGGACAGGTGGAACACGGACACGGAACGCCGCGACATGACGGTATGGCTCTTCGACGAGGAGTCCTTCGTGCCGGTGGCAATGATAAAGGAAGGCAGGTCCTACTCGATACTGACCGACCAGCTCGGAACGCCGACGGAGGCATACGACACCGAGGGCAACGAGGTGTGGAGCCGGGTGCTCGACATGGACGGGAACGTCATCGAGGAGACCGGCAACAAGGGGATGATACCGTTCCTGTTCCAGGGGCAGTATTATGACCGGGAAACAGGGCTGGCGTACAACAGGTTCAGGTATTACTCGCCGAAGATGGGCATGTATGTCTCGCAAGATCCGATTGGACTGGCTGGCGGAATGCGCCTTTATGGGTATATTCAAAATACCAATTACGGGATTGATGTATTAGGACTTAAAGGTTGCTATTTAAAAGAAGCTGAAGAAGGCCAATCATATAAATTTGTATTGCAAATATCTAAGTCAGAATATCCAGAAACTACACGTCACATACAAAATGCAATTAAGAAAGGGCATCCCGATGTAGTGACTATATCACGCAAGGGAGCTACTGATAGAAGAAAAGAGGCTATAGCTAATACTAAAACTAAAAAAGGACGTGATCGAGATGAATGGCCTATGGCAATGTTTAAAGAAGGTGGAAGTGGAGCTGATATAGAATATATTTTACCAAGCGATAATAGAGGTGCTGGTTCTTCAATTAGGGCGGCTTTATCTGGATGTAATGATGGTGATACAATTAAAATTGAAATTATAAAATAATGGAAAATAATTTAGTTATAACTATTAATGAATTGTATCTTCTAAAGAATAAGAAGATTGATTGTATTTGCAATAAAATTCTAAAAAAAATGAGTTTCAAATCTTCTAAGGATTTGTCTAATTTGAAAGAATTGTGCTATTGGTTGTATATTTATGGATATACAACCGAACTAAAGAATTTATATTCAGTTATTTTCTCTCTATCATTTGTTGGTAATTGGGATATTTGGGTTCCAGTAGAATCTATTTTAGCTTTAATTTATTACATCACATCGAACGAAATAAATGCTCAATCTGATGCACAAGTTGCATTAAAAAAGATTATGCAAGCAGAGGTTAGCAATACAGATATTGCTAAGCGATGTGACGGTTCTTTACTGAAAGAATATGAAGACAAAGTTCAACAATATACCGCAATAGGCAAAAAAACAATTTTAAAAAATTGGCTTTGCTATGAAATGGAAGAGTTATTATTAATATACGCTCTTGGTGGAAGTGACAAATATCCTTTAAAAATAATAGAGAAAAAGGTTGAAGATATAAAAAAACAACTCCAAATGATGTAATACTTTTGGTTTATTCAAACTTGGAATGGCGGACACAGGTTATTTCGACAGCGTAAGTGCAAACCTAAAGACCGGCGTAGGTGCGCAGGTCAAGGGTATCTCGGAAGGCGTCAAGGCGAACTCCGAGGCCGGTGTGTCACCGTCCGTCAACGCCCTCGACACAGGCGTCAAGGCGGCAGCCGCCATCGGTGGTCTTGCCGACGGCCTGAGCGAAGCCGCCATGCTCCCCGTACTGGGTGCCATGGGCATGAAGGGCATGGCCTGCCTGCCCATCTCCAAGCAGCTCGACCCGGTCATCGGCATGGACATCCACCTCGTGACGATACCCCCGTCCCCCGTCGTGCCCATGCCTCACCCTTATGTCGGGGTTCTCCTCCGTCCGCAGGACTTCATCGCGGCGGCGGTCTCTTCGTTCATCCCCCCGCCACCGACAGCGGAACAGACGGGCGACGCCGACAGCGCGAAGCTCGCCGAGGTGGGCCACACCGTGCTGACGATGGCCGTCGGGATGCTGGGCGCCACCGTCAAGATAGGCGGCTTCATCCCGCGCGCGGTCGCATCCACACCCACGCGGAGCATCCCGCACATCCCCATGGGCGCAGGCTGGGCGGCCCCTTCAGCGGCGATACCCAAGAACAACGGCCACGCCTTCATGGGCAGCCTGACGGTACTTGCCGACGGGATGCCCTTCTCGGGCGGCGGCGCGCACCTGCACCTTGACTGCAACGACGTGGGCATACCGAGCGTGCACAAGGTTCCGGGCATGTTCCTGCCCACGGGTGTCATCAACCCGATACCTCCCGCCAGACAGATACTCACCAGCCCGGTTCCCGTCCCCCTCAACCCCATGGCGGCACTCGCCCGCAAGTGCACGGGGGCGTTCGGGCGTTTCTACAAGAAAAAGACCAGGAAGCTGGCGGACAGGCTGCACGGCATGGTCAACGACAATATAAAGAGCAAATCCCTGAAGAACATGCTCCACAAGGCCATCTGTACGGTCACGGGCCACCCGGTGGACGTGGCCAGCGGCACGTTCTTCACCGACGAGGAGGACTTCTGGCTCGACGGCCCGGTGCCCCTGTCATGGGAGCGCACGTGGTACAGCCGCAGCGACTACCGGGGTCCTCTGGGCAACGGGTGGCACCACGCCTACGACATGGGCGTCGTCGCGGACACGGAAGAGGGCACGCTGACGCTCCGCATGAGTGACGGCATCCCGGTGGCCTTCCCCCTGCCTACATCGGAGGAACCCTCGTTCATCCTCTCCGAGCGCAAGGAGGCCCGTCTGGAACAGGACGGCGTCTACTGCGTGTGGGACATGACCGAGGACCTCTACTACCGCTTCACGCGCAAGGAGTACGATTCCGTGCGCCTGCTTGAGAGCGTGACCGACTGCAACGGCCTGGGCGTCCGCTTCGACTACACGAAAGAGGGCCTGCTGCGCTCCATCACCGACAGCGCGGGCCGCCGCCTGAGGGTGGAGCACGACACGAGAAGCGGACGCATCCTTGAAATATGCGGCCCGCATCCGGAAGATCCGGAGAAAGAAATTACCCTCGCCTCCTACGAGTACGACGCCGACGGCAACATGACCCTCCAGCGCAACGCGGCGGGCGACGTGATGACATACGAATATGCCGGAAGGCTCATCGTGAAGGAGACATGGCGCAACGGCCTTGCGTGGTACTTCGAGTACGACGGTACGGGCGTGGGTTCGCGCTGCGTGCACACGTGGGGCGACGGCGGCATATACGACCACAGGCTCACGTTCCGGGAGGGAGTGACCGAGGTGCTCGACAGCCACGGGGAGCTGACGGTGTACCACCACCGCGGCGGCCTTGTGTGGAAGAAGGTCGATGCCAACGGCGGGGAACACCTGTGGCGTTACGACGACAGTCGCCGGCTACTCGCACAGACGGACCCGCTCGGTAACAGTACCCTGTACAAATATGACCGCTGGGGGAACTGCACCGACAGCTCCGACCCGTGCGGCGGCAGCGTGTCCGCCGTGTATCCTGCCAAGGGGAACCTGCGCAACCGTCCCGTATCCGTTATCACGCCGGACGGCGGCACGTGGGAGTTCGGCTATGACCGCTCCGGCAATCTGGTGAGCCGCACCAACCCCGAAGGTGCCGTCACGAGGATGACCTACCGCAACGGTGCGGTGGCATCGGTGAAAGACCCCTACGGCGTGGTGACGAGGCTCGCCTATGACCGTTTCCATAACCTCACGGAAGCCTCCGACAGCCGGGGGAACACCTCGCTGTACGGCTACGACCTGCTGGGCAGGTGCGTGAGCGTCACCAACCCCAAGGGTGCGGTGCAGAAAAGGGAATACGACCCTGTGGGCCGCGTGGTGCGCGTGCTCGACTTCGACGGCAACGACATACGCCTGTCCTACGACGGGATAGACAACCTCACCGAATACCGTGACAACGTCCAGCACGTGGAGTACGGCTACTCCGGCATGTGGAAGCTGACAAGGCGCCGCGACCACCGGGGCGTGGTGAACTTCCGCTATGACCGGGAGGAACGCCTGCGCCGTGTGATAAACGAGAGGCTCCAGAGCTACGAGTTCGCCCTCGACGCTGTGGGCAACGTCACCGCCGAGAAAGGCTTCGACGGGGCCGTCCGTCATTACCTGCGTGACAGGGGCGGACGCGTCGTCAGGGAGACGCTGCCGTCGGGAACGGAAAGGGAATACGGCTATGACGCCTGCTCGCGCGTGACGCGCGTCTCATACCCCACGGCCGACGACCCCGACCAGACCTACGCCTACGGGCTGTCCGGCAGGCTGGTGCAGGCATCGAGGGGTGAAAGCACGGTGGAGTTCGCGTACAACTCCCTGGGACTTCCGGTCCGGGAGACGGCCGACGGCAACACCATACTCCGCACCTACGACCATACCGGCAGGATACTCACGCTCGACAGCACGGCGGGGGCCTCGCTGCGCTACACCCGCAACGGCTACGGGGAGCTTGAGGGCTTCACGGCCACCGGCGGCAGCGACGGTGCGGGCTCGTGGGAATCGGCACACCGCCACGACACGCTGGGCTTCGAGGTGGAGCGCATCCTTCCGGGAGGCGTCGTCCGCTCGTTCGCCTATGACGACATAGGCCGTCTGGTGGATGCCCGCACACGCAAGGACTCGCGCACACGGCACATGCGCCGCTACCGCTGGGGCGTCGCCGACAGGCTGTTGTCCGTGGAGGACAGCAGGCGTGGCGAGACCCGCTACTCCTATACCCCGACGGGGCAGCTCGAAAGGGCGGAATATCCCGACGGCAGGGAGCAGTGGAGGAAGAGCGACCAGACGGGAAACCTGTATCCCGACCCGGACATGAAGTTGCGCCGCTACCTCGGTGGCGGACGGCTGGAGCAGGACGGCGAATGGCACTGCGAGTACGATGCGGACGGGAACCTGACGGAACGCTACCTCGGCACGGGAAGGTGGCTTGACGGCAAGAAGGACCGCTGGAGATACCGGTGGAACGCCGACGGCTCTCTGGCAAAGGTGATACGGCCCGACAAGAGGGAGGTGGAGTTCACATACGACGCGCTCGGGCGCAGGCTCTCCAAGAGCTTCGGCACGACGGTGACGCGGTGGGTGTGGAACGGCAACGTGCCGCTGCACCAGTGGAAGGAGCGCAGGGAGTACTCCGTCATGGAGGACAGGTGGAACACGGCTCCGGAACGCCGTGACATGACCGTGTGGCTCTTCGACGAGGACTCGTTCGTGCCGTCGGCGATGATAAGGGGCGGCAAGGCATACTCGATACTGACAGACCAGCTGGGAACCCCGACGGAGGCATACGACTCCGACGGCAACGAGGTGTGGAGCCGCGTGCTCGACATGGACGGCAACGTCATTGAGGAAACAGGCAACAGGGGTATGATACCGTTCCTGTTCCAGGGGCAGTACTACGACCCTGAGACCGGGCTGGCCTATAATCGCTTCCGCTACTACGACCCTAAGACAGGTGCATACATATCGCAAGATTCTATCGGGCTCGCAGGGGGAAATCCAACATTATATGGATATGTAGATGATCCGAATACTTGGATTGATGTGTTTGGATTGCACGTTCATCATATATGCACTAATAAAAATGAAGAGTGGTCTGATAAATTTAGAGAATTATTCCGTAAATATGGTTTAGGTAAATTTAAAAATGGCAATGAACGAAAAGATGTTTTAAATGATCCACTTAATAAAGTATATGTGCCAGGACACAAAGGACCACATAGTGAAGAAGGATTTCACAGCGAGATATATGATAGATTAAAACAGGCAGGAGAAATTGGTGGTGAAGAAGGTTTTAGAGAAGAATTAGCAAAAATGAAAATTGAATGTGTAACTCCAGGTACTAAAATGAATGATACTATAACTAAAAAGAAACGAATATGAATTATTATTTTCTATACACAAATTCGTCTAACAAATTATGGAAAAAATTTGTAACTTTTTCTGAGGATATACTATTAGATTCTAACGGTACTTCTTCTTTAAACGACATTGTTGACAATGTAAATAACCATATATTTATAAAAGCATTAATCAAAGGCAAAGGTATTTTGTCTAATTCTGAAACAGATTTTGTAAATACGTATTTTCCTCCTTATGCAAGAATTAATGAGATATGTATGATTAGGGAAGATATATACAATTCCTTCCCTAATATTAATATTAACGGGGGAGAAGTGTATGATGTAGATATAATTGGGGACTTCACGGTTAAATATAAAGCGTTGATTTTTAATAATATTATTGATTGTATTAATTGGGATTGTTCAAAAAATGATAACTATCCTATATATAAGGATTTAGTATTAAATAGCTCTCTAATTCCCCAAGAAATAGATGGCTTCTTTTTAAAGAACTGGAGTCCGTATGGGAGATGCTATTCAATAGTCAACGACATATTAAAAGAGTATTTATTATCCCTTCCCGAATCTCATCATTTTATTTTATTTGAAAAACTAAAAACGATTTAATTAATTTATTTAACAATAACATACCAATAATAGTCAAGAGATCGTAAATACCAAACGAATAAGCCTATTCCTTTTCAAGATGAACATAGCTTCTAAATTTACATGGATACCTCTCTACAAAGAACTATCCGACTGGCTACTTGGAAAACAGAATAGCCAACCGGAACTTATATCTACGCTAAAAGAAATCGGCATTTCCGGTTTTCGTGATGGTTCAGAAGGAGGCAAAGAGATTGTTTTGGAAGAGATCGACCCATTTACATTCTTTTCGTATCTCAACAAGTTTCACTCCGATGAAAGAAGAGTAGAAATCCTACAGGATTTAAGGCGTAAGCTAAATTTTAGTTGTCCAGAACCAACAGATGTATCAGGCATCCCGACAACACATCCCATGAAAGTACATCTATTCCCATGGAAGACAATCAGGGGCAACAATGATATAAATGTATTATGGGAATTGTTCGGACAAGTAAAAGGAGGGAAAGTAGATGAACGACTTTTTCAAACTGCATTGAACATTAAAAGTGTCGGAAAGGGAAAACTCAGCATTGTTCTGTTCTACGCTAATCCGGAAAGATATGTTCCTTTGGACTCCAACACTTCATCGTATCTAAGAAGTAAAAAACTGGGCTACACTTATGATAGTTTTGCATCATATAATGAGTTGTCAGAAAAAATAGTCAAGACTCTTGGGAAACGTCCGTGGGAGATTTCATACGAGGCATATAATTATACACCGGAGAGTGATTCATCAAGTATTGGTAGCATCCGGACTCTATTCGAGAAACTTGAAGATGAATTAGAGGACGATATGGATTACCATATCTTTTATCGAGGACAGTCAGATAAGAGTTTTGGATTGATTCCCTCCATCTATCGAGAGAAATTCTTAATCCAGAATGAAAATAGAATTTTCAGAGATATTATCGCTCAAAGTCCAGCTGATTTCAAAGGGTGTACATCTACCTTTGAGAAGTTGGTCAAGATGCAGCATTACTCCTTGCCGACACGCCTCTTGGATATTACTACAAATCCTTTGGTAGCTCTGTATTTTGCGTGCGAGAATGATGCCGTTGACGGAAAACTGTTCCGATTCGAAGTTCAAATGTCAGATATTAAATATTTTGATAGCGATGCTGTCAGTGTCGTTTCTAATATCGCCAAACGCCCAATAGATTTCAGTATCGAAGATTTGAGAGAACTGGATAGGAAGGAGTTCAACTCCGAAGAGGAAATCCAATATCTTCTGCATGAAATTAAGTACGAGAAACCTCATTTTCAGAATGTGATTGACTCAAAGGATATCGAGAGAGTCTTTTGCGTGAAACCTATGTTTGACAATCCTCGCATAATCCGGCAGTCCGGGGCATTTTTCCTTTATGGTATCAATGGCAATAAAAGCAAGCCTGCACAGCTTAACTTCAGATACAAAATGTACATCATCAATAAAGCGCAGAAGCAGAAGATCAGGAAGCAGCTTGAAGCCCTCGGCATAGATAAATCAACGTTGTTCCCAGAAGTCGAACACGTGGCCGAGCATATAAAGGACAAATACCATCTGTCTAAATAATCTTTTCCCTCATTTTAAAAAACAAGCCGAGCTATTACGCGGATAGCTCGGCTCTCAACTTGAAAAAATTACATCAAGTCTTAATCTTGTGGTACATCTTGAACTTGCAGGCATTTCTCTACTTTGTATAAATAATACTTAGAAGGGAGGATAGCCTGTAAATAGAGTTTCTTCTATTTTGCTGGTTAATAAATTTAATTGATTGTTTGTTATGTTCAAAGGAAAATTCTATATTTGCGAAATATGATATCCTCTTTCTTGTCTTGAAAGCGGTCTGACTGCTTTAACCAAGGCGAAATGTCTTGGTTTTATAATAAATAATAAGATCAGCATGGCAGAATTAAAGGCAACCGTGTGCTTGCAAGGGAAGGATATAGAAGTGATTTCATCACATATTGAATTTAACCGCAAGACAGATAATAAAGGAAGGCCAGTGACAAATGTTATTGGCGGACGTATTACCATAACCGTTGAATCTACCAGAGAAACTACTATTCTTGAAGCAATGGTAAACAGTCCTTTCAAAGCGATAAGCGGCAAGGTGATTTATTACAACACTAAGGATAATTCAATCTTTCGTGTCGTGGAGTTCAAATATGCGTATATCGTATATTACAAAGAGGTTTACAATGTTGACAGGAAACGCCAAATGTATTCCACCATCACATTTTCTGCGGATATTATTATGATAGGAGACGCATGTTTAAGCAATCAATGGTAAGACTGACGATTCCTGCAAGCCTTTATTGGATCTTTCAAAGAAGAAACATGAAATTTAGTTGTTTGGATATTATTGTATTAAGAAATATCACTAACTTTGTTCATTGTGGATGTGGTGATAATGGATTTGCAGCGTCGTTTACTATTTCAATATTTAATGTTCTTATTGCTACATTTTTGTTTTCCAATGGAGTTAAAATAGAATTATGTTAATAACAAAGGTATGAATACTTTGATTCTTGATTTTTTAAACAGCTATGCTGATAATACTAATCCTCAGTATGCCGTGATGCTGAAAGGAAAATGGGGATGTGGCAAAACTCATCTTATAAAAGAATGGAAGAAGAGGTTTGATGGAACCGCAGATACCGACGAGGAAATTACGCTAAAGCCCATTTATATTTCGACCTATGGAATGGATAGCGTGAATGACATCAAGACAGCTATAGATAGGGAATTAAATCCTTTCTTCTATTCGAAAACGGGGCGTTTCATAAAGGGAGTTTTGAAATTAGCCGGTAAGGTAGTCTTCAAGACAAGTATGGATTTTAATGAAGACTCTAAAGAGGATGGTTCCTTTTCCGCAACACTGGATTCGTTGTCGTTACTACAAGTGAAAGACGACAGTATAAAAGGTGTAAAGTTTCTGATATTCGATGACATCGAAAGGTGCCTGATAGAGATGAAGGAATTGTTAGGCTTTATCAACTATTTTGTAGAGCATTGTAATTGTCATGTTGTCGTAATTGGAGATGAGAACCACCTTGAAAAACTTCCCAAGGCTGTATTGGATGAGTTTAAGGAAAAGACCATAGGCAAGGAATTTGAAATACAACCTGACATAGAAGAAGCCATCGAATACTTCCTTGGCGAAGTACCGGTATCCGATTATTTGAAAGAAATGCGTGATTTCATTATTGCCTGTTTTAAGTGTACAAAATCCGACAACTTACGGGTTTTGAGACAATGTTTATATGATTTTAAAAGCCACTTAAACAAACTTCCTCCCGATCTGGTTGAAAAGGATAATATCTTTCTTAAAAATATTCTTGGGTCATTTATTGCAGTGTATGCAGAGTATAATAATAGTGAGAATAAAGAGGTAATTTGTAATTGGAGTAGAGATTGTCGGATTTCTCTACTCCAAGATAATAATGAGGATAAGCAAAGGATACAGCATCTAAGGGAAAAATATCACTCTTTAAACAAAGAGCTAATTTATGATGTCTTAAATCCGGAGTATGTTACGGCTATTATACACTATATTATTACAGGTGCTCCACTTGTAGAATTTATTGTTACGGAGATAAGGGATAAGCAAAAAGAATTGAAACCTTGGGAAATGTTATCCGGCTTTTTCGATATGGAGCAGCAAAAACTTGAAAGTATTTGTCAGGACACTATAAAATCCATATTGGATAGAGAGATAAAAGACGCTTATCAACTTGGTTATAGTATTGCGTATCTATCATATTTTCATGCTATTGGCATTTTCTATTTTATACAGGCTTATGTCTCTTTAATAAAAGTAAGAATAGCAGAAATAATTAATAGTCAAACCAGTTTAGAGGAACTTTATCAGCTAAGAGGGCTTTTTATTAGTGGATGTAATTATGTAACCACAGATTCCAAGACCTCCATAACGGATGATATTGTGGACTATTTCTTGCAGAAGATGAAATCAAAGATAAATGAGTTGCCGGATCAAATGCAAAAAGCACTGCGTAATTTGACTGAAGGAACAGTAGAACAACTTATAATCATAGACAGATTGCCTTATCCAGATAAAAGTTGTACATACGAACTTCGTGCTATATTTGCATATGAAGATGCCAATGCTCTTTTTGATGCTATCTGCAAACTAAGCAATAAAAGCAGAAATACTTTTACGCAATTTCTTGCTTATCATTATAATTTTGACTATGATTTACAAGATGTGGGAGACAGATATAAGGCAGATGTTCCTTGTTTACTCAAGTTGAAAGATTTGGTCGGTAATGAAATCAGTATATCAAAAGGAGTGGATAAACTTGCCTTCATAAGATTAAAAGATGCCTTGATTGAAGCTATTAGGAGGTGTGAAGGCAAAAGTGATACATTGCCACCAATGTAGAAGCTAAAAATGGTGTATCGCAAAAAACGGATATGCGATGAAAGAATATTATCTCTATTTGACTAAAAACAGAAGATATTAATAGCTATAAATGAGAATGGGTGGTGGCGGGGAATCGGGAGGCTATAAAGGGAGAAAGGATGCCATAAAAGAGTAGAGCCGTGGCAGACCGGAGCGCAAAAAAATCCCTCTGCCCGGTCATCGCGACCATGCAGAGGGAACGGTTAAATTATGATTATGTCAAGCAGCTTCGGCAATAGCTTCGTGTTTGGCAGCCTGTGGTTGTTCGGCCTCTTTCAGACTTTCATCAATCCTGTGCTGGAGTTCCTTGCATTCCTGTTTGAGCCTTGACAGCTCATCAGTCTTGCTCCACTGGCGACAAACGATTTTCTGCAATGTAGGAATTTCGCTTTCTATCCGCTCTACCGCCTTTTGTTGCTTCTCGATAAGAGAGGGCAATTTGCTTAATGCTCCATGCGGATATTGCGCCGACTCAACGAAACCAAGCGGCAGCGCACCGCTTAGGCCGCATCGGTATTTCAACCCACTTATACCCTCTACAAAGAATGTATTGCGGTCAAACGTACCGTCCATATTATACTCGCTATGCACCAACAAGTTCAGTCCTGCATACGTGCCAACTGTGCCATACGCTCCGTTGCGGTAGGTCTTGGCTATATGGTGCAACTCCCGACCAACTTCCTCGGTACTGGCTTGCGGCAAGTTTAAAAGCAGGGTTGCCTTTGCCCCATTATACGAGTTGATGTATTCCAAATCCCTCTTGAAATCGGCCTCAGTACGCTTTGCCTTTTCGACTTCTTCCTGACAGGCAGCTATTTTACGCTCGGCACGGATGCGTTCTTTCTTGAAAATAGCCTGTTCCTTTTCAAGCTGCATAATCTTGTTGTCGAGCTTCGTCTTGTTCAGCAAGTCGTTATTTCCTGACAGAATAGCCACGAACTCGGCGAAGTTCATACCGCTGTCCTCATCCATGCCTCCCTCGTCGATACGGCGCACGGCAATTGTGCCGTTGTTAATTTGATTGATAAACATCTGCTTGTTTTTCAACAGATTAAACTTGTAGGCATCGAGGGTCTTTTCCGTACCATAAATTACGATATCCACCACATTGCCACCCCACAGCTTTACAGTGTTGCCTTTGCGTACTGCCCTGCCGTTTCGTTGTTCCATGTCAGCAGGTCG
>ERZ773243.1321-NODE-1321-length-28066-cov-23.579879_pt1 | contig 28066 bp, 18 predicted proteins | sample MGYA00580520_ERZ773243 | MGnify/ENA primary metagenome ERZ773243 (study PRJEB29015, sample SAMEA2737747) | human gut metagenome | biome: human gut; feature: human-associated habitat; material: faeces | place: China | collected 2012 ... | reverse complement strand
CTGAGCCTTTGCGCCATGCCCGCCATGGCGGAAGGGGCGACGACGGCGGGGGCGACGGGAACGACGAGGCTGGCAGACGGTACGCCTGTTTGGGAATCGGGCAAAACGGGCAGCATTACGATTCATAAGTATGAGTATAACCCTGCACCGGGAGCAACGCCCAAACAGGGTACCGGTGCCGAGGGCGAAGCCGCGCCCACAGACGCAAAGCCGCTGGGCGGGGTAACTTTTGAGATTTACAAGGTGCAGAATGAGGAATGGCTGAAAGCCTATTATGGCGGTCAAGCGGCTGCGACTGGTCAAGACTTTTCCAAGATAGATGCAAGTAACTATTATTCAACGGATTCAGCAACTGGCGCAATCACAGTTAATGGCAGCAAGATAGACACGGTTACAACCGCAACTTCTGGAACCGATATTGGTGTAGCCAAAAAAGACGGCCTTGACCTCGGTCTGTATCTGGTTGTTGAAACGAGCGCCCCCGATAAGGTCACGTCCCCTGCTGACCCGTTCTTGGTTTCTGTACCTATGACGCGCATTGCTGATACGACCACCACGAACAAGCTGACGGACTGGATTTATGATGTCCACGTTTACCCGAAAAACAGCACCGCCTACGGTCAAGTCACGATTGAGAAAAAGGGCTATACCGGCGGTGGTTCTGAGGTCGCGTTGGCGGGTGTTAAGTTTAAGCTACAGGAACAGAATGGCGCAAATTGGACAGACATTACTGCAAACGATAGCAATGGCAACCCCTACGATTTGACAACGGACCCAAGCGGTAAAATTACAATTGCAGGGCTTTCGCAAGGCAACTACCGCATTTTTGAGGATGCATACAGCGGTGATTCTGCTAACAAGGGCTATATCTTGGATGCGGAATACCACACCTTTACCGTGCAGAATGATGGTCAGATTAAGGTAGGCGAAAATACAGCCACTCCTAATGCAACCATTCAAGTTGCCAACCACCGCCCCGATATGAAGAAGGAAGTCTACAATGGCACCGGCTGGACACAAAATGCCCCGTACGGTGTCGGCGATACCGTTCCTTACAAAATCACGATTGAAGTCCCGAAGAACATTGAGAAACTTTCCACCTTTACCGTCACCGACACGCCGACAGGTTTGACGGATAATGTAAACAGCATTGAAGTTAAAGACGGCACAACAGACCTGACGAGTGGCACGGATTATACGGTTGCAGCCGAAGGCACAGATGGATTCAAGATTGCATTCAAACTCGATTCCGCCACAGTAAAGGCTTGTGCCGGACACACGGTGACCATTACCTACAACGCTGTTGTAAAGGATACCGCTGTAGTCGGCGGCAACGGCAACTCGAATAACGCAAAACTTACATACACCAACAAAATCAATAGCGACAATACTCCCGGAACTACCACGAACACCATTGAGGACAGCGCTGTTATGTACAGCTTTGGCATCAAGGTGAAAAAGACAACGGAAGACGGAAATACTCCACTGCCCGGCGTTGTGTTTGACCTGTACCGTGAAGCCAAGACGGGAGAAACGCCTATTGTAAATGCTGAAACCGTCAAAAAAGCAGGTCTTGACAGCACTAAAAGCTGGATCCTTGTAAAGTCTGGCTTGACAACTAACGCAAGCGGCATCATTGATACGTCTGACTCTACCAACACCACTAACTACACCCATGGTCTTGCCAATGGTGATTACTATCTGGTCGAAACCAAGACGGTTAAGGGCTATAACCTGCTGACAAAGCCTGTTGAGGTTAAACTGGATGTTACCGCCACAACTACTTGGCAAAAGACCAACGTATATGACGCCAGTGGCAATCTGGTTAAGCATGGCACGGTTACGAAAACCACGTTCACCCATACCAGCAACAATGGCGATGCCACAAAAACGGAACTTGCTGTTGCCAAAGTCATCAACCGCAAGGGCTTTACACTGCCTGTCACCGGCGGTTTCAGTACGCTGCTGTTCAGCGGTATCGGTGTGCTGCTGGTTCTGGCGGGCGTCGGCGTTCTGTTCAGCCTGAAAAAGAAATCCAACCGTGCGTAATGCACACCATCCAAACACCCACAGCAAAATAAGCGGGTAATCCATAGGGGAAGCGCCGGAAAAGGTTCTTCCCCTATGGGCGGTTGTGGCAGTGCGTCAACCCTTTACAGAAAGGCTCTTTGCAATGGAAACCACCGTCAAATTAAAACTTGGCTTTGCTGCACTGATGATCGTCTCCGGCATCGGCGTGGCCATGTACCCCGTTGTCAGCAACGCGGTGGCACAGCGCCACGCAAGCTCGGTCATTGAAAGCTACAACGACACCGTGCAGTCGATGGACGCCGAGAAAATCGACGCCTCCAAGGAGGCTGCGCGCCGCTACAACCAACAGCTGAACAATGCCATCGACCGCGACGCGGCGGGCGAAGCGGACGACATCGGCACAAGCTATGTGGACATGCTGGACGTGGGCGAGAGCCTTGGCTACATTACCATACCCAAAATTGACGTAAACCTGCCCATTTATGAGGGCACAAGCGACGATGTGCTGGTAAAGGGCGTCGGACATCTGGAAGGCTCCAGCTATCCGCTGGGCGGCGCGGGCACCCACAGTGTGCTGACGGGGCATCGCGGTATGGCCGAGGCGGTACTGTTTACCGACCTGGACAAGCTGGGTGCGGGTGACCGCTTTTACCTGCACATCATGGACGAGGTGCTGGCGTATCAGGTAGACCAGGTCAAGGTCGTGGAGCCGGAAAACACCGAGGATTTGGAAATTATCCCCGGCGGGGACTACTGCACGCTGGTCACCTGCACACCCTATGCCATCAACACCCACCGTATGCTTGTGCGCGGCGCCCGTGTGCCGTATACCGGAGAGGACGAGCAGCCCGACACGCCGCAGACCGTGCAGTACCAACAGCTGAATACCGGCAACGTGGTAAAGCGCATTGTGGACGCCTGGCCGTGGATCAGCGTGACGGGCAGTGTGGTTATCGGCGGCGAGGCGCTGCTGTTGCTGCTGCTGTTGCACCGCTGCAAAAAGCGCGAGGAGGAAGACTGATGAAACGCCTGTTTCTGCAAATTTTTGCATGCCTGGCAATTTTGCTGGGCGTTGGGCTAATGCTGCAGCCCACGGTCAGCCGATATCTGACGGAGCAGAAAAGCACAAAAACCGTGCAAAAATTTGTGCAGGCCGCCGAAGCTGCCGCCCCCGCCGCGCCTGAAACCTCCGCCGCCGAACCCGCGCGCGCCTACCCCGAACTGTACGACGCGTTTCTGGCCTACAACCAACAGCTTTTTGCCCAAGGCCAAAGCGGCCTGAAAGACCCCTTTGCCTACGAGACCCCCGCCTTTGACCTGACGGGCTACGGCTTGCCCGACGACGTTATCGCCGCGCTGTGGATACCGCGTCTGGACTTGGAATTGCCTGTTTATCTGGGGGCCAACGCGGCCAACATGGCCCGCGGCGGCGCGCTGCTGGGGCAGACCTCCATGCCGCTGGGCGGCGAAAACACCAACACCGTCATTGCCGCCCACCGCGGCTATTACGGCGCGGAAATGCTGCGCAACGTGCAGCAGATACAAATCGGCGACAAAATTACCCTGACAACGCCGTGGGACACGCTGGTTTACCGCGTGTGCGAGCTGAAAATTATACAGCCGGACGACATAAACGCCGTGCTGATACAGCCCGGCCGCGACCTGCTTACCCTGACGACCTGCCACCCCTACACCCAAAACACCCAGCGCTACCTGGTGATAGCCGAGCGCGACCCCGACGCAGAGGCCGCCACCCATGCGGCAGACCTGGCCGAGTGTGACGAAACCTGGGACGCCGCACCGCGCCAAGTGACGGTGGAGGCCGACGGTACCTCCGCGCTGGAGGAAGTCACCCCCGAAAGTATCACTCCCCTGCCCCACGAGGGCGGCGGCGAAAACGCGGGCGGCGCGTACTCCAACTGGGTGATTTGGCTGGAAAACAACGCCCTGTGGGCGGGATGCCTGCTGATTGCCGCCGTGATCGGCTGTATGCTGATTTGGCGCAGGCATAGAAAGGATTGACCCATGCAGAATATCAACGAAAAGGCGCTGGCCGTTACAGCCGAGGTAAGCAAGGCGGTGCTGGGCAAGCCGGAAGTCGTGCTGAAAATCATGATGGCAATACTGGCCCGCGGCCATGTGCTGATTGAGGATATCCCCGGCGTGGGCAAAACTACGCTGGCACAGGCGTTTGCCCGCGCTATGGACCTGACCCAAAACCGCGTGCAGTTTACCCCCGACGTTCTGCCGTCCGACATTGTGGGGTTCTCGCTGTACCAAAAGGAAACCGGCAAATTTGTATACCACCCCGGCGCGGTGATGTGCAACCTGTTTTTGGCCGATGAAATCAACCGTACCAGCGCCCGCACCCAGTCCGCCTTGCTGGAAGTCATGGAGGAAAGCGCCGTCACGGTGGACGGCGTGACGCGCGTTCTGCCGCAGCCGTTTACCGTTTTTGCAACGGAAAACCCCGTCGGCTCGGTGGGTACGCAGATGCTGCCGGAATCCCAGCTGGACCGTTTTATGGTCTGCGTGGTCATGGGCTACCCCGATGCGGAGGCGGAAATGGAGATTTTGTCCCGCCAGCCGCGCCGCGCCCTGCTGGACCGTGTGCAGCCGGTGATGGACAAAAACGACCTGCTGGCTATGCAGCAGCAGGTAGACGAAGTATATATGAACGATGAAATCAGACGGTATATCGTGGAGCTCTCCCGCGCGACGCGGCAGGACAGCCGCCTGACGCTGGGGCTTTCGCCCCGTGCGTCGCTGGCAGTGGCTGGTATGGCGCGCGCGGCGGCTTTTCTGGGCGGGCGCAATTATGTGGCCCCGCAGGATATTACCGCGATTTTTGCCGATGCGGCCCGCCACCGTCTGCGCCTGACCGAACAGGCCCGCACCGGCGGCGATACAGTGCAGAATATCCTTGACGATGTTCTGCACACCGTGCCGCGCCCCCGCCCGGAGAAACCGTTCCATGGCAGGTAAGGTGGGCTGCACGCTGCTGCTGGCCGTGCTGTTTGCCGCGGCAGCGGTTAGCCGCACGTCGTTTGCGGTCTTTTTGGCGGCACTGGCGGTGCTGCTGGTCGGCTTTTTGGCGTGGTATGTCCGCACGCTGCGCAGGGATGTGACGGTAACGCTGCAGCTGCCTGCCCGCCCCGTGCACCCCGACGAGGATTTTGCCGTACTGGTGAAACTGCACAACAACGGGCGGCGGCCCATGCCGGAGCTGCGTGTCGTTTTGCAGGCTGTGGACGCCGAAAGCGGAACGGCCATTGAACTGCCCTGCGGCGCGATGCTGGCCCCGCATCAGTGTGCCGATTTGCGCGTGACCCTGCGCGCAGCAAAAAGCGGTCTGTGGCGGTTCCGTGTGCGGGAAGCCACCGTGCGCGACCCGTTGGGGCTGTTTGCCGCGCACTGCGCCGTGCCGCCCCAAAGCAGAGAACTGTGTGTGCTGCCCCCCGCCGAGGGCGAGGACGACGGCGCAGGCACAAAACCGCAGAACTGCGCCGAAAAAGTGACTGCGGCGGGCTGCGATTTGACCGACGGCGTTTATGATCTGCGCCCCTACCGTGCAGGCGATTCACCGAAGCTGATCCACTGGAAACTGACCACCCGCGTGGGCGAGTTGACCGTGCGCGAGCCGTTGGGCGCAGCCTACCGCGCTGACCCTGCGGGCAGCGTTTTGGCAGAGGGGGCCGACGCGCAGCAGCAGTTGTTGCACTTTGGGCAGGCCGCCGTAAAGCGGCTGCGCAGATTGACCCGCCGCAAGGACACCGACCCCGCTACGGGGCTGGTATTTGTGGACCGTGTGCTGCTGCCCCGCACCAAGGCCGCTGCCCACCCCATGGCGGAAACGGCGGCGGATCTGCTGATTTCGGAGCTGCTGGCCTTGGGCTTACTGACGGCACTGAACGGTGCGTTTGCACTGGCATTGCCGATTTGGGTGTGGCTTGGCGTGGCGGCACTATGTGCGGCGTGGCCGGCACTGCACCGCGTCCCGCTTTCCAAGGCGGGCCGTTACGGCGCGGCACTGGCGCTGGCCGTGGGGTATCTAGTGCTGCTGTTTGCCGTGCAGCAGCCGTTTTTGGCCGGTGCGGCACAGTGCGCGGATGCCGTCAGGCTGTGCTTGAATACACGCTTCAACGCAAATTTTGTGGTGTCCGCCTCGCCGGTTTCGGCGCAGATGGGCCTGTTTGCGCTGCTGACGGCAGTGCCGTTTACAATGTTTTTGGCCGCGCTGACAGCCCGCCACACCGACGTGCTGCTGGGGGCGGTGTTTCTGCCGATTGTGGTGTTCACGCTGTTGGCGGGGACGGGCCGTGCCGTTTTGGGCTGGCTGCTGCTTTTGCCGGGCTGGTTGGGAAGCTGTGCGGCGGCGCGGTCGCTGGTGCGCAAACGGCTGTGGCGCGGCAAGGATTCCGCTGTCTATGCCGCCAACCTGCAGACCCACCGCACAAACCAAAGGCTGGCCGGTGTCGGCATGGCTGCCATTTGCGCGGTGCTGTTTTTGCCTGCCCTGGCACTGCGCCCCGTGCTGATGCTGCCCTTGAACGCGCTGCAGCCTGTGACCGACAAAGTCTGCGCGGCCGGGCTGAGCGCGGCGATCGAGTGGCTTCCGAAAATCAGCGGCGGGGCACTGAATTTCCATGTCAGCGCTGCTGCGGGCGGCGTGGAGGACGGCAGCCTGACACGGGGCGACGGCCTGGCGCTGACGGGGCTGGAGGATATAATGGTCACGACCGACGCCAAGCCGGAGGAGACCGTCTACCTGCGCGGGTTTATCGGCGTGGACTATGACGGCACAAGCTGGCAGGCAGGGAATGCCGCTGCCTTCGACAGTGCCGCAGCAAACTGGAAAACCGACGGCGACGGGCGGCTTGCCATTGCGAACCTGCCGTTTTTGCGCGCGGCATACAGCGGCGCACAGCCGCAGCAAATGACCGTACAGCGTCTGCATGCAAACGATGCCTACACGTTTGCGCCGTACAACGCATATTTTAACGACTACTACACGCCGGACGGCGACGGAGCCATAGCGGGGCAGACCGTGCAGGACGATATGTTCTACTATTTTCCGCGCAAACAGGCAGAGGAACTGCTGGCGGCCCGTGACGATGATGATGCGGGGGTGCTGGACCGTCTGGAAAGCGCCTACGCCGCGTATGTTCGTGCGCGCTGCCTGGATGTGCCCGACGGTGCCGGGTACGATGCCATAGACAAGGAACTGGCTGCGCTGGTGAAGGAGCGCAAACTCAGGGATGATGACATCGATGGCCGACGCGCACTGGTGCGCAGCTGGCTGAACGAGCACTGCCGTTACAGCGCGGACGCCGAGACACCCGACGACACCGACCCGCTGCTGTATTTCCTGAGCGAGAGCCACGCGGGCAGCAGCACACAGTTTGCCTCGGCAGCGGTGCTGCTGTGCCGCATGGTGGGGCTGCCCGCCCGATATGTGGTAGGCTACGCCGCACCGCAAAGTCTGTTTACCGCTGCGGGCGACGGCAGCTGCCGTGCTGTTTTGCAGGACGATAACGCCCACGCCTGGGCAGAGATTTACCTTTCCGGGCAGGGCTGGACGCCGCTGGAGGTCACCCCCGGTATGACAGCCGAACTGACCGAGGGCGAGCTTGCCGCCGATGCCGCACAGGCAGGGCAAAATGCCGCAGACAGTGATACATCCCTGCTCGCGCGGCAGGAGGCCGACTCCCCTGCCGAAACGCCGCAAAGCGTCCCGCTTTTGTGGGTGCTGCCTACGGTTTTGCTGCTGCTCGTCTTGGCCTTGGCACTTCTGCGCCGTGCAAGGCGCACACCTTTGCAGACCGTACAGGCAGAATTTTGTGCGCTCCATCGCAAGATGCGACGCTGCGGGCTGGCGGCGGAGGTGTCCTCTGACGAAGCGGCATTTGCGGAATTTCTGCAAACGCATTGCCCGCAGACGGACCGCGAAACCGTGCAGCACCTGCTGGATGCCGTACAGGCGGCACAGTTTGCGCCCGATCCATGCACCGCCGAAACCGCGCAGGAGATACAGACCCTGTGCCGTAAATTACGCAAAAAACTGTGCAGACGAACGGTGTGAGGGCTGTGCAAGGGGAAGCTTTACGCAAGAAATAATTGACGATTCGGCAAAAAACGATTATGATAATGGTAAATACATATCGGAGATGAGAAACCATGCCACCTTTGCCGAAGAACGACAAGCCGATCGATATCACGCAAATCGCGCAGGCGCTTGGCGTATCCAAGACAACCGTGTCCCGTGCCATATCCGGTAACGGGCGCATCAGCGCAGCAACCCGCCAGCGCGTGCTGGACTATGTAAAAGAGCATAACTATACCCCCAGTATGATGGCGCGTGGGCTGGTGAAGCGCTGCTCCTACAATATTTCGCTGGTGATTTCCACGCAATTTTCCGACTTTGAGCTGCCCTTTTTGCGCAAGGTGATGCGCTCTGTCTATCAGGTTGCCGGGGATTCCGACTACGATGTCCTGCTGACGCTGGTGGGCGAAAACGAAACCCGTCCTGTGGAACGACTGCTGGATAACCGCAAAATCGATGGTCTGATCTTGACCCGCACACTGGAGCGTGACCCCTTGATCCCGCTGCTGAAGGCGCGCAAGGTGCCGTTTGTCGCCATCGGTCAGCCGGAGGACGATCAGGTACTTTCCGTTGACCATGACCAGGTGGGCGGCTGCCGTGAGATGACCAGTCTGCTGCTGATGAAGGGCATGAAGCATATCGCGCTGCTGGGCGGCAGTATGCTGTACACCGTCAACCAATCCCGATTGGAGGGCTTCCGGCAGGCTTATGTCAAGATGGGGCAAAAAATTGACGAAAACCTGCTGTTTTTGGAGCTGGAAAGCGACGATTTGCGCATGGAGGCTGTGCAGCAGGCTGTAGAGCGCGGGGCGGATTGCATCCTGTGCATGGACGAACGGCTGGCACAGCTGACGCTGAATATGCTCAAGCAGCTGAACCTGCGCGTGCCGCAGGATATCCGGCTGGCGTCGCTGTATGATAATGAGAATCTGGTCAATACCGTGCCGCCCATCTCCGCCGTGCAGTTTAATGCGGATATCCTTGGCTTAAAAGCAACGCAGCAGCTGCTGTGCGCCTTGCAGGGGCAGCCTGTTGAAACCCGCATGGAGTTGGGTTACCAGGTAAGCCTGCGGGAATCGACGCAGACGTGAAATCCGAGCGCACACCGAAGGGTGTGCGCTTTTTTTGTCTGACCCATCAAACCGTGTACATTTTCAGGAAAATGTACAAAACAGGGCAAAATAAAACAAAAAGTCCCGAATTGCAGATACAAGCAATTCGGGACTTGATAGGATTTATAGAAGAACCTTAACTGTCAGGTCTTTCCAATTCCCCGGCCAAAGTACGTAACCACTCGAATTTCGATAGGCGCGAGCCTGTTCGTAATTCAACTTAATGGTTATACTCGCTGGCAAATCAGCCGCGAGGCGACTTGATGGCGGCCTGTGCTGCTTTTGCTAAAACAAGTGCAGTGGAAAACGGCTAAATCAGGTTGATTTTTAATATAAAACAGGACGCATCCACTGCTGAATGCGTCCGTATTTGAGATATTTCAGATGTAAACTTCCACATTCAAATCCGTCTATGCCGCTGACCTAAACTGCGTCGGCATATTATTGGCCTTGCGGTATACCTTGGCATCTTCAAATGTGATTGTGAATTTGAGAATTGGTGTAGTTGCAATTTCGCACAGGTTTGTGCGGTCTTTTCGCTCGACCTTTTCACCAAAGTTGAGTTTCCATCTGTACGAGTAGTTTTCAACGGGCGTAACCACTTTCACAAAACGGTCAATCAGATTGTCGTCAATTTTAGGTGAGGAAATATCAACGATTTCCTCCAGCGCCCTTTGGATGTGGTTTGCGTTCTGTACACTCTCGTCCGGCTGCGGCATAGTGGCTGCACTCAGTTCGTCCTCCAGCTTGTGGATTTCTTCGTCTGCTTGCGCGACCATTTCCTTATATTCCTCGCGGGATAAGTCGCCATCGGCATACATGGTGCTAAATTTCCGCTTGCGCGTTTTCAACTTTTCAACCTTTTCTTCCAGCCCAGTTTTCTGCTCGGCGGCCATACTGACCACGCCCCTTTGTGCTTCCTTTATCATTGCACAGGCTTTCATTACGGCTTCTTTTTGGTCGCCCCACACACGGTCAAAAATTGCTTTTGCCATCAATTCCAGTTTCCATTGCGGGATACTGATTGCATCGCAAGAGTTTGTCTGCTCCATGTTGGTTGCCAAAACAAAACTGCGGGTTGGATTCTGCGTCCGAACAGCGCATTGATAACCATAGACATCTGTTCCATCCGCCAAAGTACGCCACTTAAAGCGATTATATGATCCTCCACAACGGCAGCGCAGCTTGGACACCCACAACAACTTAGGTGCTCGTGTACCTTTGCGGCGCTCCATACCGTTCGGCATATTCCACTTTGTAATTCTGCCTTTGCGGATTTTCTCGCACTTCGTCCAAAGTTCCTCGCTAATGATTGGCTCAAAATCACCCTTTACATATTCAATGCTATCTTCATCAAGATTGTTGATTCTCTTTTTCTCCAGAAAGTTGTTGACCGCCGATTTCCGATAGCCAATCATCCCCATATAGGTTTTGTTGCGGAGAATACGGCTCACCTTTGCACAAGACCAACAGACCTTTCCTCTGCCGTCCTTGCAGCCCAACAACCCCAGTTCATTGACGATGGCCTTTTCGCCCAGCCCCTGTGAATACAGGGTATAAACGGTGCGAATCGTTTCGGCTTGTTCCTCATTGATAACATAAGTCGGCCCTACCCGGTCATAACCGATAATATTGCCGTTGCCATACAAAACATGGTTGGCACGGCTTGTGGCTTGTCCTGCCCGGACACGCTCGGAGATTTTGCGGCTTTCCTCCTGTGCCATTGTAGCCATAATAGTAAGCCGCAGTTCTCCATCACCGTCCATCGTGCGGATGTTGTCGGACACAAAGAAAACCTCTACGCCGTAGTTCTTCAAATCTCTTGTAACCATCAGCGTATCAACTGTGTTCCGGGCGAAGCGGCAGACCTCACGGGTTACAATCAAGTCAAACCGCCCGCGCTTGGCATCGTCTACCATTCTCATAAAGGCCGGGCGCTTTTTCGCCAGTGTACCGGTGATGCCCTCGTCAATATAGCGGTCAACCACTTGCCAGTTCGGATGATATTTCATTTGGTCGTCATACCACTGCATCTGATTTCCCAGCGCGTCGATTTGCGCTTCATGCTGGGTCGATACACGGCCATAGATTGCCACTTTGCGCTGGCGCTCCGGGTCGAGTGCTGTGTTTCCAAAAAAGTATGTTTGTGTGAATGCGTTCATGTCGCGACCTCCTTTCCGCACAGTATAGTGGTTTTCTGTTTTTATCGGTAGGCTGTCGTTTTAGTCCTTTTCAGCCTTGACAAACGCCTTGTTTTTTGCTTGTATCCGATAGTACAATTCGTGGTCGATAACGCCCTGCGCATAAAGAATATCTATCAGCGCCAGCGCCATAGCATTGCTTTCGGTCTCGTTCAAAGTTCTTTCCTCCTTACATCTTAATTTGATTTCACAAGGACGGCGGCCACATATTGGCTGCATTGCTGCGGTAAATGTGACCGCCGTAGTTTCTAAAATCAAAGTTATCCTGTTCGACACTACTTCCCGGATAAAGGCAGAGGTTTGGCTCGGCTGTTGGCAGCTCCCACTTCCTGTCCAAATAATGGCAGTACCGCCGTTTCCTTGAGGGTAACGCAACGGTGCGTATCGTTAGTACCGGCCCTTTCATCGCATAGATGGGTTCCATGCCACCCGCTTTGCTGCCAGCCATCGCTCTGCTGTCACCTACCGCATCACCTCCCTGTGGTGCAGGTATCTTCGCGCTGGCACAATGCCGTGCTGACCGACGCTCCTTGGGTTGCGGTCAGGCCGACTTTATGTAGTCAAACTTCTGGATATGCTGTTTTCAATGTACAGGGGGAAAGAGCATTTATTTTGCTCTCATTATATATACACACTTCATGTAGGCGAAAATTAGACAAGAAATTTTATTTTTTATAAAAAATTTCCGTAGGGCCCCCTATGCAGGATTCCCTACGGAAACTTGTTCTTATTTGGCAATCACGGCGTTTCTGCAAGATAAGGCTTCAGTATCTCGACTAACTCGTAAACTTTTGTTCCGGGTGCAGCTTCAGACGGCTTCCGTCCTTCATTTCGCTTGTCCAGCCTCTTTGCATTAGCAAGTGCATTGTCCATGTAAGGCCGTAGCACTTCGTACATATCCGGGCGGTTCTTCTCGTAAGCTCCCGCACCGATGTTCTGTAACCAATCGCTGAGTTTCAGCCAATAAAGCGTCCTATGAATATCAGTGTCCATGTACGCAAAATGAAGCAGATACCATAATTCTACGCATTGGTTTGACCACACTGCATGATAAGTCGTTTCCTGTGTACTGTAATCTTCACACAGCTGCACTACTTTATCAATATTTTCCGCCGGGAAGTCATCCGTGTCATAGACGATCCAAACGTGCTTAAACACAATGCCGTTATTTTGAACAGATTGGTGAACCTTTGTCAGCAAATTAACCGTGTTATCACCAATGCCCTCCACCCGTAACCGGATTCTATCGCGGTATTTGGCATTGATAATTTGCTGAATTGCCCCAAAATACTGTGGTTCTGTCTCCGTACCCTCAGATGCAATTAAATGGTACTCCGGCTGAACCATTCTTGGATTACCACGGCGGCCTTTCATCCAGCTTTTCTCACGGTCACTTTTTTTCGGAGGTTTCAGACTCATGCCCAGTCCCTCCCTGTCAGCATATTGGAGAGATAAGGATCTGCGCCATAGCGCCCCTCAAGATACTGCTTATCATAGGCCGCTGTATTCTTGACGTGCGTATTATCCTCCTGCCGGAAATCATAAAGCGAGTAAATCTCGCTTTCATGGTTGTCCTTCAGTGCTGCAAACCAAATCTCATCACGGCGGAAAACTGTATTTCTCATGGTGGTCAAATCGTGAGAACTGAACAGCAACTGCGCCCCCTTCTTATTCAATTCAGGGTTCTTGAACATTTGAATCACATACCGAAGCAGCTTCGGGTGCAGTTTTGCATCCAATTCGTCAATGACTACCGTGCGCCCTTCCTGCAATGCCACCATCAGCGCTGGCAGGGCCGCAATCAGCTTCTTGGTTCCGTCCGATTCTACTTCAAAGGGAAGTTCATAGACCTTACCATTGATTGTTCTCTGCGTAAACAGTCGCTTACTTTCCTCGTCATAACGATAGCCGGACAAATCAATTCCGACATCATTCAGCACCCGAATCAACTTTTCCCTTGTTGCTTCATTCTTGGACACAAGCACAATGTTTTCAGCTCTTGGATCCGCATAACTCTGCGTAATGCAGGACTCAAACCAATTCTGCACTTCTGCAATCACAGGAATATCGTAGTTGATTGCCAAAAAAGAAAGATACGGCATCTTGGGATTTACTTTCAGATTGATGCTTGCCTTGCTTATGCTCGCGCCCAATTCAATCTTCTGACCGTCTCTTTCAAAAATCAGCCCTGTTTTCTTGCCCCCAAGGGTACGCCATGAAAGGGATTCAAAGACGATTTCTTCCTTAATAGAAATATAGTATTGGAATTCCTTTTCCCCCACACGGAAAAACACTTGAAAAACAGTCGGCTCATCCGCAGAGCTTTCATCCAGCATAAACGGAGCCACACTGCTGCTTTTCTGAAAGATTATCGGCTGTCGATTCTTTTCCAGCGTGTGAATCGGCTTTACAACAAGGCTAACCAAGCAAAAGAATGCTTGAAGCAGATTTGTTTTACCACCACCATTGGGGCCGTAAATCACGCTGACGGGAAGCAAATCTTCTGCCTTTTCCTGCCGAATCAAGGTATTTTCGAATTCTGTAAGTGCCATTGCACGGAAATCAAAGGTAGTTTCATCCTTATAAGACTTAAAATTCTGAAAAGAAAACTGGCAAAGCATTCTTTCAACTCCTTTCTGATATTAGTATACCTCATTTTTCGTTTTTATTCCAGTGTTTTAGAAAAAAAATATTCTTATGCTGAATTTATAAATCCAGCATTGCGTTTTAGCCACTTTATTTGCTTACATAAAAGGAGAAAGGCATGGCCGAAGCCCCGCCTTTCCCTTATTAAACCTTAAACTTCGACAATGCGACTAAAAAGCTGATGGAAAGCACTTGATACAAGTCCTCGTCAAACTTGCCGTCCACATAGCTGTTCTTTTTCAGCGTGGCTTGATATTGCTTATACAATTTCTCCACGGCATCCACATTGCCCTGCTTTGCATGCAGCAGCAGTTCTCTAAATTTTCCCATTATGAATCCTCCCCAAGTTCTTTACGGATTTTGGCAAGTGCGCGGTCACGATAAATTGTCACCGTAGGCGGTGCAACATCCAGCTTTGCCGCTGTTTCCTTAACGGTAAGGCGGTTGATATACAGGCTGATCATCGTCTCGCACTCCTGCGGGGTCAGCCGGGGCAGGTACTTCTTTATAGCTTCCCACAAAAGGCGGGTTTCAATTTCACTTTCCATCGCGCCGCCGTCCTGCTGAACGGCGGTTTCTTCCAATTCCTCATAGGAGATTTCCTTCGCCTGTTTCGCCCTTTTGTGTCGGATATAATTTGAGCGGCGATTTTTCAGCATCTTGGTCAAATAAGCGGTAAACTGCGCGGCCAGTGCTGCGTCCTCACCGTAAATCCAATACTTGTTCGCATCATTTTTTCTGGACATATTTACCTCCAAAATTTCGAGTTTCATTGAAAAGAGACTCAAAATCAGAGGTGCACGGGCGAGGCAATTGTTTCGTAATAACGAGCAATTACCCAAAGGCAAACACAAAGAAAGGCCCGACAGCCAAATAAGCTGTCGGGCCGAAAAACTAATGTAATTGCACTTACATCGTATTTCGATACGCTGGATTTGCCCGCCATTGGAAACTATGGCTTATTAGAAATCCGATGTATGGGTTGAGTTGCTGAATCCTACGATGCAATATAGCGAACAGACCCCTCTCCTACATTATTTTTATTATTGGTTCGTACTACTGTCACAGACGAAGTATTTTGTTGGGAAAGGGAGTGCAGACGAAAAGTTGGACCACTTTGAGAGCTGAAATGTACGGTAATAATGGCTTACAATACAGAACAGCGTAAAGTGGCGATTGATTTGCCACTTTAATATGATTTGCAATCATCCAATGCTTCGTCTTCTGTTAGGCTGTACCCATCATAAGTGCCGTGGTGGGCGTTGCCGTCGGCATCCAGCCATTCGGCGGTGATGACCGGCTGCTCGTAGGAGTAGTCGTCGGTTGCCTTCTGGTCCAGCCAATGGAACTGCACCCAGACCTGCACATGATCTTCGTCCCAGGCTTTGTACTCGCTATCCTGCACGGTGTAGTCCTCGCTCTGGTCAGACAGGCTGAAATGCAGCTTCATGTCGTGTACGCCTGGGTCCATCCAGGCCACAAACTGCTCACAGTTCGTGTGCAGCATGACATCCTCGGCCTTGGGTGTGCCCTCGGCGGGGGTCAGGTTCTGCACTTGGTCGGCGGGCACGGTATAGTCATCGGGGGCAATGTAGTTCAGCTTGATCGTGTACCAGGGGGAATACGTTTCGCTCAGGTGCTCAGCCAGCGGCAGGCCGTCGTCCTCGGCGGAGAGATACTCGTTCATACGCAGCATCACAACGCCGTTGTCGCCCACGATAGCGCCGCTGATCTCGCCTTCGGGCAGGTCGTACTCATGGCCGTTGCAGTCCACCAGCTCATACTGGTTCAGTTCCAAATCGGTGGCGGGGGTGCCGTAGGTCAGGGGGTTCTTGATGCGCAGGGTCAGGCCGTCGGCGATCTGTGCTTCTTCCACGCGGTAGTTGCCGTCGCTGCTGGCGACGAAGTCCGCCTTCTGGCGGTTGGCGTTCATCACGTCAACATAGAACTGCTCGTAACTTGCGTAATCAGTCTCGCCCAGAATGTTGCCTTCCTTGTCGATGCGGTAGATGTACTGGCGGTACAGCATGTCGGTGTTTTCGGCGTAGTCGCTGGGCAAGTAGCCCTTGTCGTGGGCGCAGATCAGGCACTCGCCGTTCAAAAAGCCCGTGCAGCTGTTCACGGTCAGATTGTCAAAGGCGGGCAGGTCGTCAAAGCGCAGCGCCCAGTCGCCGTTTTCATCAATAAAGCCCAGGACCGGGTACTCGGTGTAGGGGGTCCAGCCCATCTGCACATGGGTGCCGTTGCCCCAGACGTGGGCCAGCCCTTCGGAGTAGAAGGAATACATGTTGTAGCCCACAATGTCCAAGCCGCCCAGGTGCTGGCCGCTGGGCAGCGCGCGCCACTCCTGGGTAAACAGGTTAAAATATCCTTCCTCGCCGGTGGCCAGCTTCTCGCCGGGCATCCAGCCGGTGTTCAGGTAGATGTTGCAGGGACCCCAGTTCTGCAGGTCGTAGGCGCCGGTGGAGTCGTAGACAAGATTAAAGTCACTGTCGTACAGCTGCACATAGCGCTGGTTGTGGTCGTCACCCACCTCATGGGCAAACAGGTAATACCCGTTGCCGTAACCGAGAAAGTCGTAATCGCCCTCAATCGGCACAGGCTGCAGGTCGGTGGTGCAGAAATAGCGGTAGTAGCCGTTCGTGCCGTTGCCGCGCGGGTGATAGTCATAGGCAATATTCAGCACGCCGTCCTCGGCAAAGTCGGTGCGCAGGATCATGCCAAGGTAGCCGTTGTCGTCCAACACCGTAGCCGAAATGTTGGGGTTGCGGAACGCGGGGATCGTGTCCTGGATCTTTTCGTAGCTCACTTCATACAGCGGGCCTTCGTAAGCAGGCTCCGGCGTGGCGGTGGGGGTGGCCTGTTCTGCGGTTTGTGCAGAGGCTGTCTGAGTACCTTGCGCGGCACAGCTGGTCAAAAGCATCGTTGCTATAAGCGCCGCTATAATCTGTTTTTTCATAACAACTCCTATATTACTTTTCCTATCTTTTGATACAATGATATTTAGTAAAAGTATGCAAAAAGCCCCCACTTTCAAAACAACATTTTCGTTTACGTTTAAAAGTGGGGGTATTGCTCCAAACTATTACTTTTTACGTTTACGGAAGAAGATCATCACAATTGCCGCCATAAGTACAACCAAAACAATGAATATCACTGGCAGAATCAGTGCATTTGAGGATTTCACCGTTTCACGCTGGTCATTCTGTTCAGGTTCCACTTTATCCGCCGAGTCTGCCGCATCATAGGTTTCACTTGCCGCATTTGACACGACATCCGATTGGCTGGTTTCATTTTGTTCAGCAGGTTGTTCCACCGGACTACTGTTGGAATCGCCACTAAGGACTTCCGGGGTATCTTGAATCACCTCAGCTGCAGAGTTCGTTTGCTGCTCATCCGTCACAGCATTTTGTGCTGGTGTTTCAGATTGCTGTCCATCCTCCACCAGCACAGGTTCCGGTGTCGGAATCTCAACAGTCGCTCCTGTAACATTGACCTGATCTACCATTGCTGATGCGTCCATCTGGATATCCGTTGTAGTCGTTCCGCCCACAACATCAGTAGACAAGAATGTTATCGGTTCAGCCGTTGTGGGTGACACTGCAACAAGGTCCAGGGTCAATATTTCTGCTCCTTGTCCAGCTGCCGAACCTCCTACATCGTTATCCATGTAAACGGCAATGATCTCACCATCGATGTAGTTATAGGACAGCTCGCTTTGCTCAATGCCACTGCCAGCACTCAGCGAAGAAAACTGAAAGCCATCGGCAATCCGCATGTCAAAACTTGCCCCTAAAATGGGTTGGTCTGTGGCATTGATTGTCAGTGACAGCTGCACGGTTTTTCCCGTTTCCACAGTGGTCTGATTGCTGTGAAGCGCCAACTGTGTTGTATTGCCAGAAGCCAACACAGGGAATGCACAGACCGTTGCCAGAAAGCCTGTAGCCAGTATACCAGCAAAAAATTTTTGTAATCTCATCACGTATGCTTCCCTGTCAATCATAGAACACTATCGCTCACGTGCATAATGTACTTACGGACGCGTACCATATCTCGTATAGAAGGATTGGGGGTTTCTGCATCCGGATTACTCGGCGCAGCAGCGCGCAGATAGAGTCCCTCAAGCAGTTTCACTTTCATGATGTGCTTGCGGATTGCTACCAGGTCCATCATCTTAATCGCGCCGTCTCCATCGACATCACCGTACAGCAACAGCGTAAGCGTCTGGTTTCCATTTGTGACGGTGCATCCAGTACCAATAGGCTTGTCGTCGGGAGCTTCCTCGCCGTTCACCTTTTCAAAGGTAACGTTTTGGTCATTCAGGGTTGCACGAATCTGTGCCGGGGTAGTGCCCGGTGCAAAGCCGGTCAATGTGCCTGCATCTTCATCAATGGTGTAGCTGTCAGACGTAATTGCATCGGTTTCTCCATCTGTGACTGTCACAACGCAGGTAGCATACGCATCGCCGTACTGGCATGTAATCGTTGCCATACCCGCTGCAACAGCAGTTACTCGACCATTTTCATCCACTTTTGCAACGTCAGGGTTGGTACTGGTCCATGTGAGTTCGGCTGCCGAACCCGTTGTCTCTGCTGTCAGTTTGGACGATGCTCCACGGTGCAGGGACATCTCTGTTTTATTCAACGTCACCGTTGTAATATCATCCGTTTTTCTATCAGGATTATACAGGACCAGCGTATTGGTTGCCAAGCGCGTTTCGTTCTTTTTGGCCGTCACCTGTACAGTCAAAGACTTTGCATCGCCAGCATCTTGGAATAGCTGCGTAAGGTTTACGATATAAGACTGGGCGCCATGCTTAGAAAGCGTGGGCGATGCCTTGTACAGTACGTTCTCCGGGTCATTGCTGGGCGTAATCGTAAATGTGGAACCGGATGCAATATTAGAGAGGTTGCGAATTTGGATATCTGCCAGCTCTTCGCCATTAGAATAATACGTGTTAGCGACAACGCTCAAGTCAGTATTGCCCAAACTCACTTCACGGCTATCCGTAACAGTCCCATCTGTCAGGACCTGCATTGTATAGTCACCCGCAGCAAGTCTTACTTTTTGCAGCGTAAGTTCCTGGCTTTCGCCTGCTGCCAAAGTTCCGAAATCCTGCGACCAGGAAACCGCATCATTTGCGCTGTTTACAAAGCGAACCTGCACCGTACCGCTTCCCTGCCCTGCATTGATTACTGTCATTTTGACAGGGAAATCCGTGTTCCTTGCGACATAATCATTTTCGCTCATTTCCAGCTCTTTGATCTTTGCAATGCCAACATACTGGATATTGTCAGCATACAGTCCCGTCTGGTTGTCTTGCGTAACGGCATAGGTGAGTTTGTTTTCTCCTGTAGCAGTACACAGCACATCCATGCCTGCAATTTTCTTATCCGTCATCAGGCAAACTTTCGGCTGTGCCCATGCCGTTCCATCATAAGAAACCGTATACAGATTCTGTTTTGCAGTTTCATCCAGGGTATAGCTTTCACCAATCAGCAGCACTGCGCGGCCATTCGATGCAGACACATTAAATGTATCGGAATAGTTCCCGCTGTTTTCCGGCAGGATTGCAGCAGGCTCTTCGCCAAGGGCTTTCAATTCGACAAAATTATTGTTGCTGTACCATATCAGTTCACCGCCATTCAATGCTGCAAACTGCGGATTGGAATCCAGTGTATCGTTTTCCGTCAGGCGAGTAACCTCGCCATCTTGATAGAGCCAAACTTCGCGATCGCTCAAGGTACTCTTGTCGCCGTCCATGTCCTCGGTCCATGCAACACTGAATTTTCCATCCAATGTGCCCGCCTGCAAGGTCGTAATCGGATTTGTTCTTGTGGCGCAAGTCACACGTGCGCCATCCAGCTTTTGGGCAAAAATCGTGTTCGTGCCACTTCCGTCCAGCGCATTGGTGTCGTTCTCCGTCCAAACCACCGTAACGCTGCCATTATTCACAGCAAGCGATGGCATGAAAGGTGTCATTTCTTCGGTGGTATCAACAGTCCACGTCTTTTCCACACCAGAAGCTGTGACCTTGGCAACAGTAAGGCCAATGGATTTCTGGATAGACTGCCAGTCATCCGTAGCAGCATCAAATTGCTTTTTGGCGTTTTGCCATACCGCATACACGCCATCATCCGCTGCGAACAAAGCAAAACCATCGTCAGCCGTAGCATCACCCTGGACGCGGATTGGATCACTCCAGCCGGATTCTGATGCCATACGATAGCACAGTACCGTACTGTTTGCATCGTCCCGCTCACTGGCATCATCCAGGTAGAACAAATACAGTTTGCCGCCATATTCAATCAGTTCCGGTTTGGCAAAGGGATATACCCCAGCCTGGACCTGTCCGGGTACGTTTGCCTGCGGCGACACATCGTGTACATAGGTACGTTCCATCGTTGTATAATTAGAAGCATCATACACGGCTGCCACGGCCTCGCTCCATTCGGAGTTTTCTTCATTTAATGCGTTAAAAGCTGTGCCTTGCCACGAATAGAGATTCCATGTCTTTTTTGCAACCGGATAGACCCATTCCTTTAGGAGAGGTGGTTTTACCCGAATATCCGCACTCAATGTCATGTTTACATCAAGTTTATTCGATGGTATCGTGTAGCCTACATCAAAGCCGCCTGTTCCATTCACGCTAAAATTGGCAAATTTATCGAAACCTACACCCGCGCCTAATGTAACAGACGGCGTCAGATGAAAATTAGAAGATAATTGGGAAGACAAAATTCTACCATCGCCAACTTCAAGCACCGCATCTCCATCCGCAGAAAGTCCACCGGAAAGGTTCATTTTAACATAACACGGTATAACGAATGGGAGATAATACGTTGCGCCGCCGCTTACTTTCAAAAGGACATAAGCATTTGCGTGAAACACAACTCGATCATTGTAATTATTAACAGTTCCTTCACCATAGCCTGCGATTTCGAACGTTGCCGCAGTATTCAATACTGTTGTTGCTGTAGCGCTATCCAAATCCTCAAAAGAATCGTACTTATTGCGGATATAGTCCTCTAACTTTTCTCCTTCCCCAAGGGGTCTTCCATCAACATCATTCTTTCCGATTTTATCTTTCAAAATTTGTTCAGTATTACCAAAATAGATTTTCAGCTTATTAAAATCATCGGAAAGCTCAACCTTGACAGGTGTACTCATTTTTAAATCGAGTGTAAGATTCTGTCCACCGAGAATAGGAACCGAATCGCTGACTTTGATTGAAGTTGTCGAACCAAACGTAAACCCTCCCAGTGCCATAGGCTTGCGTATGGCGATCTTCAGCGGCACACGCAATACTTCAACGCCATCCGTATCGTACGCCACAATGGAAAGTTCCTGACCCGGATCCGCCTCTTTCCTTAGCTTTACACTGAATGCAGGCGTTTCGTCCTGTTTGATCTCATAATCAAACAGGACCTTACCATCGGCCTGAACAAGCCTTAGGGTCTTTGGTGGTTCCCCACTGCCGGAACATTCAATATTCGGATAAAATGCAAAATAATCCTCGTTCTCTTTATCCGCATACAGGATCAGTTCTTCTGTCAGCACTTCATATCGCTTACTTTTTCCCTGTACCCAAACGCTGGTGCAGGCAATATCATAATCCGACATTTTCTTAAGTGTAACCATGGTAGAGCTGCCAGGTTCCACTATTTTCACTGTGTCCAGCGTATAATACGTATCTGCACTGACCGTTAACGTCAAGCGATTATCTTCCGGGCACGGCAAATCAATATATTCACTTTTTGTTTTACCTACCTCTTGCCCGTCAACAAGGACCGTCGCATTGCTGATCATACTTCCGTTAGAACCACGGACATACAGTCTAACATCACTGCTATTTGTTGGATTGGAAACAGAAACCGGACTGGTTACGCCAGAAGATGGCTTCTGCGTTCTATCCGGGCCAGACGACATATAGTGCCACGTTGCACTTGCCAAGAATCCTTCATCAAAATTTGTTGAATCAATGCTAATCTTTGCTCTATCGCTTTCACTTCCCTGATAATATACATTTTCTTTTCTGTGATAACCACCATGAAAAGCGTTTTCCCCGATTGTTTTTATACTGACTGGTAGAATAAGCGATTCCACATTACACCCAGCAAAAGCCATATATTCTATGACTTCCACACCTTCGGGAATTCCAACTTCTTTTAAACTGAATGTATTAAGGAATGCTTCTTTCCCAATCGTTTTTACGCTTCCAGGAATTTTAACCTTTGCCAATTTTCCGCACTGTGAAAATGCACGTTCTTCAATTGATGTTACTCCGTCCGGAATTATAACGGACAGAAGATCACACTGTTCAAATGTACCTAGGGGTACAGTATCCATATTTTGAGACAACTTGACACTTTGCAGACCATAGCATCGATTAAATACACCTTGCCCCATGCTTGTTACACTGTCTGGGATTATCACACTTTTTAAGTTACCGCACAGTTCAAATGCACAACCACCAATGCTCTGCAGGCCCTCTGGAAGTACAACATCGACCAATGCGTTGCAACGCTCAAATGCACAACTACCAATACTTTTTAAGTTTTGATTAAACTCAATTTCTTGTAATTTGCTACAACCAGAAAACGCATCTTCTGGAATACTTTCAAGTTTTTCGGGCAGTGAAATGCTGATCAGCCCATCACCTGAAAAAGCACCTTTCCCGATAGTAACCAGATTTTTAGAGAATACGACTTCCGTCAAGTTTTCATTACATGATAATGCACCCTCTCCAATAGAAACAATTGTGTCTGGCATAATTATTTTTGTAGCACTAATTCCCTGCGTTGGATGCTCTGTCCACAAAGCAAACTTTCCCAAGCTCGTAACTGTATAGCCATCAATTATGCTGGGGATTTCTAATACACCTTCCACATTTTCGCGACACCCTGTTATTTCACAAGTACCGTCTTCTTTAACAGTATAATAGAACAGGTCTGCCGCTTCGGCATTATAACTTTTAGTTTCGCCATCTTCCACAGGCAATTCCGTTGGTGCCGGTTTCTCTGTGGGCTCTGCCGTTTCAGCCGGTGTCTCTGTCGGCGTTTCCACGGGTTCCGCTGTAGGGGCTTCAGTGGGCTGCTCCGTGGGTTCTGCCGGTTCAGTCGGCTCTGTAGGCTCGGTCGGTTCAGGGGTTTCGACCGGGGCGTCATCGGCAACTTCCTGCACTACTTCCTGCTGTGCGGCAGTGTCTTCGGGCAAGCCCTCGGCTACTACCGGCATAGCAAGGCTCAATGTCATTGCCAATGCAAGGGTAAGCGAAAGTAATTTTTTCATTCCTTATCTCTCCTGCAATTTTTTGTCTTTACGGGCTTGGACCCGTATTGTTCCTGGTCACACAACTTTATCCGAAACATTCATAATATACTTGCGTACGCGCACCATATCCCACATGGATGGAGTGGGGTCTTCCGCATCCGACATGCTGGGCGCGCCCGCGCGCAGGTAAATGCCATCCAGCATTTTTACGCGCATGATGTGCTTGCGAATCGCCACCATATCCGGTATTGTGATCTTGCCATCGCCATTTACATCACCATAGATAAGCGCAGTGATTTTACCCGTTTCACCGTCATCCCCCAGGCCAAACGTCCAGCCGGTCCCTACCGTTTTGGTGGTTTGTGCCGGGTCCACGGTGTTGCCGGCAGCATCTTTTACGGTGATCTCGCCGCCAGCCAGATTTTGTAAGGCATCCAACGGGGATGTTTTTGGTTCCACGCCTGTAAGCACACCATTTGTGATGGTGTATCCGTTCAGCGCTTCAATCTCATCAGATTTTTCTTTCGGTAAGTCGATCGTAAACAAGGTTCGTGCATCCGATGAGTTGGGACCCGCAGCCGCCAGCAGTTCTGCTTTTCCGTTGGTGCAATAGCTGCCATACAGCGTTTTATCGGCATCTTCGCCTGTGTAGGTATACACCACTTCAATGTCCCCGCTTGCTGGGTCCAAACTGTACAGATTATGCTGATCGTTAAAGTACAGCTTCTTGCCGTAACGGGAGAGCATACCAAAGCAGTAGTTATACCAGCCGCCATTGGCAAGTGTCCAGCGGTCCAGCACCTTTAACTCGTTTTGCGTTCCGTCTGCGTCCCGTTGGCAAAGCGCACGGCCATTGTAGGTCAGGTAATATGCCGTAGTCCCCTCAAAAATCACTGCACTGGAGGTATCCTGCCAGTATTTACCTGTATCGTAGGTTATATCCTCTGCCAGATGTTCGGACACCCAGTCATGATGATTGCCGCTTGTGATCTTAGTGTCACTATTCAGGAAATAGGTATGGCCCACATGACCCGGCCAATCCTGCTCACTTATTGAAGGGTCGTCCCAGGTGATGTCCACATGGTACCAGTTCTCGCCAAGCTGCACCATATTCCAGATATGGTTCATTTCATCACTGGTCGCGCAAGAGTTCGCAATGCCCAGTCGATTCAGCAGTTCCTCATAAGCAAGGGTGTAGCCCTGGCATACCGAGCTGCGCTCCACAAAGGCATTATACGCATTATGCTTTGTGTAGGTATAATCGTAAGAAATGCGCTGAGCCAGGTAGTCGTGCAGCGCCAGCAGCTTTTCTTCGTCCGTCATGCTGTCGTTGACGCAGCGTAATGCTTGCTGCACCGCTTTCTCATATACCTGGATTTCCGCATCTGTAATGGATGCATCATAGGCGGGCATCACCATGTAAACATTGCTGTTTTGTACGCTAAATTTGAACTGTGCCTGCACATAGAAAAAGCTCGGGTTCTCATTTAAGACCTGGCTGTAAACATCCCGGATCATAGTTCTGGGAATATTGAAGCCGTCCAACTTGATTGTTTCCTGACGCTCTTTCAATCCGGCTATCAATGCAGCTTTAGCCCCGGCAACGTCTGCTTCATCGGATATGTAAACTGGGGTGCTGGCATCAATTCCCTTGCCACCGAATTGAAAAGCACTGCCTGAGGGGTACACTCTAATAGGACGATAAATCTAAACGACCAAAAGTAAAAGCCCAACGGTAGAAAGGTGGTGGAGATAATAGCAAGGTATTCAAAAATAACAGCGCTGTATGAACGATTATCGCGCGATGATGACCTGTCGGGAGAGTCAAATTCCATCACCAATCAGAAGAAATACTTGGAAGATTACGCTCAGAAAAACGGATATACAAACATTCGCCACTTCATCGATGATGGCTATTCCGGGGTGAACTTCAATCGACCCGGCTTCCAAGCAATGATAAGTGAAATCGAAGCTGGCAATGTGGAAACCCTTATAGTCAAGGACATGAGCCGCTTAGGACGAAACTATTTGCAGGTCGGCTTTTATACGGAAATCCTATTCCCGCAGAAAAAAGTCCACTTCCTCGCAATCAACAACAGCATCGACAGCAACAAGGCTTCCGACAACGACTTTGCTCCATTCTTGAACATTATGAATGAATGGTATGCCAAGGATACAAGCAACAAAATCCGTACTGTTTTTGATGCTCGTATGAAGGACGGCAAGCGTTGCAGCGGTTCCATTCCCTATGGGTATAACCGTGTTCCGTCCGATAAACAAGCGCTTGTCGTTGATCCTGTTGCTGCCGAGGTTGTAAAGCGTATCTTTTTACTTGCCAACGAAGGAAAAAGTACACGAGCAATCGCGGAAAAGCTGACGGAAGAAAAGGTTTTGATTCCATCTGCCTACGCCAAGGAATACCACCCGGAGCAGTACAATGGACAGAAGTATTCCGATCCCAACCTGTGGGGAATGTCTACGGTTAGGGGCATATTGGAAAGACAAGAGTATCTCGGACACACGGTTCTGCGTAAAACGGTAGGCACTAATTTCAAACTGCATAAGCGGAAAAGCACAGCCCAAGACGAACAGTATGTGTTCCAAAACACGCACGAGCCTATCATATCGAAGGAATTGTGGGATAGCGTACATAGGCGCAGAAAGCGTGTGCAGCGGGCTTCGGCTTGGGGCAGTCACACCAACCGATTGAGTGGTTATCTATACTGCGCCGACTGCGGCAGACGGCTGACGCTTCAGACGCATTACAGTAAAATGGACGGTTCTGTGCAGTATTCCTATCGCTGCGGTGGATATGCAAGCAGAGTAAATAGCTGCACGGCACATTCTATCAGCGCTGACAATGTTGAAGCGTTGGTATTATCTTCCGTAAAGCGCTTTTCCCGGTTTGTTTTGCAGGACGAGAACGCCTTTGCAGCCGAATTGCAATCGCTGTGGATTGAAAGGCTGAAAACAGAGCCGAAAAATCAGCAATCCGAATTGCAACGCTGCCAGAAACGGTATGACGAGTTGTCTAACCTTGTCCGCGGGCTGTATGAAAATCTGATGTCTGGCTTGCTTTCTGAAAGACAGTACAGGCAGCTTATGAAGCAGTACGATGTCGAGCAGACTGACCTCGAAACCAAAATGGACGCAATCAAAAGCGCTCTCGCGGAGGAAAGAGAGAAATCCGGGGATATTAAGCGGTTTATAGCGCTGATCCGCAAGTGCAAAAATCCTACGGAGATCTCCGACTTAATGTTCTATGAACTCATAGACAAAATCGTGGTTTATGAAGCGGAGGGCGTTAGCCGGGCAAGAACCCAAAAGGTTGATATTTACTTCAACTATGTTGGGCAGGTCAACATCGACTACACGCCGGAGGAAGTTGCCGAGATACAGGCACAGGAAGCACAGACAGCGGCGGAACGGCTGCAAAAGCAGCGCGCAAGGGAGAAAGCCTACCGGGAGAAGCGCAAGGCTGAAAGGCTTGCAGCAAACGGCGGCGAGCTTGTAAAAAAGCAGGTTTGTCCCCAATGCGGCAAGATATTTATACCAGCCAGCAGTCACCAAACCTTTTGTTCAGAGGGCTGCTGCCACCAAGCACGGCAGGATCAGAAGCAAGCCGAACGCGAAGCCGAGCGCGGGCAGCATTATTACCGCCAACGCATTTGCGCTATGTGCGGCAGCACCTACTGGCCCGAAAGCAGTCGGTCAAAGTTTTGTTCTGATGCTTGCCGGAAAAAGAACCACAATAAAGTAACCTTGGAAGCCTATCACAAGAAAAGAGTAAAGGAGCAGACGCTATGAAAAAGCACATCACCAGTGAACACGCAGGCCTGAAATGGGAACGGTTACGGCTGCAATATCTCCGAAAATGCCGGAGGACGCTGTACACAGAACTGCTGGCTACCGATAAGCTGAACGAACATCTTGGGGAAATCAACGAGCAAGCGGATTCTATGTTTTCCCAACTTGTAAAGCAGCTTGCCGAACAGCAAGGCATAACGGAAGAACTGAAAGCCGAAAATCAGCTGCTTTGGGTGCGGCAGATGAACAATGTGCAGAATGTGGCTTCCGAAATTGTGCTGAATGAGCTAATCTACTGCTGAAAGAATGGTTGGGGTATCTATGTTTTCTCGTTTAAGAAGCAACATCGTTGTACTGTGGATTGTACGCTTACTTGCGTTGCCAGTGATTGCGCTGTTGTATGTGGCAGGATTTGTACTTAATCTTCTGTATGGTATCTGCGGCAGCATTGGTATGATTCTTGCCGGGCTGGGCGGCTTTGCGGCTTTCCTCGCGCTGCTGGATGGCAGTTATGCACAGGCGGCAGCTTCGGCACTTGTGGCGCTGTTGCTATGCCCATTTGCAGCACCGATGCTGCTATCGCTGGCAGGAAGCGCCTTGATTGTCGCTGCATCGGCGTTATTTGCTTGGCTATTCTAAAAACAGAATATGACGATGAACCGCTGTCGGCTGCACAGCGGTTTTTCTTTTTCGGCAAGTATTCAAGAAGTCATTAAGTCGTGAGTATAATCGAAGTGGTAGAAAAGTTACCTATTATATCGGTTGTAACTTTTTTTATGAACTCTATTGACAAGAAAACTTGGTATGTGTATAATTAAAATATGCAAAGAAAACTTGGCATGGAGGTGTTTTTATGAAAAAGGACGAAATCTTAAATGCAAGCAGAAAAGAAC
>ERZ773243.1295-NODE-1295-length-28456-cov-3.224851_pt1 | contig 28456 bp, 45 predicted proteins | sample MGYA00580520_ERZ773243 | MGnify/ENA primary metagenome ERZ773243 (study PRJEB29015, sample SAMEA2737747) | human gut metagenome | biome: human gut; feature: human-associated habitat; material: faeces | place: China | collected 2012 ... | reverse complement strand
AAGGGCAACAAAGTTTCCCTTTCCAAACCCTTCCCCACAAGCCGGAAACGGCAGGGAGAAAAGCGGCGCAGGCGCGCCTGCATGTTCTAAACGGGCGAACCCCATATCTTCACCAAGCTATGCTTTTTTCTATTTTTCACTTCGTATATTCTTCCTTCAAATCAAACGCATGATTCATCGGGCCGCTGCCTGCGCCCAAATCAAGCATTGCCGCCAACGCACCGGAGATATATTCCTTTGCCCGCTCCACTGCGGTTTCCAAATCGTTTCCCTTTGCCAGATTTGCCGCAATCGCACTGGAAAGCGTACAGCCTGTGCCATGGGTATTGGGGTTATCAATGCGCTTTCCGCGGAACCAATGTGCCCCCTTCTCATCATAAAGCAGGTCATTCGCATCATTCATGCTGTGTCCGCCCTTGCAAAACACCGCACAATGGTATGCCTTGCTGATGATTTCCGCCGCCGTTACCATATCCTCAGGGCTTGTAATTTTCATATCGGCAAGCACCTCCGCTTCGGGAATGTTCGGCGTAACAACCGTTGCAAGGGGCAGAAGCTTTTCCTTCAGCGCAGAAACCGCATCCTCACTAATCAGCTTTGCACCGCTGGTCGCAACCATCACAGGGTCAACCACGATATTTTCCGCATGATATGCCGTCAGCCTTTCCGCAATCACGGAAATCAGGTTTACAGAAGAAACCATCCCGATTTTCACCGCATCGGGGCGGATATCCGTAAATACGCTGTCAATCTGCATCCCCAGAAATTCCGGTGTCACCTCAAAAATCCCCTGTACGCCGGTGGTATTCTGCGCCGTCAATGCTGTAATCGCGCTCATGGCGAATACCCCGTTCATCGTCATGGTTTTCAAATCCGCCTGAACCCCTGCGCCGCCGCTGGTATCGCTGCCTGCAATGCTCAATGCTGTTTTCATGCTGTCTTCCTCCAAACTTTTTCCTTGCTCTCGCAATTTTTTACGCCTGCACCATTTCCGCGGAAAGGGTCTTCAATGTCTTACATTCTTCCTCGATATTTTCTGCGCCGAAAATCGCGGAAACCAGAGCCACACCGTCCACACCGGTACCCTTCAGCTCCAGAATATTTTTCTTATTGATGCCGCCAATGGCAACCACAGGGATATCCACCGCCGCTGTGATTTCCTGCGCCGCTTCGCGAGAAACCTCCTCCGCATCCAGCTTTGTCCCCGTATGGAACATTGCGCCAACGCCCAGATAATCCGCACCTGCCTTCTGCGCCGCCAATGCCTGCTCCACATTTTTTGTAGAAACGCCGATGATCATGTCCTCGCCAACCAAAGCACGCACATTGCCTGCCTCCATGTCGCTCTGCCCTACATGAATCCCGTCTGCCTTGCATTTGATGGCAATTTCCACGTTATCATTCACGATAAAGGGCACGCCGTATTTCGCACACAACGCCTTCATTTCAATGGCTTCCTTCAGAAAATTTTCCTCATCCAGTTCCTTTTCTCTCAGCTGTACACAGGTCGCGCCGCCCTTCAGTGCATCCTCAACCTGCTCCATTAACGTCTGCTTGCCTGTCCACATACGGTCTGTTACGGCATACAGCAGCATGGTTTCCTTTTCACATTTCATTGCTTTTCCTCCCGTTCTCAAAGGATTTCATATTTCGCACAGCTTTCCAGTTCTTCGCCGGTCAGCTTGCAGATGGCATCAATGATATAATTGCGGTAGCTGGAATTACCGTCCTGCTCTGTCAGCCTTGCATATGCCTTTTCACCGCAAATGCCCATAGCGCAGACTGCCGCCGCCGTCGCCTCCAAGGGAGCTTCGGGGTTTGCCGTCACATAGGCCGCCGTCATCGCAGAAAGCTGACAGCCTGTTCCTGTAATGCTGCTCATCATGGGATGTCCGTTGTAAATGCAAAATGCCCTTTCGCTGTCCGCAACAATATCAATCGCGCCCGTAATGGCAATCACCGCACCCGTTTCCCGCGCAAATTTCTTTGCAAATGCAACCGTCTGCGGCAGATTTTCCTTCGTAACCTTGTCCGCGATATCCGCATCTACGCCCTTTGCGCCGCCTGTGCCCAGAGCCAGTGTCTTGATTTCGGAGATATTCCCACGCAGAACCGTAAAATGGATATCCTCCAGCAGTGCCTTGGCGGTATTCGTCCGCAGCTTGGATGCACCTGCCCCAACAGGGTCTAATACAACAGGGTGTCCCAATTCGTTTGCCTTTTTGCCTGCTAAATGCATCGCAGGAATGGTGCGCTGATTCAGCGTCCCGATATTGATATTCAAGCCGCCGCAGATTGCTGTAATCTCCTCCGCCTCCTCGGCATCATCCGCCATGATAGGCGAACCGCCGCACGCAAGCAGAATATTCGCACAATCGTTTACGGTTACATAGTTTGTAATATTATGAATGAGCGGGCATTTTTCCCGCACATGATTCAGCATTTCCTTTAACATTTTCCTTACCTCCTTATCTGACTGCCGCCGTTTTCAGAATCCCTGTTTTCCGCAATGCCCCCAGCAGAATACCGGACAAAATCGCACCGCCTGCCGTGGAAATCAAAAACGGAATGACATAGGCATAAAACGCAATCTGCCCTGCCTGCATTCCCATAAACAGAATCGCAACGGGATATGCACACAGACCGCCCAGAATTGCCGTACCAAATACCTCAGCCAGCAGCGTCAATGGAATGTTTTTCGTTTTCCAGAACATCAGTCCGCAAAGCAACGCCCCAAACATACTGCCGGGGAACGCCATCAAACTGCCGATACCCAGAAGATTTCGGATTAAGCTTGCGCAGAATGCAACACCCACGCCGTAAAACGGTCCCAGAAGCACCGCACACAGAATATTTACCATGTGCTGCACCGGCACACATTTGCTCCCGAATACAGGGATATAGAAAAAGCTGCCAACCACTGCCACCGCGCATAAAATACCTGCATAACATAATTTTCTTGTACCGAATTGCTTCATTTTGATAGACTCCTTTCTCAACAAGGAAGAACAGACAGCGTTCTTCCTGAAATACATAGACTTCCCCCTTGAAAAGGGCTTTCAGAAAAATCGGTCGAAGCTCACTGGCTTCCTCTCACGCCGGAACACGGCTTCCCATCGCTGTTGTTCTTTCTGCAGGATATAGGGCGCTCCCCCTCTGTCCTCCCGATGCTCCATCGGGTCAGCTTCCTTGCTTCGGAATCCGTCAGAAAGTTTTTATACTATTTTGCAATCAAAAAGGGAAACCTCTCCTTTGGAAGTTTCCCAACGCTTTCACATCTTTTTCAAGCGTCCCTACGTTGGCATTATCCAAATCAGGTTATGGGTCGAAGGCTTTTCCTTCCTCTCAGCCTGCAAGACAAGCTCCCCTTTGTGTTCACTTGTAAATTTAATTATATACCTCTCTTCCAAAAATGGCAAGGCTTTCACTCTGCCAATCTTTCTAAAGAAAAACCACCTGACGGATTGATTTTTTCCTGTCCGCATGGTATCATAGCAGTAAGAAAGGATTACCGCTCTCGGAAAGGCGGTCAGTCCAAAAAGTTTGAGTTAGACCGTCTAACTTCTGTTAGGCGGTCATTTTTTATTTATCCCCTGTTTTTACACAGGGCGATAATAGCTACGATGAGCATACCGAATTGAAATAAATCCGAATATGTAACACAATTCATAGCATCACCCCCTTTTCAGAGAGTGACTGAACCGCCAAGCGATAATCCTCGCTTACAGCATACCATAAATTTCATTTTTCGACAACTACAGCCATCTCCAACGGGGCTGTATTTTTATTTTGCTGACATTCCCCGTCCAACTGATTTCGTTTTTCCCGACCTCAAAGCGAGGGAACTCCGCACCGCCGTATTTGCCGTTCTGGTTGGTGTTACCCTTGAATACCTCCATCATTTCGCTGTCGATCGTGATGCTCTCCTGCACGCCGTACAGGGGGAAATCCGCCCCATTGATAGTAAGCGTGATATCCCCACTACCATAAACCGTAATCAATGGTTCACTGTATACCGTCCCGCTGTTGCGGATGGTGGTCGGGGCGGTCAACTCCAAGGCATCCCCTGCGGCATTGACGCTGTACTTGAAGGGCTGCACCCGAAACTGTAACAGAAAGCTGTTATAGAGATAAATCATATCCGCAACAGAAATCTTGTTATAGATGGATGCCCGAAAGACCTTATCCGGCTCGGTGCAGAGAATCAGCTCCCCTGCACCGTCCAACCACGCCAGTATTTCATCCAGATTTTCACTTCCTCTGGTGCTGCACTCCACCGAAAGCACATACGGCGCATACGTCCCTTCGTCCATTGTCAGCTCCCCGCTTCTGCCGGGGATGGTAACCTGCTCCACACGCCGTTCTGCTCTCACCTTTTCGGGCGCGGCGGAAATCAGAATCCCGAAGTCTCGGCTATCCTTTCCTTTAAAATGAAACCAACCCATTTATGCACCTCCCTTTGCCATGGCTCTGCGTCTGCGGGAAAATTCCATCTCCTGCATCAGACTCGGCACTGCCTCCTTGCTGTCATTATGGAAATGCTCAATCTGCAGCACCGTATTTCCTTCTGTATGATTGACCGTCTTTGTGATATAGGACGTATCTCCGCCGCGCTGAACGGCAATATCCCCACGCAGGCGCACCATGTTCTGGTTCATAGCGGCACGCATTTTCTCATACGCATCGGACATTCTGCGGCTGAATCCATCGGACAGACTGCCGCTGATGGTATCCGAAACGCTGTCCATGCGGTCAGACCAACCCACGCCGACACCCTGCGCCATGTAATCGCCGATTTTCGCCATCACACGAGAAGGGCTGTTGATGTCCATTTCCTTCTTCGCCGCACGCACCGCCGCCTGTAATGCCTTCGCAACCGCATTGACAACACCGCTTTGCCCGTCACGCACGCCCTTTGCAACGCCTTCCATCAGGCTTTCCCCAACGGCTTTAAAATCCGTCTGGTAGCCTGCGATTTCTTCCTTCGCTGTTTCAGTCAGCTGCTTTGCCTGCTCTGCAACAAGGGGCTGCTGCTCCGCAATCCCTTCAGAAACACCCTCCGCGCTGACTGCCTGCATACTTTCGGATACCGCTGTGCCTACGTTGGAAAGCTCAGTTTTCACGCCTGCCAGAAACTCCGGCAGCTGTCCGGTGTAGGCTTTCTCCATGGCATCAAATTCGCCCTTGTAGAATTTTTCCGCAACGCCCTGCGCCATCTGTTGCTTCTGCTCAAACAGAGAAACATACTCATCCAGTTTCGTGTCAGACATGGAAAGCAGCTTGTTCATGTAATCAAGTGCATCCCCGACACCCATGCCGGCAATCTCGCTCATCAGGCTGTCAGAAATGCCTTTTTCTTTCAGCTTGTCGATGGCATCCCCGTATTTTTCCAGCTGCTTGATGTCATCCTTGAGGTTCCCCAGTTGGAATAGCTCCTTGCCGTCCTCCGTTTTCACACGCTCGAATAATTCTCCGTAATCGGCAAGCTTGCTTTGCAGGCTGTCCCGTTTCTGCGTCAGTGTATCCGCAATCTTATCCGCCACATCCTCTGCGGCATCCACCGCCATCTGTCCGCTTTCCTCAATGCCGACCGCAATACCCTCGCCGATATAAGCGCCGACCTCCTCCTTCATCAGCTTGGAGGGGGATGCAATCTTAAACAGCCCTTTCAGCTTGGAAAGCAGGGTATCCTTTATCTTTCCGGCAATATTTGCAATCTTTGACAGGCTGTTTTTGATGCCGCCGACGATACCATCAATGATATGTTTTCCGATGTTCTTCAGCTCGCTTGCAACTTCAACGCCAGCCAGTTTGCTTTTAAACTTGGAAAAAGTATTTTTCGCCGCCGTTGCCATGGATTCTCCGGCTTTTTTCACGCCGTTTGCAACCCCGTCAATCAGCTGTTTCCCCAGATTGAGCCATTGGAACGCCATGAACGCCGCCACAATCGCCTCTATGATTTTCGGGATATTGACAACCAGTGTTGGAATCGCCTGCACCAGACCAACCGCAAGCCTTGTGATGAGATACAACGCCGTATCCACCAGCTTGGGCGCATTATCGTTGATGACATTCGCAATGTTGATGACTATCTGAGGTACGGTTTCAATCAGCTGCGGCAGGGCGGCAATCAGCCCCTCGCCCAATGCAAGGATAATCTGAATCCCTGCCTCAATGACAGTATTTGCGTTTTCCGTCAGATTCTCCACCAGTGTCGAAATCGTTTCGATTGCAACAGGGATGATATTCGGCAGGCTTTCCGTCAGCCCATCCGCCAGAGAACCCGCAAGGCTCGCCGCCGTATCCGCCACCATCGGGAGCAGCTCCGCAATGCCCTCCGCAAGTGTACCCACGATGGATAACGCCCCTGCCGCAAGGCTGTCCCCGTTCTCCTGTATGCCCTGCACCAGTGCGCTGATGGACTGCACCCCCAGTTCCACCAGATTCGGCAGCAGTTCATTCGTCAGTGTCGGCAATGCGGATGCAATCTCCGGTGCCAAGCCTGCAACCAGCTTCCCTATGCCCTCAATCACAACGCCGATACGGGGCAGAAGGTTATCCGCCACCGTGCCGATGCTTTCAATGAAATTGCTTAACAGCAAATCGAAATCCTGCGTATCATCCGCCATGCCGACCATCAGATTCGCCCATGCGGCTTTCATGCTGGCAACACTGCCTTGAATGGTGGTGCTTGCCTCCTTCGCCGTTGTGCCTGTGATGCCCATTTCCGTCTGAATCACATGAATAGCCTCTACAACATCGGCATAGGAAGAAAGGTCATACTTGACACCGCTCAGCTTTTCCGCATCCGCAAGCAAGCGCTGCATTTCCTCCTTCGTGCCGCCATAGCCGAGTTTGAGGTTATCGAGCATGGTGTAGTTCTGCTTCGCAAAGCCCTGATAGGCATACTGGATGGATTCCATCGCAGTACCCATCTTATTGGCGTTATCTGCCATATCCGTAATGGCAAGGTCTGCCGCCGCAGCCGCCTTTTCCGTATCCCCATCCAGACTTTGTAACAGGCTTGCCGAAAAGCTCGTAACGGTTTCCATATATTCATTTGCGGACAGACCCGCGGTTTTATACGCATTATCCGCAAAGGAATGTATTGTTTCTGCGCTGTCCTTGAACAGCGTTTCCACGCCGCCGACCAGCTGTTCATAGTCCGCATAGGCATTGATGCAGGCAGTCCCCAGAGCCGCAACGCCTGCGGATGCCGCACCGACTGCCGCAGCACTCGCCTTTACAGCCGTATTTACCGCACTGCCGATTTTTCCCAGTACCTTTTGAAATGGGCTGTCATCGCCCTTAATTTTAATTACAACAGAGCCGTCTTCTGCCAATAGTCCCACCTCCGTAGGGAACATCATCGGCAGCTCAGGCTCTACTTGATGTTTTTCACGTTTATTTCGATTTCAAATGTTCTTTTGCACCTTCGCCCCTTGCAGCGTAAAAAAAGCCCCCTGCACACAGCATCCTTACTGTATGTAACAGGCATTTCATAGCCGCAGTAGGGGCATTTTACTTTTTCTTCATGCACGCCATCACCTCATCCACCTTGCCATCCCCCATCAGTGCTGTGACAAGGGCAGACTGCTGTCTTTCCTCCTGCTCAGGCAGAGGCAGGGCATATCTGCGTTTCATGGCGTTATAGTAGTCCTTCTGCGCCTGCGGCATATCCCCCTTGATTTCCACTGCCCTGCACCGCATGACCTCTTTCAGCACCCTGTCCTCCTCCAAAGCTTCAAACAGTGCCATAAACTGCCACCAGTGCAGAGATTTTCGGCTTAAATCAATGCCGTACTGCGTCAGAAATGCCCCATAAATCAGCCCTGCATCATGGGTAAAGGAATAAATCGGCGGCTGCGCTGCACCCTCGCCCTTGGCGCGTCCTTCCTTCTCCTGCCTGCCGCAGCTCCAGAAATAGCACAGCCGATCTACCGCCTCCTCCAGCGGTTCGGGGATGCAGCCATAAAACAGCTTCAACGCCCGTTCCGCCTTTTCCTCATCCGTCAGCTCCTCGGCGGAAAAAATCTCCTCCAATCTCAGCATTGCCCGAAAATCAGAGGAGATATGGTATTCCCTGCCGCCAATCGAAAAAGAGACAGGCAAATTTCCTGTCAGCAGCTCTTTCATTTCTTTCTTCTTTCCGCACGTTCTCTGGCTCTGCGTGCGGCTCTGTTTTCAACCGCCGCCTGTGCCATGGGGGTAGAGGGCTGTGTGCTCCGGGGGACAGGCTTCTTGTAGCTGTTTGCCCGTTCTGCGTGGTAGGTCTGCACCTCTTGGGAAATATACATCACCAGATCCAGACAATCATAAATATCCACATCCCTCTCCGCCGTAACGGCATCGACCGTATCCTCGCCCAGCAGGTCATCCAGAATGTCAAGCATGAAATCAATCCCCTTTTCGACATCCTTTTCTTCCTTCAGCTGTGCGCCGAAGGCTCTCATTTTCTCGCCTGCGTCCTCCAGCTTTTTTGCATATTCCACCGTAGCGGGGACAGTCACCTGAACCCCTTCGATATCAAGCAAAATCCCATGCTTGCGAAATTCAAATTTTCCCATCTCTTTTTCCTCCTTCTGCCCTTATACTGCCGGTGTGAATTTTTTGGTTTCTGTGTTAAACGTGCCGTCCACGAAATCCCCTACGCCGTTCAGATTGCCCGTTACCTTCATCACGCCGCCGCCCTCGCCGGAGATAGAGGAAACCTCAACCGCAACCTTAAACTTTCTCGCTTCAAAGGTATTCGGTGTTTCCGCCACAGGCTTGAACAGCTCCACTCTCACATAGTCCCTTTCGGCATCTGCGCCCGTCAGCTGATTTCTGCCGATTTCATACAGTGCCATCACTGCCGCCTCGTCCGCAATCAAGTCCGAATCAAACGCAAACGCAGGCTGATAGCTTTTAATCGTAGAGGTCTGGGCTTTCTGATTGATGTATGTTTTGGAATCCTTCTGTGCGTTGGGGGATTCGTCCAAGGTATTAAACCCAACCCCCATCAGCGCAAAGCTTTCCGTTCCGCTTTTTGCGGTGTTCAGATAATCCGCCACCTGATATCTCATTACTGCATCCATATTGTTTTCACTCCTTATCTTGTCTGAAAAAATTCCATTCTGCACTGAATCTGGTATCTTGCCATGCTTGCCTCTGCCGCCATGGCGTAGCAGCTTGTAGTTGCCTCCATCAGCATGACCTTTCTGCCCTCGCCCAGATTGGGGAGCTTGCCTGCCATGGTCTGTTCCCGCAGCCATTCGGAGAAATCCCCGTAAAAGCTGAGGTTATCCAGCTGCTGCTTGATTTTATCCCCGAAAAATTCTCTGCTTGCCACCACAAATAAAAACTGCCGCACCGTTGAGCCGTCCACATAGGAGCGCACAATCTCCTTCGCAGGCACAGCCTCTACCGAATAGCTCTGCGCCTCCTCCGGCAAAAAATCCACATGCAGCTTTCCTTCCGCAAGCGGCGGATAGGTACGCAGAAACTTTCGTACTTCCTCCATGATGTTTTTCATTTGCCCCGTCCTTTCAAATACCCTTCCAAGTCCTTCTCGACTTCCTTGCCATGGTCTGCCATCATCCGCTTATCCCACTGCTTGCCACGCATGGGCGCACCCTGATAGGTCAACGGCTGTCCCGTTAAGTGTTTTGGTGCGCGTCCCGCTCTCACTTCACCCATATACTGATAATGGGCATAGGGTCCTTGATAAATGATACAATCTTCGGTCACTCTGGCTGTTTCTTCCAGTATACCGGATTGTCTCGGCACATAGGGCTGACATTTTCGCTCTACGTCCTCCGCCAGAAAGCGTTGTGCCGCCTTATCTTCGCCCAGACCATACCTCCGCAGGATTTTCGCTGTGCTGATATTGACCTCATAGTCTAATTTCATGCACCGCTCACCGCCCAATGCCGCAAGTCCTTCCGCCTGCTCCTGCGGTTATCCCCGACAGAAAGCACCGTAAAGTATTCCAGTCCATTTAGGTCTGCCTGCTTTTCGATGGCATCCACCGCACCACGCACGATAAAATCCCCATTTCGGATGGTAATATCGGGCATGGCATCCTCCGGAATACGGACGGTAATCTTCGCCGCACCCGTCAAGCCTTTGTTTTCCGGCGTGGCAATCAGCTTGCCGAACCAGCTCACGCCATGAATCGCAGTGCAGATATATGCATCCGTATCCGTTTTCCTGTCATAGCACAACCGGATATGCGTAATCGTTTCCGTACACGCAAGCATCACTCCACCCCCCGATACAACAGCCCCGTATTGCCGAGATACAGCACCGCCGCTTGATAAAGCCGTTGTTCGTCCGTACTGCCCTCGGTTGTGTAGGTAACAGAAATGCCATCGTTCGTTTCCGATGCAATGCCGTCCCTTTGTTCCTTCTGCAAAAGCACATCCGTCACCGCACAGCAGGCATCCTTGACCTTCTCCATGATTTTCTCATCCGTAACGGATGGAATGCGGTCAAATGTCACGCTGTCCAGATAGGCAGAAGCCTGACGGGAGAGACGCTTAAAGTCCCCCTCCGCCATTTCGCCGCAATAGGTGTCTTTGTAATACGAAAAATCCGCATAAATCATGCGTTTTCCCCCTTTACTGCTTTTCCTGCTCCTTCTTCAGAGCCGCAAGCTCCTTTTTCAGTGCGGCATTTTCCTTTTTCAGCCTTGCGATTTCCTTGTTTTCCGCTGTTTCGGGCTGTTTTGCGCCCATGCCTACTGTTTTTGCCATACGCCTTCCCTCCTTACGCCTTATGGTGCAGATAAATCCCTGCAACCTTGTTTTCGTATACATCCGCCAGACCGTACGCTCTATAGAAGAACAGCCAGCCGTCACTATCCTGATTTGCATCGGGAGAGATAACCTTATTGACCGTATGCTTGGGATACTGCAGCAGTGCAGGCTTGTGAATGACCATGAAGTTGATTTCCTTGCCTGTAGTTGCCTTCACAAAGCCACCGACCTTCTCATTTGCACCGCTTGCGCCGCTGTTGTCCGTCTTGCCGTCATACAGGTCAATGGCAGTATAGAAACGGCTCTGTGGTACCTTCTGAATGGATGCAAAGGAATTGAGCACCTCTTTGGATTTTGTGGTATCGACCGCGTAAATCATGTTGTAGAGGGTGGGTGTGATGAACAGGTGTCTGTTTTCCTGCGGTACCTCGTCCTCGTCCATTTTGTTCTGCGCCTCCACCAGAGCTGCCAGAACCGCCGCACCATCCGCCAGTGTGCCTGCGGTTGCCTTGGAAATGCCTGTTGTACCTGCGTAGGTCGCAAAGCGGAAGGCATCCATTTCGGGAACAACTTTCGTGCGGATGAATTCCGCCGCCAGCTTCCCAAATGCAAGCCCTGCGGTTTCCTCGTTGTCCATGGCATCGACCGTAAATTTTCTGCCACGGTCATAATTGAATTTGACGGTTTCATTCGTCAGTGTCACATCCCCATGCACATAGCCGCCGTTGCGGTCATAATCCGCCAGACCGTCCATGCTGATTTTGGGAATCACGATTTCATTTGTGTTTGCGCCCATCTGCACCAGTGTCATATCGCCGTCCAGTGCAGAGGTAACGGACGCATTCTGATAGACCTCGTCCAGCAGGTCAATGTATTTTTTGAATAAAGTAATGCTGTTCGCCATGTTTCGTTCTCCTTTCGATTTTCCTTAGTCCTTCTTCGGGGATAAGCCCATTGCCGCTCTGACTGCCGCATCGTCCACCTCGCCGCCTGCAAAGCCTGTCCCTCTGGAGAAGGCAGGCACTCTTGCAGGGTCTTTTGCGAAATATTCCTTGTCCTGCGTCAGTGCCGCCAGAATATCCTTGTCCCCCTTGCCCTTGTTTGCCTCATCCTGCAAAGCGGTTTTAAATTCGGCGTAGACTGCCTTTTCCGTCAGTGCATCCCGCCATTTCTGCTCCCCGACTACCGTCTTGAAGCGGTTGGAATACTCGGCTTCTTCTGCTTCTGCCTTGGCTTTCTTCTCCGCCTCGGCTTTCTCGTCCGCAATCCGCTGTTCCAGCTCCTCGAATTTCTTTTTGAAATCCTCGTTGCATTCCGCGGATTTTTTCAGGTCTGCAATGGTGGTTTCATATTCCCTGAGGGTGCCATTGGCTTTCTCCAAATCCGCCTTTACGGTTTCCAGTTCGCCCTTCGCCCTGCCGATGTCAGCTGTGTTGATGTCCAGTAAGCCCTTCAGCTGCTCCTCTGTGGCATCGGGAAAAATTTTCTTAATGTCCTCTCTTTTCATTCTTCGTTCTCCTTTCAGCTTTCAGTTTGTTCTCACGGTTCTTTCCGCACGCCTTGATAGTTTTTCGCCATTCCGGGCAAACAAAAAAGACCTGTTTTACGTCTGTGTCCAAAGACGAGATAGGATAGACCACCGTTCCTTTCTGATTTTTTGCATGAAAAAACCACCTTCCTTTCGGTTGGTGGTATTCATTCAAAATTCACTTTACTGCATATTTCTGTCAGAGATTTTTCTTTGAAAAACGGTGCGTGCATCAGTGCATCAATCGAATCAAAGCTCTGCTCCTTTTCTCCGTAGCATAAAGAAATATCAGAACGGGAGAACGGGCAAATCGAGCCATTCACGCCGAGATATTCAAAGGTAATATCCTGTGTCAGACTGTCAATCCAATCTCTTAAATCCTCACTTTTCATAAGATGTTCGCATTCTCCTTTCTCTCCTGCTCTGTCAGTTCTCTTGCCGGTCTGTCGACGATTTTCCCATCTTTCCGGATATTTCAGTATTTTGTAAATAATTTTGAAATTATCCATTGTTTTCCTCCTGTGCAGCACTCAGTACCACATGACCGTCTTTTCCTCCGGCACACTATCCTGCAACGCTAATTTTTCCAAACAGGCAACCGCATGACCGAGGTAAACAGGAAAATCCTTGTCATACTCAGAAAGTTTGCTGTCTACTATCTCTCCACTCTTAATATCAACAGAAACCGAGCCTAAAACACCGCTATTTTCGGGGTCATACTCTGCCGAAATGATACCGTTATTCATTTTTATATTTTTTAATTTTAGCATAGTATTCACCCGCTTCTTTTGCATAATTATATTTCTGAGATGCTATGATATGCGCTTCATCCTGTGGCATTCCTTCTTGCATCAGTTCTCTTTCCAGGATTTCATGGTTAAGCAAAGTCATATCATGCAATTCCGGTTTTCCGTCAATCAATCTTTGCCACGATTCCGCCATCATATAATCGGGAGCAAAATATTCCGGCTCTTTTCCGCCCAAATCATGCTTTTCCATAAAAATATAATACTTAATCGCGCGTATATCTTCTTCTGCAAAACCGGTTGCCTTCGCTATTCTCGAAACATCCGTTTTCATGCTGCGAACCAATCCGTAGTACCGTTCTGCGTGCGCTCTGGCTTCTTTGCTATGAGGATTCCTTGCCCCACTCACAGCACCTGATTTCATTATACCATTCTTTATTGATTTTTCAACGATTTGTCCCTCCAGTATGCCGCCTTTCCCCACAGCAGCCCTCATCCCATCCGCCTTCAGTCCCGTCTGTTCCAGAAAATCCTTCTGCCTTCTGTTCCATTCCGTTATCTTGGCGGATGCCTCACTGCTGTCCAGTCCTGCGGCCTGCATGGCGTTCCTTTCCCGTTTCCATCGGCGGATGCCGCGCTCAATCCTCCGCTGCTCCTGCAACGCTTCGTATTCGGTCATACGCACGCCGTTGTATTCGTAATCCTTCGCCTGATATTCCTTCAGCAGTGCCTTGTCATATGTGCGGCTCATGCCCTCAAACCAAGGTCGAAAGCTGTGTGAGCAGTTCCATCCGCCCAGACCTGCGCCCGTCCCATAGCCTGTGATTTTCACAAAATCGGGATACTTTCTGCTTTTTCCGCTCCTGCTGTAAATGCCGCCCTGCCACTGTGCATGGGAAGGTCTTGCGCCTGCGTGAGCGGAAACCTCCACAAGATCTGCACCCATTTCGTCCGCTCTGGCATCCTGCAAGCGAAGTGCCGTCTGGTTCACGCCTGTTACCACCGCCCGTCTGACCGCAACCTCTATGGTATCCGTCCGCCCTGTCGGGTATCGGATCGCCCCCACACCCTCGGCAGAAAGCTGCTTGATGGTGCTTCGGATGGCTGTGCCGCTGTCCATGCCGCCAAGCGTAATCTGCATATAGGCGCGGTCAAGTGCCTGTTCAAACTGGTGCGCGGCGGTGCGTGCCGTTGTCAACGTCAGATTGCGAAATGTACCCGCTGTTTTCTCGTATCCTGCCTGCAATATCTTCTGCAAGTCCTCAGATGCCGAAACAGGCGGCGGATTGAGCCCCTGCCTGCGATAAACCGCATCATCGGATTTGAGTGCCGCCCCTCCTGCCTCCTGCATCAGCTGCCGCAGCTCCCTGTCGGTTCTGCCTGTCAGCGTTTTCAGCCTTGCCAGAATCTCCTCTCGCACCATCCCTGCCTCCTCAAGCATTTTCGCCTGATGCTCCACCGCAGGAATCCAGTAATCGTATGTGCTGATGCGCCTTGCCATGTCCGCCAGTATGTCCGCCTCAGCCTGTGCGTACAGCTTTATCATGCCCTCCGGCACACGCTGTAAATATTCGGGTTTCAGCATCCCTCATCACTCCCCAAAATCAAGCGTATCCTGCGCAGGAATATAGTCCTTTGCCTCCTCCTCAGAAATGCCGAAATACCACGCCAGCAGCTTTTCGGGCTTGAGGATATTTGCATCCACCATAGCCTTCATCTGTGCGTATTCCGCGCCTGTGTCCGTCAGCACGCCGTCCCCCCAGTTGAATGTAACCTCGTATTTCCCATCGGGCGCAAGCTGATACAGGCTTGTGTAGTAGTCCAGCACCCAGACCAGATGCTCCAACGCCGTCTGTAAGGACTTCTGGATATTGCAGACCGCCGCATAGCTGCGCTGCTTGCTCATGCGGATTTCCTCCGCTGTCTTTTCCTGATTCTGTGGATCGGATAATGTGCCATAGGAAAGATTGCAGTTAAACTCAATCCGCCGTAGCAGCTGATTCAAGCCATTGAACAGAGAAGCATCCCGAATTGCAGGGCTGAATACCTCGTATAAATCCCCGGTTGTCCCCTTCTCCAGATTCAAGGAGCGGAACAATCTTTGCTTGCCGACAGGCAGCCTTTTCCCATCCGCCTGCAATGCTCCGACAGAGGCATCCACTGCCAGCTCCGCGCCTTCAAATTCCCATAGGATACGGCTGTATTGCCTATCCGCCTGCTCCATCAGCCCTGCCGCTCTCGCGCAGACCGATACGCCCAGAGGGGATTCCGCATCAATGTGGTTCGCAAAGGGCATCTTGAAATATACAAAAAGAGGACGCTCCAAGGTGTCCCCGTTCTGATAGCCCAAGACAAAGCTTTCTTCCAAATCCGCCCATTCATCCACGCTTGTCAGAGCCGCAGGCACACCCAATTCTCCTTCCTGATAGGAGATAAAGGCTTTATTCTGCACCGTATAGCCCGCATCCGTCAGCTGATGTCTTTCCAGTTTGGTATACCATGCACGCCCCTTTTTCACACGCTCTACAAACACCGCACCCGTCACTTCTCCACGGCTGTTGTAAGCAGTCGGAATAAATCTGTCCGCATGAACAAAATCAATCGCTATTTTTCCGCCATCCATGTAGGGCTTGAATACCAAGCCGCCCAATGCCACCGCAAATTCTGTCTGCTCTCTCAATTTAGAAAGCACAAAATCATAGCCTTCCTGCAAAAATGCCGCCCGTCTGCCACTGCCGCTGATTTCGCTGTGAAATTCCACAGTAACCAGTCTCGCAATCTCCGAGGCAACCGCAGCGGCTAACCCAAGCGTTTCTGTGTTCTTATCTAACCAGGGCGGCTCATTGCAGAACATCTTCTGCCAAAGCGTGATGGCATCCTGCATTCCGGTACTGATTGCCACCTCTGCACCGACTGCCCTTTTTATCGTTTCTCTCTGAAAAAACATCTGCAACACCCCCTTTACCCAAGTGATAAAATTTCGCATTATTGCCCCCTCCTTTTCCAGATGGGTTCTGTTCCATAGCGCACTGCATCGATATGGTGATTGTCTCTGTCGGGATAGCCGCTGATGACCTCCCCTGCCTTGTTCCTGTCATATTCGTAGGCGGTAAATTCCTTCGCCGTATCGGGACAGCGCACAGGGTCAATCACAATCCGCACCAAAGCCTGTAACCACTTCATAGAATAGTCCACGCTCCCCGGTCCCTTCACTGCGCCACGGCAGAACAGCCCATAGCTGCGATAGTCCGCAACACTTTTCGGCTCGGCACTGTCCGCCGTAATCAAATCCGTATCCTGCACACCATATTGCCGCAGGAGCCTTGCCGTTTCCGCATTGCCCGTTCTGTGCCTTGTCAGCTCCCCGAAAATGTAAAGCGTCCGTCTGGCAGAATCGTAGTGCATCCGATTGAACGCCCATGGATCTGGATAAAAGCCCCAGTCCACGCCGTTGTAAATGCGGTCGAAGGCTGCAATCTGTGCATCGGGGATTTCCTCCACCGTTACGTTGTCGAATACCGCGCCACCGTTGCCGACCACCTCGCCCAGATATTCATGCCGATATGCCTTTTCGTTCAGCTCCTTCAGATATTCTGCCTCCTGCAAAAACGCCTCCCCCAGCCACGCAGGCGGCACACGCCGATAATCAGAAGTATGCACCAAGCGGTTTGCCTTCGGCTGTAAGCACTCCCGATTTACCCAGTTGCTCCGGCTTTTCGGTGGGTTGTAGCTGTAAAATACAAAAAAGCTGCTGCCGCCACGCATCAGTGATTGATTGATGGTGCGGATTTCCTGCATCCCTGCAAACTCGTCCGCCTCCTCGTACCAGATGTATTTGCAATAGCCCTTTCGGAATTTCGTAGATTTGATTTTCTTCGGCTCATCCGCCCCACGAAACAAAATCCTCTGCCCTGTCGGGAGATAGGAAAGCTGCAAAGGGCTTAGCTTCGCCTGCCACAAATGCTCTACACCCAACGCCTCAATCGCCCAGAGCAGCTGCTCGTATACGCTGTCCTTCAGATTGACCGCCACCTTCCGCAGAACAAGCGCATTGGCGGCGGTGTCCTGCATCATCCCCAGAATGATTTCAACAGAGATAAAGGAGGATTTCGTAGAGCCACGCCCACCCTTCAGCCAGTAGTGCGTGTGCCGTCCTGCTTTGATGTCATGATGCACCCCGTAAAAAGAGGGCGCAATCAGCTTTGTTAAATCAGACATTCGCATCCTCCTTCGGGATATTGTCAATGATGGTAACAGGCAGAACCGCTACCGTACCAGCCGCAGAATATCGCTTCATTAGCTCCGCCCCTGCTTTCAGACGGTCGCTCAGTGCGGTATCCAAGCCGAACTGGTCTTTCACCTCGCCACGCATCACCGCAGTATAAAACTCCATCACCTCATCCGCATCGGCAACGCGCTTTTTATCCTGCGCCCCCAGCCGCTCGGCTATATATGCCGAAACCTTAGGGCTTTTTAGGGTTTTCGCTGCATCCTCTCCAAGGCTTTTCGATTGATATCCTGCCTTTCTTGCCGCTTCTGTCGCATTGCCGCATTCGATATAATAATCCGCAAACGCTTTCTGTTTTGGTGTCAGCTTCATGCGTCATCACCTCGGTATAAAAGGGCAAGCAGCTTTGCAATATCAACCATGCTGTAGGTTTCCAGTAAGGTCTCGTTTTTTGTTCTGCCATCTTCCAATTCTCTGCTTTCAATGACAATGTATTTCGTTATCATCTTCCCTGCTTTCGGGGAATACGCCTGTATCTGATTGATTTTTATTTTTCGCCCTTGCATCAGCAGGGCTTTCTGTAATTTGTAAACAGTCGTTCTTATATTCATTTTTCCGCCCCGCTTTCTTTGTAATGAAAAAGGACACCCGTTTCCAAGTGTCCCAAAAGGAGGTAATGCAAAATATCCGCCGTGTCTTGAAACCGCCTACTCGATTTCCATAGTATCACTATAGCATATTCAAAACGAACTTGCCGAACATTTCAGCATTTTTCTAAAAATCTTTCAAAATACATCCGACAGCTGTCACTGGTAGCTTTTCCACCGATTTTATCTGCCACCTCATACCATGACAGACGATCCAGTATTCTGTATTGGATAATCCGCCGCATCCTGCTGTCCGTAATTGAATTTATGTATGCCTCGACTGCGTTCGTCTGCTCCAGAAGCCGTTCCTCTCTTTCCGCCAGCTGCGCCGCATATAGTCTAAGATGTGTACTCTGCTTATCGTGCGCGGCATACGGAAACCCCTCAATGCGAATATGCCCGATTGTTCCGTCTGCCCTTGTGCCTGTCACAGAATCAATGACTGTTCCCTCCTGCCGAATTCTCGTCAGCCTGCTTTCTGTTTTCTCCATTCGCCTGCGAATGTCCTTGATTTCTTCCTGTAAATCCGCATACTGAATCAGTACATCCTTCGTCAAACTATCATCCCTCCAGCCGTTTCACCCATCTTGCTTTCTTCCTCCGGATAATGTCGTATATCTCGGCGTTATCCTCTGCATCCAACAGCAGCCCCAGTACGTTGTAGACATCCGCTGTCTCCTCCACCAGATTCTTCCTCGCCTCCTCCGCCGTCACTGGCGTGGGGTTGATACCCGTCAACGCTCGCCGCAGCTTCAATGCCGCCTGCGATAATTCCGCACATTCTTCTGCTAATTGCGCTAACAGCTCGTCCTGCGGAATGTGCTGTTTGATTTTCTCATCAAGTCATCCTTTGTCCTTCTTTCTTTCAGATAGCTATAAACACCATAGGGCAACCAGAGCACGATAATCCATAAAAACCAAATAATCGGTGTCCATACGCTTTTTATATACTCTTCACTGAGTGTATTCAAAAAAAGACCATATCCAATCATTATGTACACGATTATCAAAATTGCCAAAATAACCATTACCAGCACTTCTCTCCTCTCTTTCTTTCCAGTGCCGCTTCTGCTTCTTCTCTTGTGAAATACAGGTTCTCATAGTCATACGGTTCCCATTCATCAGCATACTTGACAGCCTTTACCGATACATCCTGCACCTTGTGCTCGCTGATATAAAAATAGTGGTTCGGTACGGTTTCTTCGAGGATTTCATACACCGTATCTCCGACCTTGCAGGGCAGCACCAACAGCCGCCCCTGCTCTTCCAAGTCCCTGTAGCGTTTTAGTTCCTCCAGCCAGTCAGCAAGCTGCTTATTTTTCTCTGCCTCATGTTCTGCGACCTTTTTCGCCTCTGCCTCAAAAGAATTCTGCGGTTCAGCATTTGTATTTGCCCTGTATTTCTCCGCGGATTCTCTCAGCCGGTTAATCTTTTCATCAATCGTCATCCTCAACACTCCAATCAATCGCCTGTCCGCAATTAGGACAGAACTTATAATCGTCATAATCTACCTCGTATCTGGTTCTGCAGCAGGGGCATAACCACTCGTCAAAAATGATCTCTCCATCCTCGTCATACCCATCGCCTTCAAGGTTCGGTTGAACCGGCACACGCCTCTCCAGTGCCTTGATTGCCATATCAACAACCGCATTATGTCTCTCACATTCCTCCGTTGGCGGGTTTAAAGGACTTCCGACTACCAAATAACGATTTTTCAAATATTCTATAACATCTTTCTCTGTCATGTTCTCACTCCTCACAACCGCATCTACTCCTCAAATCACCCCATGCAGTTCCTGCATGGTTTCAAACCGCCTTCCGCACATCTCCGGCAGATTTGCCCTTACCAGAGCTTCTGCGAACGGCGGCGGCACCGCATTTCCGCAGCGCGCGACCTGCTTTGTTTTGCCATAGGCTTTCCCAGTGTAATCATGGTCGATGATGTAATCGGGCGGAAACCCATTCGCCGCGTACAGTTCCCTTGGAGTCAGCATCCGCAGTCCGATGTCACTGATGAAGTACATCGTCCCATTGACATCCAGCAGCAGAATTTCATCCTCCGCGATTGTATATCCACAGTACGCATTCAGCAGTTCTCTGACCTCGTTCCAGTGATGCAGGTTCATTTCCGACCGGCTCATTTTGACTGTGACAATGCCGAAATGTCCTGCGGATGTTGTAACCGTATGCAAGGGCTCGTCCGGCTTCTGTCCGATGCCCGTTTTGTAAAACTTGGAAATAAAGGTCTCCACAACACACTCCCTGTCCTTCGTAGTCGAGGTATGTAAGGGACTATTCACATCCAGCGGTCTGCCATTCTGGAAGTATTCCGCCAGATATGCCACAGAAAGTCCGTATCTGTTCGCTGCATCCAGCGTCATGATCGGCTCATCCATCCCCTGCCCTCTTACCCTTTCCGATTGCTCTGTGTGATATTGAATCAGAGAAGGCATTGCAAGGTATTGTTTGCCGCTCCCGACAATGGTACTTAACGGCTCATTGATGTCATGCACCCTCGGTGCCTGTCCCTTTCGTTCCCCGTAACCAATAGGAACAATAAACGGCTCTTTATTCTGCAGCACAAATTTCTCAATACCTCTTGCAATGCGTTTCTGTGTATTTACCGCCAAAGGACGAATCGCCCGAATACTGTATTTTTCTTTGATTTCATCCGTTGTGTCAAAAATAGAAGGGCATGGAATCGTCCAGTCGATAATCTCCGCCGCTCCTCTCCATGGCTTGCATTTTCCGTTTTTTACTTCTTCGCTGTCCTTCGGCGCATGGGTGCGTTCTGGCCAGATAATCGGTTTGCCGTCACATCTGGCAATCAGGAAGAATCTCTTTCGGATGGTCGGCGCACCATAGTCCGCCGCTACAAGCTCCCGATGGTCTATCTCATAGCCAAATGCCTGCAACTGCTCCTTCCACTTGCGGAAGGTTTCGCCGCGCCTGCTTTTCACAGGCTTTCCTTTTCGCACAGGCCCCCATGTCTGAAATTCTTCCACGTTCTCCAGAATGATAACTCTCGGCTTAACCGTCCCCGCCCATTTCAGCACAATCCATGCCAGACCGCGAATATTTCTGTCTACGGGCTTACTGCCCTTTGCCTTGGAAAAATGCTTGCAGTCCGGCGAGAACCACGCCAGCCCGACAGGTCTGCCCCTCGTGACTTCCCAGGGGTCTACATCCCATACGCTTTCGCAGTAATGCCTCGTTTGCGGATGATTCGTCCGGTGCATCAGAATCGCATCCGGGTCGTGGTTGATGGCTGCATCCACCGCTCTGCCTGTGGCAAGCTCTATCCCGGTTGACGCGCCGCCTCCGCCTGCGAAATTGTCTATTATCATTTCCTCAAAAAAATCTATCTGCCTCATTTCCTCACTCCTCAGAACGGCAAATCATCATCTTCCACGCTTTCATCAATCGGATAGAATCCCTCCTGCTCCGCCAGCCCCATTTGTTTCCCGGTCTGCGCCGCTGCGGGACGGTTCTGTTCCGCCGCCGGCTTGCTTCCGCCGTTCTTTTCACTGTCATGCTTTCCTTCAGCGAAATACTGTTCCTCCACAATCACATCCGTGCTCCAGCGTTTTTTGCCTTCGTTGTCATCCCAGCTACGCACCTGCAACCGCCCGACAACAGAAACCATCTGCCCCTTTTTGAAATATTTCTCCGCAAACTCTCCCGTTTTGCCAAATGCCACGCAGTTGATGAAGTCCGCCTCAGGTTCTCCCTGCCGTTTGAAACGTCTATTCACCGCCAGCGTATATCTCGCTATGGCTAAGGGCTCCGTCCCCTGCGAATACCGCACCTCCGGCTCTCTTGCCAGCCGTCCCATCAGAATCACTTTATTCATACCTCAAGCTCCTCTCTCGTTCTGTAGTTCCGCCCTTCGCCCCATCCGATTTTCAGCTTATATTTGCCGCACCGCTGATAAATTCTGCTGCCCATGGCTTCGTCAAGCTCCATGATTTCATTCAGCCCTCTTTCCCCCGAAAAAATCGTCCGCAGGGTGCGATTATTATACCGTGCGTTGATGATTTCAAACGCAAGATTGATGTCCCCATCGGTCGGCAGTGCGCCGTTTCTGGTTTTCAGAAAATCGTCGATATACAGCACCTCCGCCGTTTTCCATTTGTTGATTTCGCGTGCATAATTTTCATCATCCGTCTTGAGGGCTTTTAGCTTCGTGGCTTCCTCCGTCCAAATCATGTAGCGCACGCCCTTGCCCTGCAGCATGAGTCGATTCGCAATGGCGGTGCAGATATGCGTTTTCCCTGCCCCGACCTGTCCGCCGATATAAAACCAACCCTCCCTTTCCTCGCAGAAGCACTCCGCCGCCGCAAGGATGGATTTCTGCCAGCTTGTTTTCGCCTCGTAGGTCTCGAAGCGATACCGCTCCGCCATGTCCTGCAAGCCGCTTCGTTTCAGCCGCCACTTGCCCCTGCGCTTCTCCATGCACTCGCACTCCATGGTGTATTCATACCCATCCTTCATCAAAAACACAAACCCCTTGTTGCGGCAAATCGGGCAGTCATACCCCGTCAGGTCGCCCCTTCTGCTGTTGTATAACGCCATCCGCTCCTCACAGGACAGTGCCGTCGTATTTTTCGCTGCCTGCATCAGTGCTTTCAGATCCAGCACGACCGCTCACTCCCTTCTGGTTTGAAGCACCTTGTCGGCAATATCCACTCACATTCTCCGAACGCTCTGCTTCTTGTCTTTCCCAATTTCGTACTGCGGCTTTCCAGTCCTTCATGCTGTTTTTTCCGACCTTCCAGCCGTTAGCGGTATAGTAATCCATGAACCGTTCCGCATTTACGCTGCTTTGCCTGCTCTTGCAGTATTCCTGCACTTCTTCAAGGGAAGGGGGTTTGAATGTGCGTGGTCTGGCAGGCTTGTCCTGCTTATCCGATACATTCACATTCACATTTTCATTACCATTATCATTTACATTTACATTAGCATTAGCATTAGCATTTACATTAGGTTTTGCATCCCGTAACCTATGGTTTCCACTTTCAAAACCACTGGTTTCTTTTTTTGGTTCTTGGTTTTTACTTTCAAAACCACTGGTTTTCGGTCTGCCGCCTTTCGCACCATTCGACCTTCTCTGGTTATTGGCATCTATCTGCGGCTTTGCCATTTTCAGAACCACCTCTGCCAGTGTGCCGCCCTCCAGCTCCCTGTCGTTTAAGGCGTATTCGCACAGAAAACGCATACATTCCGCGAATTCCGCGTCCCCTAATCCCCTGATGGAATCGTAAAAGCTACGGTAAAATACAAAGCTATCTCTCTCCATCTTCGTCACCTGCCTTATCTGCAAACGGCACAGGCGGCTCATAGTCCCGGTACAGCCGCATGAAATCCGCCAACGGCATCGTCACCAGCCAACCGAAGTTGTTCTTCCGGTGAAAGACCGCCGGCAATTCTCCTGCCCTGCTGTCTCTGACGGACTGTGCCACCGCATCCTCAAGATTCAGCCGTTCTACCCGTTTACATTCAATATGTATCCCCTCTAATCCAACTACATCCGCATCGCCGTTTGCACCGCAGTATTGCTGCCCCCGGCGGCAGTCATAGCCGTATTCCCGCAGGATACGGGCAAGCTCACGCTCACCCCTCGCTCCCTTCTGTCTGCTGTTTGTCAATTTCATTCCCCCTTATTTTTGCTTTGCGGAGCTTTTTCCCCACTCCTTTAACAGCATATCTAATTCCGATGGTGGGATAGTCTCAATCTGCAATGCCGCGCAATCCTGTATCACGCTGTCAATCAGGCGGCTCATTTCCTTTGTATCATAGGTGCTGCTGCCATAATAGGCGAACACCTTCTTGCATCCGTCCAGTGTGCTGTCCACTACCTCTGTCAGCCAGCCTGTGCCGTTTTTCTGCCATGTTTCGCAGAACCGCTCCACTGCATCGGCGCGCAATGCCAGCGGCTCATATTTCCCCACAAGGCGGATATGCTTGCGGTAGACCTCCTCCTTGCTGATGCTGAGCTTGCTGTCCTGCAGCCGTTCCGCAATCTTCGTGCAAAGCACCCAGAGGTAATCGTTGGCATCCAGAGAACGCTTTTTCCGCTTCTTCTTTGCCGTAATTTCCAGTGTCGGCAAGCCTGCCTGCGTGATTTCATCAATGCTCGCCAGCAGGCGGCTCTTTTCGTGGTGCGGCACCAGAAAGGAAAGCTCCATGCTCCCATCCATCAGAAACTTGATGCCGTTGTATGTACCGTAGGTTTCCATCATTCGCCCTCACCCTTGTTCCTTCTCGCCGCGTAGTCTGCTGTAGCACAATCGGGGCAAAGACCACCGAATTTATCAAAATATTCCTGCGCCGTAAAGGTTCTCTTGGAGGTCTTGATTTCATCCTTCAGCTTCTGTTTGCATCTGGTGCAGTATACAGGCTCATTCTTTTCATCCTGACTGTATTTCGTTCTGCCTGCCGCCCAGTAAACATCCGCACCGATACCTAATGCTTTCGCCGCCACGCTGATGGCATCCGTATACGCCATCTTGTAGCACTCGTCCGAGGTCTCCGGCGAACCCTTGAATACGTTCACCAGCATAGAGCCGCCGATGCCCTCAATGGGTCTGCTCCATTCCCCGTCCACCTTCACATACAGGTGAATCTCGCAGAAAGCAGCTACCCTGCCATCCTTGCCTTCCTCTGCCCAGATGCGCTTGATTTCCGTGTACCAGCCGACACCGCATACACCAAACAGCTCCGTCAGTTTCTGGATACGCCACATCGGGTTGATATCCGTAAAGCCGTTCAGCTTGCCGCCCTTGATGGTTCGTTTCGCCGCATCCGGCACCTCTCTGCCTGCGTTGTAATATCTCATGTTATCCATCATATCCATAAACCTCTTCCCTTCTGATGCAATCGTCACAGCCGATGATTTCTCCATGCTTTTTGTAGAAATAGTCGCATTTCACACTGCCGCATACAGGACACATCGGTTCTTCGGGTTCGTATTCCTCCTCTTTTCTGGGGTCTTCCGTGTATGTAAATGCCATCACAACACCTTCCTGCAAATCTCCGCAGGGAAGCTCTCCCCGTTTAAGTACCAGCAGTTCCACCAAGGGTCATACTGCCATTCTCCGCTTTTCAGCAAAGGCTCCCCGTCCACACGGTTGATCTGCATCGTGCCTGTCCAGTTTTCCATTGCATTTCCCTCCTGTTTCTGTTATTCTGTAAGTGAATATTTATCCATTCCCCCGAGGCGTGCCATCGCCAAAGGGGATATTTTATTTTTCTTTGAAACACTTTTCGTATGTCATGCCCGTCTCCTTCAGAATCTGGTCAATGACATATTTCGTTGTTCCGCCCTCTCCATTCATCAATCTGATTACGGTTTTATGTGCTACCCCGATTCTTCTGGCAAAGTCACTAATGGATTTACAGTGCCTCCATATCCATGTTTCCAGATTCGGATAAATACTCCATCCTGTGTCCTTCATTCCTGTACCCTCTTTCTGCGAAATTCATCCTTGAAGAAGAAATACTCCGTCAGAATATTCACCCCCAGGCACACGCCCAGAGCCGCCATAATGTACATATCTCCGAAGTAATACAGAATTGCCCCGATGACCGTCAGATCCGCTACGATTGCCGCTACGGCATAGCACACAAACCGTAACGCCCATCGAATTGGTTTCCGCAAACGTCTGCGCTTTTTCATACTCTCACCCTTTCATAGCTTGTCCTTCTCATGGGGCAAAGCCCCTCTTATGTATTTGCCGCTTCCTTTGCCGCTGCTTCCTCTCTTTTCTTTATGGCAATCATCTTGGCTTGATAAATCGCCTCTCTCACCTGCTCGCTGATGCGCGCCTCCTCCTCCGGTGTATGCTCACAATAAGTAATGGTTACGTTGTACTTTTTTGGTGCTCTCCTCGGCATAAAACCACCTCCTGTTACACTGTATGTATTGCCGATTTTGTCCTATTCCTTGTTATCCTTCTTCTTGGCTCTGTGCGCCGCTTCCAAAGCCGCTGATGCCACATACAGAGCAATCACCATTGCCACCAGCCCTACCACGCCTGCAAAGGTCAGCAGGGCGAGAGCGACGAGTAAATCTGCCATAGCATCCCCTCCCTTCTTTCTTCACCTTTCCTTGACATTTTTCTCCATCTTCCTTATGCTGAATAGAAAAGGAGTTGATATAATGTCTATTTTTGAAAAAGTCTCCCTCGGAATATCTATCATTGCTCTCATTATTTCTTTAGCTGTTTATTTCAAAAACAAGCTTTATTCTTCTGCATCTCTGGAAGCTACTATTTTTGCTCAAATTTCTTTAGCAAAATCCAACCTTTCATCCGCTACAGAAAATAGGATTGTTTTTAACAAAGATATTTCTGACCTTGCTCTCCACGAGAAATCTGCCGCTATATCCGCTAAAGAAGATTTGGTAAAAGCTTATGAATTTGCCTGTCAGCACTACCGCTCTGGCGCAGTCAACCGAGAAAATTTCAACAATCTATATAAGGCTGAAATCGAATCCTTATTCACAGATCCCGCATTCTCAGAAATCATCAATGGCAAATATCCCGCATTAAAGATGTTTCAGGACAGTAACCAAAATCATGTTTAATAACTCACCTCTACCCTCGCTCTGGTAGTATCAATTATCGCTTTAATAAAGCAATATGGGAAAGAATAATCTGATACCTCCAACCATTTCTATTTTCTTCCCATTGTTGTTTGATTTCTGCCACCCACTGTTGGTGGCTTTTTTATGGTCCATCTTCTGCACCTCCCTTAGCTTGCATCTTTATCTTTTTACCGTTTTTCACTTACATTGTTGAATTTAATTCAACTCTACATCAAAAAAAATTTTATCTCTTTCTTTACTGCTTAACTGCAAAACCTTTGAGCAAACAGCGATTTCAGAGGCTTTAAACTCTGTTCCATTGTTTATTTTATTATAGAGTGCCTCTCTGGTGATTCCGATTTTTGAAGCAATGAAGGTATATGTAACGCCAATTTCTTCAACCTTATTTCGGAACAATTCAGTATTTGTCATTCTCTCACCCCTCTCGTTGTTGAATTAAATTCACATTCTTAGCATATCATTCAGTTGAATTTGTGTCAACCTTTTTTCAAAAAAATATTGAATTATTTTCACATCTATGCTATATTACAGAAAAAGGAGTGTGAAAATATGTTGACACTTTATGAAAATATAAAAACCAGAAGAGAAGAGTTAGGAATGACAAAGGTTCGGCTTGCAGAGCTGGTCGGTTATGACCGTTCTATGATAACAAAAATCGAACAGGGAAAAGTAGATTTAACACAATCAAAAATCTCGGCGATTGCAAAGGCTCTTCAAACAACCACAATGAAACTCATGGGAGATGAAGAAGGCGACGATACTCCATCCAATATCCTCCCCCTACCCAAAACCAGAAAAATCCCTCTGCTCGGCACGATTGCCTGCGGAGAACCGATTCTGGCTACGGAAAATGTTGCTGAATATGTTGATATGGATACCGACATTCACGCCGATTTTGCCTTGCGTTGCAATGGGGACAGCATGATAAACGCCCGTATTTTTGATGGGGATATTGTTTATATTAGAAAGCAAAATTCTGTGGAAAATGGAGAAATTGCTGCCGTTCTGATTGATGGTGTAGAGAGTGAATCGGAGGCAACGCTGAAACGCTTTTTTCGTGAGAATGATAAAATTCGCCTTTCCGCTGAAAATCCGATGTATGCAGACAAGCAATACTATGGTGAGGAAATGAATCAAGTTCGTGTCATTGGGAAAGCTGTCGCATTTTTAAGTACAGTGCGATAAATAAAAAACTCCCCCTGTGATACTGCCATATCACAAGGGGAAAAGAAAGTCACTGTTCAGTAGCTTTCTATACAAAAAATATCACAATATGAAAACATTGTCAAATTAAGGAGGGGTAACTATGCCAACAGAATTCAATGACCAAATCAAACAATTTGCCGCAAGAGTGGAACAAATTCATTCAAGTATCCAAACCGAAGAGGCTACTAAAATGTCTATGATTATCCCATTCTTTCAGCTCCTTGGGTATGACGTTTTCAATCCCAGTGAATTCTGTCCTGAATTTACTGCTGATGTCGGCATCAAAAAAGGAGAAAAGGTTGATTATGCCATTTTAGAAAATGACGAGCCGATTATCCTTGTGGAATGTAAATGGTGCGGAGAAACACTAGACAAACACGGTTCTCAGCTATTCCGCTATTTCGGTGCCTCATCTGCCAAGTTTGGTATCCTTACAAATGGGATTGTTTATAGATTCTATACCGATTTGGAAGAATCCAATAAAATGGATTTATCCCCATTTCTGGAGATCAACCTTTTCGATATTAAGGACTATCAGCTTGCCGAACTGAAAAAGTTCATCAAAGCCAATTTTGACAGCGATAATATTTTTAGCACTGCATCCGAATTAAAATATACCAGCTTAATGAAGGGTGTCTTGGCAAATGAATTGGATAATCCCTCCGATGATTTCATTCGGTTTATCCTCACAAATACATACGAGGGTGCAAAAACACAGAAGGTAATTGATAAATTTCGCCCCATCGTTAAAAAA
>ERZ773243.1276-NODE-1276-length-28836-cov-3.392307_pt1 | contig 28836 bp, 27 predicted proteins | sample MGYA00580520_ERZ773243 | MGnify/ENA primary metagenome ERZ773243 (study PRJEB29015, sample SAMEA2737747) | human gut metagenome | biome: human gut; feature: human-associated habitat; material: faeces | place: China | collected 2012 ... | reverse complement strand
GCCGCATCTGCCACCGTGACCGGATCCCAGTTATTTTCCACGAAAACCCGCTTCTGTGCCTCACCATCATACGCCTGCAGACGCACATCGGTGTATTTCTGAATCAGAGCCAGTGAAAGATAAACTGCATCGCCATCCCGGTAAAGGATCTTTTTTCCGTCCTCATCCACTGTCGTCTCGTCGCTTTTCACGATCTCCTCCGGCAGGGCGTACACCAGTATTTCCTCATTGGCATCCCAGTAAAAACGTTCATTTAAGTTCGCATCTACCCACGTAGCCGGCAGATACGTCTGCCCGTCCACGTAGACCCCGCTCTCCTCCTGACGTTCATAGTTCAGATACAGCGCCACCCGGTCGCTGCCGCCCGCCGCGTACAGAGCATCCAGATCCGCCCTCTCCCGGCTTGGCATATATTTGACCGCTGCAATCACGCCAACGGCTGCCACGATTAAAAACAGCACAAACCCGAAAATCCGTCCCAGACAGCCCGAACGTGCTTTCCTTGATCTTCCTCTTTCCATGTTTTCCTCCGGTGTATGTTAAGGTAATACCATAAGCACTAAGCTCGAAAATACCTCGCTAAGTGCCCTTATTATATCACACCAGCTCCATGGAATGTTGACTTTTTTCTTAACTCCTCTTTCATTTTCCCTGTAATAGGTTACTGTTTACGCATACGTGCCCAGTAACTGTAATAGCACCATCTAAACAGTTCTCACCATTTTCTCCGAAAGAAAAATCCGGCGGACTGTCCAGATACGGACAAAACGGCACCTCTCTTATCACCGGTTGTAAACCCGGTCAAAATGTATCTCTGTCAGCACTCCTGTCTCCGCTCCGACGTAATCAGCCATATAAAACGAGCCGTCCTCCCGGAACTCACACAGCTTCCTGTATTCTTCTGGCCTGCACTCCCTCCCATCAATTAAAATCTGGATTCCTTTGCTTTTATATCGCTGTAATCCCTCGACAAATATTCTCTGCTGTTCCCTACGCCTCCTCTCTGCCTCTTCTTTTTTACTTTTTCTCACTACCATTCCACACCTTCTCCATTCCGCGAAAACAGCCCCTTCTAACTTTTGACCTTTCGGAGATAATCGGTAATTTATAACCCCAGGTCTGCCTCGCTTATCGTAGGAATTTTCCAAAAAAAGTCATGGACTCTCCCGTAACCATCAATGCGTTCTTCTGCAGTGGGATTCGCCGGATCCGGATATCCAGATATTGCTCTGCCATTTTTACAGCTTCCTCTTCTCCAAATGAGACGAAATACTCACACCATTTTTTCCATTTTTGCTTTTCTGCTGCCAATGCCGCAAAATCTGCCAGCTGCCATCCGCTGACCGAACCGACCAGAAAACAGCGGCTGCATCGAAAAAAGGCATCCTGATTCTTCTGTGTCAAGGCTCCGAAGTCGATCACCATCGCCTCCATCCCCCTTTCCGAACAATCGTACCATTCTGCACGTTCAGCCTTTTGATAGAAAAAAATTCCCCTAATTTCAAACGGCTGTCCTGCCCCGTCTATAACCGGTTTTTCCCTTCTTTTTCCCGTCCGGAATATCTTTTCAAGCTGTGCAAATGAGCCGCTCTCATTTTGTTCCAGAACCGCCGTTCGCCGGCACAGAACCCCGGACAGATATGCTGCCGTCATAAGCGAAAAGTGTGTCACCCCAACCGATGGTCCGCTCCCGGCTATCCCGATACATTCCAGGCGTTCTGTCCCGGCCTGCTTTGTGTCTGGCACTGGTTTTTGCCTGAATTTTCGCCCCACTTTTGAGCTTTCGCCCCGTTTTCCGATTTTAATCTGTATTTCCTCCTATTTCCACTGCCACGGGAATCCACCCATAAAGCGCTCCCACCTTCGCCGGATGTTCCGCCAGAGTCCCCCTTCTTTTGCTGCCTGTCTGGTCCCCCGTCCTTTTTTGAGAGCTTCCTCCCGGAAAATCCTTTCAAAAAATTCTGTCTCCTCCGCTGCCTCATTTTCCTGCCCCCGCCTTCCGCCTGCATCGAACGGCGGGGTTAAAAACGGAAGCCGCAGATACCTAAGATGCCGGACCTCCTCCGGAAGATAATCCCGCCCGCATTTTCTGTGATTTAATAAAATCTGGAGTCCCTCTTCTGCTCCCAGAAACCGGATCGCCCGCAGAGAATCTTCTTTCTCCCACGGCTGCAATCCACAGACGAAAAGAATCAAATCATACTCCCCATCCAGAACCGTCTGGAGCCTGGTTCCGCAGTCATCTAAAATCACTTCAAACACCGGCTGTTCCAGCTGCACCACATCGCTGTATCTGGGTTTCAACGCCAGACCGTCCATGTAATAAATTCCATGTTCATCCGGCACCATCCCATACCAGGATGCCAGCCTGCGGACTGCCCCCGTGTCATTCTGCTCCCTGTAAAGGCAGGAAACTCCTTTCTGCCGCAGATATCGGACCGCGCCAAGTGCGGTATGTGTAACCCCGATTCCGCTCCGGCTGCCTGCTACGGCAATCCTGAGAAGTGGTATATGACGTTCTGCAAATATGCGCGCCTCCAGTTTTTCCAATGCCTCTAACACTTCACGGACACTCTGGCAGCGCTCTTTTTTCTCTATTCTGAGACATCGCCCCATAAGAATGTACAGATCTCCCCGACAGCTTCCCTGTCCTGCTTTTATCTCCCCCTCTGGGGCATGCCCTGTCCCCATATAGTACAGGAGGGCGCCAATGGCATAGATGTCGGTCCTCTCATCCAGAGTCCCTCCCTCGTACTGTTCGGGGGCTGCAAAGCCTTTTGTTCCATAGCAGACAGATCGTTCCTGGCTCAAAGACGCCAATGCCGCCTGATCAAAATCAATCAATTTTAATTGTTCCCGGCAGATTAGAAGATTCCCGGGGTGGAGATCTAAATATAAGATTGGATTTGGTTTGAATGAATGCAGATAATTCATGATCCGGCAAAGCTCAATTCCCAGACGGATAAGCTCTCCCGTTTGCAGACTGCCCGTTCTCTCAATTCGGGCATACAACGACTCACCGCACAGATATTCCTCGATGAGATAATAATAATTTTCGTCAATTTCCAGATCGTAGATGATCGGGATTCCCGGATGGCGCAGCCGCTTCAAAAGCGCTGCTTCCTGAATGAAACCGCTCTCTGTCCGCCTGACACGCTTAATCGCTCTCTCTTCATCAAGCCCCAGATGCCTGGCTAAAAAAACAGTTCCGCTCCGACCGCGTCCGATCACACGTTCCAGCTGGTATTTTCCAAATAGAACGGCTGCTTCCGTACCGCGCCTCCTTTCGGTCTATACCACCTCTCAAGATTCATTGTATACGATCCCCTCGGTTCCCGCAACCGTTTTTAGAAAGATTTTATGCTTTTTTTTCATATTCAAATTGCCAAGTGATTATATTATATAGTATGATGAATACCAAGGTTCCAAAGTCCAAAACATGAGTAAACAGCCTTTTTCCGCAGAAAAATGAGCGGCTTACGAATGTCTTGCAAAATTGCGGAAGTGCGAAGCACGAAGCATTCGGTATCTTAACCACCCAAAAGACAAGGAAGTGAAAATCCATGAAAATAGAACGCATCAACGAAAACCAGATCCGCTGCACCCTGACAAGCAGCGATCTGAGCGCCCGCAACTTAAATCTGGGCGAACTCGCCTATGGCACGGAAAAGGCGAAAAAACTGTTCCATGAAATGATCCAGAAGGCATCGAATGAAGTCGGCTTCGAGGCGGACGATATTCCTCTGATGGTGGAAGCAATTCCGCTCTCCAGTGAGAGCATCATGCTGATCATTACCAAGATCGAGGCCCCGGAAGAGCTGGACCCCCGCTTTTCACGTTTTTCCCCGGGAAACGAGGGCGAGCCTCTGACAGCGCTTGCCAACGAGCTTTTAGAGGGCGCGGACGGGCTTTTAAGCCTATTTACTGACAATGGCAAAAATACCGCCGCAAGCCCGCTGACCGGTTCGGACGCGCCTTCCACTGAAAATGCAGAGCCAGGTTCCAAACTGCCGGCAGCGCGTATTTTTACTTTCGGCTCCCTCGACGAGGTCTGCCGGGCAGCGCGCATCGCAGCTCCAGTCTGCGAAACACCGAACACGCTTTATAAACACCCGTCCGATGGTCGTTACTACCTTGTTGTCCGCCAGACAGCCGACAGCACCGACGCATTCAACCGCCTGTGCAATCTCCTGTCCGAGTACAGCGAACCATTAAAGACTGCCGCTGCCCCGAATGCATTTGAGGCATACTATGAGGAGCATTATGAGACGATCGTCCGGGAGCACGCGCTCTCAACGCTCTCGACCCTGTAGGAATACTGACTTCCAGAAAAATCGGTTTTTTCCATTGCTTTTATTTTAGAACATGAAAACCATCAATTTCTCCTTGAATATTTCGCATTTTTAGTATAGAATATAGCCAAACGCATAAATATAAAAGGAGGATTTTATCATGGCATTTGTAATTACTGATTCTTGTGTAAGTTGTGGTTCCTGTGCTGGCGAATGTCCAGTTGGAGCAATCTCTCAGGGAGATGGCAAATACGATATCGACGCTAACAGCTGCATCGACTGCGGTACATGTGCAGGCGTATGTCCGACCGGCGCTATCGAGCAGGGCTAATTAAGCACAAACAAAAACGAAATATCTACATAAAAAAGCCTGTCGTTTCCGACAGGTTTTTTTATGCCCTTTTGCAGAACTTATCACATCTTATTCCCATTCCGTCCAAATTTCTTTTTCTTTACACGGGACCGGAAAAATGGAAACCGCCCTGGCGCAGCCGCTGCTGCTTCCGCTCGCCCCTGGTTTTCCCGCTGATACGCGCGGATGACCTCGTCGAGGCGCTTGAAGCGCTCTTCCTCCCGCTCATCAGAGACCCGCATCAGGTATTCCAGCTCCTTCATCAATTTATCATGCACCAGATAGCTAACATCCTGGCTCAGTTTTTCACTGTTTTCCTCGATCGCGCGCCCGATGACCTGGTTCATGATCTCCTGAAACTGGCGCATTTTCTCCCCCGCCAGAGGCTGGGAAACCTCTGCCTGCGGCAGTTCTGTTTCCTTGTTTTCTACCTCTGTATTTTTTTTCATTTCCATATTTTCCTGCCTGCTCATGTTACGCTCTCCTGTTCCCGTTTCCCGGAAAACCGCCTGTGCCTGCGCTTCCAAAAGCGCTTCCGGTTCTGTTTTCTGATTTTCTTCCACTTTTCCGAGGATTCCCCGTATGGCTTTCAACTGGTACCCCTGTTCCTTCAACTGCTTGATCTGACGGAACAGCTGGATATGAAACTCCGTATAGTACCGATGCCCCAGTTCATTTCTCGGAATCGGAAGCCCCAGCTCGTCCTCCCAGTACCGGAGCACGTGAGCCTCCACCTGCACCTGTCTGGAAGCATCCGAAATCAGGTAATGCTTGTTCTTATTCATTCTGCTTGTCCTCCCCGGTACCTTACTACTACTATATGCGGGGTTCAAACTAAATATGAATAGCATTTACATAAAAAACAAGTTCCGGAACTCCTTCACCATCGATCGGAACGATTACCATATCGTAGCTAAATGCCAGCTCGCTGACGGTAGAAGGCGAATGAATGACATAAATAAAAAGAGGGGATTAAATTTCCCCTCTCCATTCTACAGCTTCTTCTCAAAGCACCAGTAATCATGCCCCTGCAGCACATACTCACCGACCTTCTCAAAGGCCAGCTTCGCGTATGACCGCAGCGCTTTCACATTATCCTTCGCCACCAGCATATGGGCACTCTTGCAGCCGCGTCTTCTAAGTTCCTCCATCGCGCCTGCCAGAAGCTCGCGTGCGATGCCTCGGTTCTGGTACTTCTCCGCCACACCCAGTCTGGAAATTTCTGCCGACGGCTGCAGCTCTTCCGACCAGCACGGAATCGATTCCACCTCCGGATCATCATCGATCGAAACCATCCCCGCGATCTCTCCTGACGCATCATCCCGGATGCAGAACAGCGAATTTCTTGAAACATCCGACTGCAGCTCCGGCTCCCCCGGATAGGCATCCGTCCACGCGCAGAACTCCGTTCCCGCTAGCGCGCGATAAAAATGGCGAACTGTATCTAAATCCGCCACATCTGATTTCTGTATTAATTCAAGCATCTTCCATTCCTTTTCTCCAGTCCCGTCCCCCAGCGACCCTATTTCGCCAAATTCGCAAACTTCGTCAGCTCCGGTCTCCACATCAGCTGCACCGTTCCAATCGGACCATTACGCTGTTTGGCAATGATTACCTCCGCGATATTCGGCGTATCCGTATCCTTGTTGTAATAATCATCACGGTACAAAAACATAACCACATCGGCATCCTGCTCAATCGCACCAGACTCACGCAGATCCGAAAGCATCGGGCGATGGTCCGGACGTGTCTCGCAGGCACGGGAAAGCTGCGACAGGGAGATAACCGGCGCATTCAGCTCTCGCGCCAGCGCCTTTAGTGAACGGGAAATCTCCGAGATCTCCTGCTGGCGGTTCTCTCCGCTCTTTCCGCTGCCGCTCATCAGCTGTAAATAGTCGATAATGACAAGGCTTAAACCGTACTCCAGCTTCACCTTGCGGCATTTCGAGCGCAGCTCCGAGATCGAGATACCCGGCGTATCATCGATGATCAGCTTGGAACTTCCGATCGTGCCGATGCCTTCCACAACGGCATCCCAGTCGGAATCCGTCAGCGTACCGGTACGCAGCTTCTGGGAATCGACATTCGACTCCATCGAAAGCATACGGTTGACCAGCTGTTCCTTCGACATTTCCAGGCTGAATACCATGCACGGAAGCCCTTTTTTGACCGCCACATGCTCGACAACATTCAGAACAAACGCCGTCTTACCCATCGAAGGACGCGCCGCAATCAAAATAAAATCGGACGGCTGGAATCCCGACGTCCGGTAATCCAGATCGATAAATCCGGTCGGAATACCCGTGACGGTGCTGTTGCTCTTCGACGCCGCCTCAATCTTTTCCAGAACATTCAACGCCACCTGCCGGATCGGCACAAACTCTCCGCCTCCGCGGCTCTGGAGCAGGTCAAACACCGATTTCTCCGTGTGCGCCAGAATATCCTCCAGCTTGTCCCTTCCGCCGTAACAGAGGTTTTCAATCTCCTCATTCACTTTTATCAAACGGCGCAGGACTGCCTTTTCCCGCACGATATTGGCATACGATTTGACATTGACCGAGGTCGGCACAGATGTCATGATATCCCGGACAAAGTCCAGGCTGCTGACCTCCGGCGGAACATCTTTTTCGCGCAGCCGATTTTGAAGCGTCACCAGATCGACCGGCTTTCCTTCATTGAAAAGCTCGACCATCGACTCAAACATGACGCCGTACTGGTGCTGGTAAAAATCGGCGCCTGTGATAATCTCAGACGCCGCGATAATTGCTTCCCGATCCATAAGCATGGATCCGATGACTGACTGTTCCGCCTCTACACTGTGCGGGAGAACCCGCTTTATCAGGGCTTCATCCATGATTCAGTCCTCCATATTAAGCTTCTACAACCTTTACTGCCAGTTTTCCGGTTACTTCTTTGTGAAGCTTGATCGGAACTTCGTGTGTGCCAAAGGTCTTAATCGGCTCCGGCAGAACCAGTTTCTTCTTGTCAATATCCAGATTTAACTGATCTTTGATCGCCTTTGCAATCTCCTTGGAAGAAACAGAGCCAAATGCTTTTCCGCCCTCGCCTGCCTTGATGGACAGGGTGATGGACTTATCCTCCAGATGTTTTGCCAGATCCTTCGCTGCTGCCAGATGCTCTGCCGCGATCTTCGCCTCATTTGCCTTCTGCAGCTTCAGATCATTTAAGTTCTTCGGTGTTGCCTCGATTCCCAGTTTCTTTGTCAGAATAAAGTTGCGTCCATAGCCGTCGCTTACCTTTACAATCTGACCTTTTTTGCCAAGTGCCTTTACATCCTCTAATAATACAACTTCCATCGTTATATTTCTCCTTTCTCCATCATATCCGTAATGAGATCTTTTAATTTCTCTCTGGCTTCATCGATCGTCGCACCCTTAAGCTGTGCGCCCGCAATCGTGCGGTGTCCGCCGCCGCCTAAGCGCTCCATGATAATCTGCACGTTGATCTCATCGATCGAACGCGCGCTGAAATAGATCGTGTCGCCCATCTGCGTCAGGATAAATGACGCCTTGATGCCTACAATATCCAGCAGCTCATTTGCCGCCTGTGCGCCAACCACGGTAGGACTTTCAAGTCCTTCGGACGGACACACAGAAATCGCAAATGCGCCGTGATAAATCTCTGCTTTCTGGATCGCCTCAGCTCTCGCCCGGTAGTCCTCCAGCCGGTCGCGGAACAGCTTTCTCACACGCACGACATCCGCGCCGTTTCTACGCAGGAACGCCGCCGCCTCGAAGGTGCGGACACCTGCCTGGTTCATGAAATTGTTTGTGTCAATCACGATACCGGCGTACATCGCATCCGCCTCCGCCGGCTTGATCTTGATGCCGTCGTCGCCGATGTACTGCAATACCTCGGCTACCATCTCACACGCCGAAGATGCATACGGCTCGACATAAGATAACACTGCATTATCAATGATCTCGCTGCTCTGGCGGTGATGGTCAAGCACCACGATCGTTTTGATCTGCTTGAGCAATTCCGGTGCCTCCGTGATACTCGGGCGGTTGACATCAACCACAACTAACATCGTGTTGGAATCCGCCCACTCTGCCGCTTCCTCGCCGGTTAAGAACAGATCCTCCGGGTAATCAGAGCTGTTTTCAAACCGCGCCATCATCGGTTTCACGGAAGAATTGACCCCATTGATGACGATCCGCGCCTTTTTATTAAAAGAGGTCGCAATCCGCCAGATACCAATCGCCGCGCCAAAGGAATCCGTATCGCCGATCTTGTGTCCCATGATCAGCATCTTATCCTTCGTATCCATCAGCTCGCGCATCGCATGCGCTTTGACACGTGCCTTGACACGGGTCGTTTTTTCCAGCTGCTGCGATTTGCCGCCGTAGTAGCGGATCTTCGTGCCATCCTTGACAACCGCCTGATCGCCGCCGCGTCCCAGCGCCATATCAATCGCCGTTCTCGCATACTCATAGTTGCGGATGTAGCTGTCTCCATTCATACCCATACCGATACTCAGCGTGACAGCCATATCATTTCCGATATTAACCGTCTTGACATCCTCCAGGATCGAAAAGCGGCTCTCCTGAATCTCTTTCGTGTACTGCTGCTTGATCACAAACAGATACTTGTCATTTTCCAGCTTCTTGACGATACCTTCCATCGCCATAAAATACTTCGTAATTTTCCGGTCAATCAGGGCAACCAGCAGGGAACGGCGTACCTCCTCGACACTCTCCAGCGCCTCGTCGTAGTTGTCGAGATAGATAAGTCCCGCCACCAGACGCTGGTTGTTGATCTGCTGCTTGCAGCGCAGAATCTCCGTCTCATCGCAGAGATACAGCACTAAAAGCATCTCACCGCTGTCCTCGTCCACCGCGCCAAGCTTCATACCTTCCGTCTCGCTCAGCGCCACCTGCTGGATATCGATCCGGTAAAATCTGCCGTCAAATGAAGAATGAACGCTCGTTTTTTCGTCCATCTCATCCAAAAATTCCCGCGTCAGTTCCGGAAAGACCGCCGCGATATTCTTACGGCAGTTTTTATCTTCCCCGACGATCTCCGAAAAGGAGTGGTTCAACCAGAGGAAATGTCCCTCTGTGTCCGCGATGGCATACGGCACCGCCATCTCATAGAGGAGCTGTTTCTGCACCCACGCATACTCTGCCGAAAACTCCACCAATCCGCCCATCAGACGTTTTCTCCGGTATATGAACAGCCAGAGTGCCACCAGCACATATATAACCGTAAATCCGGACATCACAAGACCGGCAGCCGGGCTCACAATCCCAACTGCCAGGTTCGCCGCCAACAGGAATACCGACAGTATGATCGGCCACTGCAGATACGTCCGCAGCTGACCCCGTATTTTCATATTTTCCTTCATCTCATTCTCCCGTGCATAAAATGTTGCTGTCCATGTGCCGATTTTCAAAACACCTGCCATGAGCAGTAACGATAAAGCAACCAAAATGACTTGATGCCCCTTATTATAGCATAGTGAGGGGGATTCGTCCAGACAATCCCCCATTGACAAACCAGAGCCGCCGTGCTAGTTATTGTGCACGCATACGTGCCCAGTAACCTGCGCTCGTATATCTTTTACGAAATGCTTTAGTCTCGGCTATAAAGTTGGTCGAGCTAGTAATAAGACACAAAAATAACCGCCCCGGTCCTGCAAACTTGAGCGGTTATTTTTAACTTATCATTTAAGGGTCCAACCGTCTATCGGTGAGATCCTTTATATATAGATAACATAACTACAAAAAATTTCAATCATCTTCTTTGCATTTGTTATCTTAGATATCCTCATATCGACTGCATGAAACTATAAATGCCACTCTTCTTTTACTTCACCGCCTGGCAAATCAACTCCACGCACTTCTCAATTCCCAAATCTCCACTGTTCAGCATCAGATCATAGTTGTCTCTGTCGCCCCAGCGTTGATTCGTATAGTTTTCATAGTAGATCCGACGGCGTTTGTCGGTCTGGTGCATAAATTCATCAATATGCTCTTCCAGATCCCCGTACTCATCAATCGCGCGGCGAAGCCGGATATCACGATCCGCATAAACAAAGACACGCAGTACATCCGGACGGCTTTTCAGAATATAATCGGCACATCTGCCGATGAATACGCAGCTTCCGCGCTTTGCCGCCTCCTCGATCGCCTTCTTCTGCGCCACATAGATCTGCTCTGTCAATGGCAGTTCACTGAGCTTCGGCTCCTTCGGATAGGAAAGTCCATACAAAGTTCCCATCGCGAAATTGTAAAGCAGACTATTTGTCAGGCGCTGCTCACGATCCGCAATAATTTCCGCCGGAAAACCGATCTCCTTCGCAGCAGCATCGATCAATTCCTTATCATAAAATTCCATTCCCAGTTTTTTAGCCGCTGCCAGACCAATCTCACGACCTCCGCTTCCATATTCACGACTGATAGTGATAATCTTTTTCTCCATACAACTGCCTCCTCCCTGTTCCTCCGGAACTCCCTCTTTTTTCTGTCTTTAGTATAACATATGCCTCAAAATTGTTCAAGTTTAGTCGCATATTCTTCTTATTTTTCTGTATCTTATTCCATATATGTAATTATTTCTGTTTTCTTTTGCTTTTATTTTTCTCTTTTCTTCTTACTTTCTATAAAATTTCAACTAACTTCTTCGTTTCATTCACAAAAAAAATGGGTGAAAGCGTTTTATGTATTCCACTTTCACCCATCTGTCCTTCATTTTAAATATCATTTTATCTAAACAGTCATTTTTACAGCCAGACGCTTTTTATTCTCCTAACCGGTAAATTTCCCGGCGCAGCTTCGGTCCGATCAAAACTGTGAAAATGATTTTGACTGCATCGCCCGGCAGATACGGGATAACGCCCACACCCAGTCCGGCTACAAAGGTCATGTTAAGCTGACCTGCCAGCCATACCGTTCCGAAAATATAGCAAATCGCCAGTCCCAGTACCATGCCAACGATATGCAGGGCTACTTTGCCCGGAAAATGATCCACGAAAAATCCAACAATCAGCGCCATCAGGATAAATCCGACGAGATAGCCGCCGGTCGGTCCTGCCAGTTTACCGACTCCTGCCGTAAATCCGGAAAATACCGGAATGCCCACCATGCCAAGCAGCATATAAATCAGGTAACTGATCGTGCAAGCTTTCATTCCCAGCACATATGCCGCCAGATAAATAGCAAGGTTTGTAAAGGAAATCGGAACCGGGCTGAATGGAAGCGGAATCGAGAGCGGTCCCAGAATACAGGTTATCGCCGTCATCACGCCAATCAGCGCCATCCGTTTGGTTGTAAAGTAAGGTCTGTGCTCCGCTTCTGCAGAAAGTATTTTACTCATGATATGGATACTCCTTTTTATAATGTGAATCCCATCGCCGCCAGCATCTCCTGGTCCTCGCTGATGCGGTTTCCGGAGGTTGTCAGCATATCTCCGGTGATGGCTGCATTCGCGCCGGAGCGGAATGCCCGTTCGCCGGAATGTTCCATTGAATTTCGTCCTGCTGCCAGACGGACCATCGCGGTCGGATTGATATAACGGAAAATGGCAATCGTCCGCAGGATCTCATCCTCCGAAAGCGCTGCCTGATGTTCCAGCGGCGTGCCCGGAATCGGACGCAGGATATTGATCGGAATTGACTTGATTCCAAGCTCGCTCAGCGTGATTGCCATGTCGATCCGGTCTTCCCAGGTTTCTCCCATACCGATGATGACGCCGGAACAGACGGAAAGTCCTGCCGCCTGCGCGCGCCGGATGACCTCCAGCTTGTCCTCAAATGTATGTGTTGTACAGATATTCGGGAAATTTCTCCGGGAAGTCTCAATATTAGCATGATACCGTCCCACGCCCGCCTCTTTCAGACGGTTGAAATCTTCCTGTGACAGAAGTCCGTGGGAGGCGCAGAGCTCTACCTTGCATTCCTTCTTCATAGCGCGGTATGCCCGAAGCGCCTTCTCCATCTCCGCTCCCGTCAGCGCACGTCCCGCCGTCACGATGGAGTAACGATGTACTTTCTTTGCCTCATGACGCTTGCAGTCCTCCAGAATCTCCTCTGGCTCCAGAAATGGATATTCTTCCACCTTCGTATGATGACAGGCTGACTGCGCGCAAAACTTGCAGTCCTCGCCGCAGCGTCCGCTTCGTCCATTAATGATAGAACACAGATCCACATGGTTTCCGCAGAGCTCCTTCCGGATTTTATCAGCTCCCGCACAAAGCTCATCCAGATCCTCACTCAATAAAAAGCTTAAATCCTCGCCCCGTTTCAGACGGCGTCCCTTTATAATCTCTTCTGCCAGTTGTAAACTCATATCTTCTACTCCTTATCAAAATCAAAACACTTTTTCTTTAGTTATCCTTCGGTCAAACTCAAAAATATCCCATTTTTCTCATTTAGCTAACTTTCGCTATTATAAACCGTTGATTTTTAAATGTCAACATACCAGATTAATATAGTTTACATTCTGGCATCTGCGAAATCTAAAAACTGCTTCACGCGAGTGCACATCCTCGCGGAGCGTTTTTTCATAGGACGCAATTTCTTATGAAAAAAGCTGCTGTCCGACAGGCATTTCCATCGTCCAGCAACTTTATCCGCCTTTATTTCTAAATTTCTAATTATTTACGCTCTTTCCGTTCATTTCTCCGCCCAAATTTCCTACCTGACCGGCTCCAGTGCCCCCATGCTCCGTTTCAAAATTCCCTTCATATAGGCAATCAAAATCCCATAATTGGTCATCGGGATCTCCTGATCGACAGCGCTGCGAAGACGGCTCTTCATCTCCCGCGCATTCAGCATACAGCCGCCGCAATGAACGATCAGCTTATAGCCGGACACATCCTCCGGAAATTCCGTCCCCGACGTAAAATGAAACTCCGGCGCTTTTCCCGTGTACTGGCTGATCCAGTCCGGCAGCTTCTCCGTGCCGATGTCACCGCACTGGCGATGATGCGTACAGCCCTCGGAAATAAGGATCGGATCTCCGTCCTGTATCATTTCCAGCGCTTTTGCGCCCTCTGCCGCCTGTTTCAGATCCCCCTTATACCGCGCAAACAAAATGGAAAAGGAAGTCAGACGCACCTGCGGCGGCGTCAGCCGGTCTACCAGCGGAAATACCTGGCTGTCCGTGATTACCAATGCCGGATCTTCTTTCAATTTTGCAAACGTCTCCGAAAGTTCACTTTCCCGGCAGACAAACGGCATCGCACCGATGTCCAGCAGATCCCGGATGACCTGCTGCTGCGGCAGAATCAGCCGCCCCTTCGGCGCCGCCTTGTCAATCGGAACAACCAGAATTACCGTATCAAACGGTTTTACTAGATCAGCAGCCAGCCGTTTTTCATCCGTCTCCTGTGACGTAAGACGTGCCATTTGCTCTTTTAACTGCTGGATTCCTTCTCTCGTCCGGGCACTCACATAGGCGGTATGTTTCACAGCAGATTCCTGTTCCGATTTTCCCGTCAGCAAATCCATCTTATTGTAAACCACCAGATACGGGATTTCCTTCTTCTCAAACAGCCGGATCATCTCTTCTTCCCAGCTGCTGATTCCTTCCACCGCATCCACCACCAGGACTGCCAGATCCGCCTTATTTAAGACTTGACGAGTCTTGCCAACTCTCTTTAAGCCCAGCTCGCCCTCATCGTCGATTCCAGGCGTGTCGATGATAACCACCGGACCGAGCGGCAGAAGCTCCATCGATTTATAGACCGGATCGGTCGTCGTCCCCCGGATGTCCGACACAATCGCCAGCTCCTGCCCGGTCACCGCATTGACCAGACTCGATTTTCCCGCATTTCTCCGTCCAAAAAACGCGATATGTACCCGCTCGCCGGACGGCGTCTCATTCATTCCCATTTTGATCCTCCTGATTTAGTTAAAACCTGAAATCCCGCTGCCCCTTTTCAATTTCAACCAGATTTTTTCTCACGATCTCCTGCACTTTTTCTTTCGGAATCGAACCGATCTCCGCCTGAATCAGCTTCTCTCCAATCTCTTTCGTCCCCGGCGCCGCATAATCTTCCAGATACTCCTTGAGCGTCATCAGCGCATTCGGATGACAACAGTTCTGAATCTGCCCGCTCTTGCACAGGCTCATAAATCGGTCGCCCGTCCGTCCTTCCCGGTAGCACGCCGTACAGAAGCTTGGGATATAGCCTAATTCCATCAGCCAGCGGACCACCTGGTCGAGTGTCCGGTTGTCGCTCACATCGAACTGCGCCGAATTTTCCTCCTCCGGCTCTTCCTCTGCATATCCGCCGACACTGGTGCGGGAACCGCCGCTGATCTGCGATACGCCCAGCCGCAGCACCCGCTCCCGACAGGCTTTGCTCTCTCTTGTTGAGATAATCATGCCCGTGTACGGAACTGCCACCCGGATGCAGGCTACGATCTTCTCAAAAATATCGTCGCTGATGCCGTTGTCAAAGGTCGATGGGTCGATATCGTCCGCCCGGCGGATGCGCGGCACACTGATGGTGTGCGGACCAACACCAAAAACTGCCTCCAGATGTTCCGCGTGCATCAAAAGTCCTGCAAATTCATACCGGTACAACTCCAGACCAAATAAAACGCCGATTCCTACATCGTCGATACCGCCCTCCATCGCGCGGTCCATCGCCTCCGTGTGATAACAGTAATTGTGCTTTGGTCCCGTCGGGTGCAGGCGCTCATAGCTCTCCTTATGGTACGTCTCCTGGAACAGGATGTACGTTCCGATTCCCGCCTCTTTCAGCTTCCGGTAATTCTCCACCGTCGTCGCCGCAATATTGACATTGACCCGGCGGATCGCCCCGTTTTTATGCTTGATACTGTAAATTGTCTTGATACTGTCCAGCACATATTCAATCGGATTGTTAACCGGATCCTCGCCCGTCTCCAGCGCCAGACGTTTATGTCCCATATCCTGAAGCGCAATTACCTCCCGCCGGATTTCCTCCTGCGTCAGCTTCTTTCTGGCAATGTGCTTGTTTTTCATGTGGTATGGACAGTACACGCAGCCATTCACGCAGTAATTCGACAGATACAGCGGCGCAAACATGACGATCCGGTTTCCGTAGAAATCCTGCTTGATCTGGCGCGCCAGCTCAAAGATCTCCTCCACCTTTTCCGGGATCTCGCAGTCAAGAAGCACTGCCGCCTCGCGGTGGCTCAGCCCTTTTCGAAGCCGCGCCTTCGCCAGAATCTGGTCAATCAGTTCCACGTTGTTTTTGTTCTTCTCGGCATAGGAAAGAGTCTCTAAAATTTCCTCATGGTTGATAAATTCCTCTGCCTTTTGGGATGATGGGTTGTAATTGTAACTCATAGTTTCTTCTCCTTTTCTTACAGGTCAGGATGATAGCTGTCATGTTTTCCTCCGGAATTATCAATTTCAAAAATGCCAGCATGATCAGCCGTCCATCGCGTCCTTCCCCGTCAGTTTATTTATCTGTAAGCATTTTTCGATGCCAACAAACCAAATCGCAGGCTTTTACCCCTTATAATCTCCCCGGTCGACGACTACCTCGTACCCGATGCTTTCCATGCGCCGTTTCATGCAGCTGACGCACTCCGCCGCCTCGTCTCCCGTGCAGATTTTATTGTCATAAAGCATATATTTGGCGCGCACCCCGACCGGAGACAGGTTCGGCATCACGACGTTTCCGCCTGCCAGAATCCCCAGTTCGCGCCCCATCGGGTGAATCGTTCCGAGCGCCGTCGTCGCCGGAAGCAGCACTTTCGGCTTCAGCAGGCGAAGCAGCCCTAAAAGAAACAGTGTCTCTTCCAACGTTCCTGCTGCCTTCCCGCCAAACGGAGTGTCGTGCTGCGGAATAAACGGACCGATTCCCACCATTTCCGGATCCAGTTCTTCGATAAAACGCATATCTCCCGCCAGACAGCGCGCCGTCTGGTGCGGAGAACCGACCATAAAACCGCATCCGGTCTGATAACCAAGCGCCTTTAAATCACGCAGGCACTGCATCCGGTGTTCAAATGACATCTCTGCCGGATGCAGTCTCGCGTAATGGCACGCGTCCGCCGTCTCATGGCGCAGCAGATACCGGTCCGCCCCTGCCTCTTTCCAGCGTTTCAACGTATCATACTTCTTTTCTCCGAGCGACAAAGTAATCGCACAATCTGGAAATCCTGCCCGGATCGCCTGCACCATCTCCATCACCCAGTCGTCCGTCATCGCCGGATCCTCACCGCCCTGCAAAACAAAGGTGCGGAATCCCAGCTGATAACCATTCTCACAGCAGGAAAGAATCTCCTCCCGACTCAGGCGGTACCGGCTTGCATTTCGATTGCTCCTTCGGATGCCGCAATAAAGACAGTCGTTTTTGCAATAATTGCTGCACTCAATGAGTCCCCGCACATACACCGCTTTTCCGTACTCTCTTTCCCGGATGCAGCGCGCTTTTTCAAAGAGGTAGTCCGCCAGCTCCGGTGAACGTCCCTCGATCAGACTGACCCACTCATCCTCCGTCAGGGACTCCCCCGCTTCCAGACGGTCAATCAATCTCTTTAATTCTGTAATCGTTTCTATCTGTTCAGCGCCTGTACGGACCGCCTCCCGCCACCAGTCAGACGGTCGAAGTCCCGCGCGTGTAAAATCTGCCATTCCGCCACCTCGTTTTCATTCCTGTGCTTCCGGTGCCTTCGAATACAGCGCCTTCGAAGAAATCCCCCGCAGCATCCCCAACTTCCCGGACAGCGCACTGATCACATCACCCGGCGCGTCAATCACGACGCTGATAATATTCACGTTCCGTTTGTGGTAAGGAATCCCCATCCGCCCTACGATATACTGCCCGTACTGGTGCAGCACCTTATTCAACTCTTCCGTATCTCCCGTCTGATCGACCACAATACCGATCACGGCAACTCTTGATTCTGTCTCCATGTTTTTCCCTCATATCTTCCTGTTTATCTGTCCAAATTTTTCTCTCCAACAGATACCATTTCAAATATCTCCGCTAAAAACCATGCTGCGATCCTGTCCTGCAAAATCTTCCATCCACAGGCACCACTTTTTCCAGACCCGCCTTTCTATAAAGCAAATGGATCAAAAAGAGCCCGCGTAGACGCGGACTCCATCCATCTCAAAAAGGGTATACGAATCTCCATGAACCGCTCCCCTTTCCTTCAAGACCCGTCTCAAACGTCAGCATCGCTTTTCACCACTTCCAGCATCACCGGAACACTCGATTATTTCTGTTCCATTCCTTTTTGAAAGGTATCTACTGCCTCGCAAATCGGAATACTTGATAAAAGCGTATCACATTTACTGTAAAATTGCAAATAACACTTATATGCTTCCCCATAAAATGCTTCCCCATAAAAAACGGGCGTCGCCGATTTTCCACTCCAAAACCAGCAACGCCCATCTTCCATTTTCCTAATTATTTCTTACAGAATCTTCCCATACCGTCCCAAAAAGCTCTTCGTTCTCTCATTATCCGAAGCAAACACCTTCTCCGGCGCGCCCTCCTCGACGATGAGTCCGTCTGCCATGAAGATCACGCGGTGGGAAATATCTTTTGCAAACGCCATCTCATGGGTAACAATCACCATCGCGATGTGCAGATCCGCTAACGACTTAATAACCTTTAATACTTCTCCCGTCAGCTCCGGATCCAGTGCGGAGGTCGGCTCGTCGAAAAACAGAATCTTCGGATTCAGTGCCAATGCACGGGCGATCGCCACACGCTGGCATTGACCGCCGGAGAGCTGGTACGGATAATAGTCCTCCTTATCCTCCAGACCCATTTTTTTCAGAAGCTCGCGCGCCTCTTTATAAACCGTCTCCTTGTCGCGCTTCTGCACATGGATCGGCGCGTCTGTGATATTTTTCAGCACAGAATAGTGCGGAAACAGGTTAAAATTCTGGAATACCAGACCGTACTGGCTGCGGATCTCCTTCATGTCCTTCTTATCCGCATAGCTGACCTTGCCATCCGCGCCCGTCCAGGCTGCTCTCTTTCCTAAATATACGATCTCGCCGTGATCCATCGTCTCCAGCATCGTCGCGCAGCGCAGAAGCGTCGATTTACCCGAACCGGACGGTCCGATGATGGACACGATCTCGCCCTCGCTCACACTCAGTGAAATATCCTTTAAAACCGACAGATCGCCGAATGATTTTTCCACATGATTTAATTCTAACAGGTTCATTTTCCACATTCCTCCCGCTTCTATCGGTAATAATCCAGCTTTTTCTCAATCCATTCCATTGCAACTGCCACAACCAGATTGAAAATATAGTAAAAGACGGCTGCTGCCACAAACGGCATCATATTCGTCTGGGATGCCGCCAGCGCCTTGGCGATTGAGAACATCTCCGCCACGCTCAACGTAAACGCCAGAGACGTATCTTTTACCAGCGTGATGACCTCATTCGTCACCGACGGAAGAATCCGCTTGATTACCTGCGGCAGGATGATCTTGAAGAAGGTCTGTGCCTTTCCATAACCCAGAATCTCCGCTGCCTCATACTGTCCGACCGGCATCGACTGGATGCCGCTGCGGTAAATCTCGGCAAAATATGCCGCATAGTTAATGACAAAACCGATGAAGGTAGCCCACAGACGGTAACTGCTGCCGACTTTGATGCGGAACAGATAATACGGTCCAAAATACACCACCATGAGCTGTAGCATCAGCGGCGTGCCTCGCATAATCGAAATATATACTTTTACAATCGTCTGGATCAGCTTGTTCTTCGACATACGCCCGAACGCGATCACGAGTCCTAACGGAAGTGAAAATAGCAGTGTGATCACAAAAATCTGTGTGCTGACTGCCATACCACCCGCAAGCTGTGTAATCATCTGCTGGAGTGTCATCTTACCCATAATTATTCCATACCTGCTTTCTAAAATGTAGATTCGTTACTGTTCACGCATACGTGCCCGGTAACGGAATGTGCTGTGACTTCACAGTTAAACACATAAACCGCGAATGGGGACTGCCATGAAATCATTCACAGCCGTCCCTATTCCTATTATTTAATAATGTTTCGTTTTTACAATCAACGATTAATTACTATTTGCCGACGGTAGTTACGTCCTTGCTAAACCATTTCTCAGAAACTTCCTGTAAGGTTCCATCCTCTGCCATCTCTTCCAGAGTGCTCTGAACTTTATCTCTTAACTCGGTGTTGCCCTTCTTGAAGCCTACGCCGTATTCTTCCTCAGAAAGGGAATCGTCCAGAATCTTGAAATCAGCGTTTCTCTGCTGAATCTGATAGCCTGCTACGATTACGTCCATCGCAATGGCATCAACGGCGCCCTGCTCCAGATCCATGAATGCGGTGTTGTAATCAGCGGTTGTCAGAAGCTCCTTGAAAGTAGCGGTCAGTTCCGGTGCCTCTTTTAAAGCTGCCTCTGCGGAAGAATCTGCCTGAACCTCTACGATCTTGCCTGCCAGATCCGCCTGGCTGTTGATATCCGAATCATTGGCTACGACAAATACCTGCTGGTTTGCCATGTACGGCTCAGTCCAGGTGTAATCATCCTCACGACCCGTCATCGTAAATCCATTCCAGATGCAGTCGATATTGCCGGACTCAAGCTCCATATCTTTAGAATCCCAGGCAATCGGCTGTGCCTTATATTCCAGACCCAGACGTTTTGCAACTTCCTGTGCCAGCTCCAGGTCAAATCCGGTGTACTCGCCGTCATCGCCTACAAATCCCATCGGCGGGAAATCCTGATCAAAACCAACAATCAGAGTGCCGCCGTCGGTTGTCTTCGCCTCTTCTGCGGTGGTTTCCTCTGCCTGGCTCTCAGCCGCCTCTGTGTCTGCTGCGGTTGTCTCTGCTGCGCTGTTGCTGCTGCCACATGCGGTCATGGAAAGTGCCATTACTGCAGCCAGCGCTGCGCTCACAAATCTCTTTTTCATAATTAGTGTCCTCCTCATTTTCAGACAGTGGAAGCCGTTCTCCCTTTGCCGGTTTCCGTCTCGCTTTTTAATATGCTACCATATTAGCATACTAAAGTGTTTTTGTAAAGCACTTATTTTCGAAATCTGTTTTTTTGTGTAATAGGGAATTCCATGGAATTTCCTATTATACAAAAAGGGATCCCACATGATCTCTCACATGGAATCCCAATCATTTTTATCCTCAATAATTGAGTGGAATTTGAGTAAAAATCTTTTTTTACCCTTAAAAAAACCTTATTTTACAAGGATTACTCGCAAACATACGGCATCAGGGACAGATGTCTTGCTCTCTTGATAGCTACAGTCAGAGCTCTCTGATGTTTAGCACAGTTGCCAGTGATACGTCTCGGAAGGATTTTTCCTCTCTCGGATACGTATCTCTTTAATTTATTTGTATCTTTGTAATCGATTTCGCCGTTCTTCTCGCCGCAGAATACACAAACTTTTTTTCTTCTACGCATACCGCCTCTTCTGATCTTGGAAGCGTCTGTTTTATCGCCTTTATTGAATGCCATTGGTCTTTCCTCCTTCACACACATCAGCCTGATGGCGCTCTCGCGCACTCCGTCCGCCGGGGGACCGATTCCCGAACCTAGTTGAACGGAAGGCCTTCGTCTTCTACTCCATCAGGAATATTCATGAATCCATCGCCGATTGCGCTGGACGGAGCCGGGCGCTCTGCCGGACGGTAACCGCCGTCGCTGTTGCCAGATGCCGCATTCTTGCTCTCTGCAAATTCCTGATCCTCTACAATCACTTCTGTCGTATATACTTTCTGGCCGTCACGATTGGTATAGCTGCCAGTCTGAATTCTTCCGGTTACTACGAGCTTGGTTCCCTGATGAAAATACTTCTCAGCGAATTCGCCTGCTCTGTCAAATGCAACACACGGAATGAAATCCGCTGTCTGTGCGCTGTCGTCTCCGTTTCCGCCTCTGCGGCCTCTGCGGTCTACTGCCAGCGTGTATCTGGCGATTGCCATAGCTCTCTCGCCCTGAGAGTATCTCACTTCCGGATCTCTCGTTAATCTGCCCATCAGAATTACTTTATTCATACGATCACTCTTTCTTTATCTACTCTTACGCATCCTGTCTTACGCATAAGTATCTGATAACCGGCTCCATGATGCGGATGTGGTTCTCCACCTCATTCGGGCATACGGAATCAGACTCGAAATGTACGAAGTAGTAGAATCCTTCTTTCATTTTCTGAATCTCGTAAGCAAGTCTCTTCTTGCCCCATTCATCAATGTCAGTTACTGTACCGCCGAAACGTGTGATGTAACCTGTTACTTTCTCCATCGCTGCGGCTCTCTCTTCGTCCTCGAGTTTTGCGCTAAGAACAACTGCTAATTCATATTTGTTCATGCTCTTTCTTACCTCCTTGTGGTCACTGACCCCCTGACTCCAGCAGGGAGTAAGGATTTTTGTGTTATATATTACCGAATATCTATGATACCAAAAAAGGAACGGCTTGGCAAGCACTTTTTCGAGATTTTCTATGTAAATTTTCTCGTTTTTTCCGGGCTTTCTGCCCCTTCTTACTGCATTCTTTTACTGACTGCCAGATCATGAAGCTGCCTGCATCTGTACGCCCACCCGCCGCTCTTATTCGGACTTCTCTCCCGCTTTTTTCAGTCCTCTGGTACTCTTTTCTACCAATGGTCGTGCCATCATCACCTGATGCCCGCAGCCGGCACATTTCAAACGGAAATCCGCGCCGACCCGCAGGATCTCCCACTCATGGCTGCCGCACGGGTGCGGCTTTTTGAGTTTTACAATATCTCCAACCTCGTATACCATTTCCTCTCTCCCCTGTTACTACCTTATACTCCGACCGCGTCCCCCAGCACCTTCCCGATGCTGTCGCTGATAACCAGATCCGCCTGACCATCGCGCGAGGTCGCTGATTTATTGATCAGAACCAGTTTATTTCCATGATAATAATCAATCAGCCCCGCTGCCGGGTACACCACCAGCGAGGTACCGCCGATGATCAGCATATCTGCCTTGCGGATATGGGCAATTGACCGCTCAATTACCTCATTGTCCAGTCCTTCCTCATACAGCACGACATCCGGCTTGATCACGCCGCCGCAGCCGCACTTCGGCACGCCCTTCATCTTCAAAATATCATCCAATCCGTAAAACCTGCCGCAGCGCGTACAATGGTTGCGGAGTACCGATCCGTGCAGCTCCAGCACCTCTTTGCTGCCTGCTGCCTGGTGCAGCCCGTCGATATTCTGGGTAATAACCGCTTTCAGCTTTCCTTCCTGCTCCAGCTTCGCCAGCGCCAGATGCGCCCGGTTCGGCTTTGCATTCGGGAACAGCATCTTATTGCGGTAAAACCGGTAAAATTCCTCTGGCTTTCTCATATAAAAGCTGTGGCTTAAAATCGTTTCCGGCGGATAGTCATACTCCTGATGGTACAGCCCGTCCGTGCTTCTAAAATCCGGGATATTGCTCTCGGTCGAAACACCCGCCCCGCCAAAAAATACAATATAATTTGACTCATTAATCCATTTTTTTAATATGTCTGTCTCTCCCATCTGACGCACTCTCCTCTCCTTTTTCTGAAAACATAAAAGCGGTTGCTATTAGTTTACATGAAATCAGCACATTCTCTATCCTATACAATTACAGCACGCACTCTACACAATCTCATCCAGATACACGCCGTTCACCGTATCAACCTGTGCCAGAATCTCTGCCAGCTCCTTATTTTCAAACTGTCCGCCCCAGATTTCTTCCGCTTTCCGGCAGCCAAACAGCCAGCTTACCAGCTCTTCCGGCTTCGTCTCCAGCCATATGGAAACATTTTCCGTGCAGCCGCAGGTATCCGGCTCCGGTTTCCGCGCCTTCAGGCTGGAACCTGTCTCCCCAATCGTCCAGACAAACTCACCGTTGTTCATTTCCAGAATCGGATCATTCATACGGATGCCCAGTGTGAGCATACGTTTTTCTTCTCCCTGCTGCTCTGCCTGTTTTAAGCCAAATGCCGCCAGCAGCGCCCCGATATTCGTCAGGCGCGCCATATTCCACGGCTTCTCTCCTGTCTTGACCGTGTATGCGTCCTCCGCATACAAAAGCCGGTGTTCACGGACTTCCCAGCCCCAGTAGGCATCCAGACCAACCAGCCTGCCGTCCTGTTCCAGAAATTCCAACGTGCCATTTTCAGAAGCCAGCTCCTTGATGAGACGGCTCACATACGCCGCATCCCGGCGCGTATACATCTCATACCGTGCGCCCAGCCACTGTTCCATATAGACAGCAGCCCGCCCGCAGTCCTCCGGCGTATCCTGGCACACCGTGCGCGTCAGCGTCTGTTTCGCCTCCTCGGTCAGCTCATAGAATGCCACATTTCCGATGAAGGTAAATCCCATCGGCGCATACACAGCCGGGTTGACTGGAACCAGATACGTGATCGGCTTTCCGGCTGCCTCCTCGTCGTGAAGCATTTTCACAAATACGTCCCGGAAATGTCCTTCGCGGCGGCGGCTCTCCTCGGTCGCCACCCCGACCAGATAATCGAGCTTCCAGAGGCGTCCACGCAGCTTCACCGCATACGGATTGTACTGCACCATCGAAATCAGAAGTCCATTATCCTTTTTCACCAGAATCTCGTTATCCTTCGTCTTTTCCTTATAATAATACTCGATAAAACTCTCCGAATCTTCCGGGAAACACATATGCCAGAGATGCTTCGTCTCGTCCTTATCCTCCGCGTCCAGATACGTCAGCACACTTCCCGCCGTCGTATTGGCGATCTGCTCCGCCCAGTGATAGCCCTTGCTGCCGTTTAACAGCTGTTCTACCAGATATTTGCGTGCATAATCCGCCGGATAATACGTCATTTTCGCCTTCCGGAGTCCCTCTAATCCCATATCGTCCTCGCGGTTGACCCACTCAGCCTCAGGAAATTCCTCTATCAGGAACTGTCGGTTGATAAACTGGTACAGACCGTTGATCTCCGGGTTTGCCTTCTCAATATGGATAACCGCCATATGTTCCACCGGATTGTAGCTTCCGATCGTAAATGCCTCCATCTGACCGTCGATATACACGCCGCCCATGTGGATGCTGAATTCTGAACAATTTTTCAGAATATCGTGAATGCCCTTTACCTCATAATCGAGATGTTCCTCGACCTCCTCGCCCTTCTGCTGTCTCCAGCGGTCCAGAAAAACCCAGACATCGTGGCTGTCCGAACAACACAGACGGCGGTACTCATAGCGCCCCTCATATTCGCGCTTAAATGCGTTGACGCGGTTTTTCTTCTTATGCAGTTTCTTTCCCGCCAGGGAACGCATCGCATCGCCGTTGTAGAGATAATCCCTCGAATCGACCTGCTCTTCCACCAGATATTTGTCCTCCGGCAGATTTAAATATTTCACTGCATACTCATCCGCCAGATTGATAACCAGCGGATATCCCAGTTCTTCATTAAAATACTCCTCAATCGCCGCAAACGCCCCCGGCAGGTCTTCCTCCCGGCACAGCGGCATCGCGGAAAAACAACGTCCTTCATTCTCCATCAGCCATAAAAGCGCCTTATTTTCCCAAATTGCATAACGGACATTATAATAATCTTTCCAGACATAGCTCTCCAGAAATACGCTGTCGCACGTCATATTGTGGCGCATCGCGTAAAACGGAAGCATCTCCTGGATACTGTTAACTTCAATTTTTTTAAACTCTAAACTCATGAAACCTCCTGTGTAAAATCAAAGTGGGTTTTATTTGCCTTCTCATATTATACCATAAATACTAAATTCAGCTATCGCCTTTGGCTCTGCTTCATTAAGTATTTAGGTATGACTCGCACTAAGCTCGAAAACACCTCGCTAAGTGCTCATATTATACCACAAATTTCCTACTTAAAAACAAGGATTTTCTTCCCTTGACTCTATAATTATTGTAGACATTATAGTTATTTCTGATAAACTATACTCAGAAAATGATTTCTACGGCGTTTTCTTTCTGACGGCCGACGGCGGAGTCATCTATTTTTACCAGAAAGACGAGGATTTATTCATGGAAAAGAATCTCACCTCCGGCAGTGTGCTGAAAACAGTTATCTATTTCTCCTTGCCATATTTGTTATCTTATTTTTTACAGACACTCTACGGCATGGCGGATCTGTTTATTATCGGGCAGTTTGGCGGTGTGGATGGGACGACGGCGGTCTCGGTCGGCAGTCAGGTCATGCATATGCTGACGGTTATGATCGTTGGTCTGGCGATGGGCGCAACGGTTCTCATCGGACGCGCGGTCGGCGCGGGTGACCGGAAGCTTGCGGCGCGCGGCATCGGTAACACGATTTCCTTATTTGCAGGTCTGTCCATTCTTCTGACCGGACTTCTGCTGACGGCGGTTCACGGCATTATCAGGCTCCTGTCTGTCCCGGAGGAAGCGGTAAACGGCACCGCGGCATATCTGATGATCTGCTTTGCCGGCATCCCGTTCATCACCGCCTACAATATCATCAGCTCTATTTTCCGCGGCATGGGAGACTCCAAAAGTCCGATGTATTTCGTTGCAATCGCCTGTATTATCAATATTGCGCTTGATTACCTTTTAATGGGCGTGTTTTCGCTCGGTCCGTCCGGCGCGGCGCTCGGCACGACCCTGTCACAGATGTGCAGTGTCCTGATCGCCCTGGTCGTAATCATTAAAAAACGGATGTTTCCGGGTTTTCGTCTCCGTGACCTCCATCCACATAAGACTACCATAGCCTCCATCCTGCAGGTCGGAATCCCAGTTGCAGTTCAGGACGGCTTTATACAGGTTTCTTTTCTGGTTATTACCATGTTTGCCAACCAGCGCGGATTAAATGATGCGGCGGCGGTCGGAATCGTTGAAAAGCTGATCGGAATCCTGTTTCTGGTTCCATCCTCGCTTCTCTCCACGGTTTCCGCCCTCTCCGCTCAAAATCTGGGTGCCGGAAAACCTGAGCGTGCCCGTCAGACGCTGCGCTACGCGATCTGCATCACATTTTCTTTCGGGCTGATCATCGCAATCGCCATGCAGTTTGCTGCCGGTGCCGCCGTCTCCCTCTTTACTGATGAGGCAGAGGTTGTCCGGCTCGGAACCCAGTATATGAAGAGCTATGTGCTGGACTGCATGATCGCCGGTATCCATTTCTGCTGCAGCGGTTTCTTCTGCGCCTGCGGACTGTCCGGGCTGTCGTTCCTGCACAACTGCATCTCGATCGTGGTAGCGCGCATCCCGCTCGCATGGCTCGCATGCCGCTATTTCCCGGAAACACTGTATCCGATGGGACTCGCAGCGCCGATCGGATCTCTCATCTCCGTTGCCATCTGCCTGATTGCATTGCGGTGGATTAGGCGGCATCCGGAAAAGCTGGTTATGAATTTACATCCAGTTGAAACAGAATAAATGCTGCATTCCCATCTGGATCTTAAAACTTCCATCCGCCAGTTCAACAAGCCTCTGACGGAAACAGCGGTCTGGCTTGGAACGGTTGGTGTCGGCATTTCGCTGAAAGCTCCCTCCGTTCCGGGCACAGACAAATGGCAGGAAACTACCTGCATGGTTGTCCACTTTCGCGGCAGCCATCAGGAAGCTCCTGCCCCATATAAAACTCTTCTGCAATTTATCCGGGAGCATTCTCTCCCCATCACCGGATTCTACCGTGAGATCACCCGCTTACTTTTCCCGCATCTCCAGCAGTCTCCATGCCTTCTTATTCTGGACTTCCAGCACGGAACCACAATATTCACACTTTTTCAACCCCAGCTTCTGAATCGGTGCACCGCAGTTTGGACAGATAAGCGAAACCGCTGCCCCTGCTGTTTTCGCATCCTCATAGACATATACCAGTTCCGTCTCATAAACCGTCTGAATCAGATTCGAATGCAGTTCTGACTGCATCTCAGGCATTTTCTCATATTCAGTCATTTCCTCATACTCGACCGCCGACTCACACAGAATCCGGCAGAGTCCTTTTTCCTTCTGATAGCGGCTGATGACCGTCCGGTGGATATGTACCTTCTGATACTCTTTTTCCAGTTTTTTTCTCAATTCTGTCTCGATCTGAGCCTTCCACTCGCTCCAGTTAAACTCCGGGAAATCTTTTGCAATCTGCGGCAGGCACAGCCGGTCCATTCCCGCCAGCGAACGCGGTTTGGATGCGTCTGGCTGCGTCAAATCACCTTCCGATAAATGCTTTGCCACATACCGAAACACCTGTACCTCCGGCGTACTCGCCAGCTGCCGTATTTTCCTCTTTATTTTGCGGTAAATCCACCAGACAAGCGCTGCCGCAATCAAAATGCCAATGATCCACCCTATCGTTTCTGTCCGCACCGCTGCCTCTCTTTCTATGTTATTGCACACACGTGACCAGTAACTTTTCTTTATCTCTATTCACACGCATGGCATACCACAAGCTGATTTTGCCGCTCCCCCTTATTCCAGAACGGCAAAATCCACGCATGATACTTAAACCTGATACTCCTTATTCCGCCTTGCTCGCAGCCTTGTCGCTCATCGCCTTTGAATTTACCATGATCCGCAGATGGGACCCTTCGCCGCATTTGCCCTTCTCATCGTTTACTTCAATATCAAACCACATTTTCCGGCGCTCAATGCTGCGGAGTTTTGCAGTCGCTGTTACCTTCATTCCCACCGGCGTCGGCGCCAGATGGCGGCAGTGAATCTCCGCTCCGACCGTCGTCTGTCCTTCCTCCAGATACGATTTCGCCAGTTCCAGCGCTGCCGCCTCCATCAGGGCCACCATATTCGGAGTAGACAAAATTTGGGAACCTGCGCTTCCGATTCGCTTTGCCGTCATCTCATCCGTTACTTCCCAGGTCAGGCTGTATTCCTGTAATTTTTCTGCCATTTTCGCTTCCTCCATATTATAAAATGATTTTGTCGCGGCTATTTAAAATGCCGTTTCGTGAATGATTCTATTATAGCAGAAGATGTGAAAATCGGATAGCGCCATCTTACTTCACAGCTAATCAAACAGTTAAAATTCCGAAAATTCTTGTAAAACAAAAAAAGGAACCATCTTTCGATGATTCCTCAGAGGCGACAACCAGATTTGAACTGGTGATCAGGGTGTTGCAGACCCACGCCTTACCACTTGGCTATGTCGCCATAAATGACCCCAACGAGATTCGAACTCGTGTTACCGCCGTGAAAGGGCGATGTCTTAACCGCTTGACCATGGGGCCAGATATTAAATTAAAACTCCCCGAGTAGGACTCGAACCTACGACAGCGCGGTTAACAGCCGCGTGCT
>ERZ773243.1188-NODE-1188-length-30698-cov-36.062885_pt1 | contig 30698 bp, 20 predicted proteins | sample MGYA00580520_ERZ773243 | MGnify/ENA primary metagenome ERZ773243 (study PRJEB29015, sample SAMEA2737747) | human gut metagenome | biome: human gut; feature: human-associated habitat; material: faeces | place: China | collected 2012 ... | reverse complement strand
AAACGGCATGGCAGGAAGTCTGGTCACTGAGAAGTTCGATGTGGATGTTGTGATGTAGCGCATACTCCAACAGATTGACTACATTGCCATGGTAGGCTATGGAGCAGGGGATTCGTCGGGCCATGGCATCGGTAGCCAGCCGGTAGGCTTCAGACAAATCGGATGTGATATGCTGTACCCACCCTTGGCGGTGGCGGGTTTCTATGCGTGAATAATCTACTTCGGCTATGATGGCCACTGCTCCGGCTATCTCTGCCGCTTTGGGTTGTGCGCCACTCATTCCGCCTAATCCGGAGGATACGAAAAGATGGCCGTTCAGGTTACCGTTCTGAGGTACTCCTAATTTCATGCGGCCGGCATTTAATAAGGTGTTGAATGTGCCGTGTACAATGCCTTGGGGACCGATGTACATCCAGCCTCCGGCCGTCATCTGTCCATAATTGGCTACTCCCATCTGCGCGGCGATTTCCCAGTCTTTCTGGTTGTCGAACATGCCTACCATCATGGAGTTGGTGATGATGACGCGGGGGGCTTCGGGATGTGATTGGAATAAGCCCAAAGGATGGCCGCTTTCTACCACCAGGGTCTGTTCATTGGTCATTATCTCCAGATACTGCTTGATAAGCCGGTATTGCATCCAGTTCTGACAAACTTGTCCGGTTTCGCCGTATGTCACCAGTTCGTAAGGATAAAGGGCGATATCAAATGAAAGGTTGTTGTCTATCATGACTTGGAATGCTTTCCCTTCGATGCAATTCCCTTTGTATTCGTCAATGGGCTTTGCTTTCAAATCACCTTCGGGCCGGAAACGGTAACCGTATATTTTGCCCCTGGTAAGTAATTCGTCCGTCAATTCGGGAGCGAGTTGCTCATGCAGTTCCACAGGAATGTACCGCAATGCATTCCTCAACGCCGTTTCCGTTTGGGCGGGTGTCAAGCGGTAGCCCCGGTCGGGAGCGCGGCGGATGCCTTCCGTGAATGTAGGATAGGCAGGTAAGTCATTGGATAAAGTGATAGTCATAGTATGTAAGTGTTTTGTCACAAAGATAGCAAAACTACTGGAATACTATAAGTTTGAGAATATGTTTAGTGACATAAAGTTATATAAACTCAGTATAATATATTGTTGATTTTAGAAATACAGCGATGGCATGTGCTATGGGAGGCTCTCCGGATTTGTTTTAAGTAAAATAATTATTATTCAATACTAATAGAATAGTGATAATTGTCGCTTACAGGTATAGTATCTTCATAGTATACAGGTTTAGTCTTTATACATTTGGAGAACACGCTGTGCCATTTCTTTCATTTCTTGACGTAAGGTAACCGGAGCCATTACCTCAACGCTATCGCCAAAGGAACGTAGAAGTGAACGTAATTCATAGTTGTCTTGTACTTTCAGTCGAACCTCCCATTTGCCGTCGGCTTGTTTGCTGTTTAGCACAGATTGAGACTCATGCAGCGGCTTTGTTGTAATGTAATTCCGCGCCTGGTCGGTAACGTGCAAAATGACATTTTCCACAGGGGCGCCTTCAACTACGGAAACGCCGACCACGTCACTAAAGAACTCTTCAAAATCAAAGTCATTGTCCAGAGGCTCAAAGGTTCGGGTCGTTTCCTTTATTCCTTCAATCCGGTCTATCGCATAGTTGGACATTTTATCGAAGTCTTTGCGTTTCGCCACCAAGAACCAGCGATTATTGTACTGTTTCAAGTGATAGGGGCTCACCACAACTGTTCTGACATCTTTACCGAATGGATGGTAATTTATTTCTATTACTTTCTTTGCTACAATAGCTTCGAATATGGGCTTGTACCATTTGTCTATACCTGTAAGGTATTGGTTGTGCTGGAAACTGACTGCCTTTTGAGTCTCACTGCCTAGTTTTGAAGTGGTATAAAGTTTCTTTTCCAGGTCATCCAGCCAGTCGAACTGAGGAACACCTTCAAAGCGTTTCATGATGGCGGCGGCTTCGAGTATACAATCCATTTCTTCTTGGGAAGGACCGGATTCGGCCATAGTCTTTGAACCGACTGCATAGCGGTAATACTTTTTATGGCCGTCTTGGATTCTGTCGATAATGACTCCGTACATCAATTCCATATCGTTCATATCGTCAAAGATTTGACGACGCTGTACTCCTTCGGCACCTTTTGAACCGCTATCACCATTCTGTCGTTCAAGTGCCATACGGCAGGCCTCGATGAGATCGTTCATGTAGTATTTTCTGGTTCTGCTGCTAAAGCATTTGTCTAAAGCTCTGTATCGAGCCATCGCGTTTTTATTTGTTGCCATCGCCTTCTGTTTTATGACTGTTTTTTATTTTGGTACAAAGTAAAATAGCAACTGTGCATTCTTGCCGCACAGCTACTATAAATTTCACTTTTCCATGCGGAATAACGCCCTGTCTGTCATGGCATAAAGTTTTCAATGTCTTCTGTCCGGATTAGTCTTTCTGGTTTATTCGTTATGTCTGGTTTCGTCTATGATTTCGCCGAATTTCTCTGCGGTTTCCTTGATGTCGGTGAACTCAGATCGTTTCATGCCGCTTAAGCCGGTACTTGTCCATTCGCTGAGGTCATCAGCAAAAACACCTTTGTTCATACGGTCCAGATAGTTTGCGGATAAACCGTCAGGCATATTTTTCAGATCCATCATGCCGATACGTTGTACAAAGTATGCATAATCGCCGTCGATGATGATGTTCTTGTGCGCTGCCATCTTATAGATTGACATCCAATGACGCTTTTTGGTGAATAGCGGAGTGTAACTTTGCGCTTTCAGAATGCTGCGTTTCAAAAGGTCCATCTTCTCTTCTTCGTTCATCTTGTTAATAGGACACTCTGCCACCTTTTGGACAGGCTCATCCTCTTCGGAATTATCCCTGCTGTAAGTATCCATTTCGTAAGAGGCTGCAGGAGCTGAAGGATACATAACAGGAACGGTGACTCCCGAATTGTCAAGTTCACAACCTGCCATTTCCAAGTCTGTAATGCTGACCATTACGGCATAGATATACATGCTGACCACCATGTGGATGGCTGGAGCAACCTCTGCATCGGGGAGTTCCGGAGCATGGTGAACGTTCTCGTTTCTCCACTTTGAAATACACTTGTAGTAGGTTTCAAAAGTGTTCAATTTCGGATTTTTGCCATGATTATAGTAGAGGTTATCTATTTCATGGAAAGTCTTTACAATGGCCACCCAACCGTCTGCACCTTTTGTAGACATAAATTGTTCTCCCTCTTTCAGGTAATAGAGTTTGCGGAGGAATGCCTCATACTTGGGCAACAATGCTGCGAATATCACTTTCAAGTCTACCGGCTCGTTCTCACCACGATAGAACTTGTTCAATTGATTTGGAATCATGGTGTTCAGACCATCCAAGTTTTTCACAGTATGGGTCTTCAAGATGGCGAAAAGACAATCGAGCACTTCTTCAAGTTCACGATAGCCGTGTCCGCAGAGTTCACTGAAAGTATCTTCTAGTTTCTCAAACATCACATCTTTAAGCAACTCCTCATTATATTCAAGCACGTTACTTGTATGGAAACTTTGCCCCAGGAAGGTTACCAGCATGTTTAAGAATTCCTCATTGAATGCTTGGTTGCTGTTGAGCAGTTTCTTCAAGTTGATATACTTGCCTAACTGTGTTGCGACTTTTTTGTTGAACTCCTTTTCTACCATCTTCAACAGGCTGGAACGAGAGTTTTCTGCGCTGAATGCCTGCTTTATGTTGGGGTCATTTCTCAACTGGCGCAGCAACTCAAGGATGATCTGGTCATTTTCGTTAAGAAAACCTTCATAAGGCTCGTTCATCATGTGGATGAGATGATCGAGATGATCAAACTCCTTCTCCCCGCCGCTAATGCCAGCAGTACTTGGAGGCGTCAGTTCACCATCTTCTCCTTCTAATGTGATACAGCCCTGTTCTGCCAGCTGGATACGATACTTGTCGAGGTCAATCTTTTCCAAGATGTCCAGTGGCAAAGTCTCCTTAGTATAAGGCAGGTATTTGTAGTAGAGCTTGCAGAACATGTAGAAACGTTCCAAGTCAGGATCAAGGAATTTCATTAACTGAGCAAGCAATCCGTACTGGCGGATGTAACGGTTCACTTCCTTGCGGATGAGTTCCTGTTCCTCTTCAGGTAACGGTTTCACATATTCGTTTACCAGTTGTCCTAAGATAGATGGAATGCCGGCTATCTGTTGTTCATCTCCGCAGAGCAATAAGGTTACCACCTTATCTATATCGTTCTGTGTAAAGAGTTTCCTGCGCTCGATGTCATTCTTATATTCATAGATGTTCGACGGGTTATAGTTTCCTTGCAACCAGGTCGTATCATAGTAGGGCTCGAATGCAGCCTTTATGTCTTCGTGTTTGTTTACGAAGTCGATAATCAGGGTATCTTGCTTGTCGGGATGGCAGCGGTTCAAACGACTCAGCGTTTGGATGCACTGCACACCGCCTAGCTTTCTGTCTACAAACATAGTATGGAGTAAAGGCTGGTCGAATCCGGTCTGGAACTTGTCGGCTACGACTAAGAACCTTTGATTAGGCTGTTTGAATTCAACGGCAATGCCGTTGTCTTTGATTCCGAAGCCGTTTATTTTCTCCTCTGTATATTTGTTGCCATTGATTTCTACTTCACCACTGAATGCCACAAGTGCTTTTATCTCGCCATTGTATTTCTCTTTCAACCGGCGTGTGATGGCTTGGTGGAACAATATGGCGTTGGCGCGGCTGGAAGTCACTACAATGGCTTTGGCCTGCCCTTTCATCTTTTGGGCAGAGTGCTGCATGAAGTAGTCTACCATCATATTGGCTTTGTAGTTGATGACGTATGGGTGCTGGTTCACATATTGCATCATCAAACGGAGTGCGTTCTGCTTTTCGTATTCAGGTGTGTCTTCAGGAAGGTCTATCTTGCTTACCAGCTCAAACATGGTCTGGAAGGTGGTATAGTTTTTCAGCACGTCAAGGATAAAGCCTTCCTCGATGGCTTGTTTCATGGAATAGGTGTCGAATGCCTTTCCGTTACGGCCATAGAGTGCAAAAGTCTGTGACTTTGGTGTGGCTGTGAAAGCAAAGTAACTGATATGGCCGCTATTGATGCTGCGGGCAGCTTGCAGTTCGGCCAACATTTGGTCTTGCATATTGTTCTCGGCTTCACGGCTCTCAATTCCAAACTCTTCTACTGTTTCGCGAAGTTCATTCTTGTCGGTGAGAACTTGACGCACATTGTGCGATGCTTGCTTGCCAAAGGCTGTATGCGCTTCGTCTATGATGACAGCGAAGTGTGAACCGGCAGCCTCCTTCAACTTAGGTAATGCAAAGCTGAACTTTTGTTCCGTGGAGATGATGATGCGGTGACCGCCTTCTGCTAATGCCTTTGCCAGATTACGTGAACCTTTGCGGATGTCTTTCACAGTACCGGCTACTTCTTCCATTCCCTTTATTTCATCGGCAATGTTCCGGTCGAGCACAATACGGTCGGTAATCATAATAACCGAATCGAATACCGGGGTGTTGTCTACATTCTGAAGGTTTGCCAGTTGGAAGGCCAGCCATGACATGCTCTTTGTTTTGCCTGAACCTGCTGAGTGCTGCACGAGATAGGTTTGCCCTACACCTTTCTCGCGCACGTCGCTAATGATGTTGCGTACGCAACGCAACTGGTGATAACGGGGGAATATATAGAACGGTTCACCCTTCTTAGGTGTAATGTGTTTAATGAAATGCTGAATGAGATTTAGTAAAGAATCAGCTTGCAGCACCTCTTTCCACATATAGCAGGTCGGATAATCTCCTTCTACTTGTGGATTCACCGTTTCCTTGTTGAATGGGAGGAAGCGTGTATTATCGCCGGCCAACTGGGTGGTCATCATCACCCGGTTGTTATCCATGGCGAAATGGACCAGGCAGGTGCGAAGCATACGGTTCTGCGGGTGGCGGTTGGTCTGATATTGGTGCATGGCGTTTACCACAGTCTGACCGGTAGCTTCGTTCTTCAGTTCCAGAGTAATGATAGGCAGACCGTTTAACAGAATGCAGAGGTCGAGTTCGTTATCCTTATCGAAGCCCTGCGTGCTGTACTTCATCTGGCGAACCACGCTGAAGATATTTTTCTTGTAGAGGTGGTCAGCATCATCATCATCAAGGGTCATCTTCGGTTTGAAAGCTGCCAACCGGATGCGTCGGCCTTGCAGCATGAAGCCATTCTTCAACAGTGACAGCAAACTTTCACCACGATTAATTTTCGTGTTGATAGTTTCAATCACAATGTTGAGCGCATCTTGTTCGTCTGCGAAACTTTGAGTGATAAGTTTCTGCCACATAGGTTGCTCGCGCAAAAATTGTAAAAGCATATCTGAGTCCACCAACTTTTGAATATTGAAATCCTTTGGTGTGCGTTGATTGTACATCTTGCTTCCTGCAAGGTATTCTGCTATGTGTTTCTCAAAGAGAGTTTCGTTTAGTAGTTCAAACATATCGGTTCATATTTTTCGTTTTATGATTGCAAAGCTCGTATATAACCGTGCAGTGTTTCTGCACAATTTACTCTTCTATTGCATTTTCTATGTCTTCAATACTTGGCAGTTTCTCTGCCAGTGTCTTTTTCAGTACTTCATCAAGTTCATAGGTTGCTATTCCCAACGGTCGGTCGATGCCTTCAAAAGCCCATTTAACCACCGTCTCGTTTTTCGACTTGCATACCAGCAGTCCTATACTGGGGTTGTCATTATCATCTTTCAAAAGATGGTCTGCCGCCGACACATAGAAGTTGAGTTTACCGGCAAATTCAGGCTCAAATTCCACGACTTTTAGTTCAAGCACGACATAGCATTTCAGCTTTGTATGATAGAATACCATATCCGGAAAGTAGCTGGTTCCACCAGGCATGCGAAGTTCCATCTGACTTCCAACGTATGCAAAACCTGTACCTAATTCCAGCAGAAAACGACGGATATTGTGTTCTAAGGCTTCTTCAAGCATGTGTTCATTGTATGGTTTTCGCAATGTGAGGAAATCGAAGTTATAAGGGTCTTTCAATATTTCTTGTGCCAGTTCATCTTGTGGTTGTGGCAACTTATCGTTGAAATTGGTCTGCGCTTTTCCTCGTTTTTCATAAAGACTTGCTTTCTGCATATTCATCAGCGTGGCGCGACTCCAGTTGCCGGCAATCACTTCGTTTATATAGAATAATGCTTCGTTCACAGTCTTACTCTTTGCCATGATTTCAATGTGATGTCCCCAGGGCACAAGAGCGAATTTTTGTGGCATGGATAATTCGCCAACAAGTTGTTGGCAAATTGACTCATCATCGCTTGTATAGAATCTGAACCACTGTGCCGCATACCGCAAGTTGGTGTATGATAATCCTTTCATACCAGGAAACTCATCTCGCAAATCAAAGCTGAGCTGTTGCAAAACACCACTTCCCCATGCTTGTTCCGCTTTCATCTTTACAATGTCACGACCTAAGCTCCAATAGAACTCCAGCAGCGTGCTGTTTACTTTGATGGCGGCTTTTATCTGACTGTTTCGCAAACGAGATTTGATATCGGCAAACCATTGCTTATATTCTGCGGTTATAGCAAATTTATCTCGCTTTACGAAATGAGGTTCTTCTTCTTTATTATTGCTTGCTTTCATGGTCTTATGCTTTATGTGTCAGCTTACTTTTATCTTGCCTGTCACTACGTTGGTAATGAGGCTTTGTTTCAGTTCTTGAAGATAAGCAATTTTTTTCTTTTGGGTAGCGATAATGTGGTCAATCTTTGAACATTTTGTATCTAAGTATGTGCTAATCTCTTTCTGTTCGGACATAGGAGGTAAGAGAATATTTACTTGTGACATGATTCCTTGAGTTATACTATAGACTTTTATACCACTTACTCTACAACGAATTTGTGAACGCCATACATTTGACCTAAATAAATAAGCTAAGTATTTGCAATCTCTTTCTCTTGTTTTATATATAATGGTATGATAACCAGCATAAATAGGATTAGTTGTATCATTATAAACACAATTTCCACATCCTTCTAAATCTTCTGAAGTATCTGCAAAAATAAAATCTCCTTGTTTTACCAAAGCGGAATCTCCATTTTTAGCAAGTTCCCTTGGGATAAATCTTATTCCTTCTTCAAAAAATCGTACACTCTTATTTTCTTTTGAGTGGATTTGACCATAGCTCATTACAGGAACACCAGTTGCTGTTAAGTCTGCTTTTGAAAATGTAAGTCCTTTGCATAATTTGCCATAATATTTAAAAGGCATAATTTTCCAATGTTCCGGGATTTCGCCAATCCATTTCATTCCACTATCTTTTAGTGGTGCATTGGGATTCAGTCCTCGTATCACGGCACGAGTGATAAGTGATTGTTTAAGTTCATCAAGGTATTCTATTTTCTTTTCTGCCTTAGCAATCATCTTGTCAATCTTCTCGGTCTTGACATCAAGGTAGGAGGCAATGGATTGCTGTTCGGATAACGGAGGAACAGGGACTTTTAATTTTCTGATTATATCTTGGCTTATATTAGGTTGTCCACCTCCAAATGATGATAATAGTAATTCTTCTTTAGCTATGATAAATGAATAAAAAGTATACTTTGGGCATATTCTTTTAGATGGTACAATTATACAACAGGCTTGATTGGTTGCTGTCTCTATATCAAGTAAACCAACTTTACCAATTGTTGCTCCATACATTGCAATCACAACAGAATGAATAGGATAGAACTTCATTTTGCATTCATCTACAGCTTTTGGGGTTATTTTCTTACTTGTTTCAGTTATCAATCCATTATTTAAATCACCTGTTTGAAGCCAGTTAAGACCTTTTTCTGAATAATAGTCTTCACGCGAGGATAATGGCGTTGTACCACTTCCTATTATTGGATGTACACGTGATATCTTTATCGCCTCCCAATGATTGGGTATTTCTCCAATCCATTTCACCCCACTATCTTTATAAGCATCATATTTCTTCATCATCCCTCTTTTTAATCATTCAACAATGAAGATAATTCCTGTTCTTCATCTTCTTCAAGTGCCCGAATATCCGCAAGGATATCCTCTACTGAGCGTAGCGGCTGATATTCATAAAACAGTTTTGAAATAGGGAACTCGCAACCTATCTTATCTTTCTCTCTATCCATCCATGCGTCAGGAGCAAAGCGAAGGACTTCGTTTTGAAAATACTCTTGAATATCCGTCTTGAATGGAATCGATTCATAGTCACGCAAATTAGTGTCAGCGACTAAGTCGCTGTTATCATCAAATGGTATGACATGAACCTCGGGGGCAGTTTCAGACACTTCACCAAAGAAGGTGCGACAATCTTTGATAAGTTTTGCGGTAGTCTTTATCTTCTTTGACTCCAAATAAGCAAAGAACTCAGCATCGGTGCGCTCTGTATCAATATCGTCCAATGCAACGATGTTTGCCAAAGCTTCGTTTTGTTTCTTTTCATCGAGCAAGACATATCAATTCTTCTTACCCATTGAAAACAAAGAACTTACAAAGATTGTCAGCTTAACAGGTAACGATTTGGAAACCAGCGGGCTTCTCTATTCTGCAATGTTCTGCATCAATCAAAAGAACGCTTTTCTCATTTGCAAAAGTAGTTTTTTTCTTCCTTATTGCCAAAGTTATTCCTCTGAAAAATAGAGAAAATCAAACATCTTATCATTATTGTACATTTGCTGCGCATCTTGCTGATGAAAATCAGTAGCACTGTCCTGCTTTTAATTCAATACCGTTTCCACATTGTATTTGAGCCTGCTTGTTTACGAATAGCCTGCCTGCGCGCCTGTCTGTGTGCCGGCAGGCAGGCACGCAGGCAGACCGGTCGGCAGGCAAGTAGGAAGGCGGGCAGGTCAGAGTGCGGGCAGGCTTGCAGGCCAGCGTGTGTATGTCCGCACGCATTTGCATTCACGAGAACCCACACGCAGGTAGGCTTGCAGGCATTCATACGGATATAACTACTCTCTTGCTTTCTCATCCCTCTATTCCCTTTCTTCTGGCAGCATCGGTATCGGGAAACGTGCATTGAGAGCCGAAATAACAACACTTGTTCCAATCCGTTTGCTGACGGATTACTGATTTCACGAGAAATCAGCAAGGTGTCCTTCGAGTTACCCGAAGGCTTTTCGGTTACTGCCGAAAAGTGGCAGCAGCAAGGTATGTTTTGAGTTACTCAAAACCTTTCGGGTTACTCCCCGAAAGCCTTGCCGCTTGGTTGCTCCTCCGAAGTCGGGCAACCTGTTTCTGACCTGCGGTAATCGTGTCTTATTCCTTGTACTTAATGCCGTACTCTTTCATTTTGTTATACAGGGTAGTTCGCCCGATGCCGAGTAACAGAGCTGCCAACGAGCGGTTGCCATTCGCTTGCTCCAAAGCACGGATTATCTGTTTCTTTTCCATTTCCACATTCTTCAAGGACAAGGATGTTTCGCCCGACAACAATGGTTCTTCAAAATTCAGTTTGTCAGCCGTTATCGTATCCCCGTCGGTGAACAGCACCGCCGAGCGTACCGTACCTTTCAGTTCTCTCACGTTGCCGCCCCACGGATGGACGAGCATCCGCTTTCTTGCTTCCGCATCAAAGCCTTTCACCTGTTTGCCGAACTCCTTGTTGGCAAGTTCACGGAAGAAGTCCGCGAGCGGCATGATGTCCTCACGGCACTCACGCAATGGAGGTATGTTCAACGTATATTCCTTAATCCGATGGAACAAGTCCTGACGGAAACGCTTTTCGGCTACTGCTGACTGCATATCCTCGTTGGTAGCGGCGATGATGCGCACGTCTGCTGTCTTTTCCCTGTTGCCGCCTATGGGTCTGTACCGTTTGCTTTCCAATGCACGCAGCATCATTTGTTGCACCTCTAACGGCAGGTTGCCTATCTCGTCGAGGAACAGCGTGCCTCCGTCGGCTTCCTCCCAATACCCTTTACGTTTGATGTCCGCACCCGTAAATGCGCCTTTCTCGTGCCCGAACAGGGCGGAAGCGGCAAGTTCCTTCGACAACAGACCGCAGTCCACTGCCACGAAGGGCTTGCCCGCCCGTTTGCTCATTGTATGTATTTTCTCCGCAATGTGTTCCTTTCCCGTCCCGTTCTCACCCAACACCAGTACACTCATGTTTGTTGGTGCGACCAATTTTATCTTGTGGTCTATCTCACGGAAAGCCGCGCTCTGCCGTTCATAAATGGGCGTGTCGTGCCGTTCCATCCTTTCACGTAAGGTTTTCAGGAGCGGAGGCAGGCTCATTTCCAACAACTTTTTAGGGATATAGTCCTCCGCACCCGACTTCATCGACCGGACGGCGGTTGGCACTTCGTCATAGTCCGTCATGACGATGTAGGGATTGCGTTTCCCTTGTTTGCGAAGTTCATCCAACAGCAAGATGCCGTCACCGTCGTTCAGGCGCAGGTCGGCGAGCACGATGTCGTCCTCACACATCTTGGTGAACAGCTTGCGTGCCCCGTTGCAAGTGGAAGTGCTGACGGTCTGGAAGCCTTTGCTTTCCAACAATCCACAGACATAGTCGGAGAAAGTGAGGTTGTCCTCCACTACAATTATTCTTCCCATCGTTCCATCTCCTTTCTTGCCAAGTCCACAATCAATTTTCCTTGTGCCAATACCTTTTGGATGGCATGGGCTATCTCTCCGTCCGTTGGACTGTTGCTGTGAATTACGGCATATAATTCCTGCAACGGATGTTCGGCTTTCATCAGCATCCATGAACTTCTGAGGTGGTGTACCCAGCCATCCAATGCCTCCATGTTTTTCTCTTTCGCCGCTTTCCGCACTTCATCCATTTCTTTTTTCGTTTCCGCGACCAACCGTTCCAATGTGTACCGCCTGTCGCCAAAGGCGAGCAAAGCCGAGAAATCCGGCAGTTGTCTATGTTCTTTATTGGCATATTGGCTTACCACGTTCAGTAGTTCAGCGATGGAGAACGGCTTGCCGAGCATGGCGGTAAAGCCTGCCGATTGCAGTTCTTCTTCCGTGATAAACCCAGCCGCCGTTGCAGCCACAACGGGAATAGAGCGCGAGTTGCCGATGTCGGACGTGCGCAGCAATTCCAGTATCTCGTAACCGTTCACTTCCGGCATTTTCAGGTCGGTTATCAGCAGGTCATAATCCTTGCCGCGCATTTTGTCCGTCAATTCTTCTACCGTCAGGCAAGTATCACAGCCTATGCCGTTCTGCACAAGCATATCCCGTATCATGCCGAGTGTTACAAGGTCATTATCTATCACTATTACGCTGTAATTTGAAATGATGTCTTGCACCTGTCCTTTCTTCATGTCCGCTACGGTTTCTTCGGTTTTCGGCAATGGAAGAACAACGGTGAACTTGCTGCCTTTTTCCTTTTCGCTTTCCACTGATATACTCCCGTCCATTAGTTCCACAAGCTGTTTCACGATGGAAAGACCAAGCCCGAAACCGTCCTGCGTGGCGGCATTGCCCAACCGCTCGAAAGGCTCGAATATCCGTTCCTTTTGTCCTTCACTGATGCCCGTACCCGTATCCTCCACCGTCAGCGTAAACACACCGTCTTTGTATCGGGTTGTCAGCGTGATGATACCGCTGTCTGTGAATTTAATAGCATTGGAAAGCAGGTTACCGCCTATGCTCAAAATGCGGTTCTTGTCGCCGTTCACTACTTCACTTGCGTAGTTGTGAATAGTCAAGGTCAGATGTTTGGATTGGACTTGTGCCATAAATTCCGTTTCGAGTGTGTCCGCTATCAAACTTAGTTTGAAAGGTTTGGATTGGATTGTCACTTTCCTGCTGTCAAGCCTGAAATAGTCCAAGAGGTTGTTCAACATGGATGCCATACGCCCTGCCGAAGTCTTTATTGTTTCCGCATGGCACATACGGCTATCCCTGTTGTCATCGTTCAATAGAAGTTCGGCATTGCCGCTGATAGCGGTCAAAGGTGTACGCAGTTCATGGCTTACGTTCTGTATGAGGTTGTGCCGCAAGCGTATAAGTTCCTCGTTCCGGGCGTTGCTCTCCTGCAATTCGCCGATGAGCTTTTCACGCTTTTTCTTTTCGTCCACGTTGCGTTTCAGTTCCCTATGGATGGTGAGATAAGAGAGGAACAATAAAATGATAGCCGTTGATATGGTAGTGGTAAACAATCTGACAGACACTGCCTGTGCTTCTGCTATCTTCCGCTCTTTCTGCACAAAAGCCTTCTGTGCCTGTCCGTTAAGTTCTGTTATCAGCCCATCCAATTGGACGTTTAATATCCGGTTGCAGACACGGAGGCTGTCGGTGTATGCGTCCATTTCTGCCGTCTGTTTCCGTTGCAAGGTAATCAGGCTGTCACTGAACTCGTGTGGTTCTTTGGCTGACGGTAACACCTGCACGGTCTTTTTGCCGCCGAAGAAGCCTGCGATGCCTTTTTTCTTTTGTTGTACGGTGCGTACACGGGTTGCACGTTTCGCTACTTCGGGCAGGTGGTTTACCAAAAGGCTGTCGGCTTCTTCCTGCCGTTCAAAAACCGACATGATATGACGCAGATGCGCTTCCTTTTCTGCCAACAAAATACGTAGGGTATCTATTTGTTGAGGTTGCACATAATTTATGCAATAAGGCTTCATAGCTTGTAGCAGACTGTCCGTTTGCAACCGCTCAATCTGATAATTTCGGTAATCTACCTCTTCCCAATCTATGACATTTTCACCCGATATGGAAAGTGTCGTGATATGGTGATGGATTGCGTTTATACTTTGGCGGATTTCACGGATTTCAAAAGTTTCTACCTCTATATCCCGTATTCGTTGCCGCTCATGTATCAAGATAGCGGCCATGCTACCGATGACCGCTACCAATATCAGATAACCAGTAATGATTTTTGCTCGTAAGTTCATTTTCTGTTCAATTTCATTTTTCCTTAGATAACTTTTTGTTCTTTCTTGAAAAACGGCATAGTTTATCGTTTTAAGAAACCTGAAAAAATCAGTCTTTTGCCTCCGTCCAGCCGAGGCAAAAGGCCGATTCGCTGCCGGGTTCTCCGCCATTCCGGTTTGACAGTCGCGATGTCGGGGCGGCCATGCCGCGCAACCCTGCCATTCATGAATGGTGGCTGTGGATTATGAAATCTTTTGTACTCACAATTCACGAATAATATATCCATAGTGACGGTGACGAGTATTGTTCTCTACACAAGTTTCCCGATAATGCTTAGGCGATATACCTTTATGGGTCTTGAAGAACTTTCCGAAGAATGATATGTTTGGAAAATCTAATTCGTAAGCAATCTCTTCAATAGAAGCTTGCGTATGGCAAAGCCTGTATTCTATCTCTTGGATTGCCTTCTCATTTATCCATTCTGTCGGGGTTTTTCCACTCGCTTTTTCACTACAGCACACAGGTATTTAGGGGTTATGTACACGCTTCGCTTCTTTCCACGATGCAAGAATAGCAAGTCCATAAACCTCTCATAAAGAGCATCACCAGAGGATTTATAAGCATAGACATTTTCTACAGAATGATTAAGCCGTATCAATATACGTTTCTCCATAACCAACATCCCTATGGTTGTGGAGAGCTCGTCAATATCTAATCCTGTACCTTCTTTTAACTCATCAAAAGATATGTTGTCGTTACAATTTCGGATTGCAGACAAGACAACTTCTGTTTTAGTTCCTATTATTTTCATTGTTCTGATGTCTTTATAGTTTTCCGGTCGCCCGCAGGTATTCCGTTTCATATATCTTGCATTGTGTTTGAGCCTCAATCAAGTTGCTTTCGGCTTGCTGCCATTGCGATTGGGCATCAAGCAGGTCGCTGAGTGGTGCCACTGAGGAGGCATATCGGTTTTGTGTCACCCGGAGGTTTTCCTTTGCTTGACACAGCCCGGTTTCTGCTGTCTGCACCAACCGTTGTCCGTCCTGCATATTACGAATACTCTGTTGCACTTCGATATTAATCAGACGGGTGTTCTTTTGCAATTCAAGTTCAGAATTCTTCAGTTGATACCGGGCTTTGCGTACTTTCTTCCGATTCTCTCCCCAATGAAAAATAGGGATACTGACACTCAACATCGCTGTCCATTGCCCATCACGGAACTCTTGTGAGAACGGCTGCGATGTGCCATCGGCTGTGGCTGTCATCCCTTCAAGTTTAATATTCCCGTAGTACATGTAACCGGCCGTCAGTCCGACTGTGGGTAGCATATCGGCTTTCGCCATGCGGATTTGTTGCTTGTCGGCTTCAATCTGTTTTTCGAGCAGGCTCATTTCCGGACGTGAACTTACATCTGTGCTTAGGGGCGTTGGCTCACTGAAGGTTATCAATGTGTCGGTCGGTTCGATTGATGTATCAAGTCCTACACCGATTATCCGGCATACCGACATTCGGCACAGGTCTTCTCCGTTCTTGGCTTTTTGTAACTGGTACAACACGTCGCTCCGTTCTGCTTCTATACGCAGCAGGTCGTTTTCCGTTGTCATTCCTGCACGGCAGGCAGCCGATACTTGCCGATAAAGGGTATCCATCTGTGCCGAAAAACTTTCCAGCATCCGGACTTTACGGGCAACGGCAATGTATGTCCAATAAGCCTTGTCCGCCTCCACCAAGACATCCATACGTGTCATGCGCTGTTGTTCACGGGCAACTTCACCGCCAATGCGTGCCAACCGCTTCCCGGTTGTTATTTTCCCTCCCGTATAAATGGGCTGGGTCAAGTTGATGCCTGCCATATAAGTTCCTCGCATACGAAGGTCCATGCCCATCATGTCCATGTCAGGAAGCATATAAACGCCAATAGCTGAGCCGTCTATCTTGGGCAGGTAGGCCGTCGTTGCTATTTCATTATCCAATTCAGCCTGTCGCAGCCTGTTGTCGGCCTGTTGCAGTTCTTCACTTTGTGATAGAGCCATTTCGCGGCATTGCGCCAGCGATAGTGACAGCCGTTCTTGTGCCGATGCTTCAGAAACCGACAGCCATCCGGCGCAGCATAGAATAATTGCTTGATATAGTTTCATATTGTTGAAATTCATACGTTAACAGGTTTGCGAATGTGAAATAAAGTAGCATAAAACAAGGGCAGAAGCACGAGGGTGATTATCGTGCCGACTGTCAGTCCGCCCATGATGGTGATGGCCATCGAGCCATACATCGGGTCTTCCACGAGCGGTATCATGCCGACAATGGTAGTGAGTGATGCCATCAGTACCGGACGGACACGGGAAACCGTCGCTTCTACCACTGCTGTATAGGCTGGCACTTTTTCTTCCGTTTGTAGGCGGTTGATTTCATCCACCAGCACAATGGCATTCTTCACCATCATGCCAATCAGTCCTAACATACCGACAATGGCCATAAATGTCATGGGTTGTCCGCTGACCAGCAGGGACGGGGTAATGCCGCAAAACACGAATGGGAAACATATCAGAATGAGGATAACCTTGCGCCAACTGTTGAACAGGAACAGCAGAATGGCAAGAATCAGGAACACCGTTATGGGTACGAACTTCATCAGATTGCCAATTGCCTCACCTTGCACCTCGCCTTCGCCCACCCAGCGCAGATGATATCCTTCGGGCAAGGAGATTGCTTCAATATCGCTGCGGATAGATTCCATAACCTTTGCCGGGGTGGCATAGGGGTTATCAGGATTCGGGTCACATTCCGCTTCGATAGCACGCCGTCCGTTCAAGCGCAGCACCACATCCTCATCCCAATTCATCCGTATATTCTGCGCCACATTGCTCAGCGGCACCGCGCGGAACATCTTGTCTTGCAGGTCGCTCATGGCATGACCGCCTGAAAGTGCGTTCGTCAGTTCGTCGTTCGAAAGATGCAAATTCAGCATACTCCATACAGGGATGTTTTCCAAGTCGCTTATCCGACTGCCATCCGCATTACGGACTTGCAGGTTCAGTGTGACCATGTGTTCTTGATCGTGTATGACACCCACCGGCATACCGTCTGTTGCAGCCAGCAGCGCATTGGCCACATCACCGCGTTCTATGCCAGAACGCAGAGCGTCTTGTTGGATATAATCCGCCACCAGCGACTTGCCCACCGGTTTCCAGTTGTTCTGTACAGAATAAGTGTCAACATACGGACAGCGGCGCATAATATCTTCAGCTTGGGCACTCAAACGGCGCAGCACGGCAGGGTCCGGTCCGGTAAACTCCACTTCAACGGTATGAGAGGTGGAAGTAGAGAAATTGTATTTGCGGATGCGGATGTAAGCATCCGGGTATGCTTCGCGCAGTTGCTGCCGGATTACGGGTATCTGCTCCAATACTGTCTTATAGTCCTTGCAGTCCACCATCAGCTCGCCGTAGCAATCGCCGCCGGAAGTCATCGGACGCACCAGACAGTAAAATGCCGGAGCACTTCCCTGACTTACGGCAACACGTTCCACAGCCGGATTGGACGAGAGCCTGTCGCTCATCTCCAACAATCGGTCACGTACTTTATCGGCATCCGAAGCCGAAGGAAAGAAACACTCGACGACAAACTGCTTGTAGTCGAAATCTGAAAAAAACAGGTTCTTTACCCGTGTCATCCCCAAAATGCAAACAAACAGCAGGCTGAATGCCACGGTCATGGTGGCGTATCTGTGTCCGATAAGGAAACCGATGGTGCGGCGTATGAACCTATGGACGGGCGAATTCATCACGCTGCTACCTGCCTTTTCTCCGCTGTTCTTTTCACGGACAGGCAGCCATGATTTAGCGCAGACAGGCACTTGCACCAATGCCAGCACCCAGCTTGCCAACAAGCTTACGCATAGCACAAGAAACAGGTCTTTGGCATATTCGCCGGCAGAATCAGGCGAAAGATATACGCAGAGGAAAGTGGAAGCGGCAATGACCGTTGCTCCCAACAAGGGGAGAGCCGTGTTGCGCCCGATACGGTAAAGGTATGTCTTCGGCCCCAATCCGCGTTTCTTGTCTATCAAAATACCGTCCATAATGACCACGGCATTATCCACCAGCATCCCCATCGCCACAATGAACGCACCGAGAGAAATCCGGTGAAGCGTGGTGCCGCAGAGCAACAGGATAGGAAACGATACCGCCACCGTCAGCACCAGTCCGGAACCGATGATGATGCCGCTGCGCCAACCCATTGTGAATATAAGCACCAAGATGACGATGGCCACTGATTCAAGCAGGTTCCACATGAACGAAGAGATGGCTTCGTCCACCTTGTCGGGTTGGAAGAATATCTTTTCCGTATGGAAACCTGCCGGAATGTCCTTTATCACCTCTGCCAAGCGTGCGTCCACCGCCTTGCCAACATCGGGTACAATGGCATCCTGCTCTAATGCCATGCAAATAGCTAATGCCGGTTTACCATTCACGAAAAAACCGTTTCGTTGCGGTTCGGAATAACCCCGTTCTACACGGGCTATATCACCGATGCGCAACTGTTTCCCGTCCATTGTCTTTATAAGCAGGTTGCGTATATCATCCTCGTCTTTGATGTCGTTGTTCACGTAAAGGGAAATACGTTCGTCACCACTTTTATAGTTGCCGGCATTGACCGTCTTACCCGCCGATTGCAGGGCCGACATGATTTGGGTCGGGACAATGCCATTCCGGGCAATTTGTTCTTTTGATAGAATAATGTTGATTACTTCGTCGCGGTTGCCTGCGATATTGATGCGCTTCACGCCCTTCACGTCAGACAGTTCACGTTTGATGAACTTGGCATACTTGTACATTTCAGGATAAGTATAGCCGTCTGCCGTGAGTGCGTAGAAAATACCGTACACATCCTGCATGTCATCAATGACCACGGGAGAATAACATCCCTGCGGAAGCTTTGCGGACAGGTCATTCACTTTCCGTCGGAGCAAATCGAAATGTTGCTCCAATTCACGGCTCAGTACGGTCATCTGAAACTCCACGGTAAATGTAGCCGAACCATTCCGACATTCTGTTTTCACCTTTTTCACGTTGGGAAGTGCACGCAGTTCGTCTTCTACCAATTGTGCTACTTTGAGTTCCACTTCGTGAGCATTGGCTCCGGGAAACGGAACTACCACCATTGCTTGCTTTGCTGATACTGCCGGGTCTTCCAGTTTCGGCATCTGGACGAATGACAGCACACCGGCGATTATGATTGCAACCATAAGCGACCAGAAAAGCATGGGCCGCTTCATGAAAAACTCCGTCAGCTTCATCATAGCAGTTCTCCTACATTAGTTTTACTCGGTTCTCCTATCACACGTACCTTCTCGCCTTCCAACAAAACGCTGCTACCCGAGCGTACAATCTGTTCATTGCCAGTCAGTCCTCCGGTTACACGGATATGCCCGGCGACATCCGTGTTGTCGAGTGTCACGGCGCGTTGCGTTACGGTTGAGTCATTGCGCAACACCCACACGTATGCTTTACCTTCCTTTTGGAATACGGCAGAAAAAGGTAATGTGAATCCCGGGCTGGCGGTATTATCGGCAATATCAATACCGACCTCTATGTTCATTCCTGCTGTCAGTTTCATGTCGGACATCTCTGTAAAGGCAAGGCGCAGCCGATAAAGCTGATTGCCGTCTGCCTTTGGCACTATGCTCAAAAATGCCATGGGAATCTTTTGCTCACCATCGGTGGTCTGACAATAAAAGCCCGTAAAATTCTTCCGTTTCAGATATTCGCTGACGGGTATATCTGCCACGACCTCAAAGTGTGATACGTCCATGATTTGGAACACGCTTGTTCCGGCATCTACCATCTCTGACCGGGAGAAGTTTACAGCCTGTACATAACCGTCAGTCGGGGCATAAAGCCGAGTATAATTAAGCTTATTCTTGTTTGCCTGCAACTGCGCGCCCAATTGTTTTAATCCTGCGACAGCCTTTTCATAATCGTTGGCTGACACGCTTTTAGACTCGAACAACTGTTTTGTCCGTTTTGTCTCGTCCGTAAGCTGGTCATACTGTACCTGCAAGGCTTCCACCGCCAAACGATAATCCGCATCATCCAATTCCGCAAGCAACTGTCCCTTGTGGATGTAATCCCCTTCCTTGACACAGATACGGCTGATCTGACCCGCCGTCTTGAAACCGAGGTTGATTTCATGTACGGCTTCCACGATACCCGAATAGGTCTTTACCCTATTGCCACTTACCTGAACAGGCTGTGTCAGATAGACACTGCGCCTGAATGTCGCCGTGTCATTCCCTTCCGAACAGGCACAAGCCAGAACGGATATGGCAATGACGATACATAAATTTACTTTTCTCATTGTTCTATTGTTTAAAATTTATTTCTGCTGCAAAATTCGTCCATTTGGCCGATATGCTTTTGTTTTCTTTTATGGTCAAGTTGTCTAAAATCGCAGTATTTTGCCGTTTTTTGGATAAGATATACTTTGCAATTCTATTCAAATAGGTATATTTGCAGCAAAAACATCCGTTTATGAAATACACAGGAAAATATAGTCCTCTGAATTTAATGATGATGCCGTTGGACGAACAGACGTGCATCTTCAACAATGAGTTTGTCATGGCTGACAACTTCCAAGAATCGGACAACACCTCCGATTTTGACGATTTTGTGGCTTCGCCATACCCTTTCAAGATACAGTTTACCATAACGTTATTCTGTCTTGGAGGGCTTATGCGCGTCAGGTTAAACCTGACGGAATATTGTTTGCACAAAAATGACATTCTGATAGTAGAGTCTGGGTCGGTAGGAGAATGTCTGGAGGTTTCACCCGATTGCAGGATTGGCATTATTGCCTTTTCCAACAACTATTTCGTTTCTGAAATCAACTCACAAGGTACGACACTTATCCGTCAGTTCCTTTCGGTTTCATCTTTATTGCCGCTGACTGATATGGAGATGGACGAATTGTTGAATATTTACCATCAGATGCGACAGAAAATCAAACAGCCGGATTATCGTTATAAACGTGAGATATTAATGAGTTATATGCGTGTGCTTTTCTGTAATTGCTGTCAGTACATGGCATCCTATCTGGAGAAACGGCAAGCATCCCCATCCTCACGGAAAGACCGTATCTTCGAACGTTTCATGCAACTGCTCAAGGAGCATTATGCTTCCGAGCGCAATATCGGTTTTTATGCTGACAAATTGTGCCTATCACCCAAGTACCTCTCGCAGATGGTGCTTGCCGCCAGCGGTCGCCATGTGAAAGATTGGGTGCAGGATTACGTTATACTGGAAGCAAAAGCCCTGCTGAGAAGCCGGCAGTACACGGTGCTGCAAGTAAGCGATATGTTGAATTTTCCCAACCAATCGTTCTTCGGGGTCTATTTCAAGAAAGCCGTAGGCTGTTCGCCATCGGTGTATCAAAATATGGAGTAGCAGATTATTGTTTTTTGACCAACGGAATTTTACTTCTTCCCCACTTTCCAAAGTATGAGGGAGCAAGCCGTTTCGGTACGTCCGAAACACTAACTTGCTCCCATAAAAACTTTGCCTCCAATGGATGCTCCTGTTTCTTTAAGTCAATCGTATGCCATAAAAATAAGGTCTTACTTCATTCTACATCAAGCTCAGATTATTAGCAGGCTTATTTGAGCCTGATGAACGCCACAGGCTACCACACCGATGCCAAATGCTGCCACGCAGGTGCGAAGCGGTTGAATTATACCGGACTTCGCTTTTCTTTGCATCACGGACGCTTGGAACAGCCGTCACGGGGTCGGCGGATAACGCCACTCCCTGCCACAAGCTGCCACGATTGTGCCAACCTATTGTTTGATGCACGATACCCATTTATTTTGCGTCCAAAACCGAGTATCAACATTAAAAACAGTATTGACAATGGAAGTATTGATTTTTCAGAAAGAAGCGTTTGAAGAAATGGCGGCGAAGTTCAGCCGCTTCTCAGACCGTGTGAACGAACTCCTTGCCAAGCAAGGCAGCAAGTCATTAAACCGTTGGATGGACAATCAAGAGGTCTGCCAACAGTTGAACATCAGTCCGCGCACCTTACAGACGCTGCGTGATAACGGCACGCTGGCCTATTCGCAGATAAACCACAAGGTGTTTTACCGACCGGAGGATGTGCTGCGCATCGTCAAGCCCGTTGAACGTAAGCTGGCAGACAAAGCCGTTTGATTATTATTGTACCACTAAATCCAACGTAACAATGAGTGAAATGATTACCAAGAACCATGCGCTTGTCGCTGAGTTCGGCGACAGCCTTGGCCGTCTGCTGGACGGCATCGAGAACTTCATGGCAAACAGCCGTCCGACATTGGGCGGCGAACGCTTCCTGACGGACAAGGAGGTGTCGGCACGGCTGAAAGTGAGCCGGCGCACCTTGCAGGACTACCGCAACAACGGGATGATTGCCTATTACCAGTTGGGCGGCAAGATTCTGTACAAGGAATCGGACATCGAAAGTATGCTTGCCGCCAATTACCGGGAAGCGTTCAGATAGTCTGACGGAAATCCCCTGTAAAACGGTGTTACCCTCAAACGGCGTAAGAGATAGCCTTACACACCGTTTGAGGGTATCTCTTACGCCGTCTGAGGTCTGCTCAATTTCCCGCTCTCTTTCCACGTGACGGGGAGAGCGAAAAGAAAAGGTTGACGGGCTGTCTGTTGTTCATGGTCAGCCTGCCCATGATAAACCGTCTGAAAGCCATGCTTTCCCGACCTCTTAACTTGAAGGAAACGGCTATCACCATTTCAAGGCTGTAAACATCGTAGTTTATCCCGTTGTTCTGTTTGATGTACCGCTTCGTTTCGCTTTCCAACAATTCGCCATTCTTGTATATGGCATGGACAGCCTTGCGGATGTGGCAGCCGAACACATTGAACGCATCGGACATTTCCTGCTGCGTCATCCAGACGGGAGCGGTCGGCATGGCAACCGCCCCGTTTTCTGTGATTGTGATTATTCCCCGTTCCATTGTCATGCCTCATATTATTCATTATCAATGTTTGTTTCTTTTGGCAGTTCTTGTCTTTTGTACCATTTGCCCGTTCCGTACATCATTCTGACCGCCATCAGGTTGTCCATGTCCTTTGAAATCTTCTTGTCAGTCACCTCCGCGTACCGCTGGGTGGTCTTTATGCCTGAATGCCCCATCATCTTGGCGATGCTCTCGATGGGGATGCCCTCCGAAATCAGGAAAGTTCCGAACGAATGGCGGCTTTGATGGTAGGACAAGTTTTCTTTCCGTCCTATCGACACGCCCAGCTCGTGTATCTCGAACCACATCTCGTCACGGCTCGGAAGCGGAAAGACGGGCTTCGTATCATCTGTCGTGTTGTAGAGGTCGAGTATCTGCTCCGCTATCGGATGCAGGGGGATGAACGCCTCCACGTTGGTCTTCTTGCGGTTGATGCGGACGTAACGCCTGCCGTCCGCCGTCGTGCCGATATGGTGCGGATGGAGCAGCATGATGTCCACATACGCCAAACCCGTGAACGTTGAAAACAAAAATGCCCTGCGCCCAAGTTCCTGCAACGGGTCGAGCATGGGTGTTTCAAGGATGGCTTTCAGTTCGGCACGGCTGATGTGCCTGTGCTTCGGTGCGGGCTTCTTCTCGTATTCCATGTCCTCCAACGGGTTGGCACGGAGTATCTCGTAGTCTACGGCGAGGTACACCAGCTTGCTCAGCCAGCACAGGCACTTGTTCATCTGTGACGGAGCGAAGTTCTTGTAGCGTTTCAGGAAGGCTTTATAAGAACTGCCGAACTCCTCCGTGATGTCAGTAAAGTCGATGTCCTCCTTGCCCAATGACGTGAGGTAATCTTTCAAGTACTTCTGATAATACGTTGAGTTCCTGTATGTCGATGTGGAATTTATCTCCTTTGAGCGGACAAGCAGACGTTCAAGCTCCCTTTCTCCCATCTGCAGCAGCTTGGTGGGGATGACGGCTTTCCTTGCCAGCGCGTTCTTCAGTATCTCTGCGCTTACCACGTTCTGTTTCTTCAACGAATCCTCATAGGCAAGCTCGACGGACTTCTTGAACTCCTGCAAGCGGTTGTTCTCGCGGACGGTACGAATGGTTCCCTTGCTGCTGTTCCAGTCCTCCGGTCTGCAATAGATGCCCGTCGCCATTGTGGAACTCTTGCCGTCTATTGTGATGCGGCAGAGGACGGCGGTCGTGCCGTCAGCCTTTACTTTGCTACGGTTGATGTACGGTAATATGGAAAATGTACTGCGCATGGTTGTGATGTTTTTATCAGTTAAAGAACAAGTTTTAAGTCTTTGGTCGCCTCGATGTATCTGTCCATGTCTTCAAACAGCTTTTTCGGAGTGACACGGGCATAGACTTGGGTCGTGGTTATATCGGAGTGACCAAGCATCCGGCTGATGGTTTCAATCGGCACTCCGGCTTCCAGCGTAATCAGCGAGGCGAAGGAGTGGCGTGCCTGATGGTAGCACAAGGTGCTGCTCACCCCTGCGAGGACGGCAAGAGATTTCATGTGCCGGCGGAGGTTCGGATGGTATACCATCGGGAACAGCGTCGGGCGGTTTTCGTCATGGTACTTCTCAATCAGGGCGAGTGCTTCCGGCAGCAGTTTCACGCTTGCCCGAAGCTCGTTCTTCTGGCGGCGGTATTTCAGCCAAAGGCATCCCTCGTCATCGGTATACAGATTGTCCCTTGTCACGCTCACCGCATCTGCATAGGCGGTCCCCGTATAACAGGCAAACAGGAAGAGGTCACGCACAAGGATATGCGTGGTGCGCCATGCGGGTATCTCCACATCGCGTATCTTTTCAAAGTCCTCACGGCTCAACGCCCTCGGTGTACGCTCTGTCTTTTGCGGTAAGGTGAAATTTGCAAAGAAGCATCTTTCCGCATACCCCTCCTTGTAGGCGATGCGGCATACCTTTTTCAAGATGGCGAGATAGTGGCGCACGGTGTCCACCGCCAAGCCTTTCACGTCCATCACGAAGTTCTGGTAATCGTGTATGAACTGTTCGGAAAGCTGCCCGAAAGCGATGTCCTTCGTCTTGAACTGCCACTCGATGAATTCGCCCAATGTCCTTCTCATGTAGTAATAGCCGGGATAGGTTCCCTTGGCACGGTCGATGCCTATACGGGCTTTCAAGTCCTCGCAGATGCGGTCGGTCATCCTTAGCAGGGTCATCTGCGTGTCCATACTCCCTTGAAACAAGTCCTTGACCGCCGTTGCGTCAAAGTCTTGCCCACGCTCCACCAACGTATCAAATGCCGAATTGACCGCAAGCAGCAACTTGTCTATTTTCGTGTTGGTCTCCACCGCCTCGCGGCTCTTGCCGTCCAGACGGCTTTCCCTCGCGTTCCACAACTCCGGCTTGCACGACAGCTTGCATCCGAACTGCGCCATCGTACGGTTCACCGTTATCCTTCCCATTATCGGGGCTTTGCCCGACTTGTCCGTTCCGCTCTTTTTCAGGTAGAGCAGCACCTTGAATTTTTCAACTTTCATACGCTTACTGTTTTTGTCGCAAAATTAACTTATGAGTAAGCGTCCATTGATTTGCAGAACGGTGCGTATCGGAGCAATCGGCACGGGCTTGCAACAATTTCATTTTCCGTGCGTTACCTGTCCTTGCTTCGGTAACTGACGGCTAACAGCTTGGTAACTGAAATGGCTCAATATTCCGCACTCCGTTGCGTTTTCGGCATCTGGCAGAATAATGAAAAACCACTCATTTCAAACGGGTTACGTTTTGTTGTTACCTGTTTGCAGGCGGCTGCTTTGTGGGTTCTGTTCCACCTGGCGCAGCATACTTTGTCTTCACATCCTTGTATATAAGACGGAGAGGACGTTCAACGGTAATATAAGTATAGAAGAAATCATCCTTATCCATAAGTTTTGCATTGTCGCAAGTCTCAAAAGCATGGTAGATACGACCTATTTCACTTCGACCGTAATCGCTGACCAAGACATTTTTCATACCGAGATTCTTGCGCATAGGCTGTACGTACTCGTCTTTAGCTGCATTTATCAGTAACACTTTATTCTTGTGGCTTTCGGGCTTTTTGTTATCAAATATCCAAAGGTAGGTAGCGATACCTGTGCCATAGAACAAACCGCCGGGCAAAGCAATGATAGCGTCAAGTAAATCATTGTCAAGCATGTGCTTGCGAATATTGCTCCAGCCGGAACCTGCACCACCGTTAAACAATGGTGAGCCATTAGAGAGAATGCCTACACGACTGCCTTTGGGGTCCATCTTATGGAGCATGTGCAAGGTGAATAGTAACTGACCATCGCTTTTGTCGGGCAGTCCCGGAGCAAAGCGGCTGTTTTTATCTTCCGCTTCGGCAGAAACGGAGTCGTATTCACGTTTCCAGTCCACACCGTACGGAGGGTTCGCCAGCATAAAGTTGAATTTTTGGTCGCGGAACTCATCGACAAGAAGCGTGTCACCTACAGCGATACCCTTTGCTTCGTCCCCCTTCATGATGATATCACTCTTGCAGAGTGCGTATGTTTTGTCGTTTAATTCCTGACCAAACAGGTTGACAGTTACATCCACTCTACGCTCCTTTGCTGTTTCCTCTATGGTGTCCTTAGTCAATGTCAGGATGCCGCCTGTACCACAGCAGGGGTCATACACAGAGATTATCTTCCCATCTTGGTAAATCTTATCTTCTTGGCCGAGCAAGGTAATCTCCGTCATCAAGCGGACGATGTCACGAGGAGTATAGAACTGACCGGCACCGATACCTACAGATTCTTTTGCGTAACGAATGACAATTTCGAAAACAGTACCCATCATGTGGTTGTCTACTTTGTCGGGACTGAGGTCGATGTTCAGTACAAAAGCTTTAGTCACTTGGAGCAGCAGGTTCTTGCGGGCAAGGTTTGAGAAGATGTCGCTCAGGCTTGCGTTTTCACCTTTACCGGTGAAGTTTTTCAGAATCTCACGGATGTTTGGACTGAAACCTTCAAGGTAGGTCTTAAAGTTGTTCGTCAAGTCGGCAGGAACTGTTATCAACTTAGAGAGTGACAGACCACTCGTGTTGTAGAATTTGTAGCCGGCAGCATCCATGAGCATCGGCATCATATTGTCGATATCCTCTTGTGAGGTCTGACCAAGTTCTTCAAGCTGCTTCATGTTAGTTGCCACAAGGGCCTCTGAACCTACAAGTACGCAGTCCAGACGGCGGAGGAGAGTGAACGGAAGAATTACATCCTCCACGTCCTTATTGTCATATACATTGCGAAGGAGCTCCTTCACGTTCCATATCATCTGACCTAATTCTTCTGCTGTCATATTGGATTTTTCATTGTTCGTTTCTAGTCATATTGTGTATAGTCTTTTACTCAAATACAAAAATAGTGGATTATTCTCAAATTCTTTTCTCGTTGACTAAAAATCTATTTCCGTTTACCAATGTCTTTTTCCAAGTTGCTTCTTGGGCATAGCTAAGACTTTTTATACGGATGACTAATTCTTTTTATACAGCATACTAAGACGCCCCATTGCAATAGGATATACGTCCTGCTGTCGTAGGATGTAGTAAACATTTGTATAAAAAGCCTTAATAATACGGAAGAAAGGCTTTATATCTGTGATGAAGTTTTAGGGGATCAGCAACGAACTGTCTCCATAGCTCAGGAACCTGAAATCATGTTCCAAAGCATAGTCATAAATCTTTCGCCAGTTTCCTCTCACAAAGGCAGAAACCAATAGCAGTAATGTACTTTGTGGTTGATGGAAATTGGTGACCATTTTCCGGACTATTTTGTATTGATATCCCGGTGCGATGATAATTTGAGTACTGCTATGCAACGCTTCCATTTCGTGGCGGTGCAGATAATCCAGAATTTGTTGCAGGGCTTCCACTGGAGTCAGTTCATTCTTATCTTCATAGGGCATCCATTGCTGTACGTGCAATTCGTTTTGGGCGGCATCAGGGTTATGGTGGATAAGGACCCCGATATAATAAAGACTTTCCAGGGTGCGTACAGAAGTGGTTCCTACCGCAATGGCTTTTCCATTATGGGCGATTAGTTTTTCAATGGTATGCTTGCTTACAGAAATGTATTCCGTATGCATCTCATGTCCCTCTATCTCTTCACTTTTTACGGGCTTGAAAGTACCTGCGCCTACGTGTAAAGTCAGTTCCTCACGGTCAATTCCCCGTTCGTCCAGCGCTGCCAGTACTCTTTCCGTAAAATGAAGCCCTGCGGTAGGAGCGGCAACGGAACCTTTTATCTTTGAATAAACCGTCTGATAAGTTTCCTTGTCACTTTCTTGTGTTTCACGGTTCAGGTAGGGAGGGATGGGCAGTTCACCTATTACTTCCAACAGGTCGGCAAATGTGATTGAATCATCATCCCATGAGAAATCAATCCAATGACTGGTTCCCCTACACTCTCCACGGGTGGCGGACAGGACAATTTGCTTTCCTTTCACATCCACCACGCGGCTTAACGTACCTTTTTTCCATTTTTTCAGATTACCTATCATGCATAGCCAGCTGCACCGGCGTGTTTGTTGAAAACTTAGCACATAGTCATTGGGCTGGATAGGTTCCAGACAGAAGACCTCTATCAATGCCCCTGTTTCTTTACGGAAATGCAGACGCGCTTGAATTACTTTGGTATTATTGAATATCATCAATTCTCCGGATTCCAAATATTGCGGCAAAGAAGTAAAGACATCTTCGTTCACCTCACCGTGGCGGTAAACTAACAGTTTGGACTGGTCGCGTGTGGCGAGGGGGAATTTGGCGATCCGTTCATCGGGTAGCGGGTAGTTGAACTCACTTATTTTGATATGTTTGGTATCTTCCATCTGAATCTATTTCTTTTTCTGCGCAAAAGTACCGATATTTGCGCTAACTAAAAAAGAAAAGAGTATGAAAATAGGAGATAAAGTCCGTTTCCTTAGTGAGGTAGGGGGCGGTGTTGTGACAGGATTTCAAGGAAAAGACATGGTCTTGGTAGAAGATGCCGATGGTTTTGATATTCCGATGCCCATAAAAGAGTGTGTGGTTATAGACACGGATGATTATAACATGAAGCGTAAACCCGTAGCTCCGGCTCCTAAACAGGAGGTTGTCAGTGCAAAGGCAAAAGGAGCGTCAGTCAAGGTACGTCAGGATGAAGAGGAGGATGAACGTCCCGTTACTTATCGTCCGGCTGAGCGAAAAGGGGGGGATATCTTGAATGTGATGCTTGCTTTTGTACCACAAGATCTCAAGGCCATTTCAGCAACGGCATTTGACTCGTATCTTATTAACGACAGCAATTTCACATTGTACTTTACTTATCTTACTGCCGAAGGAAGTAACTGGCGGGTACGTAGCCATGGCACGGTGGAACCGAATACTAAATTCTATATAGAGGAATTCGAGAAAAGCGCTTTAAATGAATTGGAAAGGGTGGCGGTGCAGTTCATCGCTTTCAAGGATAACAAAAGCTTTTTGTTCAAGCCTGCCGTATCGGTAGAACTACGTATAGATACAGTGAAGTTTTATAAACTGCATACTTTCCGTGAGAGTATTTTCTTTGAAGAACCGTCACTTATTTATGATATTGTGAGAGATGATGTTCCGGTGAAACAGGTTTTTGTTTCAGCGGAGGATATAAAGGATGCATTGCTACAGAAAAAAGAACCGGAACCGCAAATGGCTAAACAACCACAACCCAAGAAGGTGAAGAGTGAAATTGTAGAGATTGATCTCCATGCTCACGAGTTGCTGGATACGACTGCCGGTATGAGCAATAGTGAGATATTGAATTATCAATTGGATGTTTTCCGCAAGACATTGGAAGAATACAAGAACAAGAAGGGACAGAAAATTGTCTTTATTCATGGTAAGGGAGATGGTGTGCTACGCAAATCTATCTTGCAGGAGTTGAAATATAAATATAAAAACTATGAAAGTCAGGATGCTTCGTTCCGTGAATATGGTTTCGGAGCTACGATGGTGATTATTCACTAAAAGTCTTTCATTCATACAGATTGTGATATGACAACATTGAAAGAATTTTTGAAGACGGATCGTTTCGCTACCTGTACGGGAGTGGAACTTCTTGAAATAAAGCCGGGTTATGCCCGTGCGCGTATGGAAGTGACTGATCGTCATCTGAACGGAGGAGGGGTATGCCAAGGGGGAGCTTTGTTTACATTGGCAGATTTGGCTTTTGCCGCTGTGGCGAACAGCCGTAAGAAGCTTACACTTTCCGTGAATGCCAATATCACTTTTCTCCGTCCCGCCAAACTGGGTTACGTGTATGCCGATGCTACTGAGGTGTTCAATCATCATCGCATTCCTTTTGTCGAGGTGAAGATAACAGATGAACAAGGAGAACTGATAGCTATATTTACTTCATCAGGCTATCGTAAAGAATCAGATTTGCCGGTAGATACGTTAGAGTGATTCACGAGAATAAAAAAGCCTGTTACCGTTTTTCGGCAGCAGGCTTTTTAATGGTTATCGGTGAAGATAATGTTTCGTTATCCTATCCTTCTTTTACTTTAGCTTTTCCTATTCTTCCCGGTTCTACAAATAGATATTTGTAGCCTACACGAATACTTGCCAGATGCAGTGTTTTTAAATGTGCGCGGCGTACTAGCAGAGCGGTCATTTCATGAATACGCCCGTCAACATAGCCTATCATCTCACTTTCTGTTGTGTTTTCAGAGCCGTAAGTACCTGCTCCTTGAACAATCATAAAAGGTGATTCGGTGCCTGCTTTATCCATACCGATAGCAATAGCCACATAAATCCACATAGGACCATGAGCAACTACTTTACGTGCTGTG
>ERZ773243.1132-NODE-1132-length-31831-cov-4.327417_pt1 | contig 31831 bp, 16 predicted proteins | sample MGYA00580520_ERZ773243 | MGnify/ENA primary metagenome ERZ773243 (study PRJEB29015, sample SAMEA2737747) | human gut metagenome | biome: human gut; feature: human-associated habitat; material: faeces | place: China | collected 2012 ... | reverse complement strand
GCTGTGGAAGGATAATAGCGAAAATCCTAAAGCTGTGACTGGTATTGCACTAACTTATAAAGAAAAGGCTGGTTGGGTATGTAGCGATGCTGATATTAAAGCAGCTGTAACTAAAGCTTTGTCAGGTGCAAAACCTGAAACAGTGAATGCTATGGTAGCCTTCTTCAAAACTCGTTTATATTCGTTGATGGGATCTGCATCTGGTATTACAGAAACAACCCGTACTTATAATACAGTGAACGTAAACGGTTATACTACAATGACTTATACTTGCTATGCTAAGACTCGTACTACTACATTATCAACTACAGTGAAGTATAATGGTAAAGATGTGAAAATCTCAGTAATAGCAACACGCTATACCGGAACTGATCATCAGTATAAGACAGTTACTACTAATCCTACTCATAGTGGTGGTCAGGGTGGAAGTAACTAATAAATAATAAAGATCATAAAAATAACCCTTTTTTAATAAAACCCTTTTTTATAAACCCTGTTGGGCAATAATCATATGGGATATGAGGAGGAAGAGGTCACTGTGAAGTGGTTTCTTCCTTTTCGTTTATGAGATATATGGATGTTTCTTGAATGTCCATTTCAAACAGAATTCTACTAATATAAGTTAATGTTTATAATTATGATTTGTATCCTGTAAATAAAGCCTATCTTTATCACCCAATACAACATAGGACAAATAAAATGTCATGAGCATAATTATTAAGAACCTTAATAAGATCTATCCAAACGGAAATCATGCCTTGAAAGATGTCAATCTGGAAATACCTGCAGGGATGTTTGGCTTATTAGGACCCAATGGCGCCGGCAAATCTACTTTAATGCGTATTCTTGTAGCCCTTATGGAACCAACTTCCGGGCAGGTAGAAATTTGCGGTTATGATTTGATGAAACAGCGAAAAGAAATACGCGGTATTCTGGGGTATCTTCCTCAGGACTTTCGTTTTTTTGCCAAATACAAAACGTATGAGTTTCTTGATTACGCGGCGCGTCTGTCCGGTATGACCCATAGCAGGCAGAGGAAACAGGCTGTGGATGAAATGCTCGAAAACGTAGGTTTGTTCGATGTTCGCGAACGATATGCCAATAAATTATCGGGAGGTATGAAGCGGCGGTTAGGAATCGCACAAGCGCTGATACATCATCCTAAAGTAATCATTGTTGATGAACCTACTACCGGACTTGACCCGGAAGAACGTATCCGTTTCCGTAACCTTCTTTCGGAGGTCAGCGAGAATGATGTGACTATTATTTTGTCTACTCACATTGTCGGTGATATTTCCAGTACTTGTAATAATATGGCGTTAATGAACCGGGGACAAGTTTCCTTCAACGGTTCTCCGCAAGATATGTTGAAATTAGCCGAGGGTAAAGTGTGGAGAATCAGGGCTGCGGGAGATCAGTTGCATGAGATCGATAAAAAATATCCGGTAATCTCAACGATTCCATCGGGGACAATCTGGGAAGTACAGGTGGTTGCCGATAAAGTAGAAGGATACGAAGCGGAACCATTTCCCCCTAATCTGGAACACGCCTATGTATATTATATGGAGAATCAATTAAACCTTTGGACAAACGACTAAACACGATATGCTGATATGACCTTTATATCTAATATACAATCGGTAGCAAAATATGAAAGTAAATTATTAATCAGAAGCTGGTTCTTCAGAGTATTCACGGTACTCGCTGTGACTATCATTACTTTTTTCAATTTTCAGTTGTTCGTATCGGAAGATAGCGGAGGCTTCTGGATTGCTACAGCCATTCCATCGAACATTCCTTATCTAATTTTACTGTTGCTAAATACAGGGCAGGCTGTTATTGCTATTTTTCTGGCATCCGACTTCCTGAAAAGAGATAAAAAGCTGGATACATCAGAAGTCTTTTATGTCCGTCCATTAAGTAATGCTGAATACGTCATCGGTAAGATTTGGGGAAATCTGCGCGTCTTTTTGTTGCTGAATCTCATTATTATGGCTATTACGGCTGCATTCAACCTGACATTGGGAGAAGTGGACTGGATGGCTTATTTGCTTTATTTTCTGTTGATCAGTGTACCTACGCTGATTTTTATTATTGGTCTGGCTATCTTTCTGATGCTAGTATTGAAAAATCAGGCACTGACGTTCGTTCTATTATTGGGATATATCGGCTTGACTGTTTTTTATATTGAAGATAAGTTTTATTATCTTTTCGATTATATGGCTTATAGTCTTCCTTTGGTGAAGTCCAGCATTGTCGGTTTTTCCAACTGGGAGGTGATTTTAAATCATCGTGGCATCTATTTTCTTGCCGGACTGGCGTTTGTCTTTTTTACGATTTCCTTGTTCAGGCGTCTGCCGAATTCATCGCACAGTAATTATCCGTGGCTGGTTATTTCTTTTTGTACTCTCATGTTAGCTTTCGTATGCGGTTATTGGCATATACATTCGATTTTATATCAAAGTGATATACGCGCTACCTATACGAAGATCAACAACCAATATGTTTCTACTCCGAAGATGTTCATTCATGAATATGATCTTTCTGTAGAGCAGCATCCTGAAGATTTTCTGTCGGAAGTAACTGTGAAAGGAGTGGCATTGGACTCATCTGCCGTATTCACCTTCTGTTTGAATCCGGGATTAACCATTCATTCCGTTCATTCGGCCGGACAGCAACTCAAGTTTAAACGTGACAAGCAAATAGTATTGGTGGATTTCGGCACGAAGCATGCCAAAGGCGATACAATCTCTGCAACATTCAGGTATGACGGACAGATAGATAACTCATTCTGTTATTTGGATATCCCTCCCGAAGTGCTGCAAGCTTCCAATAAAAAGTTTCTGTTCAACATAGACAAGCAGTATAGTTTTCAGACGAAAAATTATCTGATGCTTACCCCTGAAACTTATTGGTATCCCCGTGCAGGAACAAGCTATAGTGATAAAAATCCTGACTGGCAGCAGACTTATTTCAGTAATTATCGCTTGAAGGTCAAGCCTCTACCGGGGTTAGTTCCTCTTTCTCAAGGGGAAGGAAAGTGTGATGAAGAAGGAGTGTATTCGTTTAAAGGAGATTATCCGTCTCAGACACTATCGTTGGTCATAGGTGACTATCAGCAAAAAAGTGCTTATGCGGACAGCATTCTTTATAGCGTTTGGCATTTAAGGGACCATGACTATTTTACTGCTTCGTTTGATTCTATTCACGATACCATTCCCTGGCTGATACGTAATGTGAAAGAGCAACTGGCACGGCAATATAAACTGGATTATCCTTTTAAGCGATTTTCTATTGTAGAAGTTCCTGTGCAATTTGCCAGCTATGAACGTGCCTGGTCGCAAGCGCAGGAGACAGTACAACCTGAAATGGTATTGTTCCCCGAAAAAGGAGCTATATTCTGGGAACTGGATGTGAAGAGGCAGGTGAAGAATCATATCCGGTGGTCGGGAAATAATGAAATCAGTCTGCAGGAAGCCCAGATGCGGACTTTTAGTAACTTTGCCTGGATGTTTTTGCGGACAGAAGGCGATTATAACTTTTCGTCGGGTAGTAGAGGACGGGGAAATCTTTCGTCTACGGCAAATCCTTATTTCCTTTTCCCGCAGATTTATAATTTCCGGTACAATATTTACTCTTCGGAATGGCCTGTTGCCAATCGGGCTATTGAGCTATATCTGCAAAAGAAGTCGGAAAATGAAGGGTGGGAACGTCAGATAAATGGGCTTAGTAACAATGAAAAGGCCAACCTGCTGCTGGAAAAGCATACGTTCAAGGAGTTGCTGGCTGATGTGGAACAGCGTAATCTGCAAAATAATATCGTAGGACTGGAGGCAAGCCGTCTTTTTGCCCGGTCAGAAATAAACATGGGCGTAGATGCTTTCCGGGATTCACTATATGCGATGTTGAAGCGTAATACATTTCTGAACATAAAGTTCGAAAATATGCTGGATACTCTGGGAGAAATGAGCCGGACGGATCTTTATTCATATTTGAAAGAATGGGAACAGTTGACGCCTCTTCCTTTTTATTCGATCGGAGAGCCCGAACTGACCAAAGTTGTCAATAAAGGAGGAGAAGAATTCTTTGTCTTGAAAGTACTGGTGAGCAATAACTCGGATTATGACGGAATAATTCAGATGAACGTTCTTCAAAATGGCTGGTGGTATCAACCGATGGAAGATCCCAGAGCCAGAAAAAAGGTAGAGATAGCTGCCCATACAAGCAAAGAATTTGTTTCTGTCTGGGAAGAACAGATACGTGATGTGGAAATCAATACGATGGTTTCCGGCAATCTGCCTTATATGATACGGCAATCCATTGGTAATGTAAAACAAGAACGGAATAAAATAGTCAAGGACACTATCTATACCTTGCCGGAATCATCCTTAGAAATGCCGGGAGAGGTTATTGTGGATAATGAAGATTCCACTCTCTTTGTACTTTCTACCCCTGCTGTCGTAGGACTTCTGCCTAAATGGCTGGATAAAGTGGAGGATACTTCCTTTAAATATTCGGGCATATCCTGGTGGCGTGCGCCTTTACAATGGACGGCCACCACCAATGCTAAATATTATGGTAAATATATCCGTTCGGCCTATGTGATTAAGAGTGGAGACGGCAGTCAGACGGCTACATGGAAAATTCCTGTGCCGGAAGCCGGTCAATATGAGCTTTATTATCATGTATTCAAGGATGATGAGCTGCGATGGAATGACCGCCTTCAGGGTGAATATCATTTCAGGGTGGCATACGACAGTGAGATGGAAGATGCCTATATCAATTTGAGAAAAGCCAATGAGGGTTGGGAACAACTCGGTACTTACTATTTTAGTGCCGATACGGTTCGTGTCGTGCTGACGGATGAATGTAAGCTGCGTTCTGTGACAGCTGACGCAGTGAAAATAGTGAAACGATAATTATTAAAACAGCAAACTATATGCAAAGTGACTTACTACTATTAAAAAGAATGCTGCTGACAATCGTAACTTTTACGGGAATTGCCCTGACATCACAAGGACAAATTCCTTTAACGATTGACAAGGCAATGGAGATTGCGCAGGAGAACAGTCCTTCTCTTCGCCGTTCCTACATGAATCTGGAGAGATATAAGCAGAATCTGCTGGCGCAGAAGGCTTCATTAAAATCTCGATTTTCATTAAATCTGAACCCGGTGGACTATAACAAGAACAGGCGTTTCGATAATCGTCTGTCACAATGGTACACGAATGAAACATTCAATACCAGCGGGACCTTTCAGGTCGATCAGCCCATTCTATGGACAGACGGTACAATTTCTTTAATCAACCGTTTTGGCTGGCAGGACAACAGCTCCATTATAGAAGGCGATAAAACTAGTAACCGGGCATTCAGCAATGACCTCTATCTGCAATTGACTCAGCCTATTTTCACATACAACAAGCGTAAAATGGAACTCAAGCAAATAGAGTATGATTATGAAAATGCCAATATCAGTTATGCTTTGCAGCAACTGAATACGGAGAAAAGTATAACCGATCAGTTCTATTCTGTCTATATGGCACAGAGTAATCTGGAAATCAGTCGTGAAGAACTGGTTAATGCCCAGCAAAGTTATGATATTATCAAGAATAAGGTAGAAGCGGATTTAGCAGCGAAGGACGAACTCTTTCAAGCGGAACTGAATCTGGCTACGGCACGTTCGTCTGTAGACGAAAGTCAGGTGAATCTGGAGAATGCGAAAGACAAACTCAAACAGACTCTCGGAATGAGGCTGGATGAAGATATTCTCGTATTTGCGGAAGTGGAGATTAAACCGATTCAGGTAAATCTGGACCAGGCCATATCGCATGGATTGGGTTCGCGTCTGGAACTTCGTCAGCGTGAAATAGAGAGCAAGGAACTTGAGTTCGATATGATTAAGACAAAAGCGCTGAACGAGTTTAAAGGAGATGTATCCATCTCTTTCGGATTGATAGGAGATAATAGCCACCTGAATAAAGTCTATAATAATCCGACACAGAATCCGAGGGTTTCTATCAGTTTTGCTGTTCCTATTTTCGACTGGGGTGAAAAGAAAGCAAGGATTAAAGCACAAAAGATGGCTCAACGGATTAATGAACTCGAGTTTCAAGAGGATAAAGTGGATATCGAGCTGAATATTCGTCAGGTATGGCGTAACCTCGAAAACCTCCGGACTCAGATTAAGATCGCCGAGCAAAATGTACAGAATGCACAGTTGACCTATGATCTGAATCAGACTCGTTACCGGGAAGGTGACATAACCGGTATGGAAATGAGCCAGTTCCAGACTCAGCTTTCGAATAAGAAGATTACTTATACGCAGGCGTTGATTAATTACAGAATAGAATTACTTAATCTTAAAATCCTTTCATTGTATGATTTCGACAAGAATATCCCTCTTGTTCCTATGAAAGACATTATTGATAAAAAATAAGCAGACCATGAAACAGTATCAAATTTTTATTGCATCTTCTTTGTTAACAACCTTATTGTTAACCGGCTGTGGCAACAAACCACAAAACGCACCCAATAATATTGCAACTCCGGTATCTGTCGTGGAGCTGAAGAAAGGTTCTATCAGTAAATTAATAAATACAACAGGAACAGTGCAGCCGACTTACGGTGCATCTCAGAATGCGGAAATGAGCGGATTTTATAAACTTCAGACTAATCCGAGAACCGGAAAACCTTTCAAAATGGGAGACAGGGTAAGTAAGGGGGAACTGATAATCCGTCTGGAAGACAAGGAGTATGAAAACGGAATCGCTATTGACGCTAAAAAACTAAGTCTTGAAATTGCTGAACAGGAACAGTCAAAGCAGAAAGCTCTCTATGAAAAAGGAGGGGTGACGATGAGTGAAATGCGGAATACGGAAGTAAAAGTAACGAATGCCCGTTACGATTATGAAAACGCAAAACTCAATCTGGAGAAGATGAAAGTGAAAGCTCCGTTTGATGGTGTGATTGTTGATTTGCCTCACTATACGGCTGATACAAGAGTGGAGCAGGGAAAGGCTATGGTGAGTCTGATGGCTTATGATAAAATGTATATGGATATCAATCTGCCGGAAAGCAGCATTCGTTATGTCAAGGAAGCGCAACCGGTATATATTACTCATTATACCATCCCTGGAGATACTTTAAAAGCGAGAGTCGGTGAGTTGTCTCCTGCAATCAGTACGGAGACACGTACTTTTAAAGGAAAGATTCTGATTGATAATGACCAGTTGAAGTTGCGTCCGGGTATGTTCGCCAAAGCAGATATTATCGTTGACAGAGCTGATAGTTCTATCATTATACCTAAAGACGTAATCTTGTCCAATCGTCGCCGGAAATACGTATATATCGTCGAAAAGAATACGGCAAAGATACGCAATCTGCAAACAGGTCTGGAGGATGAATATAATATCGAAATTCTATCCGGACTTAATGTAAATGACAATTTGGTAGTGAAGGGTTTTGAAACACTGAAAGAAGACGCCAAAGTCAAAATCCAAAAGTAAATCATGGATGCGATATATGAACGCATCTTTTGAAAATAGGAAATACTTATGAAGAATATAATCAAATTTGCAGTAGGCAATCCGGTTACGATTTGTATGGTAGTATTTGCCCTCTTATTGTTGGGAAAAGTATCATACGATCAGTTGAGTGTGGATTTATTGCCCGATCTGAATAATCCCCGCCTGTTTATTGAATTAAAGGCGGGTGAACGCCCTCCCGAGGAGATCGAAAAGCAATTCGTTAAAAATATGGAGTCTATGGCGATCCGGCAGAGTGATGTTACTCAGGTCTCTTCCGTGATTAAAGCCGGGACGGCACGAATTACTGTAGAATATACCTGGACAAAGGATATGGATGAGGCTTTTCTAGATTTGCAGAAAGCCATGAATCCGTTTGCCCAGAACAAGGATATTACTGAACTGAAGATTACGCAACACGATGCGAACTTGTCTCCGGTAGTTTTGGTGGGAATGTCTCATCAGAGTATTACAGATAGGGCGGAATTAAGGAAAATGGCCGAAAGCTATATCCGCAATGAGTTGATTCGTCTGGAAGGCGTGGCTGAAGTGACGCTTTCGGGAGAAGAAGTCAGTACTCTTACCATTCAGACTGATCCTTATAAACTGGATGCTTTTCAACTGAAAATAGAAGATATCGCTTCGCGCATCGAATCGAATAATCAGAGTATATCCGGTGGACGGGTCAGTGAACTGGGATTACAATATCTGGTGAAAAGTTCGAGCTTGTTTGCTTCGGAAGATGATTTTGAGAATCTGATTGTCGGATACAAAGCGATACAACAAGAGGAAGCATCCGGAAACAATGCTTCGGGAACAGCGACTGCCAACAGTAATAAAGCTCCTGTTTTTTTGAAGGAAGTGGCTACTGTGCAGTTTTTGAACGCTCGTCCGGAGAACATTGTACGGATTAACGGGAAGCGTAGTATCGGACTGTCTATTTATAAGGAGATGCGCTTTAATACTGTAAAAGTGGTGGATGAGGTAACCCGCCAATTGGCAGTGATAGAGAATGCATTGCCCGGTTATCATTTTCAGGTGATTTCGAATCAGGGTACTTTTATAAAAAGTGCGATCGGAGAAGTAAAGAGCAGTGCTGTTTTGGGTGTTATCCTCGCTATTGTAGTCTTGTTTGTATTCCTTCGCCGGATGGGGACAACACTGATTGTCAGTCTTGCTATTCCCATCTCGATTGTGGCTACTTTCAATCTGATGTTCTTCAACGGACTGTCACTGAATATTATGACATTGGGAGGACTGGCGCTCGGGGCGGGTATGCTCGTAGATAATGCCATTGTCGTCATAGAAAGTATCTTCCGAAATCAGGAGAAAGGATTGAGTATCAAAGAGGCTGCTATTAACGGGACAGCAGAAGTTGCCAATGCGGTAATAGCTTCTACTCTGACGACTATTGTCGTCTTCCTGCCGATTGTTTATCTTCACGGAGCTTCGGGCGAACTGTTTAAAGATCAGGCATGGACGGTAACTTTCTCACTGGTCTCTTCTTTGTTTGTGGCTATCCTGGTGATTCCGATGTTATATATCCAGCTTTCCGGCAAGAAGGTTAAGCTGGAAGAAGTGAAGTCCATTCGTATTACGGGATATAGCAGAGTGCTTCGCAGGCTGATTCAGCGACGTTGGCTGGTGATCGGTATGGCAGTGTTACTCCTTATCGTGACTGGATTGCTGACTCCGTTTATCGGAACTGAGTTTATGCCCCGTGCGGAAAGCAAGACGTTTACGGCTGTAGTCAAAATGCCCGAAGGTACACAGATGGAACGTACTTCCGCTGCTGTAGGCAATTTGGAAGAATTGTTATATACCATTGTTGGCGGTGATTCTTTATGTACGGTATACAGCCATATCGGAGAGGGAAGTGGTTCGGAAAATGCGATATTTGAAGGAGAAAATACAGCAATGATGAAAGTGATCCTTTCACCGGAATGTACACTTTCACCGGAAAAGGTGATTGCGTCTTTCGTGGAATCGGCCAAGAATCCTGACGGACTGGAACTGACGATTCAGCAGGATGAGAATTCTCTGAGTTCACTGTTAGGAAGCGAAGGGGCTCCTATTGTTGTGGAGGTCAAAGGAGAGGAGTTGGATGAGATTGCTCAGTTGACTGAAGAGGTGAAGGAACGGATGATTGGCGTAAATGGAATCTATGATGTTATTACCTCCGTGGAAGACGGTGCTCCGGAAGTTGTGATCTCGATTGACCGTACGATAGCCGGTATCAATAATCTGAGTGTGGCTATGGTAATCGAACAATTGAAGCAGCAACTAAGCGGTAAGGAAGTCGGTAAGATGGAATATCGCGGTGAGATGCGTGATATCGTCATAAAGGTGCCGGATATCCCGTTGAGTTCTCTTGGTGCTCTTGTCATCAAAAGTGGAACACAGGAATTTGTATTACAAGAGATTGTTACCATTACTCACGGACAAGCGCCCAAGGAGATTCTGCGCCGCAATCAAAGCCGTATCGGTAAGGTGATGGCTAATATGGATGCGAGTAAATCACTGGATAAAGTAGCAGCCGAAGTGCGTGAAACGGTGAAAGGTATTGAATTGCCTGCTAACTACAGTATTACAGTGACAGGAGAAGAAGAAAAACGACAAGAATCAATGAACAGTCTGTTGTTTGCTCTGATGCTTTCTGTTGTACTTGTCTATATGGTGATGGCTTCCCAGTTTGAATCCTTGCTGCATCCGTTTACGATCTTGCTGACTATTCCTCTGGCTGTAGTAGGTGCTATCTTACTTTTCTTCATTACCGGAACCACTATCAATATGATGGGAGTTATCGGTATTGTCATGCTGGGAGGTATTGCCGTCAATAACTCTATCATTCTGGTAGACCGTATCAATCAGCTTAGTCAGGCGGGAATGGAGTTGACTGATGCCATTGTAGAAGCAGGGCAACAGCGTATCCGTCCGATCATCATGACTACTTTGACTACGATTCTGGCCATGCTTCCGATGACATTCAGTTTTGGTGAAGGTGCATCTTTACGTTCACCGATGGCTATAGCTGTGATCGGAGGATTGATAACTTCTACTCTGATGAGTTTGATGGTTATTCCTTGTGTCTATTATGTCTTGGAGAATATCAAAAGACGTATAAATCGCCGAACTAAAAACAGCTGAAGATGAACTTTTTACTAAATAGGAGAATAACGATTTGTATGCTGTTTATTGCACTCAGCCTGCTGGGCTATGTGTCGTATAAACAACTTCCGGTGGAGTTGCTGCCCAACGCAGAACTTCCGGTTCTGTTTGTCCAGGTGTCGTCACAGCAGGATATGGACCCTTCGTATGTAGAGTCGGAAGTGATTATTCCACTCGAAGGAGCGGTCAGTGCGATAGGTGGAGTAGACAAACTGCAATCCTACATTGACAGGAGGCAGTCCAGCATACAGATTGACTTTAAAAAGAATATCAACTTCAAGATGACCAGTCTTAAACTGCAGGAGAAAGTGAATGAAATCGCAGCCTCCCTGCCGACCGGTTTTACCGTACAGGTACAGAAAGTGGATATTGCTCAGATGAATAATAACTTCATGGTGCTTCAAGTGCGTGGTACGGGAGGAACCGACCGTGTCCGGAGTCTGGTAGACGAGGATGTTCGTTCCGATCTGGAGAATATAGATGGGGTAGCTTCCGTCAATATCTACGGAGGACGGCAGAAAGCCATTGAAGTGCGTCTGAATCCGGAGGCTTGCAAAGCTCTGAACCTCACAGCTTCCAAAATAAGCGGTTTGCTTTCGCAGAATACCCAGGAAAAGACATTTGTAGGCTTCGCAGATGAACCCAACAGCAAGAATTTTGTCCATGTCAATGCGATGTATACCAAAGTTTCTGATTTGGAGAATATAGTTGTCGCTCCTGGTCCTATTCTGCTGAAAGACGTGGCAACCGTCTTTTTTGACTTGAAAGATGAAACCACTTATAGTCGTGTGAATGGAAAAGAAGCCGTCTCGGTTGCTTTGATCAATGATTCACAGGCTAATCTGATTGAACTTTCACACCGTGTATCCGATGTGATTGAAAAGCTGAATGAGAAACTGGCTCCGCTCGAACTGGAAATTGTCATTCAGGAAAACAAGGCTGAAACCATGGAAAATAATATCAACCAGATTATTAATCTGGCATTGGTAGGGGGATTATTGGCTGTGTTCGTTCTTTGGCTTTTCCTGAAGAATATGCGGTTGGTGTTTTTTATCGCACTTTCCATACCGATTTCTGTCTATACGGCTTTCAACTTCTTCTACGCTTTTGGTATCACTATCAATAGTCTTACCTTGGTAGGAATGGCGTTGGCCATCGGAATGCTGCTGGATAATAGTGTCGTGGTGCTTGAGAATATTTATCGTTTGTCGGGAAACGGCTATACGCCCGAACGTTCGGTAACGCAGGGAACAAAAGAAGTGTGGCGCTCCATTGTGGCGGCTACCCTGACTACCATTACTGTGTTCCTGCCGTTCGTTTTTTCTGATAATTTCCTGATAAAACTGATCGGGCACCATATCGGAGTATCCATTATATCAACTTTGACGATCTCGCTGTTTGTAGCTTTACTTTTTATACCGATGATTACTTACCTTCTTTTGAAGAGTAAGAGTGGGAACAGCGTCGTTTATGAAAAAGTCTCGATCGTTCAGCGTCCGATGCAGGTCTATCTGGTCTTATTGAAGACTTGTATGCGTAATCCGGGAGTGACAGTCTTTGGAGCTGTAATCTTGCTTTTTGCAACATTGATTTTGTCATTGACCTTGAATGTGCAACAGATGAAGGAAGTTGCTTCAGACCGGTTCAACATCAGTGTCGTGATGCCTACCGGGAGTACGCTTGAAAATACGGATAAGATTGTAAAGGTACTGGAAGAACGTCTGGAGGATTTTCCGGAAAAGAAAGATCTGATTTGCCGTATTCGGGAAAAAGAGGCGACTCTGACACTCGTTTTGCAGGAAGATTACACAAAGATCGCCAAACGGAAAATAGCCGATATAAAAGCGGATGTGCAGACTAAAGTCGCCAATATCAATGGTGCGGAAATCTATGTCTCTGATGCTATGGGAGGCGGAGGAGATAACTCGGCTCTGAGCAGTCTGGGCGGATTCATGCGTTTGTTGGGTATCGGTGACAACAGTGAACGGGTGGTGATCAGGGGATCTGATTTCGAAATGATGCAGATGGTGGCAGAGGAAGTGCGTTATTTGTTGGACGAACAGGATTTTGTACAGCATACTCATGTTTCGTATACTCCCCGTCAGGCAGAAATAAATCTGAACTTTGACCCTATTCTGCTGACTGCCTATGATATTAACCGTGGCAATATTACCACCGGATTAACTGCGCTTAATAATGAATACTCTTCCGAAGCTACTTTCAAGGTGGGAGAGGATATTTATGATATTATTATCCGTGACGAAATACCGGAAAAGGAAACTGAAGAAGAGGCACAGGAAAAAGCTCAGAAAGAGAAAACTGTGGATGACTTGCGTGCTATCCGGATAGAAAATGCCAATGGCGGTATGCACAATCTAGAAGATATATCGTCTCTGAATTATGGACGTGGGCGTTCGCGCATCATCCGTGTCAATCAAGATAAGCAGATTGAGGTATACTATGCTTTTCCGAGAGATGTTCAGTCTTCGAAAGATTTATTGGGAGGATATCGTTCCGATATCGACCAGTTGATTGCCAGTTATAATCTTCCGTCCGGAGTCGCTGTGCAGGTATTCCATGAGGAGGATGAATTCGGGGATTTCAAATTCCTTATTCTGGCAGCTTTTCTTTTGATATTTATGATCCTTGCTTCAGTCTTCGAATCTGTAGTGACGCCTTTTGTGTTGCTTTTTACCATTCCGTTGGCCGCTATCGGTTCTTTGCTGGCATTATTGCTTTCGAGCAACAGTCTGATGAATGCGAATACACTGACAGGGTTCCTTATTCTGTTGGGAGTAGTCGTCAATAACGGAATCATTCTGATAGATTACGCCAACATTTTGCGTAAACGGGGATACCGCCGGAACAGGGCGTTGATGACTGCCGGTATGTCACGTATTCGTCCCATTCTGATTACTTCCATCACCACGATTGCTGCCATGCTTCCGTTGGCTATGGGAGATACGGAGTATGCAGGGGCTATCGGTGCACCTTTTGCCATTACAGTGATAGGCGGACTTTTCTTTTCTGCCATGCTGACGCTGATTTTAATTCCGACAGTTTGTATGGGACTGGAAAATGTGCTTCAGTGGTACCGTTCGTTATCCCGTAAACTATGGACCATTCACCTGATTCTTTTTGTGTCCGGTGTAATCTGTATCTGGCTATACACTGACGGAATGCTTTGGCAGTCAATCTATCTGGTAGCACTGATTGCAGGCATACCGGGGATGACATACTTTGCGCAAACCAGTCTCCGTAGAGCTAAGGCGGAGGTTATCAATCCGGATGAAGAAATACGTATTTCTGTCCGCAATCTGGTTAAGATCTACGATTGGCCTGGACACATCAGCCGTCAGTGGAACAGTGGTTTGCAATTACGCAAACGTCTGGGATTGAGCAATGAATACCATTCTCTGAAGGACTTTATCAATGTGCTATGGCAGTTTGGTATCTTACTGTTTGCCATTTATTTCACCTATTTCTTCATTCATAACAGGCTTTGGATATTCCTGTTCTCGTTCGCTATTTATGCAGCGGTACTGTATTTGTGGAGAAAGGTACGTTCCTATTTATATTATCGATACGGAGATAATCGGGTAACAAAGATCGTAAACCGGGTGATATTCTGGAGTCTTCCTCCCCTTATCCTGTTTCAGTTATTCCGGAAACTAGATAATAACGGGCTGGTCATCATGATCGGATTGTTATGGCTGGTGGGTATTGCCATCTATGTCACTTCTCAGTATCTGTATGATCACGATGTAAATATAGAGCGTGTCACCGGACGATTTGCAGGGCTTCGCCGTTCCTATTTCCGCATGGTGAAGAGTGTTCCTATGATTGGAAAACGACGCAAACCTTTCAAAGCATTGCGTGGAGTGTCATTCGAGATTCAGACAGGTATGTTCGGACTACTGGGACCCAATGGGGCAGGTAAATCGACCTTGATGCGTGTCATCTGTGGTATCTTTGAGCAGAGCTATGGTAGTATCTGGATCAATGGTCTGGATACACGTATCTACAGAGAAGAGCTACAGAGTCTGATTGGTTTCCTTCCACAGGAATTCGGAACTTATGAGAATATGACTTCGTGGGAGTTTCTGGATTATCAGGCCATATTGAAAGGAATCGTAGATGGAGATTTGCGCAGGGAGCGTCTGGACTATGTGCTGAAAGCGGTACATATGTACGAGCGGAAAGACGAAAAGATCGGTTCTTTCTCAGGAGGTATGAAACAGCGTATTGGCATTGCGCTTATTCTGCTTCATTTACCACGTATCCTGGTAGTGGATGAGCCTACAGCGGGACTCGACCCTCGCGAACGTATCCGTTTCCGTAATTTGCTGGTGGAATTGAGTAAAGACCGCATCGTTATTTTCTCCACTCATATCATTGAGGATATATCCAGTTCCTGTAATCAGGTAGTGGTAATCAATAAAGGTGAACTGAAATATTTCGGTGATCCTTCGGATATGGTGGAAATGGCTAACGGAAAAGTATGGCAGTTTAATATAGATAAGACAGAATTTGAAAAAGTACTGGACAAATCGTTGGTAATACATCATATTCAGGAAGGCGATACGATTCGGGTGCGCTATCTTTCTGTCGGACAGCCTTATGAAGGGGCTGTAGAGGTAGAAGCTAATTTGGAAGACGCTTATCTCTGTCTGCTGAAGAATATGAATTAAAAAGAAAAGAAGGATATGACATTCAAACAATTGATACAACTGTTGCCTAAAGTAGTCAGGTATAACCTGAAGATTATATTTGCCGGGAAGTTTTTCTGGTTTCTGTTGGCTGCATTTGGCTTTTTTGCTCTTTTTATGTTTCAGAATGCCTGGAAACGGGAGGAGATTAACGAGGGACTCATCTATAGCATCCTGATGTTTCCGTCTATGCTGCTTATTTTCTATCCGGCTGTATTCGGCATTCAGAATGATGAAGATAGCCGGATATTGGAGATTCTCTTTGGAATCCCCGACTATAAGTATAAGGTTTGGGGCGTGCGGTTATTGATGATTTATGTGGCAATTTTTGTTATTCTGATTATCTTTTCATACATAGCCATTTTATTGCTGTATCCGGTCAATCCGCTTGAGATGGCATTACAGTTGATGTTCCCGATACTCTTTTTCGGAAACATGGCTTTTATGCTGTCTACCATTACGCGGAGTGGAAACGGAACTGCCGTATTTATGATTATTATAGGCATTGCATTGATGTTCTTAGGTAAGCCGGATTCTTTTTGGAACGTTCTGCTGAATCCTTTTCGTGTTCCCGATAATGTTCATCCGATTATTTGGGAGGGAATCCTTATCAAAAACCGCATTTTCCTTTTATCCGCCAGTTTAGTCTGGATGATGATCGGATTACTATATCTACAGAAAAGGGAAAATTTTGTATAACAGCAGATTAGGATACTGAATATTCTCAATGGTTCTTGCTGCGATGAGAAAAAATTCTCACTATGATGAGAAAAAAGTCTCATCGCAGTGAGAACTTTTTCTCATCATGGTAAGTATAGTCCTATGTATGCGGGAACAGAAATAGGGAATCAGAAGTAGTATCCCAGATTCACATAACAACTTCCTTTGTCAGTCTGATTGGAATACCCGAACGTAATCTCCAACGGACCGAACATACTGTCCATACCATATCCGGCACTGATACCAAACAGTTGTTTCCCTTTCAGTATTTCGAAGAAGTGACTGTCCGTCAAGCCATAATTACCTGTCAGAGTGAGATAATGAATGCTTCCCATCCGTTGTCTGAGTTTCACGGATGCAATCATGATAGAATTGTCCATCAGTTCCATATTGGTCACACCGGCAAACGGCAGTTGCTGTGGAATGTAGAGTCCGTATACTTCGCCGCCAATGGCATTTTGCAAGGGATAGGCGATGTCTTTTCCAATCAGAACACGACCATAGATGGATGGAATGATAGAAAAACGTCGGGTTACGGGAACTACGCTGGCCCATGAACCGCTCAGTGCGGAGAACGGGGCGTGATCATTATACTGAGCCATATTATCGGTGTAGAGTGAATAGGCAGCTTTGAATTCAGTTCCTTTGGAAGGGAAATATCCCTTGTCGAATGTACTATAGTGTACCTGAGCGAAATAACTCAGGAAGTGTTCGGATTCTACATCCAGCCCAGTGAGTTCCGGTTTCTTGAAAAGAAAATCTTTGTATTTATAATATTCGAAACGAAGTCCGAGTCCGAAGCGGAGGTTTTTGTACCAGACATCCGAAAAACCAAATTCAGCTAAATGATACTTGTAAGTAGTGTTGTAAGCACGTTCACCTTCATCATAGATGTTGATGTCATTATATTGAAACATATATGAGAAATTGAAATTGCGTTGCTGCATCGGTTCGAGTGTGTAATCGATGCGGGCGGCATATCGCTTTCCTAATCGGCCGGTCAGGGATAATCGGGAAGGAACATGAGTTTTGAGATCCGCTGTGGCATTAATCAGCAGGGATGCTATTTCTTCCGAGTCGAAACGGATGCCCAGATTGATTCTTTTCTCATATTTTTCTTCTAACAAGAAATTAAGGTGATACCCTTCGGGAGTGTCGGTAAGTGTGTAGCTGGCGCTTGAGTAAGAATGACTGCCACGCAACTGATACACAGCTTGTTCTATCTGCTGAGTGGTAATGTTACTGTTCTCTTTGAGATTACACTTCTTCATCAGCCATTTTTTGTCATCAGCCTCTACGCCGGAGAACGATATATCTGTGACGTATACTGTCCGTGAATTGGAAAGAGAAGAGTACGGTCCATGTTGTTTGGGGACATAATTGTCCGGTATACCGATTTCTTTTTTTAAGGCAATCAGGGAATTCCACTGTGCACGTGCGGCTTCTTCGCCCCGACGCATCAGGGAATCGATGGCTGCCGGAGTGAAGCTGGCGGAAGAAAATCCGTCTACATTTACCTTGATATAGGTATCAGTGAGTTCTACATTCTTTTCATGATTGGTCTGGCAAGTGAGATCAACAATCTGCCCCAATATGTCCGGAGCGCTGTTGAGCTTGTCGGCACTTTTCAGCGCATTCTGAACATCGACTCCGATAATAATATCGGCCCCCATTGCTTTGGCCACATCTGCCGGATAGTTATTGACAATTCCACCGTCGACCAATACCATGCTGTCTTTTCTCACCGGAGTGAATACACCGGGGATGGCCATGCTGGCACGCATCGCAGTAGAGAGTACGCCATCATGGAATACGATCTGGTCCCCATTGACTACATTGGCCGATACACAGGCGAAGGGGATCGGTAACTTATTAAAATTGATCGAGTCATGGTAGCCCACTGTCAGATCAGAGAACAGATTGGCAAGATTCTGTCCTTTGATAATTCCTCCGGACATGGCAGCTTTCGGGTTCTTTGTGAAAGGAAGCGAAACAATGTATTTTGCAGAGCGTTCGCGTTCGGTGAGCGACATGGCACTGCGTTTGATACGATCGCTCAAAAGGAAAGTCCAGTCCTGTTTGCGTACCATACTGTCCAGTTGTTCCGGAGTATAACCGATGGCGTAAAGTCCACCGACTATAGATCCCATACTGGTGCCTACTATATAATCGATCGGAATGCCTGCTTCCTCGATGACTTTCAATGCTTTGATATGTGCCACTCCTTTGGCACCGCCGCCACTGAGGACAACGCCGACCTTCTTCCGTTGTTCCTGTGAATAAACAGAAAAAGGTAATATCAGGCACATTGCAAAAACTAATGTTGAAAAGATTTGTTTTTTCATTAGACATGTTATTGTGTTGATGTACAATATAACTACAAATGTAGGGGATAAATTGTTTAGTTGATGAAACAAGAACTATAAAAAATGTTCTAAAAGTCGGAAATGTGGATAAATTCTACACTTTAAGGATGTTTTCCACACTTCCGTCTTCAAGAGGAAAAATGTAATATGTTGATAATAAACAGATAAGATAAAACAGGATATTTTGGTATGTGTATTGCATAATAGAGTGTAGAACAAACATAAGTTAAATTAAATAATAAGATTCGATATGAGATTATTCTTTTCGAAACATGAGTTGAAACTGAGGAGAAAGAGAAACATTGCTGCTGTAGTATGTGTGGTAATTGTGTTGGGAGTATATTGGATACTGACTCGACCTCAGAAGGCTGCGCCGGAAATGCCGACAGTGATTGTTGAACCGGTTATAAAAGATGATGTAGAGATATTCGGAGAATATGTGGGGCGAATCCGTGCCCAGCAATTTGTCGAAGTACGTGCCAGGGTAGAAGGCTATCTGGAAAACATGCTTTTTGCCGAAGGCACTTATGTAAATAAGAATCAGGTCTTGTTTGTGATCAATCAGGACCAATATCGTGCGAAAGCCGACAAGGCACGGGCTCAGCTGAAAAAGGACGAAGCACAGGCATTGAAAGCTGAACGTGACTTGAAACGTATCCGTCCGTTGTACGAACAAAATGCTGCTAGTCAGCTGGATCTGGATAATGCGGAAGCAGCTTATGAAAGCGCTGTTGCGACAGTAGCGATGAGTGAGGCGGACTTGGCGCAGGCTGAACTCGAATTAGGCTATACCATTGTTCGTTCACCTCTTGCCGGACATATCAGTGAAAGAAATGTAGACTTGGGAACGCTGGTAGGTCCCGGAGGAAAGTCTCTGCTGGCTACAGTAGTAAAAAGCGATACCGTATTGGTCGATTTCAGTATGACGGCACTTGATTATCTGAAAAGTAAAGAACGTAATATTAACCTCGGACAACAGGATTCTACCCGTTCCTGGCAACCGAACATAACTATTACTTTGGCGGATAATACGGTTTACCCCTATAAAGGATATGTCGATTTTGCAGAACCGCAGGTCGATCCCCAGACAGGTACTTTCTCCGTACGTGCAGAGATGCCTAACCCGAAACAGGTATTGCTTCCGGGACAGTTTACCAAAGTAAAACTACTTTTGGACGTGCGTGAAGGAGCTATCCTTGTTCCGATGAAAGCTGTTACCATTGAAAAAGGCGGAGCTTATATTTATACAATGCGTAAAGATGATACAGTAGAGAAACGTTTTATTGAGTTAGGACCCGAAGTGGGGAATAACGTCGTAGTGGAAAGAGGACTTGCTGTAGGAGAGACAATTGTTGTAGAAGGTTTCCATAAGTTGACCCCGGGCATGAAAGTACGGATCAGTCAGCCGGAAGCGGAGGTGAAGGATACCACTATGGTGGCAGGTGATTCTACAACAGGAATGAAGGATAACGCAAAAGGAGAATAATCAATGAAAGTTAGTTTTTTTATAGACAGGCCGGTATTTTCGGCTGTCATTTCCATCGTGATTGTGATTGTCGGAATCATCGGGCTGACCATGCTTCCGGTGGATCAATATCCGCAGATCACGCCTCCGGTGGTAAAGATCAGTGCGTCTTATCCGGGTGCGAGTGCGCTTACCGTGTCGCAGGCGGTGGCTACTCCGATTGAACAGGAAATCAATGGTACGCCCGGTATGCTTTATATGGAATCAAACAGTTCTAACTCCGGTGGCTTCTCGGCAACAGTTACCTTTGATGTATCTGCTGACCCGGATTTGGCTGCTGTGGAAATTCAGAACCGTGTGAAGCTGGCTGAATCCCGTCTTCCGGCGGAAGTGATTCAGAATGGTATTTCCGTAGAGAAACAGGCACCCAGTCAGTTAATGACACTCTGTCTGACTTCTACCGATCCTAAGTTTGACGAAATTTACCTGAGCAACTTTGCTACGATCAATGTGCTCGATGTGATTCGCCGTATTCCGGGAGTAGGACGTGTATCCAATATTGGTAGCCGTTACTATGCTATGCAGATATGGGCAGAGCCTGATAAGCTGGCTAACTTCGGATTGACTGTGCAGGACTTGCAGAATGCCTTGAAAGACCAGAACCGTGAATCGGCAGCCGGTGTATTAGGTCAGCAGCCGGTACAGGGACTGGATATAACGATTCCTATCACTACTCAGGGACGTCTTTCTACAGTAGGGCAATTTGAGGATATTGTGGTACGTGCCAATGCCAATGGTTCCATCATCCGGCTGAAGGATGTGGCACGTGTATCTCTGGAGGCTTCTTCATACAATACCGAGAGTGGTATCAATGGTGAGAATGCAGCGGTACTGGGTATTTACATGTTGCCGGGTGCCAATGCGATGGAAGTAGCCGAGAATGTAAAGAAGGCGATGGAAGAAATCAGCGAGAATTTTCCGGAAGGATTGAGTTATGAGATTCCGTTTGATATGACAACGTATATCTCTGAGTCTATTCATGAGGTATATAAGACGTTGTTCGAAGCATTGGTGCTGGTTGTGTTGGTAGTGTATCTGTCTTTGCAGAGCTGGCGTGCTACATTGATTCCGGTGGTAGCGGTACCTATCTCCCTGATTGGTACTTTCGGATTCATGCTGATTTTTGGTTTCTCTATTAATATATTGACCTTACTCGGTTTGATTCTCGCCATCGGTATCGTGGTCGATGATGCGATTGTAGTGGTGGAAGGAGTAGAGCATATTATGGAAACGGAGAAGCTGAGTCCCTATGAGGCGACAAAGAAAGCGATGAACGGATTATCAAGCGCATTGATCGCTACTTCACTGGTATTGGCGGCTGTGTTTGTTCCGGTAAGTTTTCTGAGTGGAATTACCGGGCAGCTGTATCGTCAGTTTACGGTAACTATCGTGGTATCTGTACTGATTTCTACTGTGGTTGCTTTAACGCTGAGCCCTGTGATGTGTTCGCTCATTTTGAAACCGGATAGTGGCAAGAAGAAAAATATAGTATTCAGAAAGATCAATGAGTGGCTGGGTATCGGAAGCAATAAGTATGTAGCTGCCGTCACCCGTACTATCAAACATCCTCGTCGGGTTTTGAGTGCTTTTGGTATGGTATTGATTGCTATTCTGTTGATTCACCGGATTATTCCGACCAGTTTCTTGCCGGTAGAAGACCAGGGATACTTTAAGATTGAACTTGAACTGCCGGAAGGAGCTACCTTGGAGCGAACCCGTGTAGTAACGGAACGCGCGATTGCTTATCTGGAGAAGAATCCATATATAGAATATGTGCAGAACGTGACCGGAAGCAGTCCGCGTGTAGGCAGTAATCAGGGACGTGCCGAGTTGACCGTTATTCTGAAACCCTGGGAAGAGAGAAAGAGCACCAGTATTGAAAAAATTATGGATACGGTAGAAAAACATTTGAGAGAATACCCCGAATGTAAAGTCTACCTGTCTACTCCTCCGGTCATACCGGGACTGGGCAGCTCCGGTGGTTTTGAAATGCAGTTGGAAGCTCGTGGAGAGGCTACTTTCGATAATTTGGTAGATGCGGCAGATACGTTGATGTATTATGCTTCCAAACGTAAGGAGCTTACAGGTTTGTCTTCTTCCTTGCAGTCGGAGATTCCCCAACTTTACTTTGATGTGGACAGAGACAAGGTGAAAATGCTGGGAGTACCCTTGGCAGATGTGTTTTCTACGATGAAAGCGTATACAGGTTCGGTGTATGTGAATGACTTTAATATGTTCAACCGTATATATAAGGTATATATTCAGGCGGAAGCTCCTTATCGGGAACATAAAGACAATGTCAACCTGTTCTTTGTGAAAGCTTCCAATGGAGCTATGGTACCGCTGACATCTTTGGGTAATGCTTCTTATACGACAGGGCCGGGAAGTATCAAGCGTTTCAATATGTTTACTACTGCCGTTATCCGGGGTGCTGCCGCGCAGGGATACAGTTCCGGTCAGGCAATGGAGATTATGGAGCAGATCGCCCGTGACCATCTTCCGGATAATATCGGACTGGAGTGGAGCGGACTTTCTTATCAGGAGAAACAGGCAGGCGGTCAGACGGGGATGGTCATGGCACTGGTGTTCTTGTTTGTCTTCCTCTTCCTTGCCGCACAATATGAAAGTTGGACAGTGCCGATTGCTGTATTGCTATCCTTGCCTGTAGCAGCTTTGGGAGCCTATCTGGGAGTCTGGGTGTGCGGACTGGAGAATGATGTTTATTTCCAGATCGGATTGGTAATGCTTGTCGGGCTTGCCGCCAAGAATGCCATTTTGATTGTAGAGTTTGCCAAAGTGCAGGTAGATAGAGGTGAAGATTTGATTCAGTCGGCAATCTACGCAGCGAAATTACGTTTCCGTCCTATTCTGATGACCTCCCTTGCATTTGTACTGGGAATGCTTCCGATGGTACTGGCGAGTGGTCCGGGTTCGGCAGGCAATCGGTACAGGTGTATTTTTCGGAATGATATTTGCCATTGTATTCGGTATCATTCTTGTGCCGTTCTTCTTTGTGATGGTGTATAAAACAAAGTCGAAAATCTTAAAACATAAGAAATAATGAAACTGAATAAACTATATATTGCTATACTACTTTTTGCAGGAATACTGACTTCCTGCAAAGTAGGCAAGAGCTACGTCCGTCCTGATCTTCATTTACCCGATAGTCTGGCTCAGCATCAGGATACGGTCAGCTTTGGAGATCAGGATTGGGAGGAAATCTACACGGATTCCACACTTCGCAGTCTTATAGACCGTGCGTTGGATCATAATAAAGATATGTTGATAGCGGCTGCCCGCATCAAGGAAATGGCAGCTCAGAAACGGATATCCACTGCCGCGCTGCTTCCCGATATTAAAGGTAAAGTGACTGCCGAGCGTGAACTTGAAAATCATGGAGGAGATGCTTTTAAGAAATCGGATACTTTTGAAGCGCAGTTCCTTGTTTCATGGGAACTCGATCTTTGGGGAAATCTGCGATGGGCACGTTCTGCCAGCATCGCCGAATATCTGCAGTCAGTAGAAGCGCAACGTGCGCTTCAGATGACGATTGTGGCGGAAGTGGCACAGGCATATTATGAGCTGGTTGCCTTGGATACGGAACTGGATATCGTCAAGCAGACTTTAAAAGCTCGTGAAGAAGGGGTTCGTCTGGCACGTATCCGTTTTGAAGGAGGACTTACTTCGGAGACTTCTTATCGTCAGGCGCAGGTAGAGTTGGCACGTACAGCTACTCTGGTTCCTGATCTGGAACGCAAAATATCGCTGAAAGAGAATGATATTGCTTTTCTGGCCGGAGAATACCCGAATCGCATAGCCCGTTCCCGTTTGCTTCAGGAGTTTAATTTCCCGGAAACTCTTCCGATAGGGATGCCTTCCACTTTGCTGGAACGCCGTCCCGATATACGTCAGGCAGAGCAGAAGCTGATCGCTGCCAATGCAAAAGTAGGTGTGGCTTATACGAATATGTTTCCTCGTCTGGCACTGACGGGTGGTTTCGGTAGTGAAAGCACGTCTTTGTCAGAACTTCTAAAATCGCCTTATGCCGTTATGGAAGGTGCTTTATTGACTCCTATATTTGGCTGGGGAAAGAACCGTGCTGCGTTGAAAGGCAAAAAAGCGGCCTATGAAGCAGAAATACATAGTTATGAGAAAACAGTCCTGACGGCTTTCAAAGAGACACGTAATGCGATTGTCAACTTTAATAAGATAAAAGAGGTGTACGCACTTCGTGCCAATCTGGAACGTTCGGCTAAGAGTTATATGGATTTGGCGCAGTTGCAATATATCAATGGAGTGATCAATTATTTGGATGTTCTCGATGCCCAGCGTGGTTATTTTGACGCACAAATTGGTCTGAGTAACGCTATTCGTGATGAACTGATCACCGTAGTACAACTGTATAAAGCACTTGGCGGTGGCTGGAAGCAATAGCCTCTGTAACTATGCAGCGAAATAAAATGAGGGCTTCTCTTTCATAATTCGAGGAAAAATGCGAAATTTGCAACGCTTTTCAAGTTTGACAAGAAACTTACTAACACCTTTAAATAAAAATAAAGAAAATGACTAAAAGTGCATTGCAAATCGCGAGGGCTGCTTATCAGCCCAAACTTCCGAAAGCGCTGAAAGGAGCTGTTAAGGCTGTAGAAGGCGCTGCTACTCAATCTGTAGCCGATCAGGAAGCTATTCAGAAATTATTTCCTAATACGTACGGTATGCCATTGATCAAGTTCGAGGCCGGTGAAGCTGTAAAGTTGCCTGCCATGAACGTGGGTGTTATTCTTTCCGGTGGACAAGCTCCGGGCGGACATAACGTGATCTCCGGCCTGTTCGACGGTATCAAAGCGCTGAATCCGGATAGCAAATTGTATGGTTTCATCCTCGGCCCCGGCGGCCTGGTTGACCATAATTATATGGAACTGACTTCGGATATCATCGACGAATATCGTAATACCGGCGGTTTCGATATTATCGGTTCCGGTCGTACGAAGTTGGAAAAAGAAGATCAGTTTGAGAAAGGTCTTGAAATTCTGAAAGAGTTGGGTATCAAAGCACTTGTGATCATCGGCGGTGATGACTCTAACACAAACGCTTGTGTATTGGCTGAATATTACGCAGCTAAGAAAGCCGGTGTACAGGTGATCGGTTGTCCGAAGACAATCGACGGTGACTTGAAGAACGAAATGATCGAGACTTCTTTCGGATTCGATACTGCTTGTAAAGTTTACTCGGAAGTGATCGGAAATATCCAGCGTGACTGTAACTCAGCGCGTAAATATTGGCACTTCATCAAACTGATGGGGCGTTCGGCTTCTCATATCGCTTTGGAATGTGCTTTGCAGGTTCAGCCTAATATTTGTATCATCTCTGAAGAAGTTGAGGCTAAAGATATGTCCTTGGACGACGTAGTGACTTACATTGCTCAGGTAGTGGCCGATCGTGCTGCACAGGGTAATAACTTCGGTACGGTTCTTATTCCCGAAGGCTTGGTAGAGTTTATTCCGGCTATGAAGCGTCTGATTGCCGAACTGAATGACTTCCTGGCTACGAATGCCGAAGAGTTCTCTCAGATTAAGAAGTCTCACCAGCGTGATTATATCATCCGTAAACTTTCTCCGGAAAACTCGGCTATCTATGCAAGTCTTCCCGAAGGAGTGGCCCGTCAGTTGACGTTGGATCGCGACCCGCACGGAAACGTACAGGTATCACTGATTGAAACGGAAAAACTGTTGTCGGAAATGGTTGCCACTAAACTGGCTACTTGGAAAGCAGAAGGTAAATATGTAGGTAAGTTTGCTGCACAACATCACTTCTTCGGTTATGAAGGGCGTTGCGCTGCTCCGTCAAATTATGACGCAGACTATTGCTACTCATTGGGTTATACTGCTTCTATGTTGATTGCTAATGGCAAGACGGGGTATATGTCGTCTGTACGCAATACGACTGCTCCTGCAGAAGAATGGATTGCAGGCGGTGTGCCTATCACAATGATGATGAATATGGAACGTCGTCATGGAGAAATGAAACCGGTTATCCAGAAAGCTCTTGTGAAACTGGATGGTGCTCCGTTCAAGACATTTGCCGCTATGCGTGACCAGTGGGCTATGACTACGGATTATGTATATCCGGGTCCTATTCAATACTTCGGTCCGACTGAAGTATGCGACCAGCCTACTAAGACTTTGCAGTTGGAACAAGCAAAATAAGTAGTAAGTAGATGGTAGATAGAAGTTAGGAGTCAGGAGTCAGTAGTTAGGAGTTAAAATCTATGTAGCGTGTTAGCATTATGCCATTAGATTCTAACTACTATTTACCGACTATTCACTTCTGACTCCTGACCATTCACTTCTAACTACTATCTACTAACTTCTAACTTCTAATATGACTAACTCCCGTCAACCTATACCTCGTAAAAAAAAATCTGCTACTTCCCGTCGTTCTCCGCGAAAGACAACGAAAAAGGCCGTTCGTACTACTATGCCTATATGGCTGCGTAATGTGCTCGTTGCCGTCATTGTCGCTTTTTTCTCGGTGGCATTTTATTATTTCTTTATTAGGCCTTATGCTTATCGTTGGAAACCTTGTTATGGGTTGAAAGCATATGGAATTTGTGTACCTTGCTGTTATGATGTGCATGGTATCGATATATCGCATTATCAGGGAGATATCGACTGGGGGCAACTGACGCAGAGCCGTTTGACTGATTTTCCCATTGAATTTGTTTTTATGAAGGCTACTGAGGGAGGAGATCATGGCGATGATACTTTTGCCCGTAACTTTTCCGAAGCGGGAAAGCACGGATTTATTCGTGGTGCCTATCATTTCTTCTCTCCGGTTACTGACCCTTTAAAACAGGCGGATTTCTTTATTCGTACAGTGAAACTTGCTCCGGGAGATCTTCCTCCGGTGCTGGATGTGGAAGTAACCGGCAAGAAAAAAAAGGAAGAACTACAAGGGAATATAAAACGTTGGCTCGACCGAATAGAAGCACATTATGGGGTGAAACCGATTTTGTACACCTCTTATAAATTTAAAACACGTTATTTGAGTGATTCTATTTTTGATACTTATCCTTATTGGATAGCCCATTACTATGTGGATTCAGTAAAGTATGAAGGCAAATGGCATTTTTGGCAACATACGGATGTAGGCAGCGTACCCGGTATTGAAGAGAATGTGGATCTGAATGTATTCAACGGGACATTAGAAGAATTGAAAAAGATGACGATTGATAATGTGGCTGTAAAAACAAATGAAAAACCAAATGAAACAATGAAGGAATAAAAGGCTATGCCAAATGAAACAAGGAATAATGAAATAATATGCTAATGTGCCGGTTAATCACGCTGTGTACAAATGAAAGAATGATGGGATAATGGACACATTTGTTCATTTTAAATTATTCTTTCATTTGGCATAGCCTTTCATTCTTTCATTCCTTCATTTTTTTCATTTGGCTTTTCATTTGCCCCAGCCATTCATCCTTTCAGAATGAATTTTACGGCAGCCCAATGATTCTTTTCCTGATGATGGATGAAGTTTAATCCATTGCGTTCGGCTTCTTCACGGATAACGGGAATGTCGTCTACATAAAAACCGCTCATGTAAAGTTCTGATCCCGGATGCATGCAAGCCACATATTGCTTCATGTCGTTCAGTAGGATGTTCCGATTGATATTTGCAATAACTACATCAAAAGGACCTTTACCTTGCAATGTGCCGGCATCTCCCAATTCTACATCTATGTCTGTCACTTTGTTCAATTCGATATTTTCAATCGAGTTACGCACGCACCATTCGTCAATATCGATTGCTGTGCAGGGAGTAGCGCCACGCATACGTGCCAGGATTGCAAGAATAGAGGTACCGCATCCCATATCAAGAAGAGATTTTCCTTCCAGTTCACTGTTCAACAGTTCGCTGATAATAAGACTGGTCGTTTCATGGTGTCCTGTACCGAATGCCATCTGCGGATTGATTACAATGTCATATTCCGCTTTTGGCACATCGTGATGAAAGGTGCTGTGAATTACGCAACGATTACCGATTACGATTGGTTGGAAGAAGTTTTTCTCCCATTCTTCATTCCAGTTCTTATCTTCGGCTTCTACGTAGTTGTAAGTGATTTCCGTATCCGGTAACGGGAATTCATTAAGAGCATTTTTTATTACTTCTTCATTGCAGAGAGATTGTTGGATATATGCTGACAGACCACCTTCGCGTTCTATAAAACTTTCAAACCCGGCATCGCCCAAAACAGCAGCTAATACGTCATTAACAGTTTCCGTACAAGGGTTGGTATCAAACGTGAACTCAAAATACTTCATAGTTGTTTTTATTTGCAAAATTACGATTAAATGAGGATAAAACAAAGGAAAGTTACATTTAGAAACTTCTGTTCGGAATTTCCTCAGAAAAATTATCGGGTGAATTTTAAACAGATGATAACTTTATTTAATAGGTAACCTCTGATCCGGTATTGTTTACATATAAAATCATGCGTGAATCTTTTATAAATAGGGAAATCCCTATCATCCTTTGGGGAAAATCTCCCCGAAAGGATGGATACGTTGCTTATCTTTGTAACGTGAATGAAAGGATTAAAGATAACCCATAAACCACAGAGATATGAAAAAGATTGTTTTTTTACTGTTGATTGCCTTGTGTCTCCCTATAGGTTTGATGGCACAGAGCTATGATGATGATCTCTATTTCATTCCTTCCAAAGAGAAGGAAGAAGAACCTGCACCTGCCAAGAAGGAACCGGTTCGGAGAGAGACCACGACGAATATTTATACGACTCCCGGAACCACTGTTGTGATTCAGGACCGGAAAGGAAACACTCGCGATGTAGACGAGTATAATCGCCGTTACGATGCACGTGATAACGACTTCGAAATGGATAACGATACGCTATATATTAAGGAAAAAGACCAGCCGGATCTGGACGGAGAATGGGTGAACGGTGAGTTTAACGGTTCACAGGATGATTATGAATATGCCGAGCGTATCATTCGTTTCCGTAATCCTCGTTTTGCCGTTAGCATTAGCAGCCCGTTCTATTGGGATGTTGTATACGGAATGAATTCATGGGACTGGAACGTATATACCGATGGACTTTATGCCTATGCATTCCCTACATTCAGCAATCCGTTATGGTGGGATTGGAGATATAATTCCTATGGTCCCGGATGGGGCTGGGGATGGTCACATCCTTACTATGGATGGGGTGGTTACTATCCCGGTTACTGGGGTGGCTGGTATGGCGGTTGGTACGGTGGTTGGTACGGTGGCGGCTATTGGGGTGGTCATTGGGGACACCATCATGGCTATTATCCCGGATGGGGTGGCGGCGGTCATTACTGGGCCAATAACAGTTATACGAGTCGACGTTCATTTGGAAGTAGAGACAGGTATTCTTCGGGAACTTCCCGGCGTTCCTATACAGGAGGGCAGTCTGACCGTGCCAGTGTAAGTTCTTCCCGTCGTACCAGTACTTCGTCATCAGGTCGTGTCGTAGGTACGCGTACTTCTTCCAGTACCCGGCCGGGAGTAAGTTCGGATAGAAGAGAAGCGTCGTCTTCCCGTCGTTCTACTTACACACGCCCAAGTAGTACCCGTAGTACTTACAATAGCAGTAGCTCTCGGCCAAGTACGGGTCGTTCTTCTTCCAGAAGTAGTAGTACTCGTTCTTCATCAAGCTATAACCGCGGAAGTTCAACTCAGTCATCCAGCCGTAGTAATTATTCTAATGGGAGTTCAAGACGCTCTTACAGTGCGCCATCCAGTAGCAGTAGAAGTTACTCTCCCAGTAGCAGTAGTAGTTCGCGTTCCAGTTCTTCTTATAGTGGTGGAAGTTCTTCCCGTTCTGGTGGCGGTAGCTCCAGTCGCAGTAGTAGCAGAAGATAAGCTGACGTAGGTATTAATGTAAAAGTTCAGGATTATGAAAAAGATAATGATTACGGTAGCCACTGCTTTGTTTGTAAGCGGTATTAATGCACAAAGCATATATGATGCTACCAAAATAGCGAGTAAAGATTTAAATGGAACTGCCCGTTTTGTTGGTATGGGTGGTGCGATGAGCGCATTGGGTGGGGATATTTCCACTATGGGCACAAATCCGGCAGGTATCGGTATTTATCGCAGTAATGACGCAATGACATCTTTCAGTTTTTCTGCCTTTGGATCAGAAAGTAAATATAAAGGGTATGATAATACTTATAATTCTAAGTTGGATAAGAATCATTGGTCGTACGATAATATAGGTTTTGTAATTTCATCGAAAATAGGTAATCAGACTCCGTTACGCTATGTGAATTTTGGTTTTAATTATCATAAATCGAAATCATTTTATAAGAATATGGGTATGGAGGGGTTGTTGAATACAGATCCTAATGGTGGGATCGTAACCCAAACTTATCAGATGGCTAATTTGACGAATGGTGTGAAAGACAGTAAATATCTTGATGGTAGGGAAGCTTTCCGTGATCCGGATCTTGGATGGATGTCTGTGTTAGGATGGCAGGGATACTTGATTCAGGAGGATAAATCGGATCCCCAAAATCCTTATCGTTACATGCCGGTAACTACTGATATTCCTTATTCTTTATTCCGTTCCGAAGAGAGAGGAGGAATTGATGCATATGATTTTAATGTATCGTTTAATTTTAATGACCGTGTTTATTTGGGATTGACTGTTGGGGCTTATGATGTAGATTATAGCAAGTATTCTTCGTATGACGAAAGTTATGGAGAAGAGACCGGATATCTGTTGGAAAGCTGGAATAAGATTTCTGGTAGTGGATTTGACTTTAAGATGGGAGCTATTGTACGTCCGTTTGAATCTTCCCCTTTCCGTATTGGTGCATCTGTGCACTCTCCAACATTTTATAAACTTACTTTGACAACAAGTGCACGTCTTATTTCCGATATGTATTTGGATGGTAAATTGAAGCGTACCGATATAGATACATATAATTTAGTTGGTGATATGAATCGTGAATACAGTCTCCGTACGCCGTGGATTTATAATCTTAGTTTAGGATATACGGTCGGTAATAGTTTTGCAATTGGTGCGGAGTACGAATATGAAGATTATTCGACGATGAGGTTTAATTATCCTGAGGGAGATGCTATGTTTTTTGAAAATAATCAGACTGATATGTTGAAAGGTGTGCATACATTCCGTGTCGGTGCTGAATACAAGGTAATTCCTCAGTTTGCTTTCCGTTTGGGATATAATCATAGTACTACTGCTTTTAAAGGCGAGGCTTATAAGCAATTACCTGAAAATTCAATAAGTACTGATACTGATTTTGCCAATGCCCAGGCTCTTAATAACTATACATTAGGTATTGGGTATCGCGGTAACATGTTTTACGCTGACTTGGCATATAAGTTTAGTTCTTATAAAGAAGATTTTTATGCTTTCGATGATCTTTACCTTAATAAAACAGAGGTGACTAATACACGCAGCCAGGTACTGTTTACTGTTGGTATGCGTTTTTAATAGAAAGTTTCAATTGCAATAATAACTTTTATGTGTGAAAGAAATCCCCGGAGAATTTGCAGTACTCCGGGGATTCTTGTGTTTTAATGTTCCATATCGTATTTAATACTCTATCTTGTCTTCTTTTTCCATCCAGGCTTCAAAAGCTTTTATCGCTTCATCGTGCAACAACACCTCTGACGGCAATTTTCTATCTTCCGGTTTTAATTCCAGCTGGCTTCCAATCCGTCCACCACTAACAATGATCTTATCGAGATTTTCCGCTGCTGCCGCAATCCGGGTGACAAACTGTTTTTTCATGCCGATGGCGG
>ERZ773243.1105-NODE-1105-length-32310-cov-15.747264_pt1 | contig 32310 bp, 26 predicted proteins | sample MGYA00580520_ERZ773243 | MGnify/ENA primary metagenome ERZ773243 (study PRJEB29015, sample SAMEA2737747) | human gut metagenome | biome: human gut; feature: human-associated habitat; material: faeces | place: China | collected 2012 ... | reverse complement strand
GGCAGGACTCCATGTGGTAGTCGTCGGTGGTGCGGATGAAGCGGTCGTAGCTGACATCCAGCAGCTTCCACAGATCCTTGACGGTGGCAACGATCCGGTCAACGTACTCCTTGGGGGTCACGCCTGCATCGGCGGCCTTGTCCTGGATCTTCTGGCCGTGCTCATCGGTGCCGGTCAGGAACATGACTTCCTTGCCCTGCATCCGCTTGAAGCGGGCCAGCGCGTCGCAGGCCACGGTGGTGTAGCTGTGGCCGATGTGCAGCTTGTCGCTGGGGTAGTAGATGGGGGTCGTGATGTAGAATGTGTTGTGTTCGCTCATGGGGGATGATTCTTCCTTTCTGTTGTGGCTGTGTCACAAAAAAGCTCCCGTCCTGCCGGAATGCACCGGACAAGGACGGGAGCTGAACTTCCGTGGTACCACCTTGCTTCGCCGCGCCCTTGCAGGCATGGCCTTGCGTGCCGGGGTAAAACCGGCCTCCGCGCGGTAACGGGCGCACCCGGCGGGGGCTTGGCGGCGTGCCGCTTCACCCCCACAGCTCAGAGGCCATCTTCCACCCCGTGCTCACCTGCCCGGTTCCATCCTTCGGGCTTTCTGTCAGGCGCAGGCGGGGCGTACTCTCCTCGTCAAGGCTGTTCGCTTTTTGCCAAAGGGGCACACGACCCCCTTGTTCCTATTATAATACGCAAAAACGGCGGGTTTGTCAACTCTCCTGGTAAAGTGTTCTGTAAAACGGCTTTTGACTCGGTTTGTGTATATAAACGAGATGGTTATTAACAAAAAGATACAGTCAGGAATTGCTATCCTATTCTGTATTTACATGGATTTACAGGAAAGCGTTTGCCAATTTTAGCAGGGAGCCGGGAAACAGAGTTCAAAAGGTGCTTTATGGGGCTTCATTAGCTGGGAAGTGTACGTTTCCCTGCGGATATTTGCTTGTTTAGCATTCGTGAACCAGTCCATACAGCCGTAACTGGTGTGATGGACAAATGTTTTCAATAGAAAAAGACCAGAGCTTTCTGCGAGAAAATTCTGGCCTATGTAGCAGTGCGAACTGAAATGCACATTATTTTGTAAAGGGAAGGGGCTTACGGTATTCTTACTTTCTTTAGATAAGGGAATGGCGGTGATGTGTAGAGCGTTTGAAGAAGTACGGGAAGAAACAAAACACGAACGAGCAATTGAAATTGCAAAATCTCCGCTAGAAGTTGGAAAAATGACCTATGAAGAAATTGCTCGGTCGGTTCAGCTTCCTGTTGAAGAGGTAAAGGCGCTGGACGCAAAGAAACCTGCCTGATCTTAATCTACAATTTTTAATTGATACAAACAATCGTTTGCGATAGACTGGGCACAAGACCGATAACCATTGAGACCGTAAGTTAAGAGACTTTCAATAAGATGGAACAGAAAATGATGGATTTAAGTGAAGTTGGTTATAGAGAGATTTTAGATTGCATAGTAGATGCCAGCCTAGGAAGGCTCTCTCCTTATTTTTAGGAATATGCTCGACATGAAATAGCCTCTCTAACTAATGCAGATGGAGAATTGCCACAAGCAGCTGTGATTTTGCAAGATGTTCTTGAGCAATTGTTAAACGAAATTCCACAGATTTCAGATGAAGAGTAAAAAAATACAGCCATGAGCGTTCGTGGTGCTCATGGCTGCGCTTTTCATATCGCAGAGTACCTTACTCTGCGACAAGTAGTTCTTCTTGAATTTTACTGCCAATTCAGCTATCAGTCAAGGGAAAACAGTCCAAAGGCCAATAAATTTCGGGAATAATGTTTGGAGTAATCGACAGTTTCGCTAAAAACATTACAATTTGATTGTATGCTCCGTCAAATAGACCGTCAAACGAAAGGAATCTACCTATGGCAAGAAAAGGATTGAACATCTATAAACGGAAGGATGGCCGATGGGAAGCTCGATACATAAAATCACGAAATACGCAAGGGAAACCGCGATATGGCTATCTATATGCGACTTCTTACCATGAAGTTCGAAACAATTTACAAAGAGTTATTCAAGCTATGAATACTTATGATGCTGAAAAAGTCCCTGCTACAAATTGTAAATTCATGGGCTTTTCTGCTATATGGCTTGAAAATTCATCGACCAGTTTGAAGGAATCAACGTATATTCGCTACCGCACTTTACTAAATTGCTATCTTATGCCATCATTCCAGCAATTAGAGATATCAGAGATTACAAGTGAGCAAGTCTGTACCTTTTGTAAGGAGCTGGAAAAGCATGGAAAAAAAGATGGAACAGGGCTGTCCCCTAAAACAATTTCAGATATTCTTTCTGTTTTGAGGAGAATTCTGCATTATGCACAGGATCAAAATATTTCTATCGATGTGACTGCTTTCAACATAAGGGTCAAACAGACTCCAAAGGTAATGGAAATCTTAAGTCTGTCCGAGCAGACAACCTTACAGGAATATCTAGTGAACCAACTTGACTCTCTTAATCTTGGAATTCTCATCTGTCTATACACAGGAATCCGAGTTGGTGAGTTATGTGCGCTGACATGGGAGAAAATCTCTTTTTCTGATAAGACAATCTGCATCTGTCAAACGATGCAGCGTATACAAAAGCGTACTTCAGAAAACAAAAAGACACATATCATAATCGCTGCACCTAAAAGTAGCTCAGCAAACCGTGTGATTCCCATTCCGAACACTTTACTAAAGATTTTGAGTCAATATCCAATGGAGAAAACTGGATATTTTTTAAGCGGGTCGTTATCAGAAGTAGTCGAGCCTCGTCGTATCCAGTACCGTTTTCATAAAATTCTTAAGGAATGTGGCATAGATAGGAAGAATTTTCATGTTTTACGTCATACATTTGCTACTCGTTGCGTTGAGGCTAATATCGACATTAAAACACTAAGTGAAATTTTAGGACATTCATCTGTTAGCATTACGATGAACCGATATGTTCATCCCTCATTGAGTCTAAAGCGAGATAGTATGGAGAAGCTTGCTGATTTCATCGCCGTCAAATAATCCGTCAATTTCAAAAAGTCAGCGCATAATCGTATTTTTGCATAACAATTCGCAGAGTAAGGTACTCTGCGATATATATGGCTTTTAAGTCATAATGGGGTGCTGAACAAAAAGTGAGGGAGACATATGATTGTTCGAGTCGGTCTGCTTGACAAAAGTGATAATTATATTTCAAGACTTGCCAATTATCAAAATGTACATTCCAATGAAGCGGTACAGTTTGAAATTTATCTTTTTACGGAAGAACAGATGGTGCGCCGACAGATGGGACGCGGCGGGCGAATAGACGTGTTGATTGCGGAAGAAGAACTGCTACAGTCGCCAGAAGAGTACGCACGCAGTATGGAGCTTGCGTTCTGGAGCGAGGATAAGCACGAGCAGATGCGCGATGGCTGCCCTGTGATATGCCGTTACCAGAAGGCCGGCGACATCTTTCTTACTATTCAAGGACTTGCCTCCAAACGCGGCAAAGGTTCCTCAAGCTATGCGCTGCAGGAAAATGGAAAAATCTGCCTGTTCCTTGGCGGTGCGGGTGGTGCGGGCTGTAGCACAGTAGCAATGGGCTGCGCTGCTGCACTGGCTGCACAGGGGCAGAACACTATTTATTTCAGCCTGAAACAGAAAGAAGAAAACGGACAATTCCGGGTAAGCGGCAGTTCGCTGACCGATGTAATGTATGAAATCGGTATGTGGCAACAGCTGGGCGGCACCGATCAGGGGCAGTTGCAGATGAAGCTGCAAAGCATGCTCCGCAAGGACGATGAAACCGGTGTATATTCTTTTGCACCCTTTGACCTGCCGGTGAGCGCAATGAACTTTGGCCCTGATGATATGCAGGCATTGCTGCATGCGGTCGGAGGTCTGTGCGAGAGGTGTGTGGTGTGTGCAGATAGCTACCTTTCCTCAACGTTGCTGCGGGGCATCCGCCTTGCGGACTGGGTGATAGTAGTAAGCGACAGCACCACGGCAGGTAATGAAAAAACAAAGAAGTTGTTGAACTCGTTGGAAGCAATCGACAGCATGGATGAAAAACTGATTGAAGGTAGCGTGGAAGTCGTCTACAACAAGTTCGGCTCGGCTGGCCAGAAGATGGAACTGCCCAAGTATGCCTGTGAACTTGGTACGATCCCGCGCTATCAGAATGCGGAGAAAAAACGCATCGTTCAGGAGTTACGGGTCAGCAGTGTCTATTCACAGCTGAACAACTGACAGTGTGGGGGAATGGCAGATGACGACAGAGGAATTAAAGGCACTCCGAAGCAGAGTTCTGGACGCCATCAACCGGGAGCTGCAGCCTACCCGGATGAACGACGAGGAACTGCTGAAGGCAATCACAGCTTTGGTGGAACGGGAAGGAAGGGGTGGATACCTGCTCCCAATCCAGAAGATGGATACCGTCAACGGCATTTATAAAATGTACCGTGGTCTGGGCGGCCTGCTGGATTCCATTCTTGCAGATGAAAATGTGACAGAAGTGATGATCAATGGTCCCGACAACATCTTTGTGGAGCGCAGCGGCCGTCTGACACGGGTGGACAAGCACTTCAAGGATGAGCAGGAGCTGCGCAGGGTCATCGACTTGATCGTGGGCAAGGCGCACCGTGAAGTGTCGGAAGCAAATCCCATTGTGGATACTCGTCTGGAAGACGGTAGCCGTGTGAATGTGGTGCTTTCACCCATTGCATTGAGCGGCTCTACTATTACCATCCGTAAATTTTCCAAGCAGCCTATGACTATGAGCAAGCTGCTGGAATACGGTTCCATTACGCCGGAAGTGGCCAATTTCTTAAAAAAGCTTGTGGCGGCACGGTACAACATTTTCATTGCGGGAGGTACCGGCAGCGGTAAGACTACCTTTTTAAATGCACTTTCCAATTATATCCCGCATGATGAGCGTATCATCACCATCGAGGATTCTGCTGAGCTGCAGATCACTCAGATTCCGAACATCGTGCGGCTGGAGACCCGCAATGCAACGGCGTCTTCGGGCGAGAGTAAAAAAATTGACATCCAGAGTCTGATCCACTCCAGCCTGCGTATGCGTCCAGACCGCATCATCGTTGGCGAGGTACGCGGCGCGGAAGCATTGGATATGCTGCAGGCCATGAACACTGGCCACGACGGAAGCCTTTCCACCGGACATGCCAACTCGGCAGAGGATATGCTCAGCCGTCTAGAAACCATGGTTTTGCAGGGCGAGGCGGCACTGCCGCTGAAAGCTATCCGTCAGCAAATCTCCAGTGCAGTGGACATCATGATCCATCTGTCCCGTCTGCGCGACCACAGCCGTAAGACAATGATGGTAAGCGAGATCTTACCGCATCTGGACGAAAACGGTGACATCCGTCTGAATCCGCTGTTTGAGTTCCGGGAGGATGAACATTCTACATTGCAGCATGTTTCGGGTACGTTGGTGCGTACAGAAAACCCCATGATCCAGACCGATAAATGGACTCGTGCGGGGTTTTTACTGGAAGATATCCCTGCTCCGGTGCGGAAATAAGCGGAGAACGGGGATGCAATAGAGAGGAACAATCAGATGAAAAAGGAAAAGAACGCGGCAAAGCCGAAGACAAAGCGGTCTGCAAAACCTAAAAAGGAACCGGTCTCCCAGTGGATGACCAATCCCCTGAACGAACAAGTTCTGGATTACCATAACTATGAGATGACACAGGGCGAGCAGGTATTGTATTTTATTCTAGCATTTTTGATCGGTGGTGTGGTGAGCCAGTTCTTCTACGGCGGTCTGTTCCAGGAGGACGGCGTGCCGACACTGCTGACGTATATCAGCAATGCGGTGGCCTTTGTAATAGTGGGATTGCTCGTTGGCAAGGTGTTTCTTCCGGTGCGCAGCCGCCAGCTGGCAGAAAAACGCCGTGATACGCTGCGGCGGCAGTTCCGCGATATGCTGGAATCGTTGACCGCTTCTTTGGCGGCTAACAGCACTGTGCGCGATGCGTTCAGCTCGGCGTATACGGATATGTGTATGCAGTATTCGGATGATGCGTTGATTTCCAAAGAGCTGGATCAGTTCCGCCGTGCAGAGCAGATCAATGTGACACTGGATGTCATGATGGATGATTTTGCTAAACGCAGCGGCGTGGAGGAAATACAGGATTTTAATAATGTATTTCAGGTCTGCTATGGCCCCGGCGGTAACATGAGCCGCGTCATCAACCAGACTCACGATATCATCTGCGAGCGGATGGAAGTGGAGGATGAAATCCAGGCAAAGATCCATGCAAATGAAATGGAGCTGAATATCATTATGCTGGCTCCGGTGCTCATTGTTGCGCTGATGCGTAGTGCCAACGAGACATTTGCACAGAATCTGGCTTCTCCGGTAGGCGTTGCAGCTGTGACAGGTGCATTGGTACTGTTTGCCATCTCCTACATCTGGGGACAGAAAATCATTGCGGTGAGGTAAAGAGGAATGCTGATTGTAAAAATGATTTGTCTGGCGATAGGCACGGTCTTGGCAGTTCTTTTTATCCTGCTGACGATGCGCGGCAAAAAAGAGGACTGGCGTATTGAGGGCGTGCCGCAGAAAGAATTCAGCGATAAGGAACTGTGGGCGGCAGGCTTTGCAATGCAGAAGTTGCCAATGTTTTCCATGAATTCTGCCGTGGGCAAAAAAATGATGTCGGCTTCTGCCATTCTGCACCCGGAAAACGGCGGACGCTTTGTGGAGTATTGGGCACGGCTGTATTGGGCACGCACCCTGTCTATGTCACTGCTGGTGCTGGCGTTGGCGTTCTGTGCTTCCGTGTTTATGGACGGCTACATGGTGTTTGCCGTATTGATTACTGGTGTAGCGATGGTGGCCGTTCTCTATTCCAATGGCGCAAACGAGATGACCAATCAGCTTAAGAAACGCAGCGAAGAGTGTATGATGGAGTTTTCCAATGTGGTGTCTAAGCTGACATTGCTGATGAACTGCGGCATGATCCTAAAGGAAGCGTGGTACATCGTAGCTAAAAGCAAGAAAGGTGTCATCTATGATCTGATGCAGGAGGCCTGTCGAGAAATGGACAACGGCATGGCCAGCGCGGAGGCTATTTACAACTTCGGTGTCCGCACCGGTTCGCCGGAGGTGCGAAAATTTGCCAGTATCATTATCCAGAACATTGAAAAGGGCGGTTCGGACGTGACCGCTGTGATGCGCCAGCAGGCCGATGAGCTGATATCCCAGCGGCGGCAGATGTTGTTGCGCAAGGGCGATGATGCTGCGGCACAGCTTCTGGCCCCCACGACTATCGTTCTGATTGGTGTAATTCTCATCATTATGGTGGCAGCCATGTCCGGCATGGATATGGCAATTTAAAAGTGGATATAGGCAGACCATCTGCTTATATAAATAAATTCTCAGGAGGAATTTTTTATGAACAAGTTTATCGACAAGCTCTACATCAAGGCTCTGGTCGGCGCTAACATGGCAAAGAACGAGCTGCAGAAAATGCGTAAAGAGGACGAGGGCCTCGACATCATCATCACCATTATCCTGGTGGCTGTTGGTTTGGTGTTGGTGGGCATTTTGGTAAAGTATGCACAGAAGATTGTTAATACGACCGGTGATAAAGTAAATGAAGTAACTGGTACAAGCGGTTTGGGTTCGTTGAAGGATACTAAAGTAAACCCGTAAAAAGTAGTGGGTTCTGCCTTTTGCTGGGCAGGACCCGTTTCCCATGGGCCGTACTCTTATTTTGGGTGCGACCTATGGGAAACGAAACAAATAAACAATATATATGAGGGATCACAATGGAATGGATCGTTGCGGGATGCGGAGCAGTACTAAACCTTGCGGCAGTGTACCTTGCAAAAAAAAAGACCGGGCTGGAACTGCCTGACCGAAAAAAGTGGCTGGCAGCGCTTCTGCTGGCCGGTGTGGGTGGCTTTATAAGCGGCTTTTTGTTGATATTGCGCGTGGGCACATACCTGCCGAATTTGCTGCGGCTGTTGCTGCTGGGGGCGTTCCTTGCGGCGGCGGCCTATACGGATGCCCTGAGCCACCGGATACCAAATCAAATCGTGCTTGGCACGGCGGCAGTGTTTGCAGGGTGTACGCTCCTGGATTTCCTGCTCAGCGGGATGGATGCGGCCGCTATGATGATAAACGGACTTGTTTCGGCGGGTGTGTTCTTTTTGGTGTTCTTTTTGGTCAGAATGGCTTCGCGCGGCGGTGTCGGATACGGCGATATCAAGATGATCACTGCAGCAGCCCTTATCTTTGGCGTTTATGGGACTTTCAGCTTTCTGCTGACATCGCACGTTGCGGCGGCGCTGGCAGCAATCGTGCTGTTGATTTGCAAAAAGGCATCCCGTAAGGATGGATTGCCGTTCGGGCCATTTTTCTATCTGGGATACCTAGTAACGCTTCTGATGGGAACATTTTGAGCAATAGGAGGAATTAAAGGATGAAAAAAACGCGGCTGGTTGCATTGGTGGCGCTTGTGGCAGTCTGTATTGCAGGCTGGGCAGTTTTGGGCATGAATACAGTGAGCGAGGTCAAAACACAGAAAGATACGGTGGCGGCAGCGGAATATTATCGCGGCAAAAAGCTATTCCAGCTTTCGCTCCAGAATTACATGAGTGCAATCGGTAACAAGCCCACAGAAGCACTGTATGATGCCTACATCGCCACCTGTAAGGAATATTATGAGGACTGTGCCACAGCGAATGTCCGCAGTATCGAAGAAGATGCCTATGTGGCGGCTGTGGCAGAGTATCCGGCTCGGGCAGACTACTGGGAAGGCTATGTGCAGCTCTATTATGAGGACGGCGACTACGACTCGGTGGTAAAGACGCTGAAACAGGCGGATGCGGCAAAGATACCGTTCAATGATGCAATGATGCAGTACTGGAATGAGGCTTACTATGCCTGCAATGTGTCCAATTCGAGCTATCTTTCGGTGCAACCGGCTGGAATGGATGGTGTGTACCTTGGATGGGACGGAGAAAAAAATGTCCTGTTCAGCAGCGGAAACGGCGAACTGCTGGACCGGGATTATGTCTTTGTCGGCCCGGTGGGACAGAGCACTGTGGTACTGTGTTCGGATGAAAAAGGCGAAAGCTTTGCCTTTCAGCTCAGCCAGAATCTGATGGTCGGCCGTTTTATGGCAGAAATCGAAGAAGGCAACGGATACGGCGATGGACTGTTCCCGGTGAAGCTGAAGGGCCGCTCTGACTGGAGTTATATCGATATCAACGGCACGGAATACCTGAATGGTTATCAGATGGCAGGTATGTTCCAGAACGGAAAGGCACCTGTCCAGACACAGAACGGTGAGTGGATCTTTGTGGACCAGAGCGGTGCACAGCAGGGTAGCAGCTATGAAGAAATCCAGCTGTCGGAGAATGGTTCGTGGCTGGTCGGTGGTGTGTACCTTGCAAAAAAAAATGGCGTGTGGAATCTCTACTCGGAAAGCGGCGAGAAGCAGGGTGCACTGGACGCGGATGCGGTAGACCTGAACCGGGGCAGCGGCCTTGCCTTCTGCAAGAATGGCAAATGGGGTTTTGCGACAAATGACGGCAGTGTGGCTATCGAGCCGGAATATGATGAGGCAAAAAGCTTTTCCGGCGGCGTTGCAGCGGTGTGTACCAACGACAAATGGGGCTTTATCAATGGTAATGGTACACTGGTAATCGACTATCTGCTGGATGAAGCCGGATATTTCGATGCCAACGGATGCTGCCTTGCCATAACCAATGACAGTGATGCACAGCAGATGCTGAGTTGGCGTGTGGAGCGCAGCTGAGCGCGGAGGACAGACCATGAAAGAGTGGAAACAAAGCTTTTTGCGGGTACAGGAAGATGGTATGGAGGCCATTGAGGGCCTGCTGGTGATCACGCTGACACTGTTTGTGCTGTTTTTCATCTGGGGCTATGGCTTTCTGCTGTTTCAGCAGTTTGTTGTGATCCATGCAGCAGACGAGACCGCAACAAAAATTGCACAGACTTATGCCTACACGGATTCAGACCCCATCACGGGATACATCGGCAAAGAGATGAAGGTATCGCTGAGTCCAAGTCGATATAGAGATAAAACCATTGAAACCACCAATGAAGAGCGCGGCGCAAATTATGCGAGATGGCTCCTGAGGACGGGTAGCTTTGCTAATAAAAAGACTACAGCAAATATTGAAGTTAACACGGTTTACGATGGATACGCACAGAGACATGTGGTAGTAAATATCACGGAAGAATATCAGGTTCCGTTTGGAAGTTTTCTGGAATACTTTGGAATTGACGGCACCCGGACCTATCATGCAACGGGACGTGCGATGTGTACCGATATTTCCTATTACCTCAACACTATCAACTATATTAAAACGATGGACAAGGCCGTAGGCAATGCGATGAAAAATGATTTTATCACAACTGCGGAAAGTTTCTATTCCCTGTATAAAAAATTCTATGATTTCATTCACAAGAATGATGATTAAAGGCGGTAGATTTCTGCCGGAAGGTGCAGCGGATCGAAAGGTGAGGAAGAGCAAATGAAGATGGAAAAACTCAGAAGGGATACGTGCGGCGCGATCTCCCTGATGCTGGCGTTGCTGATCGTGCCCTTTTACTCCGTGGCCGGGGTTCTGGTGGAAGTCAGCCGCTATAAGTCTGCGCTGAGCGGTTTGGACGATGCGGTAAATACCAGTGCAATGGCAGTTCTGGCGCAGTACGATCAGTTCTTGATGGATCGGTTTGGTCTGATGGCGATTGGGCAGAGTGAAGGAAACTCCTTGGAAAATGGTTTTACCGGTCAAAAGAGTATTGAAAAGCAATTTGCAAAATATCTAAAAGAACAGGATACGACGGATACGCGGAGTTTTGACCTGAGCAGCATCCAGGCATCGGGAGTGTACCCGCTGGCCGATTTGGAAGTTCTGCGGGCACAGATCGATACCTACAGCGCGACTGCAGTGCCGATGATGCTGGCATCGGATTTCGGCGCATCCGGCCTGCAGGATATCATCGGAAATCTGCAAAAAAATATTCCTTATTTAAGTTATATGAAAGCTGCCGGAAGTGGTTCGAAGGCTGTCAGTAAAACAGTGGATTATATTGATGCGCTGGATGATGCAAGTGGAAGTGTCAAGAAACTGAGTGAAAAAAATGAAGCCTACAATACAGCCTATGAAAAGTACAATTCTGCGTTGAGTGATATCCAGAATCTTCTGCAGGAGCGTCCGGGCGAGGATGCGGACATGGAGACAATGGATGTCTATGCAGAAAAATACAACGATCTGATGCAAAAAGCGCAGGATGCGCAAAAAGAATACAAGAAGAGCCTGCAGGATGAGATCGACAGCACAGAAAAGTTGAGCAGCAACCTTGTAAAGGCAACCCAGAAAAAGAATGAGGAAAAAGACGCTTACCTAACGGTGAGCAAGGACCTGGCCTACGCTACAGCCGATGCTGCGGTATCAAAGACAGAAGATCTGAAGCGGGACGACAAGGGAAACATCGTCAAGGACGAGCATGGAAATGCAGTCAAAGAAAAAGAGACTCAGACCCTGAACAAGCAGATCGAAGAAAAAGAAAAGCTTCTGAAAAATGAGAACATTTCTACCCTTGACCGGCAGAAAACAGAAGCGGAGCTGAAAAAACTGAAGGACCTGAAAAATGATCTGAATACAACGAAAAATGCGGTTGATGGTGTGGCAAGCGGCACCGATTCTTCACAGACGAATAAGATTCTGGACAAGTACAATACAGATACCTGTAATGAGGCAATGTCTGGTCTATTAGAAGAAATGGACACCCTTCAGAAGACGGATTTGGAAAAACTGGATGCGGATGGGATCCGGAAACTGCAGCAATCCCTGCACAAGACGGATATGAGCCAATTGGCGGATTATAACCAGTTTGATTCGCTTCTGCAGGAAGCTTTGAATGCATCGAAGACGACTGACAGCAAGGTGGGATTCTGGTCTGAGCTTGCAAAGACCATGAGCACCTTCATGGACCTGAGTATCACCTATGACCCCAAGCTTCAGAGTGAGATCAATACGACATATTATCAGGAAAACTTCAATGGTCTCCCGGGTGATAAGAACCGGAACCTCAGCGAGAACTCGCTGGAGTCGCCTTATGAACAGCAGGATTCGATCTTGGCAAAGGCTAACAAGGATAAAGTCCTAATCGAAGCTTTTGCTGCAGGCACGTGGAAGCCGGACCTTTCGGGCAGTGTAATCGGTCTGTTGGGAGATAACAAAAAATCAGGCGATGCGAAAACGACAATCGGAAAATTGGTAAAAACAGTTGAGAGCCTGATGAGTACGATTTCACAGGCGACAGCACTTATTTCAACGATTACGAATTTGAATACAAATGCGCTTGAAAACACAATCCTTCTGCCAGCCTATATGCGGTACATGACGACCAACCGGACGGAATATGATTCAGCGACGGCACTGACCGGAACCAACATCAAAGGGGCCGGCGGACTGGCAAATGAGGTGGCAAACAGCCAGTATAACATGGCTGCATGGGTGCAGGCGCAGCCGGAGAGCAATTATTCCTTCTGCGGTGCAGAAACCGAGTATCTTATTATCGGAAATACGTCTGAAAAAACAAATCAAAGAGCAATTTTTGGTTATCTAATGGTGATCCGTCTTTTGACGGATTATTATCCAGTCACATCGAATCCGGAAGTGAAAGCGTTGTGTGACGGTGCGGCGGCAATTTTATCGGCATTCGGTGTTCCGTATGAATTGACTTGTATTGTTCTGCAAAGTCTTGCAGTTATGATGGAAGCATATTTTGATACGGTATTGATTTGTAATGGCTCAGACAGTATCGCTCTTATTAAAGGAACAGATGATATTTTCTTGTCTGCAGAGGGTATCCCTAAACTGATTGGGAGTGTTCAGACTTTGGCAACGGTAAGTGAGGATGACAAAAAGCTGATTGCAGAGAAATTGGGCAGCCTTGAAGAAAAAGGCGAGATCCGTGCAGCATTTACGACGGACGGGGCAAGTCATGGCGATTACCTGAAATCAACAGACGGTGTTGGAATAAAAATGAATTATTCCAGCTATCTGCTGATCTTTATGATGATAGAAAATAAGACAGTTCTATTGAAACGCTTTGCTAATTTGGTCCAGATGGAAGCCACGCAGAGGAATCTCGTCAACAATGCTTCCATGTCGCAGAATATGTCGGGACAATATCCGAAATTTGATTTGGACAAGGCCTATACAGTGTTGCGGACGGAAGTAAAAGGCAAATTCGTTTCGGTGCTGCCGGTGCTGACGCTCTCAAAAAACTCGATCTGGAAAGCAGACCGTGTAATTTACAGGGGGTATTGATCGGATGCAAAAGATACGATGTGATCTGAAAAAATGCGAAGACGGTGTGATTGCACTGGAAGCCTGCATCTCGCTAACCTTGTTCCTGATCGTGATGCTGGCACTGTACAGCATCATCGGAATGTTTACGGCACAAAGCATGATCAGCCATTCACTGCAGCAGGCAGGGCAGAGCATTGCACTGGAAAACTATAAAAATACAAAGATGGACGTCAAGACCATGCAGAAGATCCCCCTATCCTGGCTGGGAAAGGTTACGGGCGGCTGGAGCACGGAAAGCAACAACGCGCTGGATGTGACGGGCGGCTCATTCTCAGATGGGACGACCGTGAAAAAAAGCAATGTGGAAAATATTGCTAAAAAACGCTTTCTGTCCTATCTTGGCGGCAACGGCAAAAATGCAGATGCACAGTTGAAAGCTCTGGGCGTTGTCGGCGGTGTAGGTGGTGTGAACTTTGAGGGAACCAAGCTCTCCGGCGATGACCTGATTATCCAGGTCTCCTACAAGATCCGTCTGGTCTTTTACATCGAAATGTTCCACTTTGGGGAATTTGACAGCACACAGAGCGTTTGCTGCAGACTTTGGAAATAAAAAACAGGCATGTTAACGTGCGGAAAGGATCGTGCATTATGGAGGAATACACCATTATCACACAAGGTAGCGCTACCTATCTGGAAAGAACGCTTGGAGCAGATGAACTGTTGGATGAAGTGGATCGCGGAATGCTGGTGTCGAACCAGATCAGCGGGATGCTGCCACTCAACATCCAGTGGATCAATGCGGACTGCAGATTACTGTACAATATCACCGGTCTGACGCCGCTGGTACAGGCGGCGCGGATCCTGGAGCATGAGACACGGCTGAGCAATTTCTTTATGGCACTGTGCAGGGCAGAAAAAGAGTGCGACGAGTATCTGCTTGACCCGCACAAAATTGACCTCACACCAGAGCATATTTATCTGGATGCTGCAGGCCATGCATATGTGATGTATGTTCCGGTACAGGCAACGCCGGATAAATACACTCCCACGGAACTGGCGGGTTATGTTCTACGCATGGTAGGCAGACAGATGCCTCACGACAGCCGTGTGATCAGCGTCCTGTCTCGTCAGCTGCTGTACGGCGAAAAGTTCGCCTTTGTCGATTTAGAAAAGCAGATAGAAGAGATCCCGACGCAGGCTGAGCCGTCAAAAGCTACTTATGGGCTGAAGCCTCCGGTCAGCGAACCGCCAGTCCGTCAGTCGGAGGTCGGTGGCGCTTCGTTGAGACCGGAACCTGTAATGTACAAACCGGAACCGGTTCCCGCCCATGTGTCGGCAGAACAGCCGGTGCAGGATGGCTCGTTTGCAGCACAGCAGGGAGACAATCCCTTTATTGCCAGCCAGCCGGAGCCAAAGAAACAAAAAAATGAAAAGGCCGAAAAGGCTGAGAAAAAATCTGAAAAAGAAAAGAAGAGTGGTGGGCTGTTTGGTGGCCTATTTGGTGGGAAAAAGGACAAGAAAAAGCACTCGGCAGAAGAACAGGACAACCCATTCCGGCAGGAAGCACCAGTCCCGGAGCAGCCGACAGATAAGCCGACCCCTGCAGCAGCTGACTATGTGCTGCCACAACCGCCAGTGCAGCAGGCCGGCGGCCATACTGTGGTACTTGCAGCAGGCAATGGCGGAACTGCCCGTACGACGCTTATGGGCGTTGGCAGCTCCGGCGAGGCTGGGGAGTTATATTTGGTACAGAAGGCGACGAACCAGTATATCCATGTCACTCATACCAATTTCCACATTGGCCGTGCAGAGGACGTAGTGGACTACACGGTGCACACCCAGAACTGCTATCTGGGTAACGACCATGCCTATATCCTGATCGAGAACGGCAGCTACTACATTGTGGATAACAATACGCAGAACCACACCTACCTGAACGAGCAGAGGCTGGAGCCTTCCAAGCCGACGCAGTTCCATGCGGGCGATACCATCCGTATGGCAGATATCGTGTTCAGCGTGGTGGCAGGGGCTTGATATGGCATTGCAACTGGTACATATCACGGATAAAGGGGCCGTGCGCCCTTCCAATCAGGACAGTTTTTGCGCACGCATTTCCAACTTTGGCAGTGAGACGATTGCAATGCTGGCGGTGTGTGATGGCATAGGCGGACTGCAGTCCGGTGAACTTGCAAGCACCGGGGCAGTCCGCTGCTTTGAGGAATGGTTCGAGCAACAGTTGCCGGAAATCGTACAGAATGGGCTGACGGCGGATGCTGTATTCTTTTCCTGGCATAGAATGCTGGAAACGATCCATACGGCGCTGTGCAGCTATTCGGAAAAAACGGGAATTCAGTTGGGCACAACGGTTTCGGCGCTGCTATTGACGATGGATGCTTTATATCAAGTGCAGATCGGCGACAGCCGGATCTATTTAGATGATGGTCTGGAACTGGTGCAACTAAGCAAAGATCAGACGCTGGCGATGCGCGAGGTGGAAGCAGGCAGGCTTTCGCCCGAAGCACTGACCACCGACCGACGCAGCAGCATCCTACTGCAGTGTCTTGGCTATGGCAAAATGGAGCCGGTTTTTCAGTGTACAAAGCGTCCGGCGCAGGGCGCAGTGCTGCTGTGCAGCGACGGATTGTTCCACTACACAACGTGGAAAGAGCTGCACGGACTGCTGATGAAAACGGACAGCCGCGAGCAGTTACAGCAGCGGCTGCGGGCAGCGGTGGAATCCTGCCGCTGTTGCGGAGAGACAGACAACATCACAGCACTGGCACTGAAATGGAACGACCTGAGCTCTCTGCCGTCTGGTACGGATGACTGGATCGAAGTGTGGGCAAGGCTTTCCGGCGAGGCAGCGCCGATAGAATACGACCAGAAATTAGGGAGGATCCTGTGAGCGAAAATGTAGTGCTGGGCTTCACCAACCCGGATTATGAAAATATCCGGGTGCTGAACCGGCTGGGCGGAACGGGCGATCTGTTCGTTGCGCATAAAAAAGGCATGAACATTGATGTGGTGATCAAGCGTACCCAGCTGCAGTATCAGCATATCATAAATCAGGAAAATGAATCGTCGATCTTGAAGAGTCTGAAGCACCAGTATCTTCCGCGAATTTACGATGTTCTATATGGCAACGATGGCTGCGTTTACACCGTGATGGATCTTATCAGCGGCCAAAATCTGCAGCAGTATGTGGAACAGAACGGCTCGGTTACCCAGAAAGAGTGCTACCGCTGGGCATGTCAGTTGTGTGAAGTGATGCAGTATCTGCATCAGGAAAACAGCGAAAAACCGGCTATTATCCACTGCGATATCAAGCCGGGCAATGTGATGATCACCAACAGTGGAGATATCTGCCTCATCGACTTTAACACATCATTGATCTTCCGCCGGGACAAAACGGCTGTGGGTGTGACGGATGGCTATGCCGCACCGGAACAGTATCAGACCTCCGCTCAGAGCAGGCCGCAGCATACACCGCAGATGCCGACAGTGGCTATGCTGGAAAACCGGGTGCCTGCAGGCAGTGCGACTGTTTCCATGGGTGTTGCCACGATGCCGCTGGAAAATGCGCAGGAGAGCGGCGCAACCGTAGTGATGGATGCATGGACTCCGTCGATGGAGGAAACAGTGCCTATGCCGCAGAGCACAGGCGCACAGGCGCAGCCCGACAGGCAGAAAGACTATGGACCAATCTCTATGGCGACCGATCTCTATGCTGTGGGTGCTACTCTTTACTATGCGGTCACGGGACATGCTCCGGAAAAATCACTGGGAGAGGTGACTCCGTTAGAACATTATCGCCCTAAAATCAGTTGCGCTATGCAGACGATCATTGTGCGCGCCATGCAGAAGCAGCAGACCAGACGTTTCCAACAGGCGTCGGAGATGCTGCGTGCGCTCAAAAACATCGACCAGATGGATCTGGGTTACAAAAAATGTCAGTTCCGAAAGCGTGTTACGGCGGTGGTGTTGGCAGCTTGTTTTGCAGCCAGTGCGTACAGCTGCTATTACGGTGTGGAACGGATGAGCAGCGAACGCGAAAATGTCTATCTGCTGAATCTGGCACAGGCAGATCAGGCTGAGCAGAATCTGGAATATGATACGGCAAGAGAGTTGCTGAATGGCGCAATCCAGCAGCAGCCGGGCCGTGCAGATGCGTATCTGCAGATGGCGGTATTGCTGTACCGTACCGGTGATTATCAGGGCGCGATCGACCAGTTGGACAGCGCTGTTTCTTCTGGCAATCTGACGGAAAAGAATATGGATCCGGTCTCAGTAGAACAGATGCACTTTATCAAGGGCAACTGCTACATTGAACTGAAGGATTACGCAAACGCGGTGCGGGAGCTGCAGACGGCGGTCAGCACTCAGGGCGCAAGCACGGACAGCTACCGCAGCTTTGCCATTGCGCTGGCAAATGACGGCAAGATAAAAGAGGCACAGAGCACATTGGAAACGCTGCAGGAGCGTGGGGCCTCTTCAGGCGACTGCGATTTGGTTGCCGCCGAGATCAAGTCGCTACAAAAGCAGAATTCGAAAGCACTTGCCTTGTACGAGAAAGTACTGGATGAGGTGACAGACCCGCAGCTTTTGAGCCATGCATATCTGGCAGCAGCACGCACTGCGCTGAACATGGAGGACACAACTTACGCTGAAAAGATTCTGGAACGCGGCTGTCAGGCGTTGCCGAAAAGCCAGTCTGTACTGGAAAAAGAGATGCTGGTGGATATCCAGCTGCAACAGGCGGCTGCAGATAAGCAGAACGCGGAACAGAACTACAAGAAAGCAGAACAACTATTATGGGAGCTGGTGGAAAGTGGCTATGCAACTATTTCCACTAAGCTGAACCTTGCGACGGTGCTGCAGGCGCTGAATCAGTATCAGGAAGCTGATGATATTCTGACCGAGCTTGCACAACAGTATCCGCTGGACTACCGGTTTGACATGCAGCGGGCGTATCTGCTGATCGACTGGCAGGGCACAAAACCCGCTGAAAAACGGGAATATCAGCAGGCGGACGACTGCTATGAATCTGCAGTGCGGAAGTACCGTCAGGCACAGGCAAATGGCACAGAAGATGCTCAGATGACGGTGCTGAAAAACTTGATCGACCAGCTTTATACAAGCGGATGGCTCAAATAAGGAGGGAAAGAGTGTGTCCACGGGACAGTTTTTTTTCGTGATTGGAATCGTTGGAATGATCGCTTCAGCTGTTGCGGTAGTCTTTTCGGCACGAATCCTGCGCAGGCAGGAAAAAAAGCTGAAGGAGCAGATCTGGAACGAGTATCAATAAAATCAAATCGAGGGGTATGAAAAAGATGTTAAAAAAACTCAAGATGACGGCTTCCGTTTTAGCGGTATCGGCTATGTTTCTGATGCCAACGGCCCATGCGGAACAGGCGGCGGTCACGCCGGTGCAGGAAGATGAAAATTGCATCAAAGCAGTGACGGAATTTCTGGGAATCGATACAGAGGAAAGCAAATTTGGCTTGGGCGGAAGCCTATTTCGAAAGAACGGCTTTGAAGTACAGGATGGCAGGCTGTACCACTATACGGACAGTCAGTTGGATGTCTATCAGCCCGGTTTTGTGCAGATCGAAGACGGAGTGTACCATGTGTCAGAAGAGGGCAGCGCCATTGACAGCTACCCCGCTGGCTTTGCAGTAGTGGATGGTGTGCTGTGTCATGTGTCGGTGACAGGCAGTTTCTTTGACAGCTATCCTGCTGGCTTTGCAACCATTGATGGTAAGCTTTACCATGTCTCGCAGGATGGCTATGCTATTGACCGGTATGCCGAGGGCCTGCAGGAGATCGATGGTGGCATGTATTATGTTATGGCGGACGGCTCGTATCTGACGAACGGTGCGGTAGGGCATCTCACCTTTGGCGCAGATGGCCGTTATACCTCTGGCAACGCAGTTTTGGACAGTTATGTGGATCAAGCGCTGGCCGAGTGCACAAATTCCGGTATGACAAAGGCGCAGAAGTTGCGTGCTGCATATTTGTATGTTCGAAATCACGGCGCATATCTTGCCCGTCCGCATCAGGCAAGAGGCACTACGGACTGGGCAGAAGAAAGTGCGCTGTTTATGTTTGAACACAAAAAGGGCAACTGTTACTGCTTTGCAGGCCAGTTCCTTTATATGGCCCGGCGGCTGGGTTACGACGCTTATGTTGTATCCGGCGGTGTGGGCCGCAAGGATTCGGACCATGCATGGGTCATGATCCACGAGAACGGCACGCCCTACATTTATGACGTGGAATTGGAATGGGGTTATCGTGCCGGTAAATACGGCCATGCCGAATACAATATGTATAAAATGCCGCTGAATAAAACCGTGTTCAGCTACCAGTTCCCGTAATCGCTGAGGTGGCCGTAAATGGTTTTTAGTTCCGTAATTTTTCTGTGTCTGTTTTTACCCATGGTGCTTGGAGGGTATTATCTTCTGCCCAAAAGAGAAGCAAAAAATCTCTGGCTCATTGCGGTCAGCCTGCTATTCTATGCGTTCAGTGGACTGTGGTATGTCTTGCTTCTGCTTTTTTCCGTATTCTGCAACTATCTGGCGGGCCTGTTTGTTTCCGGGCGGAAGGGAGTGCTTTACGTTGCAGTGGCGGTCAATCTGGGAGTTTTGGGGGTTTTCAAATACCTGACATTTCTGGTGAGGACGGTGGATCAGCTGCCGGGCGTGGCAATTGTGGTACCTTCTATCGTTCTGCCGGTGGGCATCTCGTTCTTTACATTTCAGGGTTTGAGCTATGTGATCGACGTATACCGAAACGAACGACTGAAAAGCACCAGCTTTCGGGATGTACTGCTGTACATTGCGCTGTTTCCGCAACTGGTGGCCGGGCCCATCGTTCGCTATGAAGATGTGGCGGATGAAATCAAAGGCCGCCGCCATACGCTGGAACAACTGGCAAATGGCCTGCGCCGGTTCATTATTGGTTTGAGCAAGAAGCTGCTGATTGCCGATGTCTGCGGCAGTGTTGTGACGCTGATCTATAGTGCAGAACGTTCTGTGTTGGACAGCCGGACGGCTTGGTTGGCTGCAGTATGCTACTTGATCCAGATCTACTTTGATTTCAGCGGATACAGTGACATGGCCATTGGACTTGGTCTGTGTTTCGGGTTCCACTTCAAGGAAAACTTTAATTATCCATACATTTCGTCCAGCATTCAGGAATTCTGGCGCAGATGGCATATTTCCCTTTCCACTTGGTTCCGGGAATACCTGTATATCCCTCTGGGCGGAAACCGGAAGGGAAAGGCAAAGACATACCGCAACAAGCTGATCGTGTTTTTCTGTACGGGCCTGTGGCACGGAGCTAACTGGACTTTTATCATCTGGGGTCTGTGGCATGGCTTCTTTATCGTTGCAGAGGACGCAGCAAAAAAGCTGTTCGGGCTTGGAAAGCATGGGAAAAACAGGCGAAACCCGGTGGAAACAGTGCTGAATCACCTATACACCTTGCTGGTGGTACTGATTGGTTTTGTGATTTTCCGGGCAGACAACATGGGACAGGCCTTCTCGATGATCGGGGCGATGTTTTCGGGTATCTGTGCTTCTGCCCAGACAGGGCTGCTGCTGGCGCAGTGCATGACCCCGCTGACTCTCTGTGCGCTCGTGCTGGGCGTTGTGTTCAGTATGCCTGTCCTGCCGATTCTCCTGCGCAGGACAGAAGAACTGTCACTGGCCGGGCAGAAAAGTGTGAAAGTTCTGAGCTATGGTGTACTCCTGCTGCTTCTGATAACGGATATTCTGCATCTGTCAGCAGCATCCTATGTGCCATTTATCTATTTTCAGTTCTGAGGTGGGAGAATGCGGACAAAAAAGATAGGTTATGCGTTGTTTGTAGCAGCGGTTTTAGGCGTTTGTGTCCTGCCAACGGCCGTGATGCCGTGGCAAGCGGAAAAGGCTGTGGGAAATGAAAAGCTGACCGCAATGCCAGTACTGCTGGACGAGGACGGAAAATTCAATACGAATGTGCTGACGGAATTCTCGGATTATTTTTCCGACCATTTCGGATTCCGTCACGAGATGATAACATGGAACGATAAGCTTACAGAAATGATGCTCCGGGATATCGACAGCAGCAGTGTATTGCTGGGCAGGGATGGATGGCTGTTCTACAAAAGCACGATGGATGATTACGCCGGGACTGCGCTGTTCTCCCCGCGTCAGAGCTATGCTGCGGCACATGTGCTCTGGCTGATGCAGGAATACTGTGAGCAGAACGGTATTCGATTCCGCTTCACGGTCGCACCCAACAAGAACTCACTGTATGGGGATCAGATGCCTGTGCGTTATACTGCGGCATCGGTGCATAATATGGAACTTCTGCAACAACAGTTGGAAGCTCAGAAAGTCGGGTATGTCGATTTGTTCACACCGCTATCCGCCTCGGAAGAGCAGCTGTACTATCGGCTGGACAGCCACTGGAATATGCAGGGCGCTCAGTTGGCGGCGCAGACACTCCTGCAAGAATTGAAAGAGACCCCGCAGGACTTTGATGCCCTTAAAACGGGAGGTGTGAACCCTCATGTAGGCGACCTGTATGAGATGGTATATCCGTCCGGGCAGGAAAGTGAAGCGGATGCAGGATATGCGTTTGATTACACCTATGATGAAAAGTTCCGGTCGGCAGACGATATAACGATAAACACGGAAAATTCCGGCGCAGAAGGCAGTGTTTTTGTCTACCGGGATTCGTTTGGCATCAACCTCCATCCATTTCTGGCGCAGAGTTATCAGAAAGCCTGCTTCTCGCGCAATATGCCCTATCGCATGAGCGCAGTAAAAGAGGAGCAGCCGGATGTGCTTCTGGTGGAGATCGTGGAGCGCAACCTGAAATGGCTGCTGGAACGTGCGCCTGAGATGCCAGCACCGGAACGTCAGAATGTGACAGCGATGGATAATGAGACGACTGTTACAGCGGTCAGTAAAGATGGCGGTCTGGAAGGCTATTTTTGCGTATCGGGTGATCTGAGCCGACAGCGTATAGATGATGAGTCACCGATCTATATTGTGGCGCAGGACGGTACTTATGAGGCATCTCCCTGTGGAGAAGGCGAACGACCCTTTACGGCGTATCTTCCAGAAAGATTAAGAGGGCAGAAACTTCGCGTTGCGTTCATGTCCGGTGGAGAGATGATCTCCTGTACATTGACGGACTGAATTATAAAGAAAGAGGAAAAATAAAAATGAAGATGAATCGGAAAATGGTAAGTGTATTTCTTTGCGGTACGATGCTGCTGACATCGGCCTGCGGCGCAAAGGAAACGGCTGCTTCAGAGTCGGCCGAGTCTGTGGTATCGCAGGTGGTTGAGTCAGAAGCACCGGATGAATCGGAAGCAAGTTCTTCTTCCGCTGTGAGTGAGGCTGTTCCAGAGTCGGAGACCGAATCTGAGGCAGAGCCGGAAACAAAACCGGAGGAAGAGACCAAGGAGGGAACTACTGCGGAGTCCAAGCCGGAGATGAAGGCAGAGTCTAAAGCAGAATCGAAAGCCGAGTCCAAGGCCGAGTCCAAGGCCGAAAAGCAGCCCGAAGCCGCATCCTCCAAGGCAGAGGAAACAAAACCGGCTGCTGAACCTGTGAGTGCGGCATCGGAAGCGGCAGCCCCGACTGAGACTGCCAGCCTGGAAACGGCCCTGAAATATGTAGGCAAGGATGTTTCCAAGCTGTATGCTGCCATTGGCAAGCCGGGTAGTTCGGAATATGCGTCAAGTTGCATCGGCGACGGTGAAGACGGACTACTGTATTATGATGGATTCACGGTGACGACTTACCGTGAAAACGGCAAAGAGACGGTACAGGACGCCTATTGAGAATGAAGTTCGGCCTCTGGCTTTCCACCGGGGGCTGAATCTTTATATGGAAAGATGAGAATGAAACGCCAAAAAATCAAGCGATATCAGTTTAGTGTGACGCAGAATACACGAAGAAGGAGAGAGGCTACGCCATTGAAGGCTGCCGGTGTGGTACTGGTGTGCCTGTGCCTGATCGCGGGGGCTGCTTTCGGCATCCACAAGATGATCCGGAGCAAGGCTGTGGGCTGGCAGGGGGAAGGCTTGCACCGCTATTTTGTCTCACCGGCCACTGGCACACGCGTGCAGGGTCTGTATGAGATCAACCACAGTCTCTACTATTTTGGCAGCAACCACTTTTTGAAAATCGGCTGGATCAAAGACGACGGATATACCGGCTATGCTGACCAAGATGGAAAAATCACCCAGGGTGAAGCCAAGGTGGACGGAAAATACTACTACTTTCAGCCAGAGACCGGACAACTGTATACCGGCTGGCTCGCATTGGATGGTGTGGAGTACTGCTATGACGAAACAGGACACCCGCGTACCGGAACCTATCAAGAGAATGGGAAAACCTGGGAGCTTGATTCTGATGGCAGGGTGAAGGGCCGACTGAATGGGTGGAAAAAGGTGGAGGGCATCCTGAAATACTACGATGAGACCGGTGCACCAGCACAGGGCTGGATACAGATTGAAGGAAAAGACTATTTCTTCGTGGATGGCATCAGCCAGGCTGGATGGGTCGAGACGGATGCGGGCACGCGCTATTTGGACGGAAACGGAAACCAGATGACAGGGTGGTGTGTGATCGATGGCCAGCCCTATGCCTTTGATGTAAATGGTGAATTGAAGCAGGGGTGGAATCATTCCCATGAAAAAAGCTACTATTTTATCAACGGTATCAGCCAGGCGGGCACATTCCAGGAAGGTACGCTGAGCAGCAATCTGAACGGCAGTGGAAGTGTTCAGCCGGGTGGAGATGCAACACCGGAGGAAGACCTTGCAGAGGATGCCGAGGGCGAACCGCCAGAAGAAATTTTAGAAGAACAGCCTACACAGACAGAAGCAGGACAGACGAGCTCAGCAGAGGAACAACTGGTGCAGTCTGAAGAAGTGCCGGCTCCAGAACCGGAGACTACGCTGGAGTCGCCGACAGAACTGGAAACTTCGGCAATAGAACAGCAGGAAGAAGGGACGGAAAACACATGAAAACGACAAGACGTGATTTTCTGTGCCTTTCGGCCATGGCATGTGCTTGGCTTCTGACGGGGTGTCAGCAGCCCACTGTGGAAGAGCGGGCTGTCAGCTGGCAGGCGCAGCAGGGAAGCAGCGGACCGGCCTCTGAATCTGATCTGATGCTGAATGCGGCGCTGGACGATGATGCCGTTCTGCGGGAGGGAATCCGAATTCCACAGAACTTTGAACTGCCGCTGGAAGGCTCAACGGGCTTTGCAGGGGCAGCTGTGATGCCGCTGTACGAGAAACCGGATGAGACCAGTGCGGTGCTGCGCAGACTTGCGGCAGGAGATATGTTCTACATCCGGCAGGAATCGGGTTCATATTGGCAGATCTGCCTGCTGGATGGCACCGTTGGCTGGTTGGAAAATGAATTGTGCATGATCAATCTGCCTGATGTTTTGCCCTCTATCGTGTACGAGAACCCAAACGCAACAGCATCTATCTTCAGAACATGCGGAGAGGACATTGAGGGTATTACTGGACAAAAGCTATATGATGGCCTGTTCTACAACCAGCGTCTTGGACGGGATGAATTTGTAATGCCCATCAACTACACTATGGCAAAAAAAGTTGGTGCGGCTCAAAAAAGCGCGCTGCAGGCGGGCGATTGTTTGAAGATCGTAGAGACATTTCGACCTTATGAGGTGCAGATGCTGGTAAAGGATGCGGTATATGGCAAGGCGCGGGCCGACAAGGATTTGATGGCAGAGCTGAATAAGGGAACGTGGAATATAGGCTGGTTCATTGCAACGTCTCTTTCCAACCATCAACGAGGAGTGGCAATGGACACGACTCTGCTGCACATTACAGAGCAGACGGAGCACAAAATGGCGGGATGTCCCTTTGTACAGGTGACGGGTGAGGAATACACTATGCCCTCTGCCATGCACGAGTTGAGCAGTGCGGCGGCCTGCTTTACCGGGCCGGTAAACTCCAACTCCGCCACCGCATGGAAGCGGGCCACAGCGTCGTCATCCATGACAGACGGAGCGCGGCGGCTGCAGAGCTATTGCACCAATGCAGGCATGACACCGCTGGCCTCGGAGTGGTGGCACTTTAATGATCTGGATGCCCAGAATAAAGTGCGTATGACTTCTGGAAACGGAAAATTCTGGCTGGACGGGTGTGTCAGCTGGAAGATGTTTGAAGCATAATTTCAGGATCAGAATTTGGGGGAACATGGCATGAAGAAACTGGAAAAAGCAAAAAGCGGACTTTTTTGTTTACTGCTGGTGCTGGCGGTGTTTGTGCTGCTGACGGCATGTAGTTCCAAAGCGGCTACCGCAACGGACAAAATTGAACTGGGCCAGAAATACCTGACAGAACTGAACTATACGGAGGCTGTGACATCTTTTACCGAAGCCATCAAGCTGGACCCGGACAACATTCAGGCGTACATGGGCCGTGCGGAAGGCTACATGGCCTTGGGTGAGTATGACAAGGCACTGGCTGACTATCGATTCATCAGCGGAATGACTGAGAATATGCCCTACACACGGGCACTTTCCTACATCGGCCAGGCGGAGGTGTACGAAAAGATAGATAAGCAGGACCGTGCGCTCGCAGACTACGGCCTTGCAAAGGTTCTGCTGACTGCAAGCGATGTTGGCAAGGCAGAGTCTGTCTCGGAAGATGATATAAAAATCAAACTGGTCGAAGCCCTCTATGCCCATGCAATGCTCAGTGAGAAGATAAAATCGTATGATCAGGCGCTGGAAGACTATGATGAACTGCAGGAATTAGGCGAAAAGGTAGAAAGCAAGCGAGACGAGGTGCTTTCTCAGCTGGGTGAGACGGCAGAAAACGAAAACGGCCTGACGGATACGGAAGAGCCTGCCGCCGAAAGCACCGCGGAGAAACCGATGGAAGAGCCGACAGAAGAATCTGCCCCGGAGCAGGAGGCTGCTTCTGAATCCGAAAGCCAGTCGGCCAAGGAAGAACCAACTTCCAGTTCGGAACAGGCGGCAGAAGCGGAAGAAGCTGCGTCCAGCCAGGAAGAAGAGCAGCCGGAGGAGCAAAAGACGCAGACCTATACGGCAGAGCGTATAGAACCTTGGTCTAACGAATTCCAAAGCGGAACGACAACAGTGATTGATAAGGTGACCTACCAAATCGGAGGAAACACAATCGTTCTGCATCATACGGAAAATAAGATTTGGACGAACAATGCGAACTATGGAGATCCGGGGCAGCATACTATGAGAACCACCGCAACGGATACATATACTCTTTCCGAGCCACTACAGGGAATTGAGAGGAAAGGGCAGTGGGCAGTCATCTGGGATGTTCCAGCTGGGACAGTGGTTTCCCTTTCTGGCATAAAAACTGAAGTTTGTGATGGCGAAATGTCCTATTCATGGAATCGGAATAGTCTGGGATGGCTGGAACCATCACATTTTCTGTCACAAGATGAAGTGTTTGAATTGAATGTGGGAGTAGCCCATGATGGGGGTAGGAGCGATACTATGACTGTAGAAAAGGGAAAACTTTATGAATTGGTGGAGGACACTATGGAAAATTTCTTTACCCCTGACGGCGGCTTTGTGTTCCGTGGGGTCTGAACACAAAATATAATGTGAGGCAAAAAATATGATCACAGAAAAAAGAAAGCTGCTGCAACTGGTTGCAGCAGTGCTGCTGGCGGTAATGCTCCTGACTGCCTGCTCCTCAAAGGCAACAAATGCGGCAGATAAAATTGAACTGGGCCAGAAATACCTGACCGAACTGAACTATACGGAGGCTGTGGCATCTTTTACCGAAGCCATCAAGCTGGACCCGGACAACATTCAGGCGTACATGGGCCGTGCGGAAGGCTACATGGCCTTGGGTGAGTATGACAAGGCACTGGCTGACTATCGATTCATCAGCGGAATGACTGAGAATATGCCCTACACACGGGCACTTTCCTACATCGGCCAGGCGGAGGTGTACGAAAAGATGGAACAGCCTGCCCGTGCCGTTTCGGATTACGGATTGGCAAAGGCGCTGCTGAATGCCAACGACGCAGGAAAGTCAGAAAACGTTTCGGAGGAGGATGTCAGCGCAAAGCTAGTGCAGGTACTGTACGTCCATGCGGCTCTCTGCGAAACATTGAAAAATTACAATACCGCCTTGGAAGACTACAACGACCTGCTGGAGCTGGGCGAGAACACCGCCGCAAAACGGGACGAGGTGCTTTCTCAGCTGGGTGAGACGGCAGAAGACGAAAACGGCCTGACGGATACGGAAGAGTCTGCCGCCGAAAGCACCGCAGCAGATGAACCGGCGGAAGAGCCGACAGAAGAATCCGCCCCGGAGCAGGAGGCTGCTTCTGAATCCGAAAGCCAGTCGGCCAAGGAAGAAACGAAGCCGGAAGAGCCCGCTTCGAGCTCGGAACAGTCACAAGAGGAGGCTGCTTCGTTGCAGGAAGAAGAAATAACAGAAATCAACTGGGTGGAAGAAACAGTAAAGTCAAAATATTGCAGTAATAGTGTAAGTGTACGATACAGCATTGGAGAAAAAAGTATCCAACTCCTATATGATGGCGAACCTAAAACGTATCACTTGTCTGCACCGCTCCAGTCCGTGCAGCGGGTCAAAAAGGGCGATTATGAGCACTTCGTTTTTTATGTGCCGGAAGGAACTACAGTTACGGCGGACTTGTTGGGCATTGATGGGGCGATGCTTCGCTGGATCGAAGTAAGCCGCATCTCTTCGGAAGACGAACTGCAAAACATAAATGATTCAGATGTGAAGATGGAAACGAGCATGACTGTCCGGAAGAATATAATGTATCAACAGGTGCAGATCTGGGATTATGTAACCCATGTTAGCTGGGTAAGTGATGATGGTGGCATCATCTTTTGTGCGCAGTAATGCGGAGGTAAAAACATGATTGCGAGAAGAAGAAAGCTATGGAGCCAACTGATTGCGGTTATAGCGCTGGTGGCGGTGTTATTGACGGCCTGCGGTTCTAAAGCGGCCACAGCGGCGGACAAAATCGAGCTGGGTCAGAAGTATCTGACCGAACTGAACTATACCGAGGCCGTGGCCGCATTTACGGAAGTGATTGGCCTGGATCCGGATAATATTGAAGCATACATGGGCCGCGCTGAGGCTTATAAGGGACTGAAACAGTACGACGATGCTAAGGCGGACTATACCACGGCCATTGAAAAAACGGATGAGATGCCCTATACCCAGGCACAGGCATATACCGGCCGAGCAGAGGTGTACGAGCTGACCGATGAGAGCACGGCGGCAGAAAGCGACTACAGCATGGCAATTGGTCTGCTTGATGAAGAGGATGTTGGCAAGAAAGAGAACATTGCCGAAGCACTTATCCGGGAGCTGAAAATCAAAGTCCTGCAGTTCCATGCGGAAGTCTGCATGAAGCTCGGCCTGTACGATAAAGCGATGGAGGACTATGCAAAGCTGGAAGAACTGGGCGTGAATATGTCGGAAGACGGTGCATCCAAATCTTCTCAGCAGGATGAGTCGTCCGTCGGCGGAGCATATGTGTGGACCTATACGGATGAGAATGGAACGATAAAAGAGCTGATCACCGTACAGTCCGGAAGCAGCCGCATGAGCGGAGTGACGGATTATCCACCAGAGCAGATGAGTGATATGGCGGCATCGATGATCGCGACGCAAAAATGGAAAGAAAAACATCCTGAAACTTGGAAAGCACTTTTTGCAATCGATCCAGATGGAATGAGCGTGGAGCAGATGGAGGCTCTGGCAACAATATACGACGCGGATTTTCAGGAAATGGAAGCGGAGTTTGATAAGTGGAACGCGATAGACTGGAAACCACAGTTCATCGCAGATATTCTTTTGAGCGCTCCTGTCAGCCGGGTCGAAAAAACAGCGGATGTTCTTTACATTTATGTACCCACAGGAACGAAGCTTGTAACGGAACAGATGACTTTCACATCGTACAGTGGAAGGGCTGAAACGATTGATATGACGGATTCTTTATACGGGGGTATAAATGATCCGGCAACGCCGATCTACGAGTGGGACACCAGTAGTGATGCGAATGGCTCTTTCCGAATTGAATTCCGGGAAGATAAATAAGCGGCGGAGCGGGTGAATATATGCGAACATGGAAATGCAGAATGATTTTCCGTGAAGATAACTGATAAGAACGAAGGAATTTGCAATGAAAAAAATAATGAAACGAGATCAGGTGGGAAGAGCTGTTGCAGTGGTACTTCTTACAATGGCGATACTGACGTCCTGTGCTCCCCAAAAAGCGGAGTCCGAGGAACAGGCAGCATCGGTGCAAAGTGCTTCTAGCGAGCGAACAACGTCCGTATCTTCTCAAGAAGAAGTGGAAGAACCGAACAGCGATGCGATATTCCAGAAGGCGCTGGATGATGTGGCGGATGCGGACAACTGCTATTTGATCGTAAGTGACTACAATGGAGATGGAGCTCAGGAAGCTTTTGCTTTTACCGGTATCTGGAATAGTGATAATGAAAACTGGCAGAAACTGAAACTTTACTATATCCATTCAGATGGTCAGGCGGAAGAAATCAAAATGGACGGTGATGTGGTCGGACGGCCGGAAAAAGTATCTGACCCGGAACAAACCGATTTTTCAAATAATCTCATTACGCTGGGAAACAAAACATTCCTGAGCTTCGAAATAGGACATCCATCTAGTGAATACCAGAACATATTGCTTGGTGCGAAGGGAGAGCAGGTCACGCAGAACTATCTCATTGGATTTCCGGAAAAAGTCGATGAAAGCCACATTGCAGCAGAAAACTTGGATGATCGAGTTGTCTATAGGGAAGAGGATGGACGTTTCATTGAAGTGGAGCGGATGCCCGGAGAAGAATATGAGGAACAGTTTGCCTCAAGAGAAGAATATCTGAACAGTATGTTGTCCGAGACCCAGTTGAAAGGACTAGCCGCTGATCTGGGTGTGCCGGAAGCTCTGGAGGTGCGCTACACGCAGAGTGAGAGAGCTTATTGGGAGGCCGGAGGCTGCTGGGAAATCTATGTTGAGATCGATGCAGACAAAAAGGTAGTGGCGGCCGCTAGTGTAGATGCAGAAACGGGAGAGCTGACACGAAACATTTTGACCTATAATGGATCTGGCTATTGGGAGGCAGAGTGAAAATGAAGGAAAGGTTTTGGAAAATGTCCCTTTGTGGAATCGTTCTGGTGCTTCTGCTTTTTACCGCTTGCAGTTCTAAAGCCGCCAAAGCTGTGGAAAAAGTCGAACTTGGCCAGAAATACCTGACAGAGTTGAATTATACGGAAGCTGTGGCGTCTTTTACGGAAGCTATCGGCCTTGACCCGGAGAACATTCCGGCATATATGGGCCGAGCCGAGGCTTATGTGGGCTTGAAGCAGTACGATGATGCAAAGGCGGACTACACCACAGCCATTGAAAAGACCGCGAACCAGCCCTACACCCAGGCAGAAGCTTATGTAGGACGCGCAGAGGTGAATGAGCTGACAACGGCCAATGAGGATGCACTGGCCGACTATGAAGCAGCGTCCACAGCACTGGATACCGTGGATGTGGAAAAGATCACCGATGTCACCGAGCAGATGCTGGAAGCCTTGAAGATCAAGATCTATAACGCCTGCGCCCGGCTGAAAGCATTCTTCGGCCAGAATGAAGCAGCTGCGGCCGATTACACCAGTGCATTGGACAGTCTGGACAAGCTGCCAGAGGATACAGATGTTCTGGACGTGAAAGCAACTAAGATTGTGTCTTATACGGGCCGTACCGATGCCAATGCGGCACAGGAAAAGTATGAGGAAGTCCTGCCGGACTATGACGCACTGATCACACTGGGCGAGGATAAGGCCGCAGACCGAGATGCGATTCTAAGCGCCATGAGCCTTGCAAAGAGCAAAGCAGGTGACCTGCACAGCTCTGACAGCTGGCTGGATGAAGTGAATCACACAGACTACGCTGCAAGCATTCAACTGACAAATGCTGAAAGCGTCCTGAAACAGGCGGCAGAACTGGCACAGGCAGACGGTACAAAGGCTTATGACAAGGTGAAAGAGATTTTCTCCACAGAAGAAGCTAAGGCCGCACTGCAAAGCCTTCTGGCACGCGGCTACCAGCTGCGTTATTACGACGCAAACGGCAAGATGCTGGCCGTCTACGCCAACGAAACCGCATGGGCAGATGTGAACGTGGAAGAAAACGGAACAATCACTGCTGAAGCTCTGACTGCCGCTGATTCCAGTGCGGAGGATATCGGTGCAGTATCCCTGAGTAAGCTCTATGTCTACTACGGTGGCTATGAGGGCCGCAGCCGTGAGGGTGAAGGTCTGTGGTTCATTCTGAATCCTGCCAAAACGGATCTGACTGCCGAGACTTATACATGGGAGAATGATAAGCCCAAGGGCGATTTCAAAAAGAAAGAAGTACCGAAACCGACGGCGGTATCTGCACCTACGGCAAATGTTCAGATGACATCGTATGGTGCATCGCAGACGCTAGATTCAGTTGGATTCCCCGGGTGGAGTTCTCAGGCAACAGTCACATATGGTATCGGCGGTACGACGGTCCGCATTCAGGAAGTTTTCTATGATAACGGTGTGCAAGATATCGCTTGGGATACCACATTCGTTCTTTCGCAGCCGTTGACAGCCGTTTCAAAAGGTGGCTATAGCGCAACATTCTATGCTCCGGTCGGAACAGTCGTTAAGAGAAGTGATGGTTATGGAATGGAGTGTTGGAATGAGGAATCCGGAAAAACTCTGACGCTCAAATCCGGAAAGACCTATGGTCTGAACTATGCGGGTTTGGAAAGCTATGGAGTGAATTTTGCAGCCAAGTAAATTGTAACGAAAAACGTAGCATATGCAAACCTGCTAAAGTGTGTCAAGAGGTAAAAGCAGAAAATTTAAACAAAAATAATTGTTGCCGGGTGCAGTGTGAACTGCACCCCATTTGTTAGACAGTATGGTATACTGTTTAGGAAATGGGGTGT